>WBZQ01000730.1_pt1 | contig 24676 bp, 25 predicted proteins | sample 5204251 | NCBI WGS metagenome assembly WBZQ01 (sample SAMN12412402, study PRJNA552823) | activated sludge metagenome | isolation source: activated sludge from nitrification reactor of wastewater treatment plant... | place: USA: Virginia | collected 2017-09
GGGTCAAGCAGTGTCGGTGCTCTCGGGTCGCGACGAAGAAGCGGGTGGAACCTGGCTGGGCATCAATCGACGGGGCCGCTTTGCCATGTTGACCAATGTTCGGCTACCGACAGAACGTAATCCTCAAGCACCTACCCGAGGTGGCCTGGTTGTCGCAGCACTGCAATCCGATGTACCTGCGACCACATTTGCGTGCCAGCTGCCTGCGCGAGCTTCTTCCTACAACGGCTTCAATCTGCTGGTGGGCGATCTGGGATCTGCGCCCCAGCCAAAGTCATCCTTGGCGTATGTCAGCAATCGTCTGCACAACACGCCACGCACGTTGGCAGCCGGGGTCTATGGCGTGTCGAACGCATTTCTCGATACGCCCTGGCCCAAGGTCACACGTTCGGTCAGCCGCTTTGCGGTGCAAATCGCCTCTGAGGTCAACCCACTGGCGTTAATGGCACTGCTTGCAGATCGTCATTTGCCCGCCCTTGCAGAGCTGCCCTCTACAGGGGTTTCTCTGGAGTGGGAGCGGGCACTGTCGGCCATACAAATTCGTGCGCTGGGCTATGGCACACGTTCCAGCACGGTATTGACGGTGCGGCGTGATGGTTTGGCCAGCTTTTTGGAGCGCACCTTTGACCCCAACAACCCAGACCTTTTTTCTGATCGCCACTACGAATTTATGGTCGACGGGATCGCCCAGTACCCCGGAGACGTCGATGTGCAAAGCGATCACTCGTAAGCGACAGCGCAATCTTGGTTCGGGTCCAATAAAAAAACTACTGACGCAATAAGGCCAGCTCACGGTTCAGTGAGTTGATATTGGCTTGGACGCGTTGAATATCTTCTTGCATTTTGGCGGTGCGCTCTTGATAGCGCGCGTAGTTGCGTTCATCGCCATTGCGATCAGGCTCGCCATTCTTGAACTCAGCACGCAAGCGCGCCAGTTTTTCCTGCTCGGACTTCAGTTCTTCTTCAAGAATCTGACGCCGATCAGAGTCACGTGCACGCTGGGTGTCTCGGTCTACTTTTGGAAAGTTGGCAGGTTGCGCTGTGGATGAAGGCGCCGCGCGTCGGGGTGCGGGTACAGAAAGGACGGGGTACATGTCCAAGCGTTTGCATGAATGTGAAGTGGCGTTGTTGGTATAGGTCTTTTGCCCATCAGGGCCCACGCAGACATACACATACACGTCAGACTGGGCCACTGCGACCGTTGCACTGCCGAAGGCCAACACGCCAACACATGCACCGAATATTGATCGAACCACTTGCGACCGAACACCCATAAATCCACCCTTGGAAGAGCGAGTTCATCTAAAAAATCTGTTAATCGAGGCCAACATAAGGCCGAACACTGCGTTTCAATATACCGTTCGGCGGCACTTACAGCCATCAATTTTTCAAATGGTTATGGGCTGCTGCAAAGTGGGAACGGAGTTGGGGTGATAAAGAGGGCGCGCAATTGCGCAAAAAATCACCCCGGCTCGCAGCCGGGGTGATGATCGCCAAAAAGTTACTGGCTGTAGTACATGTCGAACTCAATCGGGTGCGTGGTCATGCGAAAGCGTGTGACTTCCTGCATTTTCAACGCAATGTAGGCATCGATCATGTCGTTGGTGAAGACGCCGCCGCGCGTGAGGAATTCGCGGTCTTTGTCCAGGTACTCCAGCGCCTGATCCAGTGAAGCGCACACGGTGGGGATTTTTGCGTCTTCTTCCGGGGGCAGATCGTAAAGATTCTTGTCGGCCGCATCGCCAGGATGAATTTTGTTTTGCACGCCGTCCAGGCCCGCCATAAGCAACGCTGAAAAGGCCAGGTACGGGTTGGCAGTGGGATCAGGGAAGCGCACTTCAATACGACGACCCTTGGGGTTGGACACGTAAGGGATGCGGATTGAAGCAGAACGGTTGCGGGCCGAGTAAGCCAGTTTCACGGGCGCCTCAAAACCGGGAACCAGGCGCTTGTAGCTGTTGGTGCCAGGGTTGGTGATGGCGTTTAGTGCGCGGGCGTGTTTGATGATGCCGCCGATGTAATAGAGCGCAAATTCCGACAGACCCGAGTAGCTGTTGCCCGCAAAAAGGTTCTGGCCATCTTTCCACACAGATTGGTGCACATGCATGCCCGAACCGTTGTCACCCACCACGGGCTTGGCCATGAAAGTGGCCGTCTTGCCGTAGCTCGCTGCCACGTTCCACACGGTGTATTTCAAGATTTGCAGCCAGTCAGCGCGCTTGACCAGAGTAGAAAACTTGGTGCCGATTTCGCATTGACCAGGGGCTGCCACTTCATGGTGATGCACTTCCACCTCAACGCCCTGCTGCTCAAGCAACAGACACATTTCAGAACGGATGTCTTGCAACGAATCGACGGGCGGCACGGGGAAGTACCCACCCTTGACGGCCGGACGATGCGCCAAGTTGCCGCCGTCGTACTCAATGCCTGTGGACCAGGGGGCCTCTTCGGATTTGATCCGCACTGCGCAGCCCGACATGTCCACGTTCCAGGTCACCGAATCAAAGATGAAAAATTCGGGCTCGGGACCAAAGTAGGCGGTGTCACCCAGGCCGCTCGATTTGAGATAAGCCTCTGCGCGGCGCGCCAGTGAGCGAGGATCGCGCTCATAACCTTTGCCGGTGGACGGCTCGATCACGTCGCAGCTCAGGATGAGGGTGTTTTCTTCACGGAACGGATCCATGCGCACAGAGCCGGCATCAGGCAAGAGCAACATGTCGGATGCCTCAATGCCTTTCCAGCCGGCAATCGATGAGCCGTCAAACGGATGGCCATGCTCAAAAGTGTCTTCAGCTAATGCCTTGGCGGGCAGCGACACGTGCTGCTCTTTGCCCAGGGTGTCGGTAAACCGCAGATCAACGAACTGAACTTCGTTGTCCGTGATCATTTTCATTACGTCTTTGGCTGTGGCCATGAACTGCTCTCCTGAAATCGACCAAGAAATGGATAGGGGGCTAACACCGTTGCGTTGCCGACGCATCAAAGAAGCCACACGTCGATCAGCAATCACTAAAAAAGCAGAAACCGTGGTGTTGCCACGGTTCCGGGCGTGAACTTTAGCAGTTGCCGGCAGCGCTCTACATATCAAACCGAAGCGCGCGGCACCTCGTCAGCCAGAAAGAGTGTTTGCAGATCGTTCAGGAAACGAAGGCCCAGCTCAGTGGGTTGAATTCGTTCAGGGGTGCGTTCGAGTAGCCCCCGTTCGGTGGCCTGCTTGAGTTGGGGTTCGATTTGTGACAGCGGCATGCCGGTGCGTTCGGCAAACAACACGGTGGGTACACCTTGCGTCAAACGCAGTGCGTTGAGCATGAATTCAAAAGGCAAATCAGCGCGCCGCACTTCAATGGATTCAGACAAAAAATGTGCCTTGGCTGCCGCTTGTAAATATGACGCTGGTTGGCGCAGGCGCACCTGACGCAATACCCGATGCGGGAACGAGAGCTTGCTATGCGCACCGGCACCGATACCTAGGTAATCGCCAAACTGCCAGTAGTTCAGGTTGTGACGGCATTGCCGTCCGGGACGCGCAAAGGCCGACACTTCGTAATGCGTCAGGCCTGCAGCAGCGGTTTGCTCGTACAGGTCGTCCTGAATGGCCGCCAAGGTGTCCTCATCGGGCAAGACTGGGGGATGCTTGGCAAACACGGTGTTCGGTTCAAGGGTCAGTTGGTAGAGCGACACATGTGACGAACCAAAATCAAGCGCGGTGCTCACGTCGGCACGCGCGGCCTGAACGGTTTGCTCGGGCAGGCCCATCATGAGATCGAGGTTGACGTTGTCGAACGTTTTCAAGGCGGTTTCCACCGCGGCCAAAGCCTGTGCGCGGTCATGAACTCGGCCCAAGCGCTGCAGCTTGGCGTCATCAAATGATTGAATGCCCAGTGACAGACGGTTGACCCCCGAAGCCCGGTAGGACGCGAAACGTTGCGCCTCCACGCTACCGGGGTTGGCCTCTAAGGTGATTTCGCAATCGGGCTCCAGAGGCACGCGGGCGCGCAAGTCCGAGAGCAATCGGTCTAACCCCGCTGCGGACAACAAACTGGGCGTGCCACCACCAATGAACACGCTGATCACGCGTCGTCCCCAGATGAGGGGCAGGCTGGCCTCCAGATCGGCACACAAGGCATCCAGGTACTCGGTCTCGGCGATGGCGGCCACGCCCCCAACGGGTTCATGTGAATTGAAATCGCAGTACGGGCACTTGCGCACACACCACGGAAAGTGCACATACAACGCCAGCGGTGGCATAGCCGGGAGCATGAGCACGCCCGGTCGCATCAGGGTTTGCACCTCAGGCATCGGCACCACAGGCGCGGTGCGATCCACGATCTGTTGCGGCAGATGCCCCATGGACCTGACCTGCCCCACTTACCAGCCCCAGACCGATTGCAGTTGCGCACGCAATTGGCACAGCGCCACACCGCGATGACTGATGGCGTTCTTGGCTTCGACAGCCAACTGCGCAGCAGTGCAGTTTTGGGCTTCAAGAAAAAAATACGGGTCGTAGCCAAAACCACCCGATCCGCGAGGCGTGTCCACAATGAGACCCGACCAGCGCCCCACGGCAATCAAGGGCTCAGGGTCATCGGCTGTTCGCACTGCCACCAGAGCACACACGTAATGCGCACGGCGGTTAGGTATGCCTTGCAGTTGTTGCACCAAAAGTGCGTTGTTTTGTTCATCGGTAGCCGCTTCGCCAGCAAAGCGCGCTGAGCGCACACCCGGCGCACCCTGCAATCCAGCGCAGCACAGGCCCGAGTCATCAGACAGCGCGGGCCGTCCACTCCATTGCGCAGCATGCCGCGCCTTGGCCAAGGCATTTTCAACAAAGGTGTGATGGGGCTCAGGCGCGGGGCCAATGCCCAAGTCGCCCTGAGCGATGACTTCAATGGGCGCAAGCAGCGCGCGCAATTCGCGCAATTTGCCGGCACTGCCGGAGGCCAAGACCAATTGCGGCATGAGGTCTTAGGTCAGACCCAAGGCAGTCTTCTGTGCTGCGATGAGCGTGCGCGTGCCGTCGTGCGCCAGGCGCAGCAGTGCTTGCATCTGCGACGCCGTAAAAGGATGCGCCTCGGCAGTGCCCTGCACCTCCACAAAGTGCCCCTGGCCAGTCATGACGACGTTCATGTCGGTATCACAGGCCGAGTCTTCGGCGTAATCCAGGTCGAGCCTGGGCTGCCCCTGGACCATGCCCACCGAAACGGCAGCCAAAAAATCACGCACCGGTACGGCGGCATTGGGATTAACCCAACCTTGGGTTTGCATCCAGCGCAACGCGTCGTAGGCAGCCACAAAGGCGCCCGTGATGGCGGCGGTGCGGGTGCCGCCATCGGCCTGCAGTACGTCGCAATCGAGGTGAATCGTGCGCTCACCCAGCGCCGACAGGTCAATAACCGAACGCAGGCTACGGCCAATCAATCGTTGAATTTCCTGCGTGCGCCCGCTTTGTTTGCCGCGTGCAGCCTCGCGATCTGAACGGGTATGCGTGGAACGCGGCAGCATGCCGTATTCGCCCGTTACCCAACCACCACCGCTGCCCTTGCGATGGGGCGGTACGCGATCTTCCACGCTAGCGGTGCAAAGCACGCGTGTGTTGCCAAACTCGATCAGTACTGAACCCTCGGCGTACTGCGTGTAGTGGCGCGTCAATCGCACAGCGCGCAGTTCGTCGGCACGCCGTCCTCCTTCGCGAGCCCCTGCCAACGTGGATTCAGTTGCCATCGATCAACTTGGTTGAGCGCTGAATAGCGCGTTGTATCTCGGCCACCGCTTCATCGATTTTTTCATCAGTCAGATCCGATTGGGGTTCGGGATCGCCTGCGCGGGGAATTTGAATTGTGGAGGCCACGGCACCATCCGGTATGACCAGCGTGGAGACGGGCGCTTCCGTAGGCGGAATCATGTCAGCGGCTTCAGTGTCCGACCAAGTCATGGCCACCGCAGTGCAGTTGTCAGCCTCAGAACCCCCATTGGTCAGGGCCATTTCAATCAGTTCAGGCACTGCTCTCATCAATGTTTTGCTGGAAAAAGCCTCGGCAATGTCTCGATCATGGAGCGAACCCCATAACCCATCGGAGCACAGCAACAACGAATCTCCGTTACGCAATGCCAAGGGGCGACTGATTTCCACGGTGGGGGCCACAAACGCACCAATGCAGTTGAAAATGCGATTGCGTTCAGGATGGTCTTTGGCCTCCTCAGGGCGAATCAACCCCGATGACACCAAGTGGTGTACCCGCGAGTGATCGGTCGTGCGATCAATGATCCGACCACCACGTATCAAGTACAGACGGGAATCACCCACATGCGCCCAAGTCACCACGCCGTTTTGCACAATAGCCACGACGATGGTTGTGCGAGGCGCTTCAGGCAGCGTGTGCTCGGCGCGATAACGATGTAACTCTCGGTGCGAGGCCAGCACAGCCTCTTCAAGATAGCGGGCTGGGTCAGGCAACACGGGTTTGGCATCGCGCTGATAAATCGCGGCCATGGTTTGCAGGGTGATTTGGGCAGCCACTTCTCCGCGTGCATGGCCGCCCATGCCATCGGCCACCATCAACATCAGTGAGTCGCGCGTGTACAAGTACCCCATGCGGTCTTGGTTAATGCGCCGTCCGCCCTTTTTGCTTTCTTGATATATCGAAAACCGCACGACCTGCGCCCTTTTTCTTGAAACGGGTGGACCGTTAGAACCAACTGATGTTGTGCTCGCGCATAAAGCGCGCCACGCGCTCGCGCATGTGGCGTATGCGTGCACCCGTACGTTCCATCAATGAAAACTCGGGCCGCTCGGGCACGTTGTTCACCAATTCTTTTTGCACGGCATATACCGTCTGCGGCCGCTCCAGTGAATTGAGGCGAAGACAACGCTCGACCATGGAAATGAGCTGCGTCGAATACAAACCGCGAAATGAACGCAAAGCCTGCGGCATTTTGTCTTCTTTCTGACGTTGATCCGACTCCTGAGGCGGCATGCCCGCCATACAGGCATAAATGCAAGCACCGATCGAATACACATCGGTCCACGGCCCTAGCTCCGCATCACGTTTGTAGAGCTCAGGCGCAGCAAAACCTGGTGTGTACATCGGATAAGTTTTACTGATGTCACGTTGCAACGTTTGTCGGGCAGCACCAAAGTCCAACAAAATGGGAGTTCCATCCATACGCAGGTAAATGTTGGCGGGCTTGACATCCAAGTGCAATAACCGATTGGAATGCACTTCACGTAACCCGTTCATAACCTGCGTAAATACGCGACGGATGAAGCGTTCCGACAACACATCCTTCTGTTCTTTGCTGCGATTGCGGATCACATGTTCCTGTAATGAACGACCAGACTCGTAGCCCATCACCATGTAAACCGTGTCATTGGCGCGAAAGAAATTAAGCACGCGCACAATGTTGGGATGGAATATTGAAGCCAGCGCCCGACCTTCTTCGAAAAAACACTTCAAACCAATGCGGTACGTGTTCAAATTCTCGGGCGCCACATAAGGAGAAAACTCGCCTGGTTTGCGCTGCGCGAGAGCGGCTGGCATGTACTCCTTGATCGCCACTGAAGTGCCCTGTTCATCGGTGGCTAGATACACAATGGAAAAGCCCCCGCTCGATATCTTCTTTACAATTCGGTAACCGCCGACCTCAAGGCCTTCGGGTAGGGAAGCATTGTTTTGTGAGGCCATCAGTTACAGCAAAAGTGGTTACGGCGGTCAGTACAACGTTTACGCCAGAAGTGGGGGAGCGGATGTTGCCTGAACGGCTCATCATCCTGCTCTAAATCGAACCGCGAAATTCTATCTAACAGATCATCGACCTTTGTTTTCGGTAAAGCTGAAAAAAGGCGATTAATCCCCGTTTGACATGAAACCCATAGCCAGCATGACCGGTTTTGCGGTCGCCGTTTGTGATGTAAACGGCGGGTCCGTCAGCGTCGAGTTGAAGTCTGTCAATTCGCGCTTTCTCGACCTAGGCCTGCGGATTGCCGACGAATTGCGCAATGCCGAACCCGCCATACGTGAGGCCATCGCCTCCCAGTTGAATCGGGGAAAAGTTGAATGTCGGGCCAGCTGGCTCAAGCGCAGCAGCGGTCAAGCTGTTGAGCTCAATATGGCGGCTCTGAATGATTTGGCCAAACTCGACCAAGCCCTGCGAGCGGCTATGCCCACCTTGATGCCGTTGTCTGTCGGCGAAGTGCTGGCCTGGAAAAGCGTCATTGAGGCGCAGGACGTAGACCTTGAGGCGCTGCATAAGGCAACCTTGGAGGCACTGGCCATTGCACTCAAAGCGCTGCAGGCTTCGCGTATACGTGAAGGCGAGGCCCTGCGCACAGCGCTCGTTGAACGCTGCACTGCCATCGATCTCATCGTGGCGGGTCTGAACAAACGTGCCCCGGCGATTCTGGCTGCGGTTGAAAAAAAACTGGTCGACCGGCTGAACCAAGCTCTGACCGGCCCCCTCAGTGCGGGGGGCACATTAAGCCGAGATGAAATCAGTGAACGCATTCGTCAAGAAGTCACGCTCTACGGTTTGCGCATGGATGTAGACGAAGAGCTCAGTCGCTTGTCCACGCATGTGGCCGAAGTGCGGCGCATTTTGACTGCGGGCGGCCCCGTCGGACGCCGCCTTGACTTCCTGATGCAGGAGCTCAATCGTGAGGCCAACACATTGGCTTCAAAAGCTTCAGCCGTTGACCTCACCCACTCTGCGGTTGAACTCAAACTTATGGTTGAGCAGATGCGCGAGCAGGTACAGAACCTGGAATAGAAATGAGCTCATTACCGTCCCAATCCAGTCCGACCTACGCAGGCAACTTGTTTATGGTGGTCGCGCCTTCAGGCGCGGGAAAATCCACACTCGTCAATGCGTTATTGGCCAAAGAGCCGAGCATTGAACTTTCGGTATCCACCACCACACGCCCTCCTCGCCCTGGCGAAACCAATGGCCGCGAGTACCACTTTGTCAGTGTTGAGGAATTTAAGGAACTGCGCACGCGTGGAGAATTTCTTGAGAGCGCTGAAGTGCATGGCAATTTTTATGGCACCTCACACAGTTGGATTCAAACGCGCATGCAGTCCGGTCATGACGTGCTGTTGGAAATCGACTGGCAGGGTGCGCGGCAAATAAAGAATCACTTTGGTCACGCCATCGGAATCTTCATCCTGCCCCCTTCCATCGAAGCGCTGGAAGCACGGTTACATAAACGTGGGCAAGATTCGGCAGAAGTGATCCGTCGCCGCTTGGTGGCTGCAGGCAGCGAGATTGCGCATGCCCCCGAGTTCGATTACGTGATCATCAACGAAGATTTCAACCTTGCGCTTGAACAGCTAACGGCCATCGTGACTGCTGCGCGTTTACGCTGTGCGCCACAAGCCGCAAAGCACCATGATCTTTTCGTACAACTGGGCATTCCGCAGTAATAGAACTGTCCTGGGTAAACTACCGTTTCCACTCCCGTTTTTTCCCACTGAAAGTTGAGTTCCGTATGGCCCGCATCACCGTTGAAGATTGTCTGAAGCAAATTCCTAACCGTTTTCAGTTGGCGCTGTCTGCTGCCTACCGTGCCCGCCAGTTGGCGCAAGGCCACGCCCCAAAGATCGATACCAAAGACAAACCCACCGTTGCAGCACTACGTGAAATTGCCGCACAAAAAGTGGGCATTGAAATGTTGCGCAAAGTGCCAACCTAGCTCGGATATTTCATCAGGGACGCAGGGGCCAGCGGGGTTGCGCGAGAGGGGCGCAGTCCAATGCCACACCAAGGCTCTCTTTGGTGCATTGGCGAGCACTTGAGCGCAAGCCCGCGTAGCTCCGACGATCCAATTTGGTTTTCCGATCCGCGCCATGAAACTGTGAGTTCTGAGAGGGAAAAGATTCATCAACGGGGGCGACCTGATGAGAAATATTCGGGCTAGGTTTTGTCTTTGTCCTATAGCGTTGGAGCTCGCTGTGCTGTGAACCTCCACCTCGATGAGTGACTCCAACGCCCCTCCTTCTGACCTCCCCCCTCCAGGCGGTTACACGCCGGCGGGTTTGGCGCGCCGCGCGGCCTCTGCACTGCGCCGCGCGGGCAAGGCCGTTTGGGGCCCTGCTCAAGCGCCCACCCCTACGAACCTTAGCGTTGTCAGCTTTGCGCATCTGACTGAACGACTGCGCAAGCACCTCTCATCTGCTGACCTTGCACGCATCAAAGAGGCGTACCGCTTTTCCGACGCCGCACACCTTGGCCAGTTTCGCCGAAGTGGAGAGCCCTACATCACGCACCCCATTGCGGTAGCAGAAATTTTGGCGGACTGGAAACTCGATGCCGCCGCCATCCAGGCTGCCCTCATGCACGACGTGCTGGAAGATTCAGGGGTTAACAAAGACGAACTTGCCCAACGCTTTGGTCCCGTCGTAGCTGAATTGGTCGATGGGGTTTCAAAGCTCGATCGCCTGCGCTTTGATTCAACCGAACAGCAGCAAGCCGAGAGCTTTCGCAAAATGCTGCTGGCCATGGCGCGCGATGTGCGCGTCATCCTGATCAAACTGGCTGACCGCCTGCACAACGTGCGCACGCTCAACGCCATGGAGCCTGCCAAACAGCGTCGTATTGCTAACGAAACGCTGGACATCTATGCGCCCATCGCACACCGTCTAGGCCTCAATGCCCTGTATCGCGAGTTACAGGATCAAAGCTTTGCCCACTTGCACCCCCTACGCCATGCCGTACTGTCCAAGGCCGTCTTGGCCGCACGGGGCAACCGACGCGAAGTCCTGAGCAAGATTCATGAGGGCGTGCGCACAAAACAAACTAAAAGCCGAGGTGTTTGGTCGAGAAAAAACGCTTTACGGCATCTATCGCAAGATGGTGGAAAAACACCTGTCGTTTTCCGAGGTGCTCGATATCTACGGTTTCCGAGTGGTGGTTAACAGCCGGGCCGAGTGTTACTTGGCAATGGGTGCTTTGCATGCGCTGTTCAAGCCAGTGCCCGGAAAGTTCAAGGACTACATCGCCATTCCAAAAGAAAATGGCTACCAATCCCTGCACACCACCTTGATTGGTCCATTTGGCACACCGGTGGAGTTTCAAATTCGCACAAGACATATGCATCAAGTGGCCGAATCTGGGGTGGCATCGCATTGGCTTTACAAGTCCGACGAAGAAAGTGCCACTGAGTTGCAAACCCGGATGAACCAGTGGTTGCAATCGCTAATTGAAATTCAGGCCCAAACAGGGGATTCGGCCGAGTTCATGGAGAACATCAAGGTCGACCTATTCCCAGAGAAGGTTTATGTCTTTACGCCCAAGGGCAAGATCATGTCGCTGCCGCGGGGCTCCACTTTGGTTGATTTTGCCTACGGCATCCATACCGACGTGGGCAACAAAACGGTGGCAGCCCGCGTCAACGGTGAGGTTCAGCCCTTGCGTACCTTGCTGAAAAATGGCGACATGGTGGAGGTCGTTACCGGTCCGGTAGCGCGGCCCAACCCTACTTGGCTGGGCTTCGTGCGCACAGGCAAAGCTCGGGCAGAAATCCGGCATTTTCTACGCACCACCAAACGCGAAGAGGCGGTAGAGCTTGGTACTCAGCTGCTCGAGCAAGCCGTCACGCAGTTAAATCGCTACATCGAAGAGATCACCTCCGCGCGATGGGATGTCTTTGTGCAGGGTTCCAACGCGCGCAGTCGCGAGGACATTTTGGCGGACATTGGCCTGGGACAACGCTTGGCGCCCGTGGTCGCACGCCAGTTATTGCAAGTTGTTTCAGAGCCTGCAGATGAGGTCACTGAACGCACTCGCAGGTCAGTGACCAGTGGTACGGCCGTGGTAATTCGAGGTACGGAGGGTATGGCGCTGGCCATGTCTAATTGCTGTTGTCCCATTCCCGGTGATCACATCATGGGGCACATGCGCCGAGATCAGGGTCTTGCTGTTCACCGTGCGGACTGTGCCAATGCACGGCGTTCACGTCGTGCCGACCCCGAACGCTGGCTGGACCTGCAATGGGCCGAAGACACAGCGGGCAGCTTCTCCACAAACATCGATGTGGTCACCGTCAATGAACGAGGTGTACTAGGGCGCATCGCAGTGGCTATTGCCGAGGCCGAATCGAACATCTTGAATGTCAACATTGGCGACGAAGGTGCTGAGCTCACGACCATCCATTTCAAATTACAAGTACGTGATCGCCTGCACTTGGCCCGGACGATGCGCACCATCCGGCGGGTTAAACAGGTTTCTAAAGTGGCGCGGGTACGCCCCGCCGTGCGAAGCACGGCCAGTGAAGCAGCTGTAGACAAAACCTGAGCTGATACCATCGCCGCCCTTTTTCGGCATGATCGGCACGCAGCGTTTTTGCTGTGCCGCGCCTACAGATGGCAACACGAGAAGATCTTTCCGAGTTTCTGGCCGGCGTTGAGCGCCGCGCTTTCAAGCAGGTGATGTTTGTCGTTCGCAACGAAGCGGCAGCGCTCGATGTTGTTCAAGATGCGATGCTCAAGCTCAGTGAGCACTACAGCGCACGACCCGCGGCCGAATTTCCCCTGCTTTTTACGCGAATTCTTCAAAACGCAACGCACGATTATTTTCGCCGCCTGAAAGTTCAGACCACATGGGTGAGTTTGTTCTCGTCGTTGACGCCAGCCGATGACCCCGATGCCGACCCACTCGATACCATCGAAGCCCTGGAGGGCACGGAAAAGGCCGAAAGCGCAGCGGATAAGTTGGAACGCTCCCAGGTCATTGGCATCATTGAAGAGGAAATTGCACGTTTGCCCCCGCGTCAACGGGAAGCCTTTGTGTTGCGTTATTGGGAAGAATTTGACGTTGCCGAGGCTGCTGCAGCCATGGGATGCTCTGAAGGCAGCATCAAAACCCACTGCTCGCGGGCAGTTCACACCCTGGCAAAGGCACTCAGTGCGCGAGGCATCACCCTATGAAAATCGATCCTGATTTCGCTCTCAAAATCCGACAAGCCCTCAACGAGGGGGCCGATCAACTCGATTACAAGACTCAGTTCAGGCTGCAACAGGCACGCAAGCGTGCGCTTGCGCAGTTTGCTGATTTGAGCCCAGTAACCATAAACGTTCCCGCCACCGAATTAGTGCTGGCTGATTCATCAGGGGGACGTTGGGGTTGGGCACACCGATTGGGTTTTCTTATTCCCGCGTTGGCACTGATTATTGGTTTTGTGTTCATACAACAGTGGCGTCAAACCCAACGAATTAACGATCAAGCCGATATTGATTTTGCGGTACTGCTAGATGAAGGCCCGCTTGAGGCCTACGCAGACCGGGGGTTTGGCCGCTTTATCCAGCAAGAACTGAACGACTAAATTTCTTACCCCAAATTCGATTTGGGAATTGAGTCTGCCCATGCACGTTGTACTTTTGTTAGTAGCCTGCTTGTTGCTTTGCGGGGAAGTTTGGGCACAGACCCCTGCTGCAACGACAACACCCCTTCCTCCAAAGGTGGTGCCCACCGCGGCTAAACCGCGCTGGATCGATCTGAATGAAGATCAAAAAGAAGCGCTCAGTCCGCTGCAATCGCAGTGGGACACCTTTGACGCTGAACGCAAGCGCAAGTGGCTAGCGATGGCCGCACGTTATCCGCAGCTGTCGCCTGAAGGAAAGCAACGTTTCCATGAACGCATTCCGGATTACGCCAACCTAACCCCTGCACAACGCGAAACTGCACGCAGCAACTTTCGCAAGGCTTATGAATTGCCTTTGGAGCAGCGCCAATCCGCAGTAGATCAATACAAGCAGCTCCCAGAGGAAAAAAAACAGGCCATGGCCAACAATCCCAAAGAACAAACTGCGCCACCGCGCCGGCCTGAGCGAGCCTCCAGACAAGATGCGAAGGGGGTGGCGCCTTCGTCTAGCGCATCACCACCGCCATCCTCACGCTGAACTCGCACAACTTGTCCGAGTTTCGTGCTTCACGGCACAGGCTCAAGCCAAGCTGCTTGAGCCTACCCCCAGCCTAGCCCGGATACTTCATCAGGTCGCCCCCGCTGATGTGCAATCTCCTCTCAAAGTTGAACCTTTGCCGTGAAAAGTGCAAAGCCACTTCGGACGAAGACGGCTCAAGTTCTGACATGAGAAAGGCGCCTGAACGTGATGAAGTATCCGGGCCAGCCCGGATACTTCATCAAGGACGTGGGCGTTGCGCAGATGCAGGGGCGAGCGCGGTTGCGCGAGAGGGGCGCAGTCCAATGCCCATTGGCATTGGCGAGCACTTGAGCGCAAGCTCGCGTAGCCCCGACGATCCAATTTGGCTTTCCGATTCGCGCCATGAAACTGTGGGCTCTGCGAGGGAAAAGGTTCATCAACGGGGGCGACCTGATGAAATATCGGGGCTAGGCCAACGATTGGGGGCTCTGCTGTACGAATCTGTGCTGCTTTTTGGTGTGCTGTTTTTTGTCGCCGCAATCGTGCACACACTGCGGCCTGGATGGGATGCTCAACCCTGGGCTCTTCGTGCCATTTTGTTTGTCACCTTAGGTGCCTATTTTTGCTACTGCTGGCACAAATCCGGGCAGACACTGGCTATGAAAACTTGGCACCTGAGGCTGATGTGCTACGAGAATGGTCTTAATAGCCCACGGCCAATTTCGTGGACAAGAGCAGTCGTGCGCTACTTCGCACTATGGACAATGTTGATTCCTGGCGGGGCGTTGGTGTGGATGGCGCAATGGCGTGGCGCCAACGCGTTAATCGTTTTACTAGCCAGTTTTTTTCTGATGTGGGTGATTGGCTTGCTGAGTCATGACCGGCGCATGCTGCATGATCGAATTGCCGGAACACGGATAGAAAGCGTGCGTAAACATCACGACTGAACACGCCGCGCGGGCGACTACACTGCGGATCGCGGCCTGCAGCTTATTAGCCTATTGGCGTCTATTCGGGGCGTCTCTCTATTGGCAGCGTCTATGGCGCTCGTTCTTCCGAACTGTGTGATCGGTGGCCTTAGATTTCTGGCCTTACTCTTTTAGCTTCACGTTTTTTCACTTTACTTCACTTTACTTGTGACCCTGCCATGAAGATTCTTCTCGTCGATGATCACTCGCTCATTACTGAGGCCATGCGTGTGTTGCTGACCGACCTCGATCCCAACGTGCAAATCGAAGTTGCGCACGATGCGGCAGGCGCTGAACGATTGGCTGCTGAGCACGTCGATGCCGATCTCATGCTCTTGGATCTGAATCTGCCCGGCGCCTCTGGCACCAGCTTGCTCGAATCTCTAGTGGGCAAATCGCCTGAGCTCAAGATTTTGGTGCTCTCCGGAGTACAGGATCAACGCAGCGTGATGCGTGTTCTGCAGTTGGGTGCTTCCGGTTTCATTCCAAAGTCAATGCAGTCAGAAAATCTGCTCTCAGCCATCCGCTTTGTGCTCTCAGGTGGCGTCTATATCCCCAACGACCTGCTGGACGACTCTACGCGAGGTGCCCCCATGTTGGGTCTGCCCGAGCGGGGCCGCGATGTCTTTGGCCAACCATCCGTCACACGCATTCAACTCACGGAGCGACAGGAGCAGGTGTTGCAGCTTCTGGCACGTGGCGCACCGATCAAGATCATCTGTCGTGAGCTGGGCCTATCCGAAGGCACCGTGAAAACACACGTGACGGCTATCTATCGTGCTTTTGGGGCATCCAACCGTACCGAAGCGCTGCTGGCTGCGCGCCGCCACGGTTACGACGTGGGATAAACGCATCAGCCTCGCGTCTGTGTGTCTGCGCCGGGTTCATCGGCAACACGGTCCTCAGCGCCCTCTCTGTCAGACAAAGATGCGCTCGCTTCGACCTTGATCTCAGTTAAACCCAGTGCCTCGGCGATGGTGGCGTTAAGAACAGATGCCGTGGTGGGTTTTTGCAAAACGATGGGCTCTTCCACACGGCTGCGCACAATGATCGCCCCCAGTTGCGGGTGTTTTGACAAACGCTCGTGCATTATTTTTTGAAACTCCGCCTGCACTTCAAGCCCGTGCACGGCGGTGAGCATGATGACGGGGATGGGTCGGCCCATCAGTTCGCGGATGCGGAAGGTTGAATCAACACCGGAGATGGCATTGCCTAGGTTTTGATCCGCCAAAATGAGGTCAATCTTCTCCCGCGCCGAAAGTTTCTTGACCAAACCCGTGCTGAAACTGCTTGCGGACAAGATGTCTGCCCCCCACGAGCGCAGCAAGCGCGTCATGCTGTTGAGAATTTCGTCATTGTCTTCAAGCACGACCAATGTGTAACCGGCCAGAGAGCGGATGGGCGATTCGGCCGCTTCTGAAACTTGGCGTACCGAGCGGGCCGGCATGATCGATAGAGGTACCTCAACGCGAAACACCGTGCCGCTGCCCGGTCGTGTGGTCACAACCAGTGGCAAACCCAAAATGTTGCAAATCCGTTTAACGATTGACAGCCCCAGGCCAAATCCACCTTTGCCTGCTTCGCCTTTAGAACTTTCGCCGCGATAGAACTCTTCAAACACACGGTCCAGTTCCTGCTGGCGTATGCCGGGGCCAGTGTCCCAGATTTCAATACTGACCACATCGCCGCGACGCCGTGCTGCCAGCAACACACCGCCGTGCACGGTATAGCGAATGGCATTGGCCATCAGATTGCGTACCACCCGCAGGAGCAAGGTGGGATCGGACTCGACAGCAAAACCCGACATGCGCACCCGCAGCTCCAGACCTTTGTGTCCGGCCTGGGGCGTGAACTCTTGCTCGAGTAGGCCGAACATTTCGTCAATGGCCACCTGCTGCATCCGCGGCTGTATGGAGCCCGAATCAAGCCGCGAGATTTCCAGCAGCTCTTCGACCAACTTGGAGAGTGACTCGACAGCGGTTGAAAGATTGCCCACCAATGGTTCCATGGGGCCTTGGGCACGTTTTTTCAGTAGCGACACATAAATGCCGATGGCCTGCAGCGGCTGGCGCAGATCGTGGCTGGCCGCAGCAAAAAATTGCGTTTTCGAGCGTGTGGCCGTTTCAGCCGCGCGACGCGCGTCTTCTGCAATGCGTTTCTCACTGACCAGTTGATTGACGAGGACTTCGTTCTCGTAGTTGTTCTTGACCGACTCAAACATGGCCTCGCCAAAATTGCGGCCAAAGATCATGGCAAACGAAAACACCGCAAACACCACGATAGCGGCGGTGACGTAGACGGCGTGCTGCTGCGCCAACATGCGGCCGATCAGGGGCAACAGGGCCAATGGCAAGAAGGCAACCATGGCTGGGCGATGCGAGGCATAGAGCGTGAGCGAACCGAACGCGACACCCAAAATGACCGCCACCAACGCAATCTGTTGCTCGGGCGCGTCGGGCGTATAGAACATCAGTCCGGCTGCGCCCCACAAAGCCCCGGCGGCTGCCGAGTGCAGCACCCAGCGGCGCGCCCATTTCTGCACATCGAACAGCTCATGTGCACTGCTTCTGAAGGCGCGTGCAATGCGCAATCGGAAGAGCGACTCCACCAGCATGGCAATACCCCAGATCACGATCCAGTTCTGCTCATGCGTAGGCCAGAAGACGGCCGCAATGGCCACGCCCCCCACAATGGTGCCAAGCACCGACTGCGGTACTTGCCGATAGACCGATGAAATCACACCGACCAGGATTTTTTCCTGGCGTTGTTCACGGGTTTCACCGTCAATGCCAAATCGGGTTAGAGGTCCGGACATGGGGGCGATTTTATGAGTTCAGAAAGCAGGCCAAGGCGTTTGTTGTAGGCGGAAATCGTGTCAGCAACTTTGACCCCAGCCGTTCCACGATAAGACGGCATCAGCCTCACGCACCTGCAACGTCACTTTTGCCCCCACAGGCAGCGTGACCTTGAAAGGCACGTGCCCAAAGGGCAGTCCCGTCACTATCGGAACCTGAACGAGCGAGCGTATGAACGCAATGACGCTGCTCAGGGTGTAGCCATTGTCATTGGGCATGGGTGTGATGGGGTCAAACGCGCCGAGCACGATGGCTTTTTGTTTTTGCAACACGCCAGCGTGTGCCAATTGCAGCAGCATGCGCTCGATCTTGTAGGCCGGTTCGTTCACGTCTTCGAGAAACAGAATGCCGCCTCGCTGTTTAGGGAAATACTCAGTTCCCAACAGAGCACACACTAAAGACAGGTTGCCGCCCCACAGCACACCAGCCACCTGCAGGTCATCGGTCGGCGTAGAAAACGCAACCTGGTGCGGCCCCTGACTGAGCGTGGTAAAAAATTCGCGCAGTGTGTCTTCATTGGCCGCCGATGCGCCAAAGTCGCCTGCTGATGGGCCATGCAGGCTGATGCCCCCTGCCCGCGCCAAATATGCCAAGTTAAATGCAGTGAAGTCGCTGTAGCCCACGATGGGGCGGCCCACGCGGGCGATGGCTTCAAAGTCGAGCCGCCCCAGCAGTCGCGTCAAGCCATAGCCACCGCGCGCCGACACCACCAAGTCCAATGCAGGATCAGTGCAATAGCGTTGCAGCTCACCCGCGCGAAGTTCATCGGGTCCGGCAAATCGCTCAAACCGTTCAAAGCAGCTATCCCCCGCCAATACACGCCAACCACGCTGAGCAAATGCCTCAGCAGCGCGGTTCATGACGGCCGCATCAGTCAAGTACCCCGAAGGGGCAACAAAACCCACGGTGCGAATGCGCGCAATCGCTGCGGTCATTCGTCACCCACCTCGGCTTCATCAGGCAAATTGCCCGTGTGTTTAAGTTCGCGTCGCTGCACAAAAAACTTTTTCAGCACTTCGGCGCACTCGTGCTCCAACACACCACCCCGTATTGCAGTGTGGTGATTGAGTTTGGGTTCATCAAAGAGTTTGACCACGCTTGTGCAGGCCCCTGTTTTGGGGTCAGGTGCGCCATAAATCACCCGGGCTACCCGCGCGTGTTGCATGGCCCCCGCACACATGGCACAGGGTTCGAGCGTGACAAAAACTTCGCAATGATTAAGGCGGTAGTTGCCCAAATGCGCAGCCGCAGCCCGCAACGCTTGCACTTCGGCATGTGCGGTGGGGTCTTGATTGCCAATCGGTTGATTAAAACCTGTGGCAATGATCTTGCCGTCTTTGACCACTACACAACCGACCGGCACCTCACCCAAGGCCCAAGCGTTATGCGCCTGATCAAGCGCCAGGCGCATAAACATCTCATCGCCCTCTTTTGAATGTGTGCTCATGGAACCTACGACTCTGGGATGAAGCAAGCGCGCGATTATCCATGCTCCTTGTACTGCTTCACTTCAGTGTGGCTCAGGCTCAGGAGGTCGCCGAACCGCTCACGCTCAAGGTCTCCAGCTCACTGAGTGGGCAGTCCAGCGCATCGCTGTGCAATATGGGCGCGAGCCAACGGCTGGTGCCCATGGGGTCTCGCGTCAGCAGTGTGTTGTGCGGACTGACCGCCAGCTTTTCATACAAGGCCCGCAAGCTGGTGTGAGTTGGGTCACACGTTATCCGCCATTGGCCCACATGCTCGCCACCAAGCGGCCGTACATATCCCAATGTGGATAAAACACTTAGCAGCCGCTCCGTATCGGGTAGCGATGTGCGGGTAAATCGCGACAGGGCTTTGGCGCAGCGTTCTGCGCCTCTCTCACCACTGCGTGCTGCGCTAAAAAGTGCACGCAGTAGCGCCACTGCGGTCACGAAATCATTGCCCGGGCGCGCCGCATCAGCAAAACGCGTGGTGCGCAGCATGGGCATTGTTGAGGCGATGGCTGCACCCAACAACACTGCAAGCCACGATAGATATACCCAAATTAGAAACAGTGGCACCACGGCAAAGGCCCCGTAGACGTTGGCCACACCGCCGCTACGGATGTACCCAGCAAAACCGGACTTGATGACTTCACCGGCCAATGCGGCCACGCCACCGCCGATGAGCGCATCACTCCAGGCCACCTTGCGGTTGGGCACAAAAACATACAGCGCGCCATAAGCCAGTCCACTGAGTATCAGCGGCAGGTAATCGAGCGCAGTGCGCACGCCCCGCGGCAATTGGCGCAACACTTCAGTGGATTGCGACAACACATACGACGTGGCCGCCAGGCTCGCACCGATCAACACAGGCCCCAAGGTGATGAGCGCCCAATACACGAGCACCCGTTGCACCAATGGGCGTTTACCCCGCACATGCCACAGCTCATTGAGTGTGCGATCCACGGTGCCAATCATCATCATGGCGGTCACGACCAGGAAACCCAACCCCAGCGCAGTGAGCCGGGCGGCCTTGCTCGCAAAGTCGTTGAGATATCGCAGCAGCAAACCCGCGTGCTGTTCGGGCAACAGTTCGCGTAAAAAATCTTTCTGCAACGCTGCACGAAATTCACTGAACATCGGAAACGTGGCAAAGATTGCAAGGGCTACGGCCAGCAGCGGCACCAGCGCCAACACGGTTGTAAAGGTCAGGCTGCCTGCCACCTGCGGCAATTTCAGTTCGCGTGCCCGCTGCGCCGTGAACTCCAGCACTTCGCGCACACGCAACAGGCGTGGCCGCAACTTGGCCGGATCAAATCCATCAGCCAGGCGGCGCACAGACCACGAGGGCGCAGACAGCGCCTTGTGCCACCGTTTCCACATCGGGCTATTCATAAGCGTGCATCGATAAACTGAAGCGGCTGAATTTAACGGTTTGTTTCCAAACGGTTTCCTCTGATGGACATTCTTGTTCTCTATTACTCGCGCCACGGCGCCACCAAGCGTCTGGCTGAGCACATTGCGCTAGGCATTGAAAGCGTGCCCGGCGCGCAAGCGCGGTTGCGCACGGTGCCACCGGTGTCGCCCGTCACACAAACCGCCGAGCCGCCCGTGCCGACCACAGGCAGTCCTTATGTGGAGTGGGCCGATCTGGAGCAATGCGGCGCGCTCGCGATGGGCTCGCCCACGCGCTTTGGCAACATGGCTGCACCGCTCAAGCACTTTCTCGACAGCACCAGCGGGCTGTGGATGTCAGGCGCGCTGGCCGGTAAACCCGCCGCGGTTTTCACCTCCACCAGCACCTTGCACGGCGGCCAAGAATCCACGCTGCTTTCAATGATGCTGCCGCTCTTGCACCACGGCATGCTCATCGTGGGTCTGCCCTACACCGAGGCTGATCTTTCGCATACCCAAAGTGGAGGCACACCCTACGGCGCCAGCCACCACGCCAAACCCGATGGCTCGCAGCCCATCACCGAAGAAGAAAAACGGCTGGCGGTGGCTTTGGGAAAGCGGTTGGCAACCCTCGCGCTAAAGCTATCGAGGTAAGACATGCATCCCAACGTATTTGCATTTCGTATCGCCACACTCAGCTGGAGCGCACTGCTTTTGCTGTGTGTGGCCTGGGAGCTATGGCTGGCACCGCTCAGCGTTGACGGCTCTTGGCTCTGGCTCAAGGCGCTGCCCATTGCGTTGACCCTGCCCGCACTGCTGCGACAACAATTGCGCGGTTTACAGGTCGCCCTACTGACCTCGGTGCTCTACCTTCTGGAAGCCAGCGTGCGCGTGTTCGAACCTTATCCCGCACGTGCGTGGGCACTGTTTGAATTTGTGCTGGTGCTCGTATTCTTCGCGGCTGCAGTGGCCGTGTTGCGACCACTCAAAGCCTCAAGCCACAGAATCAAGGAACCTCTGACGTGAAACAGTTTTCCCTCGTGCCCCTCTTGCTCACCCTTGCGGTGGCCCAAACGGCGCACGCTGAAATTCAGCGTTGCGAAGGCCCCGACGGCAAGATCACCTACTCCAACGAAAGCTGCCCGCAAAACACCAAAGCAGTGCGCAAGGTCGATACCCGCCCTCCCGTGGTGGAAACCGAAATCAAAGCCGCCAAGACCCGCGCCCAGCGCGAGGCCGAAGAAGCCAAGGCACTCGATAGGCAGCGCGAAGCTGAAGAAAAATCACAGGCCCGTGCACGCGAAGCCGCGCGCAAAAAAGAAGAAAAACAAGAACAGGAATGCAACAAGCTGCGCATTGCCCTGAACAAGGCCAAAGAAGCGGTTGAAACATCCACACTGAACAAACGCGCTGAAAAAGAAAAAAAATTAGAACGGGCGCAAGACGCGTTTGATAAGGAATGCGCCAACCCACGTTAACCCGGATATTTCATCAGGGACGCAGGCGTTGCGCAGATGCAGGGGCGAGCACTTGAGCGCAAGCCAGTCGCCCCTGCGGCGACCTGGTGAAATATCCGGGTTAAGCCGTAGCCCTCTGCGACTGAAGCGCGCCCTTGGCCTGCACCAACGCTTGCACGCCGTGCCGGTCCAAAAACTTGGGGTCACTGAGCCACTGCCGCCAACGACGGGCGCCGGGTACACCGTGATAGAGACCCAACATATGACCGATCACCGCGCGCGGTTGAACTGAGGGCCCCTGTCGTTGCAAATAGGTGGTCATGGCGGCGACAACATCTTCTGGCGTGCGCGCTACCGCAGCGTCACCAAAAAAACGTTCATCCACTTGAGCAAGTTGCCAGGGCTGGTGATACGCAAGACGGCCCAGCATGACCCCATCGAGTAAGCGGAGGTGTTCAAATGCGGCATCGATCGAAGCGATGCCACCGTTAATCACGAAAGTGGCCTCGGGAAAGTCACGCTTGAGCTGCACCATTTCGGCATAACGCAGCGGTGGCACCTCGCGGTTGTCTTTGGGACTCAGACCTTTGAGCACCGCATTGCGCGCATGCACGATGAACACGCGGCAACCCGCATCAAACAAGGTGCCGACAAAATCGCGCACAAAACCGTAATCCTCGACACGATCAATGCCCAACCGATGCTTGACTGTCACAGGAACCGACACGGCGTCTTGCATGGCCTTGATGCTGTCGGCCACCAATACCGGCTCGGCCATCAGACACGCACCAAACGCACCACGCTGCACGCGTTCGGACGGACAGCCACAGTTGAGGTTGATTTCGTCGTACCCCCAACGCTCACCCAGGCGCGCGCAGGCGGCAAGCTCATCCGGCTCAGAGCCCCCCAACTGCAAAGCCACCGGGTGCTCGGCCGCATCAAAGTCCAGATGGCGCGGTACATCACCATGCAACAGCGCACCGGTGGTGACCATCTCGGTGTAAAGCCGCGCATGGCGCGACAGTTGTCGATGAAAGTAGCGGCAATGCCGATCCGTCCAATCGAGCATGGGCGCAACGCAGAAACGCCAGGGGTTCATGGTCATTGGCGCAACGGCCTTGCGCACTCAACGCATCAGGCCACTTCCCGCTCGGCCCGCTTGCGCTCGTGCTCTTTGAGGTGGCGCTTGCGCAGGCGGATGCTTTGCGGAGTGACTTCAACCAGCTCGTCGTCGGCAATGAATTCCACGGCGTATTCGAGCGTGAGGCGGATGGGAGTCACCAGATCAATAGCTTCGTCTTTGCCACTGGCACGCACGTTGGTGAGTTTCTTTTCGCGGATGGGGTTGACCACCAAGTCGTTGTCGCGTGAGTGAATGCCGATGATCATGCCTTCATACAACTTGTCACCAGGGCTGACGAACATGCGACCGCGCTCTTGCAGCTTCCACAAGGCGTAGGCCACGGCGTCGCCTTCGTCTTGGCTGATGAGCACGCCGTTGCGGCGCTCACCCACGCCACCGGTGCGCTCGGGGCCATATTCGTCAAACACGTGGCTCATGAGGCCGGTGCCGCGTGTGAGGGTCATGAACTCGCCCTGAAAGCCAATGAGGCCGCGCGCGGGGATGCGGTATTCCAACCGCACCCGGCCTTTGCCGTCGGGCTGCATGTCTTGCAGATCGCCTTTGCGGCGGCCCAGTTCTTCCATGACGGCGCCTTGGTGTTGATCTTCCACATCGACGCTGAGCATCTCGAAGGGCTCGTGGCGCACGCCGTCGATTTCTTTGAAGAGCACGCGTGGGCGCGAGACGGCCAACTCGTAACCCTCGCGGCGCATGTTTTCAATGAGCACGGTCAGGTGCAGCTCGCCGCGGCCGGCCACTTCAAATATGGTTTCGTCGCCGGTTTCGCGCATGCGCATGGCGACGTTGGCTTTCAACTCGCGCTCCAAGCGTTCACGCAACTGACGGCTGGTGACGAATTTGCCTTCACGACCGGCCAAAGGGCTGGAGTTGACGCAGAAGTTCATGACGAGGGTGGGTTCATCCACCTTGAGCAGCGGCAGCGCATCGGGCGCGTCCACCGGGCACAGGGTGACGCCGATGCCCACTTCTTCGATGCCGTTGATGAGCACGATGTCACCGGCCTGCGCTTCATTCACCAACTGGCGCTCGAGCCCTTTGAACTTGAGCACTTGGTTGATGCGGCCTCTGACGGGCTTGGGGTCACTGGGGCCATTGAGAACGAGCACGTCCTGCCCCGCTTTGATGCGGCCGCGTGTGATGCGGCCGATGCCGATCTTGCCCACGTAGCTGTTGTAGTCGAGCGAGCAGATTTGCAGTTGCAAGCTGCCATCGGGATCGTCGTTGCGCACGGGAATATGTTTGATCACGGCATCGAAGAGCGGCCGCATGTCGCCGCTGCGCACCTCGGGGCTGTCACCGGCGTAACCGTTCAGGGCTGAGGCATAGACCACGGGGAAATCAAGCTGGTCTTCGGTGGCGCCGAGTTTGTCGAAGAGTTCAAAGGTTTGATTCACCACCCAATCGGGGCGCGCACCGGGGCGATCAATTTTGTTGACCACCACGATGGGCTTCAAGCCTTGCGCCAACGCTTTGCGCGTGACAAAGCGAGTCTGCGGCATGGGGCCTTCCACGGCATCAACGAG
>WBZQ01000733.1_pt1 | contig 24617 bp, 24 predicted proteins | sample 5204251 | NCBI WGS metagenome assembly WBZQ01 (sample SAMN12412402, study PRJNA552823) | activated sludge metagenome | isolation source: activated sludge from nitrification reactor of wastewater treatment plant... | place: USA: Virginia | collected 2017-09
CCATTCCGGGAATTTTCATTTGGTCTCCTGGTGGCGTCATGGGTAATGTGTTGATTCGAACGCCGGGTTTTACGACTGGGTTGTAGATGAACTGAAGAAGGCTGCCTACATCGTGGTTACGATTGCCGAGCGGATTGGTGAAGGCGTTGGTGAAGGCGTCAGTCAAGGATTGTGAAATGGAGGATAAGTTCTGGTTATTCGGAACTAGCTTTGCTGTCAATGGTTCGAATGTTTTTTTCGGGCCATGCGAAAAGACATCATTTTGCGTTTGTTGGTATTCGGCGTGATGGTTAATTTCACCAGAAATAATCTTGGTGCCGGTGATCCCGCCGGTCACTGCAGTGATATGTGCGACCACATTTGGTGTGGCAGAGGCAGCAAAGCGGGTGGCAATTGCGCCGATTATGGGTAGAAACGCGACCATAAAACCTCCTCAAATGATTGTCCGACGAGCACGGCATTTTGGTGTGCCGGTTATGTCTTGTATAGAGCCATACGGTTTTTTTTGGAGGGTGCCATGGCTCATTTCCATGCGCTGCGGGTTGCAAACGCAGGATGTGCGCCCTCGAGCCGACGCGCATCTGCCGGTGCAAGCGCCGTACCGACGTAAAAAGCGGGTCGTTGTTGGTTTGTCCGGTGGCCTGCAAGAAACTTCAGGACAATTGCCGCGTAGCCCGAACCAAAGTGGTTTTGCTCTCGTATGGCAAAGCCCCGATTTTTGAGAGCGGTCGCCGCATCAACGGGGGCGACCTGGTGAAATGTCCGGGCTAGAGGTATCTGCTCGCTGCTGCCTCACCGCCGCATCCAATGCCTCATGCCGCGCCCTCACCTCGGGTGACCAGCGACTGCGGATAAACGCCAGCACATTCCATATGTCCTCGTCACTGAGCCGCGCTCCAAAGGCGGGCATGTCGCTGAGGTAGTGGGGTGGTGCATAGGGTGGCACCAGGCCTGATTTCACGATGCCAAAGAGCAGCGCACTGTCGTGGTGCCAGGTGTGCCCGCTGTCGTCATGCGGTGGGGCGGGCAGACGCCCGTTGGCTTGGCGCGTGGTCCAGTCGGGTTGACCTTCTAACTTTGCGCCGTGGCAGGCGGCGCAGTGCTGCGCGTAAATGATCTGGCCCGCAGCAACGCGCTCGGGGGCATTCAGGTTGGGCGCCTCACCGCTATGCCGGGTGCAGGCGGTGAGGGCCATCAGTGTGATGAGAGACAGGGTTCGAATCAGGGATCGCATCAGGCCGCTCGCAACCGCAGCGCATTGCCCACCACGCTCACCGAAGACGGGCGCATGGCCAGCGCCGCAATCAAGGGGGAAAGCAGCAGGCCGAAGGCCGGGTAGAGCACGCTGGCGGCAATGGGCACGCCCAGGGCGTTGTACAAAAAAGCGAAGGCGAGGTTTTGCTTCATGTTGGCGACGGTGGCTTGAGGAAGGGCGCGCGTTGTGCTCGATCTGCGGGGGCATGGCGTTGGTGCAGGCCGTAGCGCTGCTGGCGTGGTCGAACAGGGCGGTGCTCTTTCTGATGTGTAGCAGTCTGGGATGAGGCACGCCCATCCCAGCGGATGGCGACTATTTCTTGGTCGGCATCTCCTGCATGCGGTCCATCATCATCTGCATCATGGACTGCATCATCTCCATGCGTTTTTCCATCATCTGCTGATGCTGTGGCATGCCGCCTTTCATGCCGCAGCCAGCATCACCGCCGCCACACATACCGCCCGATTTGCCGCCGCCGCCCATCATCATTCCTCCCATGTCGTTGGAGGAAGAAGCTGCGCGCATCTGATTCATGAGTTGCATGCTCTCTTGCATGAGCTTTTGATGCTCGGCCGTTGCAGCTTGGCGCTCGGCGGGCGTTTTGGCGTTTTGCAGTTTTTCATGCAGCTGCTGCATGGCCTTGATTTTCTGATCCATGGCGGCCATGGGGTCGGGCTGTGCCTTGGGGTCGGGCTGCGCTTTTTGCTCAGCCGTGGCGCTGGGGTGATGCGCCGCGTGGTCAGCGGGCGTTGCGGTTTGTGCGGCTGCGGTCAAGGCCCCGGTCAAGGTCCATGTGGCCAGAACCAGAGGTAAGAGATGCTTCATGACGACTCCTTCGGGGTGAACGCGCTTGTTACGGCGCGGGTTGAATCTGCGTGACGATGAGACCACCGTCAGCGTCCTGAATCACGGTGAACTGAACTTTGTCGCCCACTTTGAGCGCATCGAGCTGGCGCGCATCGCGCACCGCAAACACCATGGTCATCGCGGGCATGCCGAGCACTTTGAGTGGCTCGTGGCGCAAGGTGACTGTGGATTGCTCGCGGTTCACGCGCCGCACTTCGCCCTGCACGGTGTCGCTGGCGGCGTTGCGGTCTGCGTTGTTGGATGTGTTGTTGGAAGCGTGATGCCCCGCGTGTTCGTCAGCGGCTTGCGCCACGACGGTGACGGTGCCCACCATGCCCGCCTCATAGTGCCCGGCCACCAGACACGCAAACTGGTAGCGCCCCGGCTCGGTGAACTGCCACACGATGTCACCTTGCTGACCGGGGGCCACGTGTGCCATGTACGGCGCGTCGTGTTCCATGTTGGGGAACTTGCGCATGAGCGCAGCGTGTTCGCGCAGTTCTTCGTCGCGGCCCAGCACGATCTCGTGCAGCCCGCGGCCTTCATTGCGTGCACGCAGGCGCACGGTTTCGCCTTGCCGCACGGTGATGTCGGCCGGGTCAAAGCGCAGCGTGTCGTGCATGCGGATGTCGATGGTGCGGGCCACTTGTGCGGGGTCGCCACTGCGGCCGAAGGCGGTTTCGATGACCTCGCTGATCTCGCTGACCTCGCGTGGGCTGGCCGCACTCTTGGCGGCGGGGTGGTGTTTGTCCTGATGCGCCTGGCTGGCAAGGCTCAACGTCAGGCCGATCAAAAGTGTGGTCGTGCGATGCATCACGATCTCCTCAGTGCTGATGGGATTGGGGTTTGTGCGCGGTGTTCGGCGCGTCGCTGCGGCTTTGCGTGGCGCGCGGCTCGGGGGGCGGCGCGCCGGTCCATTCATAAGCCACGGTGCCGGGCGGATGCGTGTACCCACCCGGGTCGCGGGTGTCGTTGCGTGCCAGACCTTTTCGCACCTTGAGCACGGTGAACATGCCGCCCATCTCCAGCGGGCCAAAGGGGCCGCGGCCGCTCATCATGGGCAGGGTGTTCTCTGGCAAGGGCATCTGCATGGCGCTCATCTCAGCCATGCCGTGCTCGCCCATGGCCATGTAGTCGGGGATGAGCTTCTGAATTTTTTCGAGCACATCGCGCTGATCGACGCCGATCATTGTGGGCACGCCGTGACCCATGGCGTTCATGGTGTGGTGGCTCTTGTGACAATGCAGGGCCCAGTCGCCCGGCGCGTTGGCGGTGAACTCAAACGCGCGCATCTGGCCCACGCCGATGTCGATGCTCACCTCGGGCCAGCGTGCGCTTTTGGGCACCCAACCGCCATCGGTGCCGGTGACTTCAAAGTCGTGGCCGTGCAAGTGAATGGGGTGATTGGTCATGGTGAGGTTGCCCACGCGCACGCGCACCCGCTCGCCCAAGCCCGCCACCAGCGGCGCAATGCCGGGAAAGACGCGCGAGTTAAAGCCCCACAGGTTGAAGTCGAGCATGGTGTTGACGTTGGGCGTGGCCGCGCCCGGGGTGATGTCAAAGGCGTTGAGCAAAAAGCAGTAGTCGCGGTCCACGCGCATGAACTCGGCATTCTTGGGGTGCACGATGAAAAGGCCCATGAGTCCCATGGCCATTTGCACCATTTCGTCGGCATGCGGGTGGTACATGAACGTGCCCGATTTGCCCAACGTGAACTCGTACACGAAGGTTTTGCCCGCGGGGATGTGCGGTTGTGTGAGTCCGCCCACGCCGTCCATGCCGTTGGGCAGCAGCAGGCCATGCCAGTGCACGGTGGTGTGCTCGGGCAAGCGGTTGGTGACAAAGATGCGCACGCGGTCACCCTCCACCGCTTCAATCGTGGGGCCGGGGCTCTGCCCGTTGTAGCCCCACAGGTTGGCGCGCATGCCGGGGGCGAACTCGCGCACCACGGGTTCGGCCACCAGGTGGAACTCCTTCACGTTGCCGTTCATGCGAAAGGGCAGGGTCCAGCCGTTGAGGGTGGTGACTGGTTGATAGGGGCGACCACTCGTGGGCACCAGTGGCGGTTGCGTTTGCGGCGAGCTTTGCGTGGCCAGCTCAGGCAGTGCGGCCAGGGTGGTGCTGCTGGCAGCACCGAGCGCCAGTGCGCCGCCGCGTAAGAAGTGGCGTCGGTTCATGGGGTGTCCTTAGTGCTTGGGTGCGTCGTCTTGAGCCACGGCGCTGGGGGCGGAGAGCGTGGTGCGCAGGGGTTGCCCGGCAATGGCGGCGGTCAGTTGCGCGTCGGCAAGCCAGAACTCGCGCTGCGCGTCGAGGGTGGTCACCACATCAGCGGCATGACGGCGGGCCTCGGCCAAAAGATCGAACACGCTGACGAGCATGCCGTTGTAGCGCAGCAGACTTTCTTCGGCCACGACGTCGCGCAGCGCGGCAATGTGCTGGACGTGGCGCTGCGCAATGTCGTAAGCACCCAGGTAGGCCCGATGCGCTTCGATGAGTTCAGAGCGCGCTTCGATTCCCACTTGGGCGGTGCGATGGAGTGCTTCCAGGTAGTGAGCCTGTGCAGCATCGGTGCGCGCATCGCCCCAGTCAAAGAGCGGCACGGGCAGTGCAATTTCATAGCCGCGCCAGGGGGTGTCGCCGCTCTCGACCTTGCGCACGGCGCTCACGTGCAGACCATCGACCCAGCGTGTGACTTGTGTCAGACCCAGCTCGCGTGCGGTCGCGGTCAGTTGCGCCTGCGCCAGTTGCACATCCAGTCGCTCGGTCAGGGTTGCTGTGAACGGGGCGGTGCGCGCCGCGGTGGGCAGCGCGGGTAAACGCTCAGGCAAGCGCAGTTGCTCGGCCTGGGTCTCGGTCAAGCTCAGGGTGCGCAGCAGGTGTTCGCGTGCTGCGCGGGTCGCGTGCTGTGCGCGGGTGTGCGCGTTGCGCGCGTCGAGCACGGTGCGCTCCTCGCGGGCCAAGGCCACGCGGTTGAAATTGCCCGCCGCATGCATGCGCTGCGCCAGCGTGGCGGCGGCTTCGGCGGCCGCCAACACATCCTCGAAATAACGCAGCTTTTGTTGTGTGCTGACGGCCTCGATCCAAGCGCGACGCGCCTCGAAGGTGGCCTGCATGATGGCGCTGGCGCTGCGCAGCCGCTCGGCCTGTTGTGCGCTGTGCGCCACGCGTTGACGCTGCGGCCAGGTGATGAATTCGGCCAGGCCCAGCGTGAGCATGCGGGTGAGTTCTTTGTGTTCGCCTTGCAGCAGGCGTTCAAACGCAAACACCGGGTTGGGTAAACGTGCTTGTGCGTCGGCCTGGGCCAGCGCGGTGGCGTGTTGCGCCAAGGCGGCTTGCAGTGTGTGGCTGTTGAGCAGTGCAAGAGCCACAACGTCATCGGCACTTAGGGGCTGGGCCAGTACCTGGGTGGCTTCGTCTTGCGCGCGCTGCTGCTGGGCTTCAGTCCGATGCAACTGCGGCGGGTAGTTTGTGCGCGTGCTGGCGCAGCTGGATAGGGCCAAGGTGGCGGCAGCAATGAGGACTGCAGAAAAAATTGTGGAGCGGGTCATGACAACCTCGAAAGAAGTAAGCGTGACGCCACAACCCCCAAGGGTTGTGGCCGGAGAACTTCAGACCAGATCAGCGCGTGGGCGGCGGGTGAGGTACATCAAGGACCACTGAGACCAGTGGGCGCGCCGAGAAGGTGGGCGCTGAGGGACGCGTGCCAGGGTGCGCCGCAGACAAGATGACAAGAGGAATGGAAGCCATGCCCAGGTGGGGGCAGGTGTGCTCGTGCAAGGGTGCGGGGGTGTTGTGATCGCTGTCGGGGACGTCGCCATCCACAAATTCGCAATGCGCATGCGCCACGTGCACCTGTGCGCTGTGGTGATGCTCCGGCAAGCCTGTAATGGGGATGACTACGGCCGCCAGGGTCTTGAGCGGCAGCACGATGGCCAGCAGCAAGGCCAGGTGACGCGCAGTGCGATTTAACTTCATGCGTTCAGTCTATTCCCGCGAGGGCTTGATCGATACACTCGACGCACCATGAATACATCGAATCTGAATCTAAAAATCAGTGTGTGGGTGGCGCTGTGCATGCTGGCGCTATCGGCACCGGCCAGCGGGAAAAAAGAAACCACCACGGTGCGGGTCAATAAATCAGAGCGGTTGGCGCCCAGCGGGGCGGCTGAATACTGCACGGCGCTGGTGACGGGGCAGGTGGTGCGATACCGCTTTGAGGCTGGCGCGCCACTGGAGTTCACCATCGGAATACAGCACCCCGATGGTGGGGGGGCGGAGCCCACCATTCGGCAAACGGCCATGCAAGAGATTGAGTACGTGGACTTCAAAGCGCAACAACCCGGACACTGGTGTTGGCGCTGGGCCAATCGTGGTGCGACCTACACGCAGCTGCGTTACACGCTGTTTGTGGCGCCGCCCAGGCGCACGCGGCACAAGTAAGCGAGGCGCTTTTTATGGCTGCTTGTTTTAGGGCCGCTTGTTTTAGGGCCGTCTATGCAGCGCAGTGGGCCGATTCAAAAATTTCTCAACACGTTCAGCCAGGCGCTGCGCGCTGATTCGGTCGGCAGCGGCGCCGATCAGAACCCGGTGCAGATTGCCGTCATGCTCGACCCTGGGGGTACGGGCGGGCGGGGGTAGCTCGTCGGCCTCGGGGGCGCTGAGCAAGAGGGCCATGCGATCACGCAGGGCGTTGGCATTGGCCACCACTTCAAAGGCGCCTAGTTGTACCGACCAAGGGCCTGCAGTCAGGGATTCATCAGCTTGCGTGGTGGCTGTCCATGCCAAGGGTGTCGGGGGTGTCGGGGAGGGCGAAGCAGCGGTGGGTGCAGGGGCCGCAGTAGGGGCCATGCCGTTGCGAATGTCGGCTTCTGTCAGGCGTTCAACCTCTACTTCACTCACGCCATGGGCGATGCCCAGCTTGACGGCGGCCGCATAGGAAAGATCGATGATGCGGCCGTGCAGAAAAGGGCCGCGATCATTGACGCGCACGATGATTTGTTTGCCGTTCTTGGGGTTGGTCACACGCGCGTAACTGGGTAGCGGCAGGGTGGGGTGCGCGGCGCTCATGGCGAACATGTCGTAGCGCTCGCCGTTGGCGGTTTTGTTCCCGTGAAATTGTTTGCCATACCAGCTGGCCATGCCGCGCTGCGTGAACGGCACGTCGCGGGTCATGGGGGTGTAGGTGCGCCCCAGCGCGCTGTACGGACGGTTGGCGTAGGGGTGAAAAGGTTCAATGCGCGGCACGGCGTCCGGTGTCTGGGCCAAATCACCGGGGACATGGCGAGCATCGGGGGGGCCGTCGGATTGGTAAAACTTTTTTTGCGGGGCGCTGCAGGCTGACAGCAGCACAAGTGTTGCGGTCAGCCAAGCCGTGTGCGCCCTCACGGTGCGTGGAGTGTGCGGTCAACGCTGAAATATCACCACGTCCTGCTTAAGCAGCAGGCGCAGGCGTGCGGCCAGAAATTCGGCGGCGTTGCGGTCAGTGGCCTGACCGACCACCACGTAGGTGCGCTCATTTTTCTTGATGGTGCGCACGACTTTGTCGTCGTCTCTGAGGGACAGGTCATCGGCCAGTTTGGCAGCGGTGCGCTCGCTAATGGCTTTTGCTGTGGCATCGACCAAAAACACGCCGACCTGTACAGCAAAGTGGCCTTTGGGTAGGTCAGTGGATGCGATCCGGGCTTGGGTGGGCGCTGGACTGGGTCGGGCAGGCGGGGGCACAAATGCGGGCGCTGGTACAGGCTCTGGTATGGGTTCTAGTACGGGTTCTGGTGTGGGCGCCGGAGGGGTGCTCTCGTAGGGCAGAGGCTGGGTGGAGACATCCGCGAGGGGTTCGATGGGCATGGGCTCGGGCAGGGGCGCGACGACCGGTGGCATGGGCAAGGGCACCCACGGCGCTTCAGGTATGGGGGCCTGTGCCTTGGTGGATGTGGGCCGGGGCGGTGGGTTGGTGTTCCACAGACTGCAGGCTGGCAGCAGTGTTGCGGCGCCCATCAGTAGTGCGGCCAGCCGCGCGCACACCAGGTTGCGCGATGCGTTTGAGAAAAGCGGCTTCATAGGGACTCCTGAGGTGAGAGAGGTTTGGGGCGGTTACGACTGCACGAGTTTGCGATGACGATGAATGCTCATGAGCATGCCGCAGGCTAGGCCGAGCGTGACCAGCGCGGTGCCGCCGTAACTAATAAATGGCAAGGGCACGCCCACGACGGGCAGGATGCCGCTGACCATGCCCATGTTGACGAAGGCGTAGGTAAAGATGATGAGCGCAATGCTGGCAGCCAGTAGACGCGTGAACATGGTGGCTGCGTTGCCCGCAATGGCCAACGCCCGTAGCACCAGGCCAAAGAACAGCGCCAGCAACACCAAGTTGCCCACCAATCCAAATTCTTCGGAATACACCGCGAAAATGAAGTCGCTGGTGCGCTCAGGAATGAACTCCAAATGGGTTTGTGTGCCCTGCATCCAGCCCTTGCCCAGTGGGCCACCGCTGCCGATGGCGATCATGGCCTGCAGAGTGTGAAAGCCTTTGCCCAGCGGGTCTTGCATGGGATCGAGCAAGGTGAGGATGCGTTCGCGCTGGTAGTCGTGCATCAGCGTCCAGGCCACGGGCAGCAACCCCAGCGCACCCACCACGCTCAGGCCAATCCATTTCCAGGGCAGTCCGGCAAAGAAAATCACAAAGATGCCGGCCGAAAGCACCAGCGCAGCGGTGCCCAGATCGGGTTGTTTGGCAATGAACGCCACAGGCAGGGCCACCAGCACCAGGGCCAACACAAAGTCATGGGCGCGCAACGCGCCTTCACGCCGATGGAAGTACCAGGCCAGCATGAGGGGCAAGGCCAGCTTCATGATCTCGGAGGGCTGGATGCGCCCCACGCCCAGATCAAGCCAGCGCGTGGCGCCCTTGACGTTGATGCCCCGAAACTGCACGGCCACCAACAGCACCAGCCCCACCAGATACGCGGGCACAGCCAGGCGCATCCAAATCTGCGGCGAGACCGAGGCCGCCAACCACATCACACCGGCAGCAATGGCCAGATTGCGCAGCTGATCGGTAAAGCGCCAAGGAAAGTCCGCGCCCGCCGAGTAGAGCGTGACCAAGCCAATGAGACTCAAACTGCCGATCAGCGCGAGCAGCGCCGGATCGAGCACCGAGAGTCGGTTGCGGATGAACTCAGACAGGCCGCGATTGAGTTGAGCAAGGCTCATAACGTCAGGGGATAAGGCTCAAGGACACGTCAGGGGAGCGATGGTCGGTCTGGGGCAAGCGCTGCAGTCGACATCGGTTCTTCTTTGGGTAGGGCGGGCCCATTGGGGACGAGGCCCAGCAGCACGTAGTCAATGACTTGACGCGCCACAGGCGCTGCTGCGGTGGCGCCAAAGCCGGCGTTTTCTACGAGCACAGCCAGCGCCACCTTGGGTTTGGTGCCCGGTTCGGCCGGCGCAAAGGCCATAAACAGCGAGTGATCGCGAAAGCGCTCCCCGACTCGATTGGCGTCGTACTTTTCATTCTGTTTGATGCCCACCACTTGGGCGGTGCCGGTTTTACCGGCCACCTTGTAGGGCGCTTTTTGAAAAGCCCAGCGACCGGTGCCGCTGATATTCACATCGACCATCGCCTCGCGCACCAGGCGGATGTTTTCAGGCTTCAGGGCAATGCGGTAACTCTCTTTGGGCACGGTCAGACGCTGCTGGCCGGTGGGCGCATCCTTGATGCTCTTGACCAGGTGGGGCTTCATCACGACGCCATCATTGGCCAAGTTGGCGGTGGCGTGTGCCAGTTGCAGCAACGTAAAACTGTTGTAGCCCTGACCAATGCCGATGGATATGGTTTCGCCCGCAATCCATTTTTGTTTAAAGCGTTTGAGCTTCCATTCGCTTGAGGGCAGGATGCCTTCCATCTCGCCCTCGATGTCAATGCCGGTGATCTGCCCAAAGCCAAACGGTTTCATGAAGTCATGAATGGCATCCACACCCAAATCATTGGCCAGCATGTAGTAGTAGATGTCGCTGGATTTGACGATGGAGGTGTGCAAATTGACGGGCCCCAGTGGCACCTTGTTGCTGTCGCGAAAGCGATGGTTGCCAAACATGAAGTAACCCGGGTCATAGATCACAGTGTCTGGGCGGCGTTTACCCAGTTCCAATGCGGCCAGCGCCATGAAGGGCTTGTACGTGGAGCCAATGGGATAGGTGCCGCGCAAGGCACGATTGAGCAGTGGTTTGTCGATGTCGGTGTTCAGGGCCTCCCAATTCACAGGGTCGATGCCATCGACAAACAAATTGGGATCAAAGCTGGGCCGCGAGACAAAGGCCAACACGTCACCCGTTTCGGGCTCGATGGCGATGAGCGCGCCGCGTCGGTCACCGAATGCGCGTTCGGCGATGTGCTGCAACTGAATGTCAATCGATAGGGTCAGGTCATTGCCCGGTACCGAGGGCGTGCGTGAGAGCGAGCGCACTGCGCGCCCGCCGGCGGTGATCTCCACCTCTTCAAACCCGGTGGTGCCGTGCAGCTCGCGTTCGTAGCTTTGCTCTAACCCCACCTTGCCGATGTAGTCGGTGCCCACGTAGTCGGCCGCATCGGGCCAAGTGGCGATGCGCTCTTTGTCGGCGGGTGACACCCGGCCGATGTAACCCAGTAGATGTGCACCGACTTCACCCAGTGGATAGTGACGAAACAAACGTGCACGCAACTCCACGCCGGGAAAGCGAAAGCGTTGCGCGGTAAAGCGCGCCACTTCTTCATCACTGAGCCGCGTGCGCACGGGAATGGATTCAGCGCCTTTGAGCTCGTCGAGCAACTTGCGAAAACGTCGGCGGTCACGGGGTTGGATGTCGATGACCTGCGCCAGCTCGTCAATGGTGGCATTCAGGTTGTCCACTTTCTGGGGAGAAATCTCCAGCGTGTAGCCCGGATCATTGCGCGCGATGACCACGCCGTTGCGGTCGCGAATCAGACCGCGGTTGGCCGGCTCGGGCACCACCGCAATGCGATTGCTTTCGGCGCGCGCATGAAAGTCTTCAAATTTGACGAGCTGCAACCAGACAAAACGCAGCGCCAGCGCCGAAAAACACACCCCCACCAACACGGCCGCGACGGCCACGCGGGTGCGCAACAAAACAACCTCGCGCTCGGTGTTGCGAAATGAAGGCGAGCGCGGCCCAAAGTTCAAAGTCCCCATCGTGGAGACATGCCGGCGACGTCGCGTAGAAAACATGGATGTGATGCTGCGGCTGCGTCTGCGGCTGGCTACAGCGGTCGCGTTTCATCGCGCGTGGCGGGGCGCCGTTGGGGGGCCAGCAGCAACCAGGTCACCAGGGGCCAGAGGGCCGCGCCGATCAAGCTCTCAATGAAATAACTCCAACCTGGGAATGCGCCGCCCACCCACAGACGAATCACCAGCGAAGCCACCTGCGAAATCACCAGCAGTGGCAGCACGTACAAACTTTGTGCGCCCATCGGGAACCACAAAATGCGCCGATGCAACGCGATGGCGCCGTAAGAGAGCAACGTGTAGGCCAGCGCGTGCTGCCCCAGCAGTGCGGCGCTGTGCACATCCATGATCAGACCGAATACAAAAGCGGCCCCAATGCCTACGCGGCGCGGCTCGTGCACGTTCCAAAACACCAAGGCCAGCGCCAGAAAGTCAGGCGCGATCGAATTGCGACCCCAAGGCAGCAGGTTCAAGAGAAAAGCCAGCGCCAGCGTGACCCAGATGAATAGGGGGTTGACGGGCAACAACACGCGTTCTGGTCGCCAATCGCTACCGCCCAGAACGGGAATGCCGCGACCCAATTCAACGGGTTCAACGCGGCGGCTCAGTACGCGGCGCCCCGGTGCGCGCAAGGCAAAGGCCGCCTGCAACCTGGAGAGCAGCGAGCGGAGACGGAGGCGTTTCATTTTTTGGTTCCCTTGGCCCCTGTGGTCCCCGTCGGCTCGCGGCCCTCGCGCATCTCACGTCCATCGCGCCCACCCTTGGTGCTGCGGCGTGAATTTGCAGCTTCGACGCGCGGCGGCGTCGGCGCGGCTTGCGGATCGACCTGCAGCACCACCACAAAGCTGTTTTGGTGCACGCCGGCAGCGGGTTCGGCACTGATGCGTGCGAATTGGTCTTTAGCGCTGCGCTCCACCCTGATCACCCGCGCCACCGGAAGGCCCGCCGGGTACACGCCATCGAGCCCCGAGGTAACCAGTTGATCGCCGTTGACGATGTCGGCATTGGCGGCCATAAAACGTAGGTCTAGCGTGCCGGCCTGCGGACTGCCAAAGACCACGCCACGCAAACCGTTGCGCAGCACCTGCACGGACAGACTTTGGTCCTTGTCGGTCAGCAAAGTGACCTCAGCGCTGTGTGAGAAAACCCGTGTGACCTGACCGACCACACCCAGGGCATCGAGCACGGGTTGCCCAGCCTGCACGCTCTCTTGCGTGCCTTTGCCGATAACGAGTTTGCGAAAAAAGCGATCTTGCGCCTCGTAGGAGACCTCGGCGAGCACAGTGGGTGCTGAGGTGCGCGCTTTGAGGTCAATGAGCTTGCGCAGCTGCTCGTTTTCCGCTTGCAGCTGCGCAAATTGCTGCAGCTCATAGGCTTGGCCCAGCTGTGCAAGTCGCAATTGCTGGTTTTCGCGCTGCAGTTGCGATACCGAGGTGAAGTATTGACCCACCCGTTCAAGCCCAGCGCCTGGCAACAGCATCATTTGCTCGAAGGGATAGAGCGCCACACTTACCCCAGTGCGAATGCTCTCGAGCGCCTTGACACGCGCGTCCACCACAATGAACACCACAGCCAGAAAAGAAAAAAATGCCAGCCGCGCCCGCGCTGACACCCCCTGGTTGAACAGCGGTGGAGGGCCGTATTCCATGCCGTGCGTGGCTGCAGGTCAGGGGCGTTGTTCAGCCGTGGGCAAAGATGGTGCCGAGTTTGTCCATACGCTCGAGCGCGATGCCACACCCACGCACCACGCAAGTGAGCGGATCTTCGGCCACGATGACGGGCAAACCGGTTTCTTCCATGAGCAGGCGGTCTAGATCACGCAATAACGCACCGCCGCCTGTGAGCACCAGGCCACGCTCGGCAATGTCGGCCCCCAACTCAGGCGGGGTTTGCTCCAGCGCGATCTTGACAGCGCTCACGATTTGATTGAGCGGATCAGTCAGTGCCTCCAAAATTTCATTGCTGCTGATCGTGAAGCTGCGCGGAATGCCTTCGGACAAATTGCGCCCCTTCACTTCCATCTCGCGCACCTCAGAGCCGGGGAAGGCGCTGCCGATTTCTTTCTTGATGGCCTCGGCCGTGGGCTCGCCAATCAACATGCCGTAGTTGCGGCGGATGTAGTTGATGATGGCCTCATCGAACTTATCGCCCCCTACGCGCACGCTGCCCTTGTAGACCATGCCGCCGAGCGACACCACGGCCACCTCGGTGGTGCCGCCACCGATGTCGACAATCATCGAACCCGAGGCTTCAGACACGGGCAAGCCCGCACCGATGGCTGCGGCCATCGGCTCCTCAATCAGATACACCTGACTGGCGCCAGCCGCATCGGCCGATTCTTTAATGGCGCGTCGTTCAACTTGCGTGGAACCGCAGGGCACGCAAATGATGATGCGTGGACTGGGGGCAAAGAGACTGGAGGGGTGCACCATCTTGATGAAGTGCTTGAGCATTTGCTCGGTGACCGTGAAATTGGCAATCACGCCATCTTTCATGGGGCGAATGGCTTCAATGTTGCCGGGCACGCGACCGAGCATTTGTTTGGCCTCGGCGCCCACGGCCGCCACCACTTCCTTGCTGTGTGGCCCGCCTTCCTGGCGGATGGCCACCACAGAAGGCTCATTCAGAACAATGCCCTTGCCGCGCACGTAAATCAGCGTGTTGGCGGTACCAAGGTCGATGGCAAGATCGGTGGAGAGGTAGCTGCGCAGGAAACCGAACATGGAGGGTGGTGCTCGCAAAGAGGCCGATCCGTGAACGCGGAGCAGCGGGGACATGAGAATTCAGCTCGTGAAGCCGGGCCCGCACGAGCCTGCGCCGTGGACCTCGACATGCAATCACCGCGAATCTCACTCGGCGCGCATGACTTGTATTATGCCGCGTCCCTATGAAATACAAGGCGGTGGCGCGGTTTGTTCACGCGATGTACCGGGTTTTTGACAACAGCCTCCCCCCACGGCTCCCCCTTATGGTTCGCTCATGGCACTGACCCTGACTGACGTACACCGCATTGCGCATCTGGCGCGCATTGACATCACCGAAGCGCAGGCCGCCGCCACGTTGGCGCAACTGAACGACATCTTCACGATGATCGAACGCATGCAGCAAGTGAACACCGATGGCGTCGAACCCATGGCACACCCGCTTGGCGGCACGCAGCGCCTGCGCTCCGACGCGGTTGATGTAACCATTGACCGTGCCGACAACATGAAGAACGCCCCCGAGCAACACGATGGATTGTTTGTGGTGCCCAAGGTCATCGAATAACTCGCGTTGCCGCCACCGCGTGCGTCCATAGCGTGAGCCCTCCGAAAAGGGGGTAGGCCCGTGAAATGCCCCGTCTCATGGCGTCTCGATGGCGCCCCGGAGGCACCGCTATGGCACCAACGCTTTTCATTCCGTGGCTCTTGTGACCTGAGCCCTGCTAGGGTTAAATGGCGCCTCGCCTTGAGACGCCATGACCACAGTCCGCACACGCGCGCCCGCACAACGCACCTACACCATTGAGGTGGCCTCGCCCATGGGTAAACCGGTGACCTTGCGCGTGCGTGGAATGACGTTAGGTGCCGCGGGTGCGGCGCAACCCAAAGTCTTCGTGCCCTCTGCCCTGAACGGTGCCATCAAGACCGCCCTTGAGCCCACCGCTCAATCTCGCACCGCCCACATTGCCCGCGTCATGCCCATGGGCGCGACCGTGGAGCTGCCGGGCCCCATGCAGGCCATGGCCAACGCAGCACAAGCTTTGCCCGATGCGCTCAGGGGTACTTTGATTCGCGGCGCGTTTGCCCTCCTGGGCTCACGGTTTGCACCGTTGGTGTTGCCCACCCTCACCTTGGCCGCCGCGCTCTACCCGCGCCAGCTGGGCGATGCCAGCTTGCCGATGCCACCCCGTGCACGCGACGGCGAGCCCGACGCCACGACCAGCACCGCATTTGTGCCCTTGGCCCCACAGGGCTTGGAGCACGCGGAAGGCTTCAAGCCGCTCAATGCCAACGACCCCAAACTTTATGGGCCGCCCGCCAGCGAGTTCACCCGACCACCCACGCCCCTGATTCGGGTGTTGCCGGTGACGGACACCGCAACGCCGCAGCGCTTGGAGGGCGGGCCGCGAGTGGATGCACCCACCGTGCCAGGCAAGGCGCAATGGGTGTCAGCGGTAGAAGACAGCCTGCATCTGGCCACCGCGAGGACGCCGCCGGATCCGATTGCACAGGGTGGCACGAAGAAGGAAGGGTTGAGGTTCTTAGACGTAGAGGTGACCAGCACCCAAGTTGAGATAGCGCAAAGGCATCGCAGAGTTGAGGTGCCCGATAAGCGTCTCAAACTCAGATTTCAGACAGACAACTACGGAGAAGGAAGTATTTCCGTTCGGTGGCCTCGTCCCGACGACCGCAAGGAAGTGGAAGTTGAACTAGAAAAAGACAGCCGATTACCCACCCGGATGGCCGGTGAAATTCTTGCGCATGCACTGGGATACACGCACGGATTTATTCCTTCGCAATACCTAAAGCTTCAAGTCCGAGACTACGATACAGACACCCCGCTTTCCAAGGATGCAGTGGCCAATGTGGCACTTTGGGCAATGGCTATGCATGGCAAACAGGCTAAGGATTTTTCTTCTGATAACCCTATTGACGCAGGCCTCTTCTATTTCGAGTCGGCATTTCGAGCCACTTCTTATCTTTTTGAAAAACCCACAACGGTTACCGGTTATCCGGCCGATGGTCCAGGATTAGAAGATCCAAGTCTTTTTCTTGATTTACATCCCAGAGGTGACACAAGCCACCCCAATGTGCAGACCTTGTCAGCGCAAGACTTGATGGCAACTATTCCCCCAAACTCTACTGCTGATGAGGTGGCGGCGCACAACTTAAAAGTGAGCTACGTGGTTACGGCTCCTTCAGGCCCACACCATTTAACCGAGCTGCGTCTCGGTTCTGAGGAGACAGCCCACCACGAGCTCGCGCAAGGAAGCGCAGCCGTCTCTACCGCAGGCGTTGCCTTACTGGTCTATGACCCACATTGGGGGCAAGGCGGAGGGTTTAGGGTGCAACGGCTAGTCCCATTTTCACAATTCCTCGTGAGGGGAGGAGAAGCAAAAAGAAAGGCTGAAGCCGCCTTTCAAGCCGCAAAAATGGATGGCGACGGCCGTTGGTTCACTGCTGAAAAACCGGTTTCTATTGAACCCTTTGCGGGTTTACAGGTGCGCAGAGAGGACTCCTCCGCGCAGCCCGTGCACTATGAAATCAGAGTTCCAGACGCCAGGTCGCCTTTTTTTTATAAGAAAAAACCATCCAGTAAAGATCAAGACCGATATGAGGACTTGGCTTCCTTGGTAATTGAGCCCGTGATAAGCCAAAGCGAGGAGCTGCCTTTAGCACTCGTTCGTAATTTGCATTTGGGCTATGAGATGTTTGGTTTTCTCCCCGCCTTTGTGGGCCAAGCATTAGCCGCGGTGCAAGTGCGTCATGCCGCAACAGGGCAGGGGCTGCCCTTCGCAGGGTTACGGATTAGTGCAGAAGATTTTGCGGAATGGACGCGGGGTCAGCCCATCGATTTCATCGATGGGCTGACCATCTACGGCATCGAAAAGGGTCTGGGCGAATACTCCCCCGAGGTGCCCTTCGTTCTGCAGCGCGAGACCGAATGGGGCGACATCGAATTCACCATCAACCCCGCGGTGCGTACGCAGCGCTAAAAGCTGCCCGCCTCGCAAAGTGGTATATCGCCCCCCTTAACTGAGGAGTCGATATGCAGTCGCTTGCGCATGCCGGTTTGGCGCAGTTGAGCCGTGCTTTGTCGGAGAAGCAGGTCAGCGCAGTTGAGCTGGCGCAGCTTTTCTTAGATCGCATCGAAAAACACAAAGCGCTCAATGCGTTTCTTGATGTGCGGCCTGAGGCCACGTTGGCGCAAGCGCGTGCGGCCGATGCGCGGCGCGCGCGGGGCGAGAGCGGGCCATTGCTCGGCATTCCTCTGGCACACAAAGATATTTTCGTGACGCGCGAGTGGGCCAGCACCGCATCGAGCCGCATGTTGGAGGGCTACATGAGCCCGTTCGATGCCACGGTGGTCGAGCGCTTACGCGAGGCGGGCATGGTGTGCCTGGGCAAACTCAACTGCGATGAGTTCGCCATGGGGTCAAGCAACGAGAACAGCGCCTATGGCAAGGTGCTCAACCCTTGGGATCACGCGGCGGTGCCGGGGGGTTCCTCGGGCGGCTCTTCGGCGGCGGTGGCGGCGCGCATTGCGCCGGTGGCCACGGCCACCGACACGGGCGGCTCTATCCGTGAGCCGGCGGCCTTTGCGGGCATTACGGGCACCAAGCCCACCTACGGGCGGCCCAGCCGCTGGGGAATGATTGCCTTTGCTTCGAGCCTCGACACGGCCGGCCTCATGACCTACAGCGCCGAAGACTGCGCGCTGGTGTTTAACAGCATGCTGGGCTTTGACCCGAAAGACGCCACGAGTCTGAATCGCCCCGCCGAAGATTTCACGCGCGCGCTAGGCGACGGCGTGAAGGGTTTGAAGATTGGCGTGCCCAAAGAATTTTTTGGCACCGGTTTGCAGCCCGATGTGGAAGCCGCGGTGCGCGCTGCGTTGGCGGAATATCAAAAGCTCGGCGCAACCTTGGTGGATATATCACTTCCCAATGCCGAGCTGGGCATCCCCGTGTACTACGTGCTTGCGCCGGCCGAGGCCAGCTCCAATCTGGCGCGCTTTGATGGCGTGCGCTACGGCCACCGCGCTGCGCAGTACGCTGACCTCACCGACATGATCAAGAAGAGCCGCGCGCAGGGCTTCGGCCCCGAACCGCAGCGGCGCATTCTCATTGGCACCTACGTGCTCTCGCATGGTTACTACGATGCCTACTTCATCAAGGCCATGAAAATCCGCCGTCTGATTGCCGAGGATTTTCAGCGCGCCTTTGAGCAATGCGATGTGATTGCCGGCCCCGTGACCACGAGCACCGCGTTTGATTTCGGCGAGAAGAGCGCCGATCCCGTGGCGATGTACCTGGCCGATCTTTACACCGTACCGGGCTCACTCGCGGGCCTGCCCAGCATGAGCCTGCCTTGCGGCTTTGGCGCTAAGGGGCGGCCGGTGGGGTTGCAGTTGATGGCCAATTACTTTGATGAAGCACGCATGTTGGGCGTGGCGCACGCCTATCAGCGCGCGACGGATTGGCACTGTAAGGTGCCAAAGGAAACGTGATGAACGATTTGACTTACCCCATGCCACAAGATCAAAAGGCCTTGCAAACAGAAATACGTGTTGGAGACTGTGGCGAGGTTTTGCGCCATGTTGCGAGCGAGTCCATCGATTTAATCGTGACCTCGCCACCCTATGCCGACAGCCGAAAGTCCACGTATGGCGGCATTCACCCTGACAAATACGTCGAGTGGTTTTTGCCGCGTAGTGAGCAGATGCGGCGTGTGCTCAAACCCACGGGTTCATTCGTATTGAACATCAAAGAAAAAGTGGTGAGTGGCGAGCGCCATACCTATGTTTTGGAACTCATTGTGGCCCTACGCAAACAGGGGTGGCTGTGGACCGAGGAATACGTTTGGCATAAACGCAATTGCTATCCAGGCAAGTGGCCCAATCGGTTCCGAGATGCTTGGGAGCGCTGCTTACATTTCACGAAATCGCGAAAATTTACGATGAATCAAGATGCCGTGATGGTGCCCATGGGTGCATGGGCCCATACACGCCTTAAGGCATTGGGCCAGAACGATGTCGTGCGCTTCGATTCCCAAGTGGGTAGCGGGTTTGGCAAGAACATTGCAAATTGGCTAAAGCGAGATCGGGCTTACCCGACCAACGTTTTACATTTGGCCACTGAGTGCAGCAATAAAAAGCACAGCGCGGCCTTTCCCTATGAACTTCCCGCCTGGTTTATTCGGCTGTTTAGTCACGAAGGTGATTGGGTGCTCGATCCGTTCATGGGGTCAGGCACGACGTTGCAGGCAGCGCGCGATCTTGGGCGACATGCGATGGGCATTGACACGGTGGCCGAATATTGCGAACAAGCCAGGGTTTTCGAGAAAAAGCAGTTACAGCTGATGCAGGAAAGATCGCCGTATGAGCCAAGTCCAGGACCAATACGAAGGGCCGCGCGGTGGCCTGTATCAACGGATGTTGCTATGGCCGCGGTGATTCCGACTATGGCGACTATCGAAAATTGTGTGGCCAAGATTTTTGGACACTCATTTCTGGGGACGACGGGTTGTATCTAAAAATCATTGAACCTTTAGGGCATCAGGCCAAGGAACGAAACCAGGTATTTCATGAGCAGTACGCCGCTGTTGCAAATCGGTTTGCCGTGGAGTTTGCTCAACGGTTTTGTTTTTCTTCCGGCGCCATTCATTGGGATGCATTGGTGCAATTTAATTCGGGTAGATCATGAGCTGGGAAGTCATCATCGGTCTGGAAACGCATGCACAGCTTTCCACCGTTTCAAAAATTTTTTCTCCCGCACCCACGGCCTTCGGTGCGCAGCCCAACACGCAAGCCAGCGTCATTGATCTGGCGCTGCCCGGCACCTTGCCCGTGCTCAACGAGGGCGCAGTGGAGCGCGCCATTCGTTTTGGTCTGAGTATCGGCGCCACGATTGCCTCGCAAAGCGTGTTCGCGCGCAAAAATTATTTCTACCCCGATCTGCCCAAGGGCTATCAGATCAGCCAATACGAACTGCCTGTGGTGCAGGGCGGATCGTTGACCTGCGTGGTCACGCCCAAGTCGGGTGAGCCCTACACCAAGACCGTCAACCTCACGCGCGCGCACTTGGAAGAAGACGCCGGCAAGAGCCTGCACGAGAACCTGCAAAACGCCAGCGGCATTGATCTGAACCGCGCCGGCACGCCGCTGCTGGAAATCGTCAGCGAACCCGAGATGCGCTCCAGCGCCGAGGCGGTGGCCTACGCCAAGGCGCTGCACGCGCTGGTGGTGTGGCTGGGCATTTGCGACGGCAACATGCAAGAAGGCAGCTTCCGCTGCGACGCCAACGTGAGTGTGCGCCGCCTGGGCGAAACCAAGTTCGGCACGCGCGTCGAGATCAAGAACCTGAACAGCTTCAAGTTCATGCAAGCGGCGATTGACTTTGAAGTGCAGCGGCAGATCGAACTCATTGAAGACGGCGGCGCAGTGGTGCAGGAAACGCGCCTCTATGACCCCGACCGCAATCAAACCCGCAGCATGCGCAGCAAGGAAGACGCGATGGACTACCGCTACTTCCCCGACCCCGATCTGTTGCCGCTGGCCATTTCCGCCGAGTGGATCGAGCGCATCAAAGCCACCTTGCCGGAGCTGCCCGCAGCCAAGCAAGCGCGCTTTGTGCGCGACTACGGCCTGCCCGAATACGACGCCAGCACGCTCACCGCCAGCAAAGCCATGGCCGATTACTTTGAAGCGGTGGCCGCGCAAGTGGCCGACAAAAAAGTGGTGTCCAACTGGCTGATGGGCGACGTGTCGGCGCGCCTGAATGAAGCGAACGTGGACGTGGCCGTCTGCCCTGTGGCGGCGCCCGCCTTGGCGGGGCTCATCAACCGCGTGCTCGACGGCACCATCAACAACAAGACGGCCAAAGAGGTGTTTGCCGCGCTGTGGAATGGTGAGGGCGCGAGTGCCGACGCCATCATTGAGGCGCGCGGCCTGAAGCAAATTTCTGATGCCAGTGCAATTGAAAAACTGATCGACGAAGTGTTGATCGCCAACGCGCAATCGGTGGCCGAATTCAAGGCGGGTAAAGAAAAAGCCTTCAACGCCTTAGTGGGTCAGGCCATGCGAGCCGCCCGGGGCAAAGCCAACCCCGCGCAGGTCAATGAAATCTTGCGCAAAAAACTTACTTCGTAGAGGCCGCATCAGTCGGCCTGCGTTGCGAGGCTGTGGCGCCGGAAATGACCAGCTCAGCAAAGCGGCGGCGGTCTTCGTCAAAGCGTTCGTTAATGCGCACGATGTCGGCGCGCAGCGACGCAAGCACTTTTTCTTCTGAGCGAATGATGGCGTCGTTGGCCACATAGGCCTGTTTGAGTTTTTCAGGAACCTGGCGTTTGACGTAAAACTCCTTTTCGTCGTCCAACTTCTTGCGCGCTTCCATGTGGCCTTGGAGGCGCTTTTTGGCCACCTCGATCATCTGATTGCGCTGCGCCAGTTGGCGGTCGCGGGCATCTTCAATTTCCGCTTCGCTGCCATAGGCCTCGAGCAGCGCCCGATCTTTGCGTAACTGCTCGCGTGCGGCCAGCTCCTCCGCAATGCGTTTTTTGCGCTCCACTTCGCGTTGCGCCTTTTGCTCCTCTGTGAGAGGCGGCTCAATCACGCGGCGGACCGAGCCATCGCCACGCAATTCACGCACGGGCCGATCCGCGCATTCTTCCGGAGGGCGATCCCCGCTGATGGTTTTGCCGCTACGTGTGGTGCACACATAGAGCTGAGCCCAGACCGGTGCGCACAGCAGCAGACCCAGGCCCAGGCATAAAAATCGATGCGTCATCATCATCCCGTTATGGTTGTCCCGATCCCGATGCGCCCGCACGGCCACACGGCACAAATTGAGCAAAGACCCGACATCGGACATTTAGCACCCATTTTCACAAGCCCAAGCCTTGCTCTTTGGCATTCCATAGCGCCAGCGTGCGCCAGAAAGAAATGCTTGGGGAGGATCAACCCTCAATGCGCGGGCGATTATGCCCAGCAGGGCAGGGCGCAAATTTGAGGATTAACCCACGTTTTGGGTTTTTTGCCCTCAATGGCGCTGTTTTGAGGCCGCAACTTTTCTGGTTTTTTGCGCATCCCGGTTGGGATGCGCTCATTCATTTTTTTCGGGCTGTTGTTGCGTGCGGCCCATACACAAGATGCAGCGGGTGGATGCCGTATTACCTGAGATCCAATCGTTTAAGAGGCAACATGCCATTGAGATTTTCCAATACACGAACCACATATTTGGCAGCACCGTGCTGAATTTTTATCGTTTGAACTTCTAGCGTTTTTTTGTCGAGCTGATTTGTCAGGTGATTCAAAGTCTGTATTTGGTTGCCCGTTTCTACCGAAGTGTCAATTTTCCGTGAACTCAAGAATGCATCCTGCTGGGTGACTTTATCTTGCAGCTCCTGCAACTCTTCCTCGGCTGAGGCCAACCTCCTTGAAAGGGTTTCAGCCTCTTTTCTTGCTGCATAGTGGAGCTGGGAGGCTTGAGGGCTTTGCGTGGCGATGGCAAGGGTTCTAATCGCGCGACCTAAAAAAATTTGCGCTGCTGTATCGCCATTTTTTGCTTGGAAATAAGTTGCCGGATCCAAGGCTATGAGTTGAATGTCATTTGCCTTGTTGCTTAAGATCTTTGAGGGATCGCCGCCAACCTCCTCCAATTGCGCCATTGCATAGTTATAAAAATGCCGGTCGTGGCTGTCCAGTTCTAGATATTGCGGGCGTCCTAAGTTGACCAGCGCGCTTGGATTTTTAAAGATTTGATGGTTGGCCAGAATCTGATCAACTTTTTGGGCCATCTCGATGTCCAGACGGAATTTCTCCTGCGATAGGGACTGCTTGATGGTGGGGTCTAGTTGTCTATCAATGGCCCTATCCAACGACATTGAGAGTTCTTTGATTTTAGAAATAACTTCCAAATAGTTGTCTCGGGTTATTTCTTTCGGAAGCGCTGGATATTGATCCAGTTTTTGTTGAAGGTCTTGTCCATCCATTGTTGTGTTGAGTGTTTCGCGCCATGCTTGCGTGGTCTCGCCTTCTTGGGTGTTGGAACCCTCTTTTGTTGCAAAGTGAGTGCCCAGGCTCCGAACCCATTCCGCGGGCAAGACCCCACTTCCGTGTAGCGCGGGAAGCATGCCTTGGACGAGAACTGGAAGCTTTGGAGTACGAACTAATTCCAAAAATTTGCCGGCCAGCGCCTGGAAGCCACCCGCTGCAATTTGGGTGAGTTTTGCGCCGATAGGGCGCTCAAAGTCTGGAATTTTTGGAAGCTTCCCTTCCAGAGTGAATCCCGGAAGCTTTTCGAGCGGGTTTGTGGGAGAGAACAAAAAATCCGCCGTCGGGCTCAAATTGTGCGGCGACTTGGACGCGTGGTGGCCCACAAAAGAAAATTCACCAACGTTGCCGTGAACTTGGCCAGTTGCTGCTCTTGCTGTCGCTGTGACGGGCGTTACCATGGGCGGTGCTCCTTGAGGTTTTGTTCAGATCACAACACTAAAACGTGCCAGACCATAGCGACGTGTGGCGCCTTGGTAAAGAGCCACGCGCACATTTTGTTTTGGTGCCATGGCCGCGCCCATGGTGCTCACTGCACAGCAAGCGCGCGGACCCGTCAACGCGGATTGTTTTGCTGTTGCGCGGCGCCGTAACGATTTCGGTACGCCTTCATGGCAGCAAGGTAAGGGCGTACTTGGGTGGCGCGGTCGGCATGGCTTTGTGCGTAATCGATCAGATCATCGACCGTGGCAATGGCCAACACGGGTACGCCCAGCGTGGCTTCGACTTCTTGCACTGCGGAGCGCGCGCTCAGGTGGTCATCGGGGCCTGCGCGCTCGCAACGATCAATGGCGATGAGCACCGCTGCCACGCTGGCGCCGGCCGCACGAATGATCTGCACAGATTCACGCACCGATGTGCCCGCACTGATCACGTCATCGACAATGACGACGCGTCCCGCCAGGGGGCCGCCTACAACCACGCCACCCTCGCCATGGTCTTTGGCTTCTTTGCGGTTGAAGGCAAAGGGCACGTCTGTGCCCAATTCGGCCAATGCCACGGCCGTGCTTGAGGCCAGGGTGATGCCTTTGTAGGCCGGCCCAAACAGCATGTCGAATTGCACGCGCCCACGGTCGCGGGCGGCCAGCAAAGTCTGTGCATAAAACCGTGCCAACCGACCCAGTGTGGCGCCACGACTAAACAACCCTGCATTGAAGAAATACGGCGATTTGCGCCCGGCCTTGGTCACAAATTCACCGAAGCACAGCACGCCGGTTTCGAGCGCAAATTCCACAAACTGTTCACGCAAGGTGCTCATATGCCGTGGCTTTCTGTAAAGCGGGCGATTATGCCGACGGTGCGCCGCGCAACGCCCGCGTCCCTGATGAAATATCCGGGCTAGGACCAATACTGTTCCGCTCACACGTTGGCGATGCCTTGATGTTGTCGCCCTGGTGTAGGCCCTGTTTCTTGATGGTTTTTTTTCTTCGTTGCGACTTCGGTCCCTCACCCTCAATCCCTCTGCCGGGGGGAGAGGGAAGTTAAAGCCCCTCTCCCTGCGGGAGAGGGGTTGGGGTGAGGGACGGTGGCGCCACAGCGTGGTG
>WBZQ01000734.1_pt1 | contig 24611 bp, 21 predicted proteins | sample 5204251 | NCBI WGS metagenome assembly WBZQ01 (sample SAMN12412402, study PRJNA552823) | activated sludge metagenome | isolation source: activated sludge from nitrification reactor of wastewater treatment plant... | place: USA: Virginia | collected 2017-09
GGCGGTCAGCGTGTTCTGCTGGCGCCGCTGCGCGGCCGCGAGCGACTCGGCCAGGGCTTCGTTGGTGCGCCGGCTGTTGGCGACGAGCTGCACGCGCAGCTTGTTGTAGCGCTCGGTCATGGTGGCGAGCGACGTGCCCAGGTCGGCCACCGTCTCGCGCCGCGCCAGGCTCTCGCTCGTGTCGCGCGCCAGGGCGTAGTACTGGCCGAGCGCCGTTGCCAGGCCCGTGCGCTCGTCTTGGCTCAGCACCGGGTTGTCGCGTTCGGCTTCGAGGCGTCGCAGGAACTCGTCGCGCAGGGCGTCGACCTGGTTCAGGTCTTCGGGGCTCTGCGCCGCGGCCGCGTCCTGCAGTCCGCGTTGGATGCGTTCGAGCAGCGTCTCCAGGTCGCGCCCGAGCTGATAGGCCGGCACGTGCCCGCGCGTCACCAGCTCGAGGGCCTGCGTGCTGGCACGCCCGAGGCCGAAGCTGACCGCGAGGACGGCCACGAAGGCCAGGCCCGCGATGGCCGGCATTGCCAGGAGCTTGGATCTGAATTTCCAGTGCCTGATGCTCTTCACGGCTCCCCCAGTGTTGCGCGCACGTGCGTCCACGCGGCCTGACGAGGCCCGGCCGCGTGGCGCTACTCGACCCGCAGTTCCTTGACCGAAGCGCCCAGGTCCGCGCCAGTCGACACGTAACCGACGGCGCCCGGGTTGGCGCGCACGTAGGCCAGCACGTCCGCGTCGGAGGTCTTCTCGGGCGGCGGCACGCCGCGGCCGCTGAAGATCTGCTGTTGCCAGTAGGCGCGCACGGCCGGCACGTCGCGGTCGAGCACGGCCTTCGAGAACGCGCGCCGCGCCGGTGAGTTCTCGCCCAGGTCCACGGGCTGCGCGCCGCGCCCGTCGGGCCAGGCGCTGCTCTTCTTCAGGAACAGCCGGGCCAGCTCGGCGCGCGGCAACGTCGACGTGGCGTTGGTGGCGTTCACGACGACACGATAGGCGGCGCTCTGAGCGAGCGTCGGGCCGGCGGCCAAACCCAGCGCCAGGAGGCTCACGAGTCGCAGCAGGCGAGTGGTCATGGAGTTCCTCCTCAGAACGTGAACTGCGCGCCGACCAGGAACAGCTTGGTCTTGGGGCGCAGTTCACCTTCTTGCAGCGCTTCGAAGATCTCGTCGGGCTCGGGTCCGGCCAGGCGGTTGCCGTCGACGGCGTGGTACGAGGTCTTGAGCACGAACCCGGACGTGACCCAGTAGTTCAGCCCCACGGCCAGCTCGTCGTGCTCCAGGAGGCCCGGTTCGACCGGCACGGGCAGTTCCGACAGGCGCGAGCGCAGATGGCCATACTGCAGCGCCACCTGCCAGTGCGGGCCGAAGCGGTGGGCCACCTCGCCGTAGGCCGCGCGCTTCCTGTGTTCAGGCGAGTTCTCGCGCGCCCACTCGGCGCGCAGCGACCACGGCCCGGCGACGTACTCGGCGTGCGCTCCAAAGCCGCTGCGGCGTCCGCCGTCGTGGGTCTTGCCGCTGTAGGCGGAGCCCCCCAGGCGCAGCTCGAAAGGCGTGACGAGCGTGAGCCGGCCGCCGGCCATGTCGCGCGTGGTCTCGGAGTGCGCGCCTTCGCCCCCCACGGGCACGCCGAAGAGCACCACCTCCGGCGCTTCGTACTCTTCGACGACCTGGCCGCCGAGGTAAGCATCGTATTCGAGCGCCCACTTGGCCTGGCTCTCGAAACGGCCGGTCAGCCCCACGCCGAGGTAGCCCTCGGCCACGAAGCCCAACGGGCCGTAAATCGCCTGGGGCAGCGCGAAGAAGGGGCGCAGCGTGCCCACGTCGAAAACCTCGGTGGAGATGCCGAAGGGCTGTTTGACCTTGCCCACGCGCAGGTGCGCGGCGTCGGAGAAGCGCCACTCGGCGAAGGCGTAGTCCATCTCGACGGCCGCCTCGCCTTCGCCCTCCACGCGCCACTCGACCTGGCCGACCACGGCCAGGCGCTCGTGCGGGTGCGTGGAGAAGTTGAGCGCCAGACTGGCGTTGTTGTAGTCGCCCTCTTTGGTCCCGCCCAGGAAGGAGTTGCCGTCCGTGTTGGCGTAGTGCCAGCCGCCCAGGCCGTGGATTTCGACTCTCTGCTCGCCATCGTCGGCGGTGGCCAGGGGTGCTCCCAGGCCGACCGCCAGCGCCAGCCCCAGCGCCAGCGTTGCTCTCGTCATGGCTTGCCTCCAAGGGCCGCCTGCGCAGGCCCCGTGCGTGTCATCGTGTTGCTTGTAGAGCGCGCTCATGCGCCGAGCGCCGCCGCCGCGCGCAGCAGCCGGCCGCGCAACAGGCCCGGGACGTCGAGCACCAGCGCCACCTGGCCGTCGCTGGTCACGGACGAACCCAGGATGCCCGGCACGCCCCGGAACAGGCGCCCGAGCGGTTTCAGGATCGTGCGGCTCTGGCCGAGCAGTTGGTCGACCGCCAGGCCCGCGCGACCTGTGGCATGGCGCACCACCACGACGCTCTCGCGCGCGCCGCCTGCGCCCTGCAGCCCGAACACACGCCGCAGGCGCAGGAACGGGACGGCCTCGCCGCGCAGGCCCAGCACGCCCTCGTCACGCTCGGCGGCCGCCTGCTCGGCCGGCAGATCGAGGCATTCGGCCACGGCCTGCATAGGGATCACGTAGCGCTGACCGGCCACGCCCACGAGGAAGCCCTCGACCAGCACGAGCGTGAGCGGCAGCCGCAGGCTGACGCGCGTGCCGAGGCCCTCGCGCGTCTCGACCGCGACGGAGCCCTGCAGGGCCTCGACGTTGCGGCGCACGACGTCCATGCCCACGCCGCGGCCCGAGAGCTCGGTCACGCGCTCGGCGGTCGACACGCCGGGGCGGAAGATCAGCTCGACCAGCTCGGCATCGCTCAGTCGCTCGGCGTCGGTCCCCGTCTGCAGCTCGCGGGCGCGCGCGCGGAGCGCTTCCAGGCGCACGCCAGCGCCGTCGTCGGCCACTTCGAGCACCACGCTGCCGGCCTCCTGGCGGGCGCGCAGCGTGAGCGTGCCCGTCGGCTCCTTGCCGGCCGCGCGCCGCACCGCTGGCGTCTCCAGGCCGTGGTCGACGGCGTTCCTGACCATGTGCGTGAGCGGGTCGCGCACGGCTTCGACCAAGGCCAGGTCGAGTTCCGTGTGCTCGCCTTCGACCACGAGCCGGACCTCTTTGCCGGCTGCCTGCGCCCAGTCGCGCACGGGCCGCGCGAAGCGCCGCAACGTCGGCCCGATCGGCACGAGGCGCGCCTGCAGGACCAGGTCGTGCAGTTCGAGCGCCAGACGCTCGCCGGCTTCGAAGGTCTCGAGCGGCTCGGCGTCGCCGCGCGCGCGGCGCTGTTCGAGCACGGGACGCAGGCGCGTCAGCGCCACCAGGGCCTCGCCGGCCATGTCCAGCATGCGGTCGAGGCGTTCCACGTCCACGCGCAGCGTGCGCCCGCGTGCCGGCGCCTGCGCCGCGCGCTCGGGCGGCGCGGGCGCCGGTGCGCGGGCCGGCTCGGAGGGCGTGGGCAACGCCGCAAAGCGCCGCAGGCGCGCCATCAGGCGCAGGTGCTCGGGCCGCAGGGTGGCCTCGGGCGAGACGTTCGGCAGCATGCGGCGCAACGCGTCGACGCAGGCCAGCAGCAGGTTCACGAGCGGCGCGCCGACCGCCAGCGTCCGGGCGCGCACGCGCGCGAGGACTTCCTCCAACTCGTGGCCGAACTCGGCCAGCGCGTCGAAGCCCACGGTCGACGCGGCGCCCTTGATGCTGTGCGCGCCGCGGAAGACCGTCGCAACGGCCTCGGCGTCGCCCGGTTGCGCCTCGAGCGCGACCAGCGCCAGCTCCATCTGGCCGAGATGCTCCTCGGCCTCGGCCAGGAACACGCGCCGCACGGCTTCGAAATCGAGGTCCATGGACTCAGGCGCCGTGGCCGCGCACTTCGAAGACACAACGGTCGGCGCCGCGCGTGCGGCAGGTCGTCTCGTCGACCCGCGCGGGCGCGTCCGTGGCCAGTTCCGCCGCGCTCTGCAGCCAGCCGGCGGTGAACGCGCACAGCGCCGCGCTGGGCAGCGCGAACCCGCGCACGCTCAGGCGCACGTGGGCGGCGGCGCAGCGTTCGAAGAGCGCGGCGCCGCTGTCGTGATACAGCGACCACAGCATGGGGAAGGTGGACAAGGTGCCCAGCAGATCGCCGGCCCGGAACAGGCTGCGGTAGACGCTCTCCAGGTCCTTGCGCGCCTGCAGCCGGCCCAGGCGGCGTCGCTCGACGTCGTCCGCGAGGCCCTCGAGCAGCTCGCGCAGGACCGTCTCCGGATACCACGAGCCCGCCAGCACCGTGCCCTCGACGACGTTGCGCGTCGGGGGCGTGAGACGTGCCACGAACTCGGCGCCCAACGCTCGCGCGACGCGCGTCACCTCGAACAGCGCGGTGCCCTTGGCGCGCGGCGTGCGCGCAGTCGCGTCCGTGCCGCGTGCAGCGCCCGCATCGAACGCGCTCATGCGCGGGCCCTCACAGCAGGCGCACCAGCGCCGTGCCGTCGTCGGTGCAGTAGGACAGACGCCGCCCGCGCTGGCCACCGACGTCCTCGTCGATCACGGGGATGCCGACCTGTTGCAGGAAGCGCCGGGCGACGGCGACGTTGGCCGCGCCCAGATGCTGACGGCGGGCGCGGAACGCCTGCAGCACGCAGGCCCCGCCGTAGACGCGCGCCACGAGCTGCTCGCGTCGCGCGCCGGCGTCGAGCAGGCCGTCGAGCAGCTCCTGCAGCGCCACGTTGCCGTAGCAGCGCGGCGCCTGGGCGCCTGGGCGCGCCCAGTGCGGGAGCAGGTAGTGGTTGAGGCCGCCCCGTCGGCCCTGGCGGTCCCACAGGCAGACCGAGACGCACGAGCCCAAGATGGTCGTCACGCGCAGCGGCTCGCGCGCGATCACGAGCCCACCCGGGTGCAGATAGTGCCAGGCGCGCGACTCCTCGCCGGTCACGCGCACGCTCGCATCCTCCTTGGCCGCGAGCGCGCTCACCGCTCGTCCTGCGCTCCCGAAGGAAACCCGGTCGCGTGCAGCGCCATGCCGACCTGCGTGCCCAGCAGGCGCAGCAGGTCGTAGTCGAAGGCTTCGAGGGCCGGCTTGTGGCGCAGCAGGCGGAAGACCGCGAGGACGCCGACCACGCGGCCGACGCGCGTCAAGGGCACGCAGGCGCTGAGCGTCTCTTCGCCGGGGGCGCGGGCCACGTCTTCTCCGGGGCGCGGCAGGAATGCCTGACCGCTGCGCGCGCAGCGGCCCAGCAGGCCGCGTTCGAGCGGCACGCGCTGCCAAGCCTGGGCGTCGAGCCCCAACGAGCCGGCCAGGCGCAGTTCGCGCGCGTCCGGCTCCAGCAGGAAGACGCCCAACTCCTCGGAGCCGAGCACGTTGACGATGATGTCCTGGGCGACCTCGACCACCTCGGCCTGACGCAGCGTGCCGTGCAGCCTGAGCATGGCCACGTGCAGGTTCATCAGGTTGCAGTTGTGGGTCTCGACCTCGACGTAGCGCGCGGAGTAGTCGCGGTTCTCGGCCTCCACGGCCTCCAGGCTGCGCACCACGCGGTCGCGCTCCTCGCGCAGGCGACGCAGCTCGTCCTGCATCGAGCGGGCCTCGTCTTCCAGGCGCTGTTTGTCGTTCTGCAGTCCCGCCGCCAGCGCGCGCAGGCGCTCGTTCTCGGCCAGCAGGTCCTTCGTGAAGCGCCGGCTGCCGTCGTAGACGCGGCGGACGTAGTCGCCGCCGGGTTCTTCCTCGCTCATCGCGCGCGCCTCACTCCCCGAGGTAGTTCTGGACCTTGGTCATCAGTTCCAGGCCGTTGAGTGGTTTCGTGATGTAGTCGTTGCAGCCGCTGGTGAAGCCGGCTTCGACGTTCTGCGCCTCGCTGCGCGTGGTGATCATGATGATCGGGACGTCGCGCGTGAGCGGGTCGGCGCGCAGGCGCTCGACCGCTCCGAAGCCGTCCAGGCGCGGCATGACGACGTCCATCAGGATCAGGTCGGGGCGCTCGGCCAAGGCCTTGGCCACGCCTTCCTCGCCGTCCTGCGCGACGATCAGGTCGTACGGACCCTTGCTCAGGATCATCTGCTCCATCATCAGGATGGTCGGCGAGTCGTCGACCAGCAGGATCTTCTTGCGCGCCATAGGTTCCTCAGCCACGGCCGGAACGTCCCGCCGGTCTCATTCCGCGTCGCCGGCGCGACGCCCGCGCCGTAGTTCCGCCTCCAGGCGCGTGCGCACGCTGGCGTATTCCTCGTCCAGCGCGCCCACCAGGCCTTGGGCCAGTTCCCAGTTCCCGGCGCGCGCTTCGCGGGCCAGGCGCACGCACAGCGCCGACAGGGGTCGCGCGCCGACCAACTCGGCCGCCCCGCGCAGGGCTTCGGCGGCCCAACCGAGCGCGTCGACGTCGCGCGCCGTCAGGGCGACGCGCATGTCGGCCAGCCGGCGCGGCCCGTCGCCCAGCACGCTGCGCAGCAGGCGCGCCTCGTGCTCGCTCGCGAAGAGACGCTGCAGGTCGCCGAGCGCGTCCTCGTCGACCGCCGGGCGCTCGTGCGCGTGCCGCTCGTCTCCCGTCGCGCCGCTCATCGTCGCCTCCATGACCGGGCCGCCCGCGTCCCGAGCGTCCCCAGCCGTGTCGACCCGGCACCCTCGCCGCTCGGGACGTCGGGCGCCGATTCGGGCTGCAAGGAGCGCGCCAACGCGAAGCCCTGAGTCCGAGTGCGACCCTCGTTCGGACGGTGTGGAATAGTCTCCAGAGTGCGGACTATTCTGCAACACGACGCCGCCGACACGAACGAGTCGCCCACCATCGTTGCGCGACGCAGGAGAACCCCGGCCGACAAGGGCACCCACAGCCACGAGGGTACGGGCTAGAATGCGTCGTCTCACACCTGCCGAGAACATGAGCTGCGGCGAAGGGCACTCTCCATGCGCATCCTGATTGCCGACGACGACGACGACGTGCGGCGCTTCGCGCAGGTCGTCCTCGAGCGCGCGGGACACGAGGTGCTCGCGCTGTCGAGCGGCGAAGAGGCGCTGGCCCAGCTCGAGCGCTTCGACCCCGCGCTGCTGCTGGCCGACGTGCGCATGCGCGGCATGAGCGGCCTGCAGGTGCTCGGCGAAGTGCGCCGCGGGCGCCCCGAGCTGCCGGTCGTGATCATGACGTCGTTTGCCTCGATCGACTCGGCGGTCGAAGCCATGCGTCAGGGCGCGGCGGACTATCTGACCAAGCCGCTCAACGGCGAGGACCTGTGCCTACGCCTCGAGCGCGCGCTGCGCCTGCACGGGCTGGAGTCGGAGAACCGCTGGCTGCGCCGCGAGCTGGCCGGCAGCTTCGACCCGGGACGCATCATCGCCGTCTCGCCGCGCATGCGTCGGGTGGTCGAGCTGATCGAGAAGCTGGCGCTGTCCGAGGTCTCGGTGCTGCTGACGGGCGAGTCGGGCACGGGCAAGGACCTGCTGGCGCGCGCGCTGCACTTCCGCGGCCCCCGCGCCAGCGGGCCGTTCGTGGCGGTCAACTGCGCCGCGCTCCCGTCCGGCCTCGTGGAGAGCGAGATCTTCGGCCACGCCCGCGGCGCGTTCACGGGCGCCGTGGGCGACCGCGCCGGCAAGCTCGAAGCGGCCCATCGCGGCACGCTGTTCCTCGACGAGGTCGGCGAGCTGCCGCTCGAGACCCAGCCCAAACTGCTGCGCGTGCTCGAAGAGCGGGCCTTCGAGCGCGTGGGCGAGAACAAGCTGCGGCGCGTCGACGTGCGCGTGGTCTCGGCCACCAACCGCGACCTCAAGGAGCGCGTGCGGCAGGGCCACTTCCGCGAGGACCTCTATTTCCGCCTGGCGGTCGTGCCGCTCGGCGTGCCGCCGCTGCGCGAGCGCCCCGAGGACGTCGCGCCGCTGGCGCGCTACTTCATGGCCCGCTTCGGCGGCGACGATCCGCCGGAGCTGCTCGAGGACGCGCTGCAGGCGCTCCTGGCGCGCGAGTGGCGCGGCAACGTGCGCGAGCTGGCCAACCTGATCGAGTGCACGCTGGCGCTGCACGACGGCGGCCCGGTCGGCGCCCGCGACCTGCGCGCCGACGCGCTGGCTGCGAGCGCGGGCGACGAGCTGGCAGCAGCGCCCGCCAGCGAAGGGCGCGAGCCCGGCGCGCAGCCCGCCGCCGACGCCTCGCTCGACGGCCAGGTGCGCTCGATTCTGCTCGCGGCGCTCGAACAGACCGGCTGGAACCAGTCGGCCGCCGCGCGTCTGCTGCGCATTCCGCGCCACGTCCTGCAGTACCGCCTGGCGAAGTACGGCCTCACGCCCCCACGCGCGCGCGCCGCGTCGGCCCGCGAGAGCGGTCAGGCCTGAGGGCGCGACCATGGCCGCCATCCTGATCGTCGACGACGACCCCGACGTGATCCGCATCCTGCGCGTGGCTTTCGGCCTGGCCGGCCACGAGGTCGTGGCCACGGCCGACGCGGCCAAGGCCGTACCACTGGCTGCCGCGGCCGGCGTCAAGGCGGCCGTGCTCGACATCTCGCTGCCCAGCGGCTCGGGCTTCGACATGCTGCAGGCCCTGCGCGCGCATCCGCGCACGGCGGAAGTGCCGGCCATCTTCCTGAGCGCGCATCGGGCGGCGGTCGAGCGACTGCGCGGGCTGCAGGCCGGCGCCGACGACTACGTCACCAAGCCCTTCGACGCGCCCGAAGTCGTGCTGCGCGTCGAACGCCTGCTGGCGGCCGCCGCGCGCCGCCGCCCAGCGCCGCCCGAAGACGAGGCCGCCAAGCTCAAGGAAGCACTGACGGAGCTCGAGACCCGCCGCGCGCGCGGCGCCCCGCTGGGTGAGAGCTTCATCGGCCGCTACCTCGTGCTCGACGTGTTGGGCGAAGGAGGCATGGGCACGGTCTACCGTGGCTGGGACCCCAAGCTGCAGCGCGCCCTGGCGCTCAAGACCATTCGGCCCGACCCGAGCAGCGTGGGCGCCGACCGCAGCGAGATGGTGCACCGGCTGCTGCTCGAAGCCATCATGGTGGCGCAGGTGAGCCATCCCAACATCGTCGCGGTCTTCGACGTGGGCGACGCCAGCGACGTCGGCTTCATCGCCATGGAGTTGGTCGACGGCGTGACGCTGCAACGCCATCTGTCGCGCGTCACGCGCCTGCCGCCCGACCAGGCCGTCGTGCTGGCGGCCGGCATCTGCCGAGGGCTCGCGGCCGCCCACGACAACCGCCTGGTGCATCACGACGTCAAGCCCGGCAACGTGCTGCTGGCGCGCGGCGGCGCGATCAAGGTCACCGACTTCGGAGTGGCCGAGCTGATGTCGTCGTGGGTGCGCGACTCGCGCATGATCTATGGCACGCCGGGCTATCTGCCGCCCGAGACGCTGCGCGGGCACGGTTACGACGAGCGCGGGGACGTGTTCGCGGCGGGCGTGATCCTGTGGCAGTGCATCGCCGGCAGCGCGCCCTTCTCGGGCGACACGCCCGAGCTCACCGCGCGCCGCACGCTGCACCTGGCGTTGCCGCCCCTGTCGAGCCTGGCCGCGGGCGTGCCCGCGGAGCTCGACACGCTCGTCGAATCGCTGCTCTGTCGCGATCCGGCGCGGCGTCTGGCCAGCGCGGCGGAAGCCGCCGAGCGGCTCGAACACATGGCCTGGACCTACGGCTGGCGCTGGCGCCCCGACATCCGCCCGGCCAGCGGCAGCGAGCCGCTTTCCACCGGCCACTCGCGCCTGATGCACGCGCTCGACACGCCCACCCCGCGCACCTGAACCGCGGCCCAACCGCGCGCGTCGGCAACGTGTCTCTATCGGCATGGGACTCGTACGTCTCGGCCGGCTGCGACGCCGCCCGTCGCGACGCCGGCGCGTGGACGGCCGTGGTCGCGAGGCACGCGGCGCCGCGCCCGCCGTTGCCGTGGGCCTGGCGCTCGTCGCGGGGGCTCTCGCGCTGCGCGAGCCTCTGCCGAGCGCCGCGCCGAGTGCCGCGCCGCCGAGCGTCGCGCCGAGCGTCGCCCCGCCGAGCGTCGCGCCCGGGTGTGACCCCAACTACTCGCCCTGCGTGCCGATCGCCAGCGACGTGGACTGTGCCGGCGGCGGCGGTAACGGGCCGGCGTACGTCAAGGGGCCGGTGCGCATCGTCGGCCGCGACGTCTACGGGCTCGATCGCGACCACGACGGCGTGGCCTGCGAACGCTGAGCCGTGTCGCGCCCTGCGCGCGACTTGGCGCGCCGCGTCGAAACGACGAACATACGCGCGTGGCCAGCGACTTCGCCGAACGCGCTTTCGTGCACGCCTGCGCGAGCCCCGCGCTCAGCCGCGCGCTGGGCCGCGCCGCCGACCTGCGCCTGCCGCGCCCGCTGCTGCGCGCCGTGATCGCGGCCTACGCACGGGCCTACGGCGTGAACCTCGACGAGGCCGCGCTCCCGCCGGGCGAGTACGCCACTTTCAACGACTTCTTCACGCGTCGCTTGCGGCCTGACGCACGCCCGCTCGACCCGCGTCCCGAGGTCGTGCTCGCGCCCTGCGACGCGCGCCTGCAGAGCTGTGGCCGGCTTCCGAGCGACGGGCGACTCGAACAGATCAAGGGGCGCGCCTACGCGCTCGCCGCGTTGCTCGCCAGCGACGACGAGGCGCGCGTGTTCCGCTCCGGCGTGCACGCCACGCTCTACCTGAGCCCGGCCATGTACCACCGCGTGCACGCGCCGGCCGACGCGCGCGTGCTCGCCTGGCGTCACGTGCCGGGCAGACGGTTTCCCGTCAACGCCGCCGCGGTGCGCCAGGTCGACGGCCTGTTCACGCGCAACGAGCGCGTCATCGTGCGGCTGCAGTCCGCACGCTTCGGACCCTTGGCGCTCGTCATGGTCGGCGCGGCCAACGTCGGCCGCATCGGTCTCCGTTTCGCGCAGCCGCTCGCCGACGCGCGCAGCGCAGCTCCAGGCGCCGTGTTCGAGCCCGCCCCGAGCCTGCGACGCGGCGACGAGCTGGGCGTGTTCAATCTCGGGTCGACCGTCGTGCTGTTGGCCGCCGACGCCCGCCTGGCGCCGGCCGGCCCGGCGCTCGGCGACCTGCTGCGCATGGGACAAGCCCTCTGGAGGACAGCGTGAGCCTCGCCACTTCTTCCGCCATCGAAGACCTCGGCCATGGCCTCGTCGCCATCGACACCGGATTCGAGCGGCCGTTCTTCGACGCCGCGCACTTGATCGTCGAGGGCGGGCGCGCGGCCTTCGTCGACGTGGGCACCAACCACTCGGCCCCGGCGCTGATGGCCGCGCTGCAGGCGCGCGGGCTGCGTCCGGAGGACGTGGACTACGTGATCGTCACGCACGTGCATCTCGACCACGCGGGCGGCGCGGGCGAGATGTTGCGACGCCTGCCCGGAGCGCGTCTCGTGGTGCATCCGCGCGGCGCACGTCACATGATCGATCCGTCGCAACTGATGGCCGGCGCCACGGCCGTCTATGGAGCCGAGGTCGTGCAGCGCTGTTACGGGGAGCTGGTGCCGGTGGCCAGGGAGCGCGTGATCGAAGCGCCCGACGGCTTCACGCTCGAGCTCGCCGGACGGCCGCTCGTGTTCCTCGACACGCCCGGCCATGCCCGCCATCACTTCTGCGTGTGGGACGCGGCCTCGCGCTCGATGTTCACGGGCGACACCTTCGGTCTGTCGTACCGCGAGTTCGCGAGCCCGCGCGGGGCCTTCATCATCCCCACCACGACGCCCGTGCAGTTCGAACCCGGCGCGCTCAAGGCTTCGCTCGCGCGCCTCTTGAGCTACGACCCGCAGGCCATGCTGCTGACGCACTACTCGCGCGTGAGCGAGGTCGAGCGTCTGGCGGGCGAGCTCGAGAGCCAGATCGACACGCTGTGCGCGCTGGGCCGCGATGCGCACGGCCGGCCCGACCGTCACGCGCGCCTCAAGCAGGCCATCGAGGAATTCTGGCTGGGCCGCGCGGCCGAACACGGCAGCCCGCTGGACGCGGAGCGCGCGCGCGCCCTGTTGGCGCTCGACGTGGAGCTGAACGCCCAGGGGCTCGAGGTCTGGCTGGATCGCGGCACGGCCTGAGCCGAAGACGGCTCCGGCGGCGAGGCTGGAGGGGAGGGGCCCCGCCGCCGGCACGTTTCTCGAGGGCTCTGCTACGGCCGGCCGTTCCAGTCGCCGGCCAACGGGAAGTCTCCGGCCGAGCCGAACGCGAAGGTCAGATCGGCGGCGCCGCCGGCGTTCGCGTTGCGCAGGCGGAACGAGGTCCCGCGCAGGCCGCCGTCGACGAACACGCCGATGGTCGTGTCGCCGTCGCCGTCCCAGTCGCCGACGACGGGAACGTCGCCCGCCGCGCCGAAAGCGGCCAGGATGTCGGGCGCCACCGCCGTCGCGTTGGTGAGCAGCAGTTGGAAGCTGCCATCGCGGAAGATGCCGACGCTGTCGTCGCCGTCTCCGTCCCAATCACCGGCGATGGCCAGATCGGTGGCGATGCCGAACGCGAACGGCGGCACGTCGACGCTGCCGTCGAGGTCGTTGTCGAGCAGGAACTGACCGGCGCTCGTGAACACGCCCACGCCGTCCTTGCCGTCGCCGTCCCAGTCGCCGGCGATGGGCTGATCGCCCGCGGCGGCGCCCGCCAGGGCGAACACGAACGACGGCACGCCCAGGCCGGTGTGCGCGTTCAGCAACTGGAAGGTGCCGTCGCGGAAGATGCCGCAGGTCGTGTCGCCGTCGCCGTCCCAGTCGCCGCAGATCGGGACGTCGCTCGGCAGCCCGAACTGGAAGTTCACCCGGCCCGTGTCGGTGTTGTTCGTGTTGCGCAGCAGGAAGCGCACGTCGTTCGGGTTCCAGAGGCCGATGGTCTCGGGATTCTGCGGGCCGACCTTGACCAGGAAGCCGTCGAAGGCGCCGCCAGCGAAGCTCGTGCGCACGACGCCGGGCGTGGTCGGGTAGTTGGTCGACGAGGTGCCGCCCACCGCGTAGGCGCTGCCGTTGGCGTCGACGACCAGGTTCAGCGCGTTCTCGTCCTGGGCGCCGCCCCAGACGATCGAGTACAGCCGGCGCGCGCCGTCGGGAGCGATCTTGACCACGAAGGCGTCGCGCGCACCGCGCGGCGCAGCGTCGAACTGTTGCAGCGTCCCGAAGTCGGTCGACCTGGTACCGCCCGAGACGTAGGCGTTGCCCAGGGCGTCGACGGCGATGGCGTTGCCCACGTCCTCGTTGTTGCCGCCCAGGAAGGTGGAGTAGAAGAGCGCGGTGCCGTCGGCGTTGAGCTTGGTGACGAACGCCTCGTTGATCACGTTGGTCGAGTCGAAGCCGCCCAGACGCGGGAAGTTGGTCGAGCCGGTGACGCCGGTGACGTAGGCGCGCTGCGTGGACGGCTCGACCGCCACGCCGAAGGCCTCGTCTGTGCCGCTGCCGCCCAGGAATGTCGAGTAGACCAGCGAGGCGTTGCCCGAGGCGTGCGGGTTGAACTTGGCCACGTAGGCGTCGCTGGGGCCGCCGCCGTAGCTGGCCTGGAACGGCGGCAGCGCCGAGGGGCTCTTGGTGGGGAAGGTCGTGTTCGAGGTGGTGCTGCCCGCGACGTAGGCGTTGCCGGCCGCGTCGACGGCCACGTCGATGGCGTCGTCGCCGGCGATGCCGCCCAGGCAGGTCGAGTACAGCAGCGTGTCGCCGCTCGGCTCCAGCACGGTCAGGAAGGCGTCTTCCGAATCGAGTGAGACCGGGAAGCCGATGCCGCAGTTCTGCGAGCGGTTCTTGGTCGGGAAGCCGCCGGCCGAATAGGTGTTGCCCACGACGTAGACGCGGCGCGAGGCATCCAGCGCCACCCCGACGGCCTGGTCGAGATCGGCGCCGCCCAGGTAGGTCGAGAACACGATCTGCCCGCCCAGGTCGAGCTTGGTGGCGAAGGCGTCGTAGCCGTTCAACGTGCCGTGCGTCTCGTCATAGCCGTTCAAGACCGGGAAGTCGCGACTGGCTTCGCCCACGACGTAGGCGAGACCGCTGCTGTCCGTGGTCACGTCATTGGGGGAGTCGTCGCCGTTGCCGTCGAGCAGCACCGTGTGCACGATGGCGGTGGCCGTGACGTTGAGCTTGGTGACGAACACGGCCGTTTCGTCGGGCGCGCTGGTCGCACCCGGGAAGTTGGCCGAATCGGTCTGGCCCACGATGATCGGCAGGTTGCCCGGGGTCACCGCCACGCCGCGCGGGACGTCGCTGCCCGAGCCGCCCAGATAGGTCGAGAACTTGACCTTGGGATCGATCACCAACTCACGCCGCGCGTCGTAGGCGCCCAGCGCGAAGCCCAGGCGCCGCTCCGCGAGCGCGTAATGCGCCGTCACGGCCGTGCGACCACGCGCGGAGAGCTGGTAGGTCTCGGGCGCGGGCTGGCGCAGCTCGAGCCGGCCGGCGCGCACCAGCAGCTCGCCGCTGACCTCGTCGACGCGCAGCTCGTCGGCGCCGTCGTAGCGCAGGTCGATGCGGCTCGGGTCGGCGCCAGGGGCCACCACGAAGTCGTATTCGAGGCCGCCGTCGCGCACGTAGAAGACGACGTCGATGCCCGGCCAGGCGTTGCGATAGGCCACGCGCGCGTAGTGCGGCACGTCCGTATGCCAGCGGGAAGGGTCGCTGCCGACGTAGAAGTGGCTCACGCCGGCCAGGCGTTCGAGCCCCTCGATGCGCGCCGCGGGGTCCGCGCCCACGAAGCGCATGCGCACCACCGGCCGCTCGCCGCGTTCCTCGGCGGCGGGCTTGCGCGCGTCGCGCGGATCGCTGCGACGCTGCGACGCGGCCGCGAAGACCGCCTCACCCTGCGCCAGGAACAGCGTGCCGCCCGGCACGCGCGCCATGAACTTCACGCGTGCGTCGGTCTGGCCATGATTGACCACGAACTCGATGGGCATGGTCGGCAGGGTCGCGGGCGTGACGCGCGCGTCGGCGCGCGCGGCGGCCGCCGGACCGGCCATGATCGCAAGCGCTGTCGTCAATACGCCGACGCATCCCAGCGCAGCGCGGCTTGTCGCTGTGTTCTGCATGAGTTCCCCTCCAGGGCTACTGTGTTGCGTTCTCAATGTGCGCCGGGGCGTGGCCGCGCCCCAGTGGCGAACGGGGGCTCCACAGGCCGGCTTCGGGGAGCGCGGCGACTCTGCGTCCCGGGGGCGGGCGAGCCTGTCGAAAGTGAGGGGCGTGGCGCCGCGAGCGTGCAGTGCGCCGCGCCTACGGCGTCTCGGCCAGCAGCCTGGCGACCCGCGCTAAGATGCGGCCGTGATCACCGACGACGCCCCGCTCGAGAAGCTGGCATCGGTGCTGCGCGCCGCCGGCGTCGCGCTGCGCCCGCTGGGCTCGGGGGCCTACTGGACGCGCCTGCGCCCGCTGTTCGACGTCGCTGGCGTGCGCATCAGCGGGCTCACGCCGCGCGACGTCGGGCCGGGGGACGAGATCGCCTTCAGCCTGCGCGTGTCCGACGACGCCGACTGGTTGGCCACGCCGAGCGAGCCGGGAGCCGCCGCGGCCGCCTCGCTGCAGGTCGGCGAGGTGTGCTTCGCGCTGCGGCGCGTCGACGCGCGCGCGGCGCATTCCGCGCTGCGGCCACTCGGGGTCAAGCTGGGCGAGGGCGCAGGCCACCTCGCGGGCCGCGCCGGCTGGTTCCGCCGTCGCTCCTGAGCGCCCCGCCCGTCATCCCGCCGCGCGCGTCAGCGCAGTTGCAGCTTCCACAGGCTGCGCCCGTAGGTCGCGACGAACAGGGTGCGCGTGGCGTCGTGGTGCACGAGGTCCACGCACATGACGCGCGGCAGGTTGCCGCTCAGGTCGAACCATGTGCCGCCGTCGTCCGGAGAGACGAACACGCCCGCGTCGCCGCAGGCGTAGAGACTGTCCGGCGCCGCGGCGGGCAACGCCAGGGCGTGCAGCGCGACGTCGGGCAGCCGGCCGCCGTCGAGATCGTCCCAGTGCGCGCCCCCGTCCCGCGAGCGGAAGACGTGCGAATGGCGCGTGCCGCCCAGCGTGGCGTAGACGCGTCGCGCGTCGCGCGCGTCACAGGCCAGGCGCGTGATCGTGTGGCCCGGCAGCCGCGCGCCGGCCAGGTTGCCCGACCAGGTGCGCCCGCGGTCGCGGCTGCGGAAGATGCCGCCGTTCTCGGTGCCCACGAACAGCCAACGCGGATCGGCCCGCGCCACCTCGATGGCGGTGATGGCACTGCCGTCGAGCGCAGGCGAGAGCGCGTCCCAAGCGAGCCCGTCGTCCTCCGTGCGCCAGACCCGCCGCGCGCCGGCGTAGACCACCTCGGGCCGCCGCGGGTCTTGCGCCAGATAGGCCATCCAGGGCGGCGTGTCGTCGTCGCCCAGGTCCGGTGAGACGTCACGCCAGCGCCCGTTGCGCGTGCGGTAGATCGTCATGAACTGCGACGAGCTCCAGGCGTGCCCGGGGTCGCGCGGATCGATCAACAGCCAGCCGCCGTCGCCGCCCGTCAACTCGAAGAAGCCGTCGGGCGCGCCGTCGAGCGTGACCAGCGTGCCGTTGTCCTGCGCGCCGCCGCCGTAGACGCGCACGTCGCTCTGCGCCACGTCGACGTCGTAGAACATCGTCACGGCCAGGCCGGCGCTGCGGTTGCTCCAGGTGGCGCCGCCGTCTTCGCTCACGTCGAGGCCGCCGTCGTTGGCGTCGTAGACGCGGCCCGGCGCGCCGGCCGGCATGACCAGGGCGTGGTGGTCGGAGTGCGCGTAGCGCGCGCTGCCGCGCGGCGCGTCCCAGCGCGTGACCTTGCGCCACGTGCGCCCGCCGTCGGTCGTGCGGTGCAGGTCGACGCCGCCGCACAGCACGTGGTCCGGGTCGCGTGGATGGACCGCGATGGCGCTGTTGTAGAACATCTGGCCTTCGCGCTGGAAGTGGCGGCCCGCGACGTCGCGCCAGGTCGAGCCGCAATCGCGCGACACGAACACGCCCAGGACGTGGTCGCGGTCGTCGGCCGCCAGCAGCCAGACGACGTCGGGCCGCGAGGGCGCCAGGGCCAGGCTGGCGCGCGTGAAGCGCTCGGGCGCGGGCAGGCCGTCGACGAGCTGCACCCAACTGGCGCCGCCGTCGCGTGAGCGCCACAGGCCGCTGCGCGCGCCGCGCTCGTGCAGCGCCGCAAACAGCACGCCGCGGCGGCGCGGGTGGAAGACGAGCGCGTGACAGTTGGCCTCGTAGGGCGTCAACGTCTCGTCGCGGCTCCAGGTGCGGCCGCCGTCGCGCGAGGCGAAGGCCCCGGCCGGCGCTCCGGAGCCGTGACTCACGCCGCCCAGTCGCAGGTGCAGCGCATCGAACGGGTCGACGGCCAGAGCGCCGATGCGCCACGGCAGGCCGTGCGGCTCGGCCGAGGCCAGCAGCTCGAAGCGCTCTCCGCCATCGCGCGAGACGAAGAGGCCCAGCCCTGGGTACGAGTCGGCCGACAGGTTGGCCTCGCCCGTCGCCACGTACAGCACGTCGGGAGCGCTCGGGTCGAGGGCCAACGCGCCCACGTTGAGCACGTCCTGGGCGTGCCAGAGCGGTCGCCAGGTGCGGCCGGCGTCGTCGCTCTTCCAGACGCCACCGCCCGCGCTGCCGGCGAAGACGACATCGGCCTGGCGTGGATGAACCGCCAGGCTGGTCAGGCGCCCGCCGATGTTGGTCGGCCCCGCCTGTTCCCAGGTCGCGTCGGGCACCGCCGCGAGCGTCGCGCGCGCATCCCGGCGCGCCAGCGCGACGTGCGTCGCGCTGGCCTCGCGCAGCGGCCACGCCGCGCGGGCCTGGAACCAGTTGGCGCGGCGCTTGTGCGTGGCGAAGCGCTCGGGCGCGGCGTCGCTCGAGGCGCGCTTGCGCGGCCCGGCGCGCAGCAACGGACGTCTCGGACTGGCCTTCGCCATGCTCGCCTCCGTCGCCCGGCGCCGCCCTGTGCCCCGGCGCGCAGGGGTCGATCAACGCAGCGCTTCGGGCGACCTGTCTCGCGAGCCCCGCAGGCTCACCAGCGCAGCCGCAGCGCTCGAGCACACGCCGACGTCGCACGCCCGCGACGTCGCGTGCGCCACGTCTGCCGCCCGCCGCCGCCCCTGGCGCGCGCCCGCGTCACAGATGCTCGCGCAAGAACGCCAGCGTGCGTGCCCAGCTCGACTCGGCGGCCGCGCGGTCGTAGACCTCAGGCCGCGTGTCGTTGAAGAAGGCGTGCTTCGTACCAGGATAGACGTACGAGTCCCAGGTTTTCCCCTGCTGTCGCAAGCCGGCGTCGATCAGCGGCACGTTGGCGTTGGCCCAGGCGTCGTCCTCTGCCCAGTGTCCGAGCACCGGCGCGCGCAACTGGTCGAAGGCGTAGGTCACGTGCGGGTGCCCGCCGTAGTAGACGACGCAGGCGCCGACGTCCGCGCCGTTGGTGCAGGCGGCGAACAGGCTCAAGGCGCCGCCCATGCAGAAGCCCAGCGTGCCGACCGCACGTCCGCTCAGCGCGCGCAGGTGCGCCACGGCGCCGCGCAGGTCGCGCTCGGCCTGCGCGATGTTCAGGGCCATGAGCAGCTTGCCGGCCTCGTCGGGCGAGCGCGTGACGCGTCCGTGGTACAGGTCCGGCGCCAGCGCCAGGAAACCCTCGTGCGCCAGGCGTGTGGCCACGTCTTGCACGTGCTCGTTCAGCCCCCACCACTCCTGGATCACGATCACGCCCGCTCCCGAGCCGCTCGCTGGCTGCGCCAGGAAGCCCGAAGTCGTGCCGTCGTGCGAGGGGAACTCGATCATCGTTCCCATAGGACCTCCGCGCCGTAAGTGTGGGTCACGATCTCACAGGCGCGTGACCCTGACAACGTGATTGTCCGGCGCGACGTCACTTCAACCAGCGTGCGAACCATGCGACTGTGCGCTTCTGCACGTCGTGGCGGTGCTCGCGGCGGCCGATGCGGTGTCCCTCGTCGGGGTAGATGACGAGCTCGGTCGGCACGCCGAGCGTCTCGAGCGCATGCCACATCTCGTAGCCCTGCGGCGCCGGCACCTCGGAGTCGCGCTCGCCGTGCAGCACGAGCGTGGGCGTGTGGTGCTGCTTGATGAAGGTGATGGGCGAGGAGCGCGCGTAGACCGCCGGATCGTCGTAGACCGAAGCTCCGAAGAAAGGCAACATCCAGCGGTCGATGCGGTTCTGCCCGTAGTAACTCTGCCAGTTGGCGATGCCGGCACCGGCCACGGCGGCCTTGAAGCGCTGGGTCTGAGTCGGCGCCCACATGGACATGTAGCCGCCGTAGCTCCAACCCACCAGGCCCACGCGCTCGGGATCGATGGGCGCCACGCGCAGGGCCTGATCGACGCCGGCCAGGATGTCGCGCAGGTCGCCGTAGCCGAAGTCCTTGACGTTGCCGCGCGCGAAATCGAGGCCGAAGCCGAGACTGCCGCGCGGGTTCGGCAGCAGCACGAAATAGCCCTGGCTGGGCAGCACGGCGCTGAAGCGCGTCGGCCAGCCCGCCCCGTGCGCACCGGCCGGGCCGCCGTGCACCACGACGACCAGCGGATAGCGACGCCCCTCCTCGACCTCGCGCGGCGCCAGCAGCCAACCCTGCGCGCTCTCGCCGTCGCTGGCGAAGCGTAGGTTGCGCGCGCCGCCCCAGAACGGCAGCGCGCCGTCGTTGACGTGCGTGACCTGCGCGAAGCGCCCGGGCGCGCCGGCCCACACTTCCGGCGCGCGCGCGAAGGAGTGGCGCACGAGCGCGAGCGTGCCCGCGCGCGTGGCGGCGGCCATGTGCGCCACCGCCTCCGAGCCGCTCCAGAGCATCTCGGGCGGCTGGCCGCCCGTGCCCACGCGGCCGATGCCGAAGCCGCCTTCGAGGTGCGCGCCGAACAGCAGCTCGCCCGACGCCAGCCAGTGCAGGCTCTTGGCCGACGCACGCAGGCCCGGCGTCAGGTTGCGCGCCTCGCCCCCGGCGGCCGGCACGAGCCACACGTCGCCGCCGTTCGAGCCTTCGTCGCTCATCAGGCCGTGGATGACGGCCACCGATGCGCCGTCGGGCGAGAAGCGCGGTTGCGCGATCTGCAGCGGTGGCGCCCAGAGCGAGCGCGCCGCACGCGTGGCGACGTCGATCAGGTAGAGCTGCGCGATCCAGTAGTCGTTGGTGCCCGACCCGGCCACGGCCTCGGCCGCCAGGCGCGCGCCGTCGGGCGCCCAGTCGTAGTCGTACACGTAGAGCCCTTCCGGACTGACTTCGCTCAGCGCGCCGCCCCGGGCATCGACGAGCGCGATACGCCGGCTGACGGTGCGCTCGCCGACCACGCCCGCGTCCCGCGGGTGGGCGACCAACGCGCCCGTCTCATGGGCCGAGCCGGCTGCGTACAGCAGGGCAATGCGAGTGCCGTCGGGCGACCAGCGCGGTTCCTCCAGTTGGCCGACTGCGGTCGTCACGCGCCGCGGTGCTCCGGGCGCGTCGACCGAGATCACGTAGAGCTGTGCCTGGCCGCGTCGTGCGCCGTCGGAGAGGAACGCCAGCCGTCGCCCGTCGGGCGCGAAGACCGGGCTGTGCTCGCGCAGCACGTCGCCCTTGCCGACCGTGAGGCGCCGCGTGCGCCCGCTCGCCAAGTCGGCCAGGAACACGCGCCCGCGGCTCTCGTCGCCGGCGCGCTCCGTGAAGGCCACATGGCGCCCGTCGGGCGAGATGGACACGTCGCGAAACTCGCGCACGCGCTCGAGCGCCGCCAGCACGTCGTCGAGGGCGGGGGCGGCGCTGGCAGTGCGCGTCGAGGCCGCGTGCGGCGTGGCGGCCGCGCGGAGAGCCAGGGAAGACGTCGCCAGCAGGCACGCCAAGACCGTATGGATCGCAAGCATGCCCGAGTATCCCACGCGCCGGCACCCGGGGTCGCGCGTCGAGGCCCACGTCGGCTTGCGGCACGCGACGTCCTCGACCGGGCCGGACAGGCGCTCCGGAGGTGGTAGCATTCCCGCCGATGAACGGCGGAGCACTGATCGCAGAAGTCCTCGCACGCCAGGGCGTGCGTTTCCTGTTCACGCTCTGTGGCGGCCACATCGCGCCGATCCTGGTCGAAGCCAAGGCCCGCGGCGTGCGCGTCGTCGACGTGCGCCACGAGGTCACCGCGGTGTTCGCCGCCGACGCCGTGGCGCGCCTGACGGGCGTGCCGGGCGTGGCCGCGGTGACCGCCGGTCCGGGCCTGACCAACACGATCACGGCGGTCAAGAACGCGCAACTGGCCCAATCGCCCTTGGTGCTGCTGGGCGGGGCCACCGCCACGCTGCTGCGCGGGCGTGGCTCGCTGCAAGACATCGACCAGCTCGCGCTCATGCGGCCGCACGTCAAGTGGGCCGGCGCTGCCAAACGCGTGCGCGAGCTGGTGCCGCTGTTGGAACGGGCCTTCGAGAGCGCGCGCTCGGGCGTGCCTGGGCCGGTCTTTCTCGAGTGCCCGGTGGACCTGCTCTACGACGCGCCGGTGGTGCGGCCCTGGTACGGCGCGGCGGCGGGCGGCAAGCAACGCGGCCTGCGCGACGTGGCGCTGCGCTTCTACGTCAATCGCCACGTCGAGCGCCTGTTCGCCGGCAGCGACGCTCGGCGTGCCTCGGCCGCGCGTGAGGTGGCGGCGCCGCAGCCTTCGCCCGTCGCGGTGCGACGCGCCGCCGATGCCCTCGGTCACGCGCAGCGCCCCGTGCTGGTGGTCGGCAGTCAGGCCCTGCTCGACCCGCCGCGCGTGGCCACGCTGGCGCGCGCCGTCGAGCGCCTGGGCGTGCCCGTCTACCTTTCGGGCATGGCACGTGGCCTGCTCGGCGCCGCCCATCCGCTGCTGCTCCGTCACAAGCGCAAGGAGGCGCTGCGCGAGGCCGATTGCGTGCTGCTGTGCGGCGTGCCGTGCGATTTCCGCCTCGACTACGGCCGACACGTCGGCCGCGCGGCGACGCTCGTGAGCGTCAACCGCAGCCGCGACGAGTTGAGCAAGAACCGGCGCCCGACACTGGGCGTGCTCGGCGCGCCGGAGGCCTTCCTGATGCGTCTGGCCGACGAACGTCGCGCGCCTGGAGCCTGGGATGCCTGGCTTGCGGCGCTGCGCGACCGTGACACGCAGCGCGAGGCCGAGATCGTGGCGCAAGCCGAGCTGCCCGCGTCTGGGCCAGGGGGCAAGGTCAACCCATTGGCCCTCTGCCGCACGCTCGACGACGTGCTGCCCGACGACAGCCTGATCGTGGCCGACGGCGGCGACTTCGTCTCGACGGCCTCGTACGTCGTGCGCCCGCGCGCTCCGTTGTCGTGGCTCGACCCCGGCGTCTTCGGCACGCTGGGCGTGGGCGCCGGCTTCGCGCTGGGCGCGAAGCTGGTACGGCCCACGGCCGAGGTCTGGTTGCTCTACGGCGACGGCTCGCTCGGCTACAGCCTGGCCGAGGCGGACACCTTCGCGCGCCATGGTCTCGGCATCGTGGCCGTCATCGGCAACGACGCGGGCTGGACGCAGATCGCCCGCGAGCAGGTCGAGATGCTGAAGGACGACGTCGGCACCGTGCTGCGCCCCAGCGACTACGAGCGCGCTGCGCAGGCGCTGGGGGCCGAAGGCTTCGACCTGCCCGACGGCGCCGCGGCCGGACAGGTGCTGCGCGCCGCCCAGGCCGCCGCCCGTGCTGGGCGGGCGGCCTACGTCAACGCCCGCGTGGGCCGTACCGACTTCCGCAAGGGGTCGCTCTCGATGTGAAGGGTGCCGGCCGGCCGGCCCGGCGCGGCGCTTCCCGTGACTTCATCGACGCCTGTGGCTTGTACCTGGACGCCTTTGTTCCTGACGGCGCTCATAAGCGTATTGATAACAGACACTGGGATCTGATATGAATGACGCGGTCCGGTGAGGCGTCGGGCGGTCCGGAAAACCGAGTTCCGGGAGGACTTCAGGTGCGGCCCAAGCGGCGCTGGCGCAGTTTGCGGATCTCGATCTCGAGCCGGTGAGCGCGCTTGTACAAGGTCTCGCGCGTGATGCCCAGGTGACGAGCCGCCGCGGCCACGTTGCCGCCGCTCAGGTCGAGGGCCATCACCAGGCGGTCGCGCTCCACCTCATCCGCCGCGTCCGCGAGCGAGATGCCGGTGGCCAGATAGGTCGCCACCCGGCAGGGCAGCGTGACGCGGCGCAGCCGGGCCGTGATGTCGGCCGCGTGCGCGCGGGCATCGTCGTCGGGAAAGTCGGCCGGGATGCGGTCGAGATAGAGAAAGGCCGCGAGCTCGGGACCATCGAAGAGCGGCCAGACGGCGGCCGCGCCGTAAGGCACGATGCGACCGGCTTTGAGATCCTCTCGCCGCCGTGCCCACACCGAGTGGGCGATGTCGAGGGCCGACTGCGTCACCTCGTGATAGGCGATCAGCGCCGGGCCGGCGTCGCGCGGCACGAAGAGCACGACGCTGCCGGCCCCGGCCCGCTCGGCAAGCGCGGCGACAAGCACCCGCAGGTGAGTGAGAGCTGGCTCTTTGGAATCCACGGCCAGAGGCTAAGAGCAAGCGGGAACCGTGTCAACACGTCGCGCTCGCCCCCATCCCAGCGCGGATCGGAAACCGATGCGCGCACGACGCGAAGGTAAAGGCCATGTTGGCCTTCGGGATCGCACTTGCAATCAAATATCCGGTAACCGTAAGCCTTGATGGCAGTGCAGTGGCTTTCAGGGCCCATCCCGGGTTAGAGTATCCCCAAAGTGAATAGCCTCCCGAGCTCGCGTCGGCTCGCGGGTCGCCTGCAGCGACATGCCGACCCGCCGCGGGCCAGGAGCTTCCGTTCGGTCGCGTTGCAACTCTCAAGGAGGAGGCCCAATGCTCGAACTGTTGGCATACCTGCTCGCAAGCGCCTGGCCCACCACTGAACTGAACGGCGCCGAGCGGCCGCCCGACCCGCCGCGCTAGCTGGATTCGTTCGACGGGCGTCGTCGCGCGACGCCCGCGCAGTCGACCCGGACGACCGCAGCGACGCGCACCCTCGGCGTACCGGACGTACGCCTCTTGTGCGGGAGCGGCGATGTCCGAGCCGCCCACGCGAGCGCGCGACGACGGCTGTCCTGGCGAATGAATCCAGGTTCGCTGCAACCCAAAACCGAAGGGGGCATGGCTGGATGCGCTAGAGTAGCGCCCCAGCCATGTCTCTCTTCGGCCAGGCGCTTTCGTTCGCGGCGGGACTGCTCGCCACGCTCGCGCTGGTCGGTCTGGTGCGACGACGGCGGACGCGCGCCTGCGTTGTCTTCGTCGCCTATCTCGCGTCGGTCGCGGCCGGGCATCTGGCGCTGGCCGTGGCGCCGCGTGCGCTCTGGACCTGGGAATTCCTGACCGCCACCGACCTGCTGCAGGCCCTGCTGCAGATCGGCATCGTGGCCGAGATCACGAGCAAGACGTTCCGGCCGTTGCCGGTCGGCTATCTGCGCGTGCGGCAGGTGCTGGCCGTGGTGGGCAGCATCGTCGCGCTGGCGATGGGCCTGAGCCTGGGCCCGATCCACGGCGCCTCCGACCTGTCGCGCGCGCTGGAGCGCGTCTTCTACGGCTTGGGCTTCTTGTTCCTGGCCTTCATGGTCGTGGTGCGTTGGTACGGCGTGCCCATCGATCCGCTGCACCGCACGATCGCCACCGGCTTCGCCTTCGTGACCATGCTGGTGGGCTGCATGAGCGCGTTGGCCCAACTCGATCCCCTGCTGGGCCTGGGCCGGGATTTCATCGTCAAGACGGCGTATCCTTGCGTCCTGGC
>WBZQ01000511.1_pt1 | contig 24567 bp, 23 predicted proteins | sample 5204251 | NCBI WGS metagenome assembly WBZQ01 (sample SAMN12412402, study PRJNA552823) | activated sludge metagenome | isolation source: activated sludge from nitrification reactor of wastewater treatment plant... | place: USA: Virginia | collected 2017-09
CGCCCTTACCTTTCCGTTCTGCCAGAAGTGCAGCTCCTTGGAAAAATCGGTGAGGTCCTGGACAAAGTGGATCGAGCGCCCGAGGTGATTCGCGGCCTCCGCGTAGAAGTACGGGCCCTTGCGATAGGCGTACACAGCCTTGTTGAACTCGTCGACCGCGTGCTGCTCGGCCCGCTTTTGGTGGTCGTCGTTTTGCCAGAAGTGCCGTTCGGCGTCCGGGTCGTCCGCGCCGCAGACGAAGTCCAGATAGACCCGGCGCAGCGGCAGCTTGGCGAGTTTCTCTTTCCGGTATTTGCAGCGCTCGCCCGCCTTGTCGGCCAGGACCAGGGACCGCTCCGAGTCGGCAAGGCCCGGAATCGCGTCGATGTTTCGGGTCAGCTGGATCAGCGCCGTGTGGAAGGCGCTGTCCCAAGCCCGAGCGGGCCATGATGTCAAGAGAAGAAGCGAGAGCAGGAACGGCCGGCTCTTGGTCATCGGGTAGCCTCACTTTCCACCGAGTGCCGGCAAGGATCCCCACGGATGCTCACGGGACCCGCATCGTCCGCAAGCCCTCGCCTTGGCGCCCAGCACGCACATGGTAGACCCGTCTGGCCGCTTTTGAGCCGCCAAAGATGTGCCCGGACCTCAAACCCGCACGCCCGTCTGTCCGTAGACGACACCGTGAACGGTGTCTCGCCCTTTCCGGGTCCCTCGAATCTCACCGAGAGCATTGAGCTGTCGCCGCTGGTCACGACGCCCCTCCTGTCGGTCTACGGATGGCGCTGCCTGCACGACACCGCGGAGCTTCGCGCGGAGCGCCGGTACGCTAGCCCGGTCCTGACCCTGATCCGGAACGGCGTCTCGGAGGTCCACTCCGAGGGGCGAACGTCCTTGATCGACCCCACCTGCGCCTCCTATCGCCCGGCGGGCATCCCCTACTCCACGACCCACCCGTTCGGCTGCGGCGACGAAGGTTACAACATCGTGCTGGCGCCGGAAGTTGCCAGCGAGATCCTGGGGAGCTGTGGCCTTGCCGAGGATGGGCGGGCGAGGATCGGTCCGCTGCCGGCGGGCGTCTATCTCAGGCAGCTTCTGACCCTGGACGGGCTCTCGAAAGGCGAGCGATCGGAGTCGCCAACGCTCGCCCTCGAGGAGGCCTTGCTAAACCTCGTCCGCGACTTTTTGAGTGGCCGCGACAGGCCAGCTTCGAGAACGGCCCCGGCCCGCAAGGACACCCACGCGGAGCACCACGAGACCGTTGAGAGGGCACGCAAGTTCCTCAGCTTTGACCTTCAGCGCCCCTTGGGTCTCGCGGAGGTCGCGGCCGCCGCGCACACCTCGCCCTATCACCTGTGCCGCGTGTTCCGAAGGCTCCAGGGGGACTCGGTCCACGGATACCGAAACCGTCTGAGATTGCGCAAGGCGCTCCACGACATGGTGACGACGCGCCGCTCGTTGACCGAGCTGGCGTTCGAGCTTGGGTACTCAAGCCACAGCCACTTCACCGCCGCGTTTCGCAAGGAGTTTGGACTGGGGCCCGCGGACGCGAGGCGGCTGTATGGAAAACGGGGGCGGTGCGTGGGCTAGGCGCGGGAGTGGCACGTTCGAACCTCTCATGAAGCGCGGGAGAGCGAGGATGTTGCGTCCTCGACCGCGGCAATGGCAAATGCCAGCGCCTGTCGAATGTCCTCGTCTTCAAGGTCTGGATACTCGCGCTTCACCTCGTCCCAGTCGGAGTACGTTGCGAGAATCTCAAGAACTCGCTTGACCGTGAGCCGCATCCCACGAATGCACGGCTGCCCTCTCATCTTGTCTGGGTCGATCGTGATCCGATTGAGGCCCTTTAGTGTTGTCATGCGCTACGTCCTCTTCTTGCGCCGCGGCGAGCGGACCCGGTAGCTGACGGCTGGATGGCGTAGAGGTTGTGGTGGTCAACCTCACGCGTCACGTCGCGAGAGCCCTCTCGTCGAACCATCCGGAATCTCCGGATGGTTGCCGCCGGAGATTTCCCCATCGGCAAGGAGGTTTTGGATATGCTCGTTGATCGTCCGCAGGTCCTTCTGGTACAGCTCCGCCATCGTCACTCAGCGTGCGTCGGCCGGTCTTGGAGTCGAGGGGCGCTTCTTCTTCTGGAGGATGACCCGATGCACAAGCTCGCGGATCTCTTCCGTGCGTTCCCTCGAAACGCCAAGTTGTCGGGCCGTCTCGGCCGTGGTCGGATACGGAGTGCGAAAGTAACAATATACTTGACTCACCGGGTCGTCCCTACTCCTCCCCCAGTGCATCCGGCGGGAGTTCGCGCCGCGTGTACTCGTCGGAAGTCTCCACGCGCGTGACCCGCGCCGAGAGGTAGGACGAGAAGAGGACGCGGCCAGCCTTGAGGTCGTAGCCCGAGAAGATCGGGCACTCCGTTCTTTCGAGCGCGTGCCGGAGGTTGTCCCGGCTTCCGTCGTCTTCCAGCGTGCCGCAGTCTCCCGACGCGTGACGGTCCGTCAGATCCGCGAGGCTCGTCCCGGACGCTTCGATGACGGCTGCGGCTTCGGGCGCCGTCAGGATCTCGCCCGGCTCGAAGAGCAAGCGCGGGCCTCGCGCGCCCGTCAGGATGTCCGCCAGGAGCTCGTCCGCGCTCTTCCCGATGCTCTCGGCCCGGCGGCGGAACGGCTCGGCGTACTCGCCCGGAAGATGGATCGTCGCGTCCATGATTCGCCCTCCTGGAGACAGTTTCCGGCTATAGCAGGAAAACCGCAACAGGAAACTCCTACCGTCCGGGGCGATGACCGAAGAGCCGGACGAGCTCGCGGAGGTCCGCCAACGCATCGGGCGGAACATGGCGCGTCTCCGACGACGGAGGCGCCTGACGCAGATCGCGGCGGCGGATCTTGCCGGCATCAACCGGAAGCACTTCTCAGCAATCGAGGGCGGGTCCGAGAATCCGACGATCGAGACCCTCGTCAGGATCGCGTCAGCGCTTCGGGTTGACGTCGGGGAGCTGCTCGGGCGGTAGGGTCTCCTCGGACGGTAGGGCCTCGTCCGCCGGACGGAGCAAGATGCCTTGCTCCGTGCTGGGTTTGCATATCAAGATCAGCGGACGTCCGAATTTGCCGCTGAGCTTGAGCATGTCGTCATCGAAGCTGTGTAGCTCGTCCACTTGAAGGCGCGTAGCGGTCGCGACGTGAAGCGCATCTTTCGGCTTTAGTCCGTGCCGCCAGATCAACGTGCGTGCGCTCTCGGCGAGAAACCTGTCGACAACTACGACCGAGATATAGGAACGTTTGAAAAACCCCTTGATCTTGGCTTCTTCGGTCTCTGGAATTGCTGGCTTTCCCTTCAGTTTGATGACCTCGGTGAGCGCAATCGCAGAGGTAATGATGATGGACTCTCCAGTCTTTGCGGTTGCAAGTACATCGTCACAGGCTCTCTTCCGCTCGGGCTCAGGCTTTAGCCAAGCCAAGAAAACGGAACTGTCCCAATAGATTCTGCGCCGCTTTTTCGCAGTCACGACTTGCTCAAGATCCCATAGACGTCCTCTGCGGACGGCAGCTCGGAATCGTCCGGAAACATCTCCATACTTTCCACGTGAACGAACTTGACTCGGCCGCTTTCATCGTATTGAACACGACCGAACACCGATACGCGCTTATCGAAAGCGCCGATTGCGGATTGCAACATTTCTCCGGCATCAAACCTACACTCCACGGGCTGGCCCGTGACCGTGTCGTATATCTTGAACGAGTAGTTGCCGTGCGCGCTGATGAGCTGTAGGCGTCCCTCTACAGTGCCCCAGTCTTCCATCCGTGCAGACGACAGTAGGGCATCGGTGTTGCGCGTTCCTTGCTGTGCTACCGGCAGAGCCTTCCCACCAAGAAGGATATTGGTGGATGTCACCTCGATCCCATCAGTAACATTGCCAAGATCGCCGGTGCGTCTTAGTGCCTTGTCCGAAAATGCGTTCGGGCGAGTCGGCCTAGCCTGGAGCTGTCTAACGCCGGAAAAGAACGCCCTCGCGACCCGCCCGGCCATCCTTTTCGGGACACCGGCCCCCACGGGGACGGGATCAGCGTTTACTACGGCGCTTCCGCCTTCAAGTGTAATGATCCACTTAATACCGGACGAATTCCCCGTAATGCCGGTCGAAACCTCACTCAACAACCCGAAAAACGCGTCTATCGCCTTCTGAAAGCGCTCGGCGCTGATCTTGTTTCCGTAGAGCTTTAGAGTTAGCCGGTTTGGGTGTTTTGCCGATCTCTTGACGGCTGGGACCTTGGGGGTCTCGACCTTCGAGATCTCCGGTCGGCTACGTCCCCGTCGCATCCCCGCCATGCGGGAGAGCTTGCTCCTCTCGGAGGCGGAAATCAAGCGCAATCTCGATACGTTGCAAATGCCTCGGGATGCAAGACATATCCGCGCGCTACGGCGTATTTCGTTCGGCGTTTCGCTGGGCTCTCCGGCGACGCCTCTTCTTTAGATCCTTCTTGACCGCAGCCGCGATCTCGGCCTTTGGGACCTTGAAGAGCGTCCCGGCCAGGGCCGTGAACGCCCCCATTCCTGGGGGCGGCTTACGCGTTTTCGGTACCCCCGGGTTTTGCACGACGGCCGCGTTTGTGTCTTCGTCTGGCTTCAGCATGGAAGCTCGTCCTTGAGCGCGATGAGATCCTTGTACATGAGCCGCTTCCCGGTGATCTGCCCGAGGACGCGATTAAACCTCTGGGCGTCATCCGCCTTGCGATTGTTGAAGCGGAACACCTGCTCGTCAACGTACTTACCCAGGTGAGCAGGCTCCATGTTGATGTAGGTTCCCTTGTAGCAGCGCTTGAACAGGCTCCAGAAATTCTCGATACCGTTCGTGTGGACTTCGCCGCGCACGTACTCCTCAGCGTGATTGACGAACGCGTGAACGTAGTCAACGCCAAGCGCGACGTAACCGGGGGCCGCGTCAGTGAACAGCTTGGCGCCAACCTTCACGTTGTCGCGGACCTCGCCCTCAAGCGTGTCGCCGCTCGTATTGCGGACTACCTTCGCGCGGACTTCGCCGTGGCGCTCCAGGATGCCCATGACCACGGCCTTCCCGGCCGGGCCGCGCTTCGCTTGGTACTGCTCGCGCTTGTGCTTGTGCATGTTGGACAACTTCCCGCCGACATAGGTCTCGTCCGCCTCGACAGTACCGGACAGCTTGCCGAAACTCCCCGTCGCCATTGCAGTGCGGATGCGGTGCTCCAAGTGCCACGCGCTTTTCTGTGTAATTCCGAGGGCGCGCGAGACTTCCCACGACGAGATCCCGTTCTTCGCGTTCGCAATAAGCCAGATCGCCGCGCACCATTGGGCGAGCGTCAGCGGCGAGTCTTCCATGATCGTTCCGACCCGGATGCTGAACTGGCACTTACAGGAACGGCACTTGTAGCGCTGAGCCGTGTCCATGAAGTAGATTTCGGAACAGACCGCTGGGCACTTCGGGCACGTGACGCCCTTGGGCCAGCGAATCGCCACAATGTGGCCATGCGCGACGCCGGGTTTCGAGAAGTAGATCATCGCCTCCAGAAGGGTCTCGGGGGTGTAGTTGGGCCCGCTCATGGAGGTAATATAGGGCATGGAATCCGGTTAGTCAAGTATATTATTACCAGTGCGAAAGTGATAGACCCGGGCGCTGGCGCGATCCTTCATGGTGCCGATGCTCCGCTCGGCCGGATCGGAGATCAATCGGTTGCCTCACCCCTTCGGCAACCGCACCGGCATTGTCTTCTCCGCGTCGGTCACCACAATCGACCCGTCCTTGGGATCCACGGCGATTCCGAGCGGCGTCTCGAAGAGCTTGGGCACTTGCTTGGCTCCCGCGATGGTCTTTTCCAGCCGGCCGTCTCTCTTGTAGGCGCGGACCTCCTTTTCGAGAGGCACCGTCACCCACAGGAGGCCGTCCGGCGCGATCGCGACCGTGGGCTCTGAGAGCGCGGCCGTGCGCCAGCCCGGGACCGGGAAGGAGCCCTGGTGCTGGCCCTCGGGGCCGTAGATCTGCATGCGGCTGTTGCCGTTGTCGCAGACGAAGACACGGCCCTTGTCGTCCACGGCAATGCCCATGGGGTCCTGGAGCTGCGTCTCGCCGGTCCCCTTTCCGCCGATCTCCGCGAGCTTGTGGCCCTCCATGCTCATTTCAACCACGCGGCCGTTTCCGGTGTCGCTGATGAAGAGCGTTCCCTTGGTTCCTTTGGCAATCCCGCGCGGCGCGAAGAAGTCGCCCCCGAACGCGCGAATGGACTTGCCGGTCTTGTCGAAGATCTGGACCCGGCTGTTCCAGGTGTCGGCGACGATGATCGCGCCGTCCGGCCCGGTGACAATGCCACAGGGGTCCTGAAATTCTCCGGGCTCCTTGCCCCTTCGGCCAAAATGGAGAACGGGCTTGAAGGAGCTGTCGAAGGTCTGAACGCGGTTGTTGCCAAAGTCGGTGACGAGAAGGTCGCCGTTCGCGGCGATGGCCACGCCGCGAGCCTGCCTGAGGAGTCCCGGCGCGCCGTCCTTCGCCCCTTCTTTGGCCGTCTGCGCGGCCTCCTCGGCGGCGGCCTCGACGCGCTCCAGCGGAACCTCTTCGATGCGGGTGACCGGCCGCGCGCCGGAGAAGGCTCCGTTCACCGCGAAGATCGCGACCTCGGGGTTTTGGTAGAGCGGCGCCAAGAGGTTGGGCATGGCCAGGAAGTTCTGCAAGACCGCCTTGCCATAGGTGTGGCGCTCCAGGTTGCCGACATAGACGAGCGCGATGTTGTACCGGCGAAGCACGGCCGAGACGGTCTCTTCGGAGGTGGACGTAAACAGCGTCTGGAGATCGTCCCGGCGGCGGTCCACCGCGGAGCGTCTTTGGCCGCGTTGGGTGACGTGATAGTCCCAGCCCAGGACAATGGGCAAGCCCGTGTTCATGCTGACCCGGCCATATTCCTGGTAGCCGGGACCCTGCGCCTCGGCCAGCACCGGGATGCCGGGCACATGGACCTCCAGCCAATCGTACGCCGCGCGGTCGTAGCGGCTTGCGTTGCCTTTCAGGTAGGCCATGCCGTCCAGGGTGAGCAAGGGGCCTTGGATTCTTGGAAAGCGAAGATGCCCAATGGCGCCCGTGACCGCGGTTCCGAACGCGACCAGAAACGCGGCGCCCGCCGTGACGCGCCACAGGGCGCGGAGAGGGCGATTCCAGGGGAAGTCGCCGCCGCGCTTGTAGAGATCCAGAACCGCGGGAGCCGACGCGGCGGCGAGAAGCGTCCAACTCTCCAGGTAGAACTTGAAGATCGTGTTCATCCGGTCCCAGACAAACACGATCTCGCAGCCGGTTGTCATCGCGAAGGCGAACGTCGAGAGCGCGATCGAGGGCCGGTACCTCTCGGGCGTCCTGGGATGGAAGGTCAGGAAGAGCCCAAAGAGAAACAGCAGCGCGACAAACAGCACGACCGACTCGGGCTTGCCGACGAGGCGCCCCAGGAACGGCGAGACGCAGAGGATCGCGAGAAGGCCCGCCAAGGCCGCCCAACGTGTTGCGGTCAGGCGCCCCTCACGCGTCAGAACGCGTTTCCACGAAAGCAAATAGAGCGGCACCAGCACGATCAGAAACTGCCCAAAGATCAACAGGAAATCCTGCGGGTTGGCAAAGGGCCCCACCTCGAGGCCGATGTTTCGCGCGGGGGGTGTGAAGCTGCGGAAGAACGGGCGGTAGAGGACGGCCGCGCCGATAGCGACCACGGCCACCGGGAGCGCGACGTTCCCCAAAACGCCGCGAAGGCCCCACGGTTTGCCAAAGGCCTCGAGCCCCACGAAGGGCAGGAAGACCAGCAGCCCGAAGTAGACGGGGGTGCTCCAGCCGTTGGTCACGAGAATGGTTCCAAATGCGAGCGCGGCGAACGCGAGATGCCCTGCGCGGAAGGGCGGCGTCGCCTCCGTCGAGGCCGCCCCGTCCTCGCGGCGGGTCAGGACCGCGAGCGGCATCACGAGGAGAGCCGTGAAGAGCGCCGTGAAGGGCAGCACCAGGACGTGCGCGTGAAGGTCGGCGAAGACGAAGCTCCAGAACGGATACTCGTTGATGGTGTCTTTGAGAACCCGCGAGGTTGCCCAGAAATAGTCGAAGTCGACCGAACGGCGGTGGAAGAGCTCTCCCGGCCCGGAGAGGTTGCCCAGGAAGAGAGCCAGGACCGCCAGGATCGCGCCGGCCTTGTGGCTCCGGCCCAGGAAGGAGCCAAGGGAGAAGAGCGCCGCGGCAAAGAGAGCGCCGAACGTGGCGAGGCCCAGGTTGAACATCACGGCCGGGTGAATGGCCAAGAGCTTGCCCAAGGAGGCCACGGTGAAATGCCCAAAGTAGGTGTAGCTGAGCGGCGCCCCCGAGAACCATGGCTCGGGCGGCGGCATCGCGTCCGCGCGGTACAGGGTGTTGAGGAACGCGAAGTCCATGGGTTTTTCGCCCCAGAAGATCGCCGGGTTGAGCGCCCGGATCCCCAGGAACAAGAGGAACGAGCCCCAGAAGACGGCCTCGGTCGCGAACCGCTCCAGCGGGCTCTGCCGATAGCCGTCGCCCTCGCTCCTCGACTTGGTGAGCTCGCTCGCGACGACCAGAAGGATCAGGACTGCGAGGATCCCAGCGAGGGTTTGTTGGGTGAACGGCGCCCAACCCAGGCTCGCGAGGAGCCAGGCGGGATAGGCCAGAAACAGAACGCCGAAGACCTTGCCGAGCCCGCCGAGTCCGGGCACGCCAGGCAGAAAGCGCGAGGCGAGGCGCGTGCCGAGGATCCCCAACACCTGAAGGAGGATCGCGAGAGCGAGCGTGGCCGGGATCGACGACCTTAGGTAAAGGCTTGGGCTCGAAGGGTCCGTCGTTTCCGGCAGGCGGTCGGCGCTCATCAAGAGGAGGTCCCGCCGTGTCAGCGGCCGCGACGGGAGGCCACGCAGAATCCTGGTCTCGATGTCCGCTTGGGACATGCGGCCGGTGTTCTTGAAGATCAGCGCCTTGGGATGGTCGTACACCGAATAGGACTCGTCGGCAAGCTCGGAGGGAAGCTCGATGCCCAAGAGCCTTGGTCGTGACGAGAACTCGCGAAACGGCGTGTACCCAAGATCGCCCGCGAAAAAGAGCCGGAAGAAGCTGCCCGTCATGGGGTACTTCTCGGGCGCCCTGGTCACCGCGCCGTAGAGACGCTTGGTCTGGAAGACCACGTAGTCGGAGGCCGCAAGCTCGGTCCCCAACTTGGCGGCCTTCTTTGGGGAGTCCTCCTCATAAAACGGAAACTGGACGACCTTGTATGTGTCCGGCGCGCGGCCGCGGAGGTGAAACGGAAAGCCCTCGTCCCAATCCTGGGTGAGGACCCGGGAGCCCGGCGGGACGTTCTCGTAGAACCACTCCGAGGCCTGGTGGATCGTGTGCGGCCTTCGATAGATGGAGAGGAAAGCCAAGAGAAAGAGCGCGGTTCCCAACAGCACGACGGCCGTCAGCAGCCCGCTCGCGAGGCGCCGGCGCGGCCGGGTCGCGAGGCTCACCAGAAGGAGGGCCGCCCAAAGCGCGAGGATTGGGTAGATCGGAAGCAGGTAGCGCGGGAACTTCACCTCGAAGTAGCCGGTGATCAGGAAGAACGGAATCACCCAAGCCGCGAGGAGCGCTTCCGCGGTGCGCCGTCCCCGAAGCGCCCTGGAAACGGCGAAGACCGCCCCGAGGAGGGCGGCGAGGCCCAGAAACGGGCCGACGCCCCAGAGCACGATCTCGGACAGCTCGTAGAGGTACTTGGGAACCCCCATGTACTGGTGCGTGTAGGCGACCCCGCCGGCGTGGCGGACCATCTGGCTCTGCTCCAGGACGTCGTGCCGAAAGGCCTTGAAGTCGAGGAGCGCATAGGGCTCGCCGAGCCCGAAGCCGAAGGCGATCCCGACCAGGGCGAGGAGGCCCCGCCGCAGCGCCCTGCCCATGTTCGCTTCGGCACGGCCGCGGAAGAGCACGGCGAGGGCGAGCGGCAACAGCACCGGAAGCGCGCTGATCTTCGTGGCCGTCGCGAGACCGATCGCGAGGCCGGCCGCGGCGTAGTCGCGGAGGCGCCCCTGGTGAACGACGCGGACGAGGAACAGCAGCGCGACCAGGATCAGACACGTGAGCGGGATGTCGTTGGTCGCGAAGTGCGAGTTCTGAACATGGAAGACCGAGAGCGCGAGAAACAGGCCTCCCAGAACGCCAACGTGCTCGCCGAACCGCGGCGTGGCGTCGGGCTCGCCTTCGCGATCGGGTTCGCGCGCTCCGAAGAGGCGGCGCCCCAGGAGGGCCAGGACCAAGACGGTGAGCGCCCCCCAGAGCCCCGAGAGAAAACGCCCCACGACGATGGCCGCGTCGTAGACGCTCTGATCTGGCCTCCCGACCCGGTAGAGCGCGGTTGCGGCGCGCGTGACATAGAAGGGGAAGGAGCCGTACGCGAAGAACTTGGGATCCAGCTTGAGCGGCGAAAAGGACAGCTGCGAGACCGCCTCGGCGATGCGGCGCTCGTCGGGATGGAAGTGGTGCCCGCTGTCCCAGTTCAGGCCGTAGACCCGCACCGCGAGGGCGAAGACGAAGAGGAGCGCGAGCTTGTGCCGGAACGCGATCGCGAAGGGCCGCATTTTGGGCCGCCGTTATAAGCGAAGCGGACATGGGGGCGCGCTCGATCGGCTGATATCGTCCCTCAACCACACGAAGCAGGGAGCAAGAGATGGCCGTCACGATATCGCTGGAAGGGAGGGTCGCCCTGGTCACGGGCGGCTCGCAGGGAATTGGCGAGGCGATCTCGCGGGCGCTTGCCGAGGCGGGTGCGCTGGTCGTCGTCGCCGGACGAAACGAGGAGCGCGCCCGGGAGGCCGCGTCCCGGCTGACCGACCGGGGCCTGAAGGCCGAGCCTCTTCGCCTGGACGTCGCGGATCCGGCGTCGGTCTCCGCGGGCGTCAGGGGCATAGCCGAGAGACACGGAAGGCTGGACATCCTTGTGAACAACGCGGGCGTGACCGACGACGGCCTGATCCTGCGCATGTCCAAGGCCTCCTGGGACTCGGTCATCGCGACCGATCTGACCGGCGTCTTCCTCGCCTCGCAGGAGGCCGTGCGGGTGATGCTGAAAAAGAAGCTCGCCGGTCGCATCGTCAACATCACGTCGGTCGTGGGGCTGATGGGGAACCCGGGCCAGACGAACTACGCCGCGGCCAAGGCCGGCGTTCTGGGCTTCACGATGGCCCTTGCGCGGGAGATCGGCTCCCGCGGCATCACCGTGAACGCGGTCGCGCCCGGCTACGTCGAGACCGCGATGACCGCCGGCCTGAACGAGGAGCAGAAGAACGCGCTCTCCAAGGAGATCGTGCTGGGACGCCTGGGCACGCCCGCCGACATCGCGGGGGCCGTTCTGTACCTCGCCTCGGACGCGGCGGCGTACGTCACCGGGACGTGCCTGAACGTGAGCGGCGGCCTCCACATGGGCTGAGGAGCTCGAAGGCAGCTCGGGGAAACTCCGGGTTTCAAAGAGCCCTCCGCGGCCGCGTCATCGCGCTCCTTTCCGCCGTCCGGCTCTCGGGTAGACTCCGCGCCCACGTCGCGCGGCGGCCCTCTCGCATCGCTTGAATTCGCGAGCGCTCGCGGGGAGAATGCCGCGCCAAATCAGCAGGGAGGAATTCGCATGTCGAATTCGGTCGAAGAAAAGGTCAAGAACATCATCGTCGAGCAGCTCGGTGTACAGGCCGACGAGGTCAAGTCGGATGCGTCCTTCGTGGACGACCTCGGGGCCGACTCGCTCGATACGGTGGAACTCGTGATGGCCTTCGAGGAGGCGTTCGGCATCGAGATTCCCGACGAGGACGCCGAGAAGATCCAAAAGGTCAAGGACGCGATCGCCTATATCGAGGCCCATCACACGCCCCCGACCTCGGCTTGATCGCGCGGCGACGAGAAGCGCCCTCTTTCTCCCGGGCAACCCGTGACAACTGAGACAACCGATCGCCTGTCAACGTCTCTCGACCACAAGGGCCGCCGCCGTGTCGCGATCACGGGCGTCGGCCTGCTGTCCCCGGTCGGCCTGACCACGCGGGAGAACTGGGAGAACCTCCTCGCCGGGAAGTCCGGCGTGGGGCCGATCACCCGTTTCGACGCCACCGACTACGCCTGCCGGATCGCCGGCGAGGTGAGAGGCTTCGACCCCGCGAGCGTTCTCGACAAGAAAGAGATCAAGAAGTTCGACACGTTCGTCCATTACGCGGTCTCGGCGGCCAAGGAAGCGCTTCGCGACTCCGGCCTCACGATCGACGAGGCCAACTCCGAGCGCGTGGGCGTGTGCATCGGCTCGGGCATCGGAGGGCTTCCCTTGATCGAGGAGACGCACAAGACGCTTCTCGAGAAGGGCCCGCGGCGCGTGAGCCCGTTCTTCATTCCGGGTCTCATCATCAACATGTCCTCGGGCCTGATCTCGATTCTCACCGGGGCCAAGGGCCCGAACACCGCGACGGCCACCGCCTGCGCCACGTCGGCGCATTCCATCGGCGACGCGCTCAACATCATCCGCCGCGGCGAGGCCGACGCGATGATCGCGGGCGGAACCGAATCGGTCGTGACCCCGCTCGCGGTTGGGGGCTTCGCGGCCATGCGAGCTCTCTCGACCCGAAACGACGACCCGACCGCGGCTTCGAGGCCCTGGGACAAGGACCGGGACGGCTTTGTCCTCGGTGAGGGCGCGGGCATCCTGATCCTCGAAGAGCTGGAGGGCGCCAAGGCGCGCGGCGCCAGGATCTACGCCGAGCTCTGCGGCTATGGGATGTCGGGCGACGCCTATCACATTTCGGCTCCGTCCGAGGACGGCGACGGGCCCTTCCGGGTCATGCGAAACACGCTTTCCGATGCCGGGGTTCCGACTGACGATGTCGACCACATCAACGCCCACGGAACCTCGACCCCGCACGGCGATCGCATCGAGACCATCGCCATCAAGCGCCTGTTCGGCGAACGCGCGGCGAGGATCGCGGTCTCGTCGACGAAGTCCATGACCGGACACCTCCTCGGCGCCGCGGGAGGCCTCGAGGCGGGAATCCTCGCGCTCTCGGTGCACCACGGCGTGATCCCGCCCACGATCAACTACCAGACGAAAGACCCGGACTGCGACCTCGACTACACGCCCAACACGGCGCGGGAACGAAGGATCGAGGTCGCGCTGTCGAACTCGTTCGGCTTCGGCGGCACCAACGCCTGCCTGGCCATGCGCCGGATCTAAGCCGACAGGGGATCAGGGCCGAAGGCCGGAGACTGCTTTCGTCCCGCCTTCGACCTCGTAGGGGCGGCCCCCCGTGGCCGTCTTCTCCCGTAGCCCTAATGCAGCCGGGCGCCCGGTGCGGGCAGCAGGCATGTCACCGCGAGGCCGCCTCCCGAGCGCCTCTGGATTGCGAGCCGGCCGCCGTGCGCCTCCAGGATCTCGCGACAGAGCGGCAGCCCCAGCCCGCTCCCGGACTGCTTCGACGAGTAGAAGGGCAGGAGAGCCTTCTCAAGCGCCTCGTCGTCCATTCCGCGCCCGCGGTCGAGTACGTGAATCGCGAAGGCGCGGCTGGGCAGGGCCGCGGCGGTGGAGTCCGATAAGGCGGCCTCGACATCGTCGCTCGCGCTTACCTGTAAGACGATCTCCTCCTGGGGGCTGCCGGCTTCGTTGGCGTTCTTGAGGAGGTTCAAGAGAACCTGCTCCAGCTGGGCGGGGTCGAAGTGGCCCGGTGACCGAGGGAGCTCTCCGAGGATGCGAAAGGGCATCGCGCGGCGAACGCCTTCAAGGAAAGGCGCCCACGGGACGGCTTCCTTGGCCGGCCTGGGAAGCCGGGCGAACCGCGCGTAACCCGCGAGGAACGTGTTCAGGTGGCGTACGCGCTCCTCGGCGGCGGCCAGGATCTCCTCGAGCTTGGGTCCAGGCTCGGGACGGGAGGCGACCGTCCGAGCCGAGTGAATCAGCGAGGACACGGGCGCGAGCGAGTTGTTGAGCTCATGGCTCATGACCCGAATGACCTTCTTCCAGACCTCGACTTCCTGGCGGTTGAGCTCGGGGGTCATCCTCTCGATCAGCACCAACCGGTGCTGCTGCATGTTGATCTGGAAGGCTCGGCGAAAAACCCGAAAGATCTCGTCGCCCTGGGCGTCCCCAGGCCGGGCCTCGACCGTGAAGAGCCCGTCCTCCAACGAGGCGAGGCCCGCGCGGATGGCGGGGTCGCATCCCGAAAGGACTTCGTCGAACGCTCGGCCTTGCAGCCTTCGCCCGTCGCCCAGGAATTTCTTCGCCGCGAGGTTCGCGTACACCACGCGGTCGCGTTCCGAGAGGAGCAGGATCGCCATGGGCGCGCCCTGGAGCAGCGCGTCGAAGAGGAGCTCGCGCTGGTAGATCTCGCTCCTTTCAAGCCTGAGCACCTCGGCCATCCGGTTGAACAGCACCACGAGCTCGCCGAGCTCGTCGTGCCGGGTGACCGCGAGCCGCACCCCGAAGTCGTTCTCTTGAAGCGTCCGCACGCCGTCGGTCACGGCCTGAAGCGTCTTGTAGACGGGCGCCCACGCGAGGCTGAGGGACCAGGCGGCGGCGGGGATTCCGACAGCCAGGCTGGCCAGAAGGACGCTCCAGGCTGGAAGGTGCAGGGCCGCCGCGGCCGCCCCCGCGCCTCCCGTCAACACCAGATTCGCAAGCACCACGAGCCAGAGCTCGCCCCCGAGGCTGAAAGGCCGCGACTTCACGAGCGCCAGTTTGCCCGGATTCAGCCTTCGGCGAGGCGGCGACGCCCGTTTGAAAAGAAATCTCGAAAAATCTTTCGAAGAGGGGTATCAAAAACGGGGTCGAGAAGAGACCTAGGAGATAGCAAAGCGAAATCCCAGGATCCAAATGGCAACGCGGGCCCTCACCCTAGCCCTCTCCGCTTTCGCGTTCTCGCTCTTCCGGGACTCGCTTTCCGGGACTCAAGGGGCGCTCTCGCGAAGAATTTCAAGAAATCTCTCGAAGAGGGGTAACAAAAACGGGGTCGAGAAACGACTTAGAAGATAGCGAAGGGCCCCAGCCGGGGCGCCGAAGAAAAGTCAAAGCGCTGGCAAGCGCAACCGGAGTCCGCTCTCCCGCGAGAGCGGGAGAGGGTTAGGGTGAGGGCCAACGTCAGCCAGACGGCACTCCTCGTTCCTGTTCAGTTCAGAAGCCCCATCGCGGCCGCAATCTCCGCATCCGATGGGCGCTTCTTGTAGTCCACCTCGGTGAAGCGCCAAACCTCGTTGCCGGCCTTGCCGACGAGAACCGTGGTGGGATGGGGGAGGGGCGACGTGGCCTTCTCGTTCCGGATCCGGTAAGCGTCCGCGGACCCGAGCGACGGGTCCGAGAGGAACGTGTGGGTGAGGGACACGCCCTTGCCGGATGCCACCTTGGCGATCAGACCGCGCGTCTTCTCGGGCGGGTCGGGCGAAATCGCAAGGATCCGGACGTTCGCGAGCGTGGTCTTCTTGAGGCGTTCCAGCTGGAGCAACTGCTCCACACAGTATGGTCACCAATGCCCTCGATAGAAGACCACGAGGACGCTCTCCTTCCCCCGGAATTGAGAGAGCCGGATCTCCTTCCCGTCGAGGTCGGGCAGCGCGAAGTCGATGGCCTTCGATTTTGCCGCGGCGGTGGGCGGAGCCGGTGGGTTTGCGGGCGCGGGCGTCTGGGCGCTCAATGTCGGGTGAAGGAGCAACCCCGCGGTAAGGCTCCAAAGGGTTGCGGCTGTTTTTCGCTTCGACATGCTTAGACCTCCAATCCTGGATCATGATCCAGCCTTCCCGGCCTATTCCTTGGGTCCCAACCTCGTAGGGGCGGCCCCCCGTGGCCGCCTCCGGCTCGATCAAACGCCGCCGGGCCGGACACGGGGGTCTGCCCCTACAAGGGAAGGTACCGACCACTCCCTAAGGCGGCCCGCGCTGTGACGCGAGGCGGGGCCTAGTCCCTGGGCCGTCTTTCCAGCACGATGCCGTGCTTCTCCATTCTGCGGTACAGCGCCTGGCGGCTGATGCCGAGCTCCTCGGCAACCTTCGAGACGCTCCCGTGGTGCCTTCGCAGGAGCTCGTCCAGCGCCGTCCGCTCTGAGGGCGCGGCGTCGGGCGCGACGAGCGTTGAGCCGTCCGTCGGGGAAGGCATACCCCCCACGAGGCCGAGATCCTCGGGAGTCAGCGCGGGGCCGAGGCCCACGAGCGACGCGCGCTGGAGCCTGTTGAAGAGCTCCCGCACGTTCCCAGGCCACGGCCAGGAGAGGAGCGCCCTCTCGCTCTCGGACGAAAGGTGAACGGGGCCCTCTGCCCGCGGAGGGAGGGACCTCAGGAAGCTCGCGGCGAGCTTGAGGATGTCGTCGGGCCTCTCCGCGAGCTTTGGGATCGCAAGCTCGATGACGTTCAGGCGGAAGTAGAGGTCCTCGCGGAACCGGCCCTCGGCGATGGCCTTGCGAAGATCGCTGTTGGTGGCCGAGAGGACCCGCACATCGACGTGGCGGGTCTCACTCGACCCGAGCCTCTGAAACTCGCGGTTCTGGAGCACACGCAGGAGCTTCATCTGCCCCTTTGGAGAGAGGTTCCCGATCTCGTCGAGGAAGATCGTGCCGGAGTCCGCGGCCTCGAAGCGCCCAATCCGCCTCTTGGTCGCGCCGGTAAAAGCCCCGGATTCCGCGCCGAATAGCTCGCTTTCGAGGAGCTCGTCCGGGAGCGCCCCGACGTTCACCTTGACGAACGGCTTGGCCTTCCGCGGCGAGTTGGCCTGGAGGATGTCCGCGATCTTCTCCTTCCCGACGCCGTTGGGACCGGTGATCAGGACCGGGACGTCGGCGGCGGCGACCCGCAGCGCCAAGGCCACGAGCCTCCGCATGCTGTCGCTCGCGAAGACCAGCCCACAGAGCTCGGCGCCGGGGAAACCTTCCGGGGCGGGCTCCTCGGCTTCTCGGAGCGCCAGGAGCTCCCGGACCGTTGCGATGAGAAGGGCGTCGTCCCAGGGCTTGGCGACGTAGTCCGAGGCGCCCTCCTTGACGAGCTGGACGGCGGTCGAAAGCGAGGTCCACGCGGTCATCAACAGGATCGGGAGCCCGGGATCGAGCCTTCTGAGATTCCGGAACAGGGCGATGCCCTCTTCGCCGGAGGTCTCACCCGGGCTGAAGTTCATATCCTGAAGCACGGCGCCGATTCGCTCGCTCGACACCGCCCGCAGCGCCTCCGAGGCGCTCTTTGCCACGAGGCACGGAATGCCGTGGACGTCGAACAGCACGGACAGCGCACGCGCGACGCCCTCCTGGTCCTCGACGATCAGCGCTCTTCTCTCAGGCTTCGTGGGCATGTCGGACGCGGCGAAGTGTCGCACGCGGAACCTGTGACAGTATGGGTCGTGCCGCGTTCGGAAGCCGGTCCCGGAGCGCTCGGAACGCTCGTCTTCAAGCGGGACGGCGAGCGCTTGGCCGTGGAACCCGACCTTCTGGCGGTGGAGGAGCCGCTCGAGATCCGGATCCTCCACGAGCCGGCGGAGCGGGGCGACGGAGGCCCGGAAGACCGTGGCGGCCGGTTCCTCGTGACCATGCGCACCCCGGGAGATGACGAGGACCTCATCACGGGACTCCTCTTTGCCGAGCGGGTCCTGACCTCGGCGTCGGACCTGGTGTCGCTTTCGCGGCTGACCGATCCGCGTATCGATCCCGAGCTTGCGCGGAACGTCTTTCTCGTGGGACTGACGCCCAGGGCAAGAGAGGCGGCCGCGCGGTTTCGGCGCGCGACCGTGATGTCGTCCGCCTGTGGCGTGTGCGGCCGGACCTCGATCGAGGATGTCCTGAAGCTGCGGCGGGAGCCTTCCGGGACGGCGCCGCCAACAGAACGCGAGGAGGCCGGTCTCACACCGATCGTCGAGGCGTCCGTCCTGACCCGGCTCCCCGCGGCACTTCGGGAGCGGCAGTCGATCTTCGCGTCGACGGGGGGCCTTCACGCCGCGGCGTTCTTCGACACAGAGGGCCGGATGCTCCTGATCCGCGAGGACATCGGACGGCACAACGCGGTCGACAAGGCGATCGGAGCGATCCTGCGGGCCGGAATCGCTCCGCCCGCGATCCTCCTGGTCTCGGGGCGATTGGGCTTCGAGATTGTCGAGAAGGCGGTCCTCGCCGGTGTGCCGATCGTGGCGGCGGTCTCAGCGCCCACGAGCCTGGCGGTCGCGCTCGCGGACGAGGCCGGGCTCACGCTGGTGGGCTTTCTGCGGGGCGAGCGCTTCAACGTTTACGCGCACCCGTCCCGGATCGCGCTGGTTGGGGATTCGCGGTCGTGACGGCGCTAGGCGAGTTGGGGCATCCTCCGCGGGTGCCAAGCGCAAACCAAACCGATATCGAGTCTCACCGCCTGACCCGGACCTGGAAGGACCGGCTCTTACGAGCCATTCCGTTCGGCCTGAGCCACATCAAGCCACGTCACTTTCGAAACATGGCCTCGGTGGCGTTCGAGAACCGCGACAACGTGGGCTACGCCTGGAAAGTCCTCTCGAAGGGCGTCTGCGACGGCTGCGCGCTCGGCGTCTCCGGCTTTCACGATTGGACGCTGGACGGCATCCACCTCTGCATGACCCGCTTGAACCTCCTAAGACTCAACACGATGGGGCCGCTCGACGAGACGCGCCTTTCGGATGCAAGGAGCCTCGTGGCGCTTCGAAACGACGAGCTGCGCGCCCTCGGCCGGCTTCCGTTTCCGATGCTGCGGGAGCGCTCGGCCAAGGGGTTTCGCAGGATCGCGTGGTCCGAGGCGCTGAGCCGTATCGGCGCGCGACTCCGGGCGACCGACCCCCGCCGGATGGCGTTCTTTCTGACCTCGCGAGGAGTCACCAACGAGGTCTATTACGTTGCCCAGAAAGTCGCTCGATTCCTCAAAACCAACAACGTGGACAACGCGGCCCGGCTCTGCCACGCGCCGTCCACCGCGGCCATGAAGAAGGCCTTGGGCGTCGCGGCTTCGACCTGCGGCTATCGGGATTGGATCGGCACGGACCTGATCGTGTTCTTTGGCTCGAACCCCGCCAACGACCAGCCGGTCGCGACCAAGTACCTCCACGAGGCCAAGAAGAAGGGCACCCGCGTCGTGCTTGTGAACCCGTACCGCGAGCCGGGCATGGAGCGCTATTGGGTCCCTTCCGTGACCACGAGCGCGATCTTCGGAACCGATCTTGCGGACCATTGGTATCCGGTCGCCCAAGGCGGGGACCTGGCGTTCTTGTATGGCGTCCTGAAGGTTCTCTTTGCGGAGGATTGGCTCGACGCGGGGTTCGTCTCGCGGTGCACGACCGGTTTAGCCGCGCTGCAAGAGACGGCCCAGGCGCTGTCGTGGGAGGCTCTGGAGGCCTCCGCGGGGCTTTCGCGATCGAGCATGAGGGAGTTCGCCGCGCTGATTCACCGGGCGCGCAACGGGGTCCTCGTGTGGAGCATGGGAATCACCCAACACGAGCACGGCGCGGACACGGTCGCGATGATCCTCAACCTGGGTCTTCTGCAGGGCTGGGTCGGGCGCGACAAGACGGGGCTTGTGCCGATCCGTGGCCATTCCTCGGTCCAGGGTGGGGCCGAGATGGGAGCGTATTCGACGGCCTTTCCCGGTGGCAAGCCGATCGACTCCGAGAACGCCGCGTGGCTTGGGAATCTCTACGGGTTTGAGGTCCCCGATTGGCCCGGCTTGCAGACAACCGCGATGGTGGAGGCGGCGTTTCGGGGCGAGCTCGACTTCTTCTACAACGTGGGAGGAAACCTGTTGCGCAACCTGCCGGATCCCGCGCACGTCGAGGCCTCCCTCGCAAGGGTCCCGCTCCGGATCCACCAGGACATCCTCCTGAACGACCAGATGCTGGTGGAGGGCGCGGGCGAGGTGATTCTCCTGCCCGCCAAGACCCGCTACGAGCAGGACGACGGCGGAACCGAGACCAGCACGGAGCGCCGGGTGATGTTCAGCCCGGAGCTTCCGCGACAGGTGGGCGAGGCCCGGGCGGAGTGGCGGATCCTCCTCGACGTGGCCCGGGCGGCGCGTCCGGAACACGCGCGGCTCCTGGGCTGCGAAACGGGGTGGGCGATTCGGGACGAGATTGCCAAGGTCGTTCCTTTCTACGCGGGCATTGAGGCGCTGAAGAAGGCCGGCGACTCGTTTCAATACGGCGGTCCCCGTCTTTGCGAGGGAGGAAACTTTCCAACCCCGGACGGCAAGGCCCACTTCGCGGCGGTTCCGCTGCCTGCGCACGCGCGCGGAACCGGTCTCTTTCACGTGAGCACGCGAAGAGGCAAGCAGTTCAACTCGATGATCTACGCCGCGACCGATCCCCTGAACGGCGCCCCGCGCGACGCGATCCTGATGAGCGAGGCCGATGCCCAAGACATCGGGCTTGCGAACGGCGAACGCGTGGCGCTGGTCAACGAAAGAGGCCGCTTCGAGGGGCGGGTCTTCCTCTCGCCGATCGCGAAGGGAAACCTCCAGGTTCATTTTCCCGAGGGGAACATGCTGATCCGCCGGGGTGTTGTGGACACGCGAGGCGGCGTCCCGGACTACAACGCCCTCGTGCGTGTGGAGAAGGCGAGGCCGGGCGGATCCTGATTACCGGCCGCGTTCAAGCCTGTCGACGAGTGTCCGTCGCCTCGTGGGGCTGACGGAAAGCTCCGTGCCGCCGTCCAGGACCACGACCGTGTCTTCCCCTGGAAGGTCTCGAATGCCCTGAATCCGATCCAGGTTCACGATCGCGGATCGGCTGATGCGAAAGAACTGGGCACTTGGGAGCTCCGTCTCGAATCGCCCAAGCGGCCCGCGCAGGACGTGCTCCTGGGCTCCGACGTGGAGCTTCACGCAATACGCGTCCGCTTCGATCCAGTCGAGTGTTCCGATGTCCAGAAATCGTGTGAGTCCGCGTGTCTTGACCGGGATCCGCAGGCGGCCCGTTGGGCTGGCCGCGGGGGTCGGCTCGCGAATCAATCCCGCCGCCGCGAGTGTTGTCAGCAAGCGGTTCGCGGCCTCGTGATCGCGCCTTTGCCGGAATCTCTCCTGGGCGCGCGCCAACGCCTCGAAGAACCGACCGTCGGAAAACGGCTTCAGAAGGTAATCCAAGGCATGTACCTCGAAGGCGCGGAGCAGATGGCTCGAGTGCGCGGTGATAAAGATCACGTCCGAATAGAACCCCACCGGGCGGCAGCGCTCGAGAACCTCGAAACCGTCGAGATCCGGCATCTGAATGTCGAGAAGCACGAGGTCGGGCCTTTGCTTGCCAATCGACTCGACCGCGGCGTGTCCGCTTCCGGCCTCGCCCGCGAGAACCACACCTGGGACTTGTCTGACGAGAGCGACGAGGCCCTCTCTCGCCCTCGGTTCGTCGTCCACGATGAGAACTCTCATCGCGTGGCCTCGCAGGCTCGGGCGCGATCCTCCCCTTCGGTCGTGGTATGGCGTAGCGGGAGCCAAAGCGAGACGCGCGCGCCTCCCTGGGCGCCATTTCCAAATTCCAGCGCCGGCGCGGTGCTCCCACCGGCGACCAGTTCCCGCAGCCTTTTGCGAACATTCGCAAGACCCAAGCCCTCCCGTGGGGGCAGGGCCGCGAATCCGGGACCGTCGTCCTCGACGGCGATGCTCAAGTGGCCACCCTGGACCCGGGCCAAAACGCGCACCGAGCCCGCGGTCGAGGCCCCACCGATTCCGTGGCGGACCGCGTTTTCAAGCAGCGGTTGCAGGATGAGATTGGGTACGAGCGCGCGGAGCGCGCCGGCCTCCACGTCGATCTCGGGCTTGAGCCGGTCGGGCATTCGAAGTCGCTCCAGAGCGAGATATTGCCGCACAAACTCCAGCTCGCGCGCGAGCGGAACCTCCACCTCGTCCGAATGGGCAAGGGAACGCCTGAGAAGGTCACCGAGCGCCGCGGTCGTCTCCACGGCCTCGGCCCTTCGATCGGTCCTTATGAGCATGGCCACGGTGTTGAGCGCGTTGAACAGGAAATGCGGCCGGACCTGGGCCTCCAGGGCCGCAAGCCGTGCCTTCTGGAGCTGTTCCGCGAGCTGTGTCGCATGAAGCGCTCGCTCTTTGGCCTGGCGGCGGGCGGCGACGGCGAGAGAAGCGCCCAGGATCGCGACGTACAGCGTGATCTCGGATTGGAGATAGCCCGTGAGCAGAACGCGAAGGCGGCGGCCATAGCCCAGCCGACGACCCTCGAAGCGCTCAGCGAGGCGCTCGTCGACGGCCGCGGCGATCGACAGATGAAATCCCGCGAGGAGGCATGCCGCGGTGGCGTGGAGCGCGAGGGAGCGCGCGCGGCGCCCCGTTCCAAAGGCATAGCGTGTCCCCAGGGCGAAGACGGCCGGCGCGGCGATTGCCCACGGGAGCCAGAGGCTGAGGAACCACGGCAGCAGAGAGCCGAACGAGACGCTCCGACCCTGAGCCGCCAGGGAGGCATACGCCTGGCCAGTGGAGAGAAACGAGAGCGCCAGCCAACCGGCCACAAGCGGAGCGATGAAGAGGCGGTCGAGGCGGGGTCGGCCGGAGCCTCGCGGAGCGGTGAGCATCGCCTGCGGCATGCGCGATCACATGGAGGCTAACAGTCGCGAGCCCAGGGCCGGCACGCGCTCGTTGCGTGGTGTGGGGCCTTCGTTGCAAATACCAGGAGGTTCCTTGCGGAAGCACTCCGGGGGTTCGCTCGGGGAGGTAGGGTTCTCGTGTGCCGTACACAGATGCCAAAGGCTCACGCCGACGGCGCCGGCCGCACAAGGAGGAATCATGACCATTGAATCGACGCGCCTTCGCCCGCTGCTCTCTGCCGCCGTGGGGATTCTGCTTGCCGCAAGCTCGCTGCGAGGCGGCACGGACCCCGTCGTGGACACCGCGGAGGCCGCCAAGGGTCTTGCCCCGCTTCTGCCGCTCGTTGGTGAGTGGCGGGTGACGTTCGAGGAGCGAGGCCGCCGGGGAGAGCCCTGGACCCGCTTCGAGACCACCTCGAAGATCACGAGCATCATGGCGGGGACCGCGTTGCAGCAGACTCTGGCCGTGAGGGGCCGGACCTTCGGAGTGGATCGCCCCGTGAATCTCCTGGGGATTTTCTCGTGGGATCAGTTTCAGAAGCGGTATCGGGTAGCCTTTCACGACGACGCCAGCGGGCTCTTGGACATCTACGAAGCGGTCTTGGAAAAGGGCCGGCTCCCGCTGTCGAACGTGCGCACGGGAACGTACTTCGTCTCGCCGAAGGGGGAGAGGGGCTACACGCGGCTTACACTGCGCGACATGACGGAGAACGCGTTCGTGCTGGATGTCGAGGGTTCCAAGGACGGCACGAAGTGGGATCTGGGCATGAAGGCGAGCTTCGTAAGGACCGGCCCCTGACACACGAAGCACCCGTTAAGCTCCGCTGGTTTCGGCCGATTCGGGAGGCATAGCCTGAAGGCGGTTCACTCTCACACGTTCGGCGGCCCCGAGGTCTTGCGGTTTGGCGAGTTAAAGGATCCGCCGGTCGCCAAGGGCACGGCTCTTGTGCGTATGCGCGCGATCGGCATGAACTTCGCCGACATCTACCGTAGCGTCGGGTGCGGCCGGTCAGTACGCAACCGTTGGAGTCCCGTTCGCGCTATCGACAGGGCGACGAAACCGCGAGGTCGGCCGGCGGGCCAGCATCGCGGCGCACAAGGCGAGGGCCACCGCGCTCAGAGCCCAGCCCACAGCACGGTCCGGCCGCCATTCGGTGAACCGGAAGCGGACGATTTGGGCACCGGCTTCGACCGGCGCCGTCAGAAGACCCTGCGGCGTCGCCCTGGCATCCTCCCACCCGTTCTCGGCAACTTGCACACGCCACCCGGGGAATGCCTGCTCCAAAACGACCACAAATCCGGAACCGCGGCTGGCGAATGCCGCCACATTCAGGCGAATCTCGCCGCCCCCGCGTTGAAACGGCACCGGCCGCTCGCCACCCGGGTCGACCCAAATCGCATAAGAGCGGGCCCCGGCGAGCCGTTCGACCCTTCCGTCCGGATAGGCGACCCACTCGGTTCCGACCGCCGCCAAGGTGGACGGGTCCAGCCTGCTTAGAAGGCCTTCCGCCACGGTCCGATTCGCGAACTCACGAAGGCATGAAGCGAATCCAACATCCGCCGTTGGATCTGTAGGCGGCACGAAGAAGCCGGCGACTCGTAGCGGTGGAGCGCCCGTCAAAGGAGTCGCGCGCCAGAGGCCCTTCCTCCCGCCGATGGGTGTCGTCACGCCGGCCACGCTGGAAAGCTCTCGAGTGGTAGGGAGCCACGCTGCTGCCCCCGTATAGGGCGCTCCGTCGGCCACGAAGAGGAGAATCAACCCGGGCGCCACATAGCGCCCATGGGTGGTCGCGATGAGCCTGGCCGCCGCCACACCGGCGAGCGCGGCGCCGCAGAACGTGGCCGCGGTCAGGAACCGCCACGGAAAAAAGATGGACCTCAACGGGGGCAGGATTGCCTCGGCGACTCCCGCCAGCGGATGCGACGCGAGAGCGAGCGCGAGGACCCCGCCGGCCCCGAGGGCGGCGGCGAGCGAATCGCGCGCTAAAGATGGCGCGATCAGCTGCCGCGGTGCGAGAGCGACGGCCCCGAGCGCGAGGAGCATCCAGCCGAAGTAGGGCGGCATCT
>WBZQ01000735.1_pt1 | contig 24554 bp, 26 predicted proteins | sample 5204251 | NCBI WGS metagenome assembly WBZQ01 (sample SAMN12412402, study PRJNA552823) | activated sludge metagenome | isolation source: activated sludge from nitrification reactor of wastewater treatment plant... | place: USA: Virginia | collected 2017-09
GACGTCCCTTCCGTCGATCAGAATCTTGCCGGATGTGACGTCATCTAGACCGGCGAGCATTCGCAACGTCGTGGACTTGCCGCAGCCGGACGGGCCGACGAACACGACCAGTTCGCCATCGGCAATATCCAACGAAAAGTCCTGAACGGCCCACGGCCCTCGATCTCCTCCAAAGGATTTCGCGACATTCTGAAGAGTTACTCGCGCCATACAGCCAGACCTTCACGTTCTTCCCGGTATTTTCATTAATTGGCTAAACCAATTTGGCTGGACCGTATGTCGCGTGATGCGCGGTGTCAAGCAGCTCCAATCCCGCAATCATGCGCGACTCTTCGACGCGACCGGCAATCACGCTGCCCATCAACCGCGATCGGCATTTCATTTGGTTTGACCAATCTGGTCGTTCCACATATAGTTAGTGCGGCCCCGCACGGCGCGCGGCTATTTGACCGCAGACTTCAAGGAAGCGTGATGGCTGGACCGTTGGCAGGTTATCGAGTGCTGGATCTTTCGAGAATCCTCGCGGGGCCTTGGTTAGCGCAGTTGCTGTCTGATCTAGGAGCCGAGGTTTGGAAGATCGAACGCCCTGGCACCGGCGACGATACGCGGCAGTGGGGCCCGCCCTTTCTGCGGAAAGACGGTGGAATTGATACGACCGAAAGCGCGTATTTCCTGAGCGCCAATCGCGGCAAGCATTCGATATGCGTCGATATATCGACTGACGAGGGTAGCGCCATTGTGCGCGCACTTGCCCAGCAAGCCGATCTCGTGATCGAGAACTACAAGGTCGGCGACATGGCGCGTTACGGCCTCGACTACGAGGCGCTTAAAAGGGTCAAGCCTGACATCATTTACTGTTCCATCACCGGCTATGGCCAGACCGGCCCGATGAAGGACGTCGCAGGATACGATATGGCCATTCAGGCCATCGGCGGCCTGATGAGCATTACCGGAGAGAGTGATGACAAGCCAGGCGGGGGTCCGCAGAAGGTCGGGGTTCCGATCGTCGATATTCTCACTGGCATGTATAGCGCCGCCGGCGTCATCTCCGCATTACTGCATCGCGAACGCACCGGAGAAGGACAGCATATCGACATGGCACTGCTGGACGTCCAGGTCGCGGTTCTCGCCAACCAAAATTTGAATTTCCTCACGACCGGCACGCCGCCGAAACGGTTCGGCAACGCGCATCCAAACATCGTTCCATATCAGGTCTTCAGAACCAGCGACGGTTCCTTCGTGCTCGCCGTTGGTAATGATCAGCAATTCCGGAAGTTCTGTGCAGCTACTGGTTTAAGCGGCCTGGCAACCGATAGCCGTTTCGTCACTAACACCGACCGGCTTAAGAATCGTGATCAACTCATCCCCCTACTCGATGCGCATCTGATACAGCAGACGACCCAGCATTGGATTTCCATTCTGGAGCCCGTGGGCGTGCCTTGCGCACCGATCAACCGGCTGGATCAGGTGTTCGCTCACCCTCAGGTTATCCATCGGGAGATGCAGGTCAATCTTCCTCATTCTTCCGGAACAACAGCCCCTCTCGTCGCCAATCCGATAAAGTTTTCCGGAACGAAGATCGAATATGCCAAAGGACCGCCGCGGCGAGGCGAGGATACTGCAAACATCCTCAAGTCGATACTGAAGTACGACTCGGCGGCCATCCAAGATCTAAGTGAGCGACGGATCATCGATATCGGACGTCCCGAAGTCGGCTAGGGGCCAAGAGCCCATATCACTCGTCGAATCGTCTCTTGGTCCGGCTGGATGGCAGGTTTGGCAGGAGCGAGCAGCAAAACGGCGAGCCCTGCGCCGAGGAGCAGGAACGCGGCCACGATCCTCCGGTATTGAAACATGAGACGAGCTCTCCGTTGACTACCAGGCCTTCGTCGCTATAATTGGATCGACCTGATTGGTAGGACCAATTATAGTTTGGCGATGGCTTTTGCAAGTCGGGAAGGCCTGACCTTGGCGAAACTGGTCGCAAAAACGAACCGATCGTCGGCTTTTGAAATAGGGGACGGAGGATGAAGCTCTCGAAATACGATTATATCGTTGTCGGCGCAGGATCGGCAGGATGCGTGCTCGCCGCTCGATTGAGCGAAGATCCCAACGTCAAGGTGTTGCTGCTCGAGGCCGGACGTCCCTCTTCTTCAATCTTCGTTCACATGCCGGCGGGCATTCGCGTGCTCTACACGAGTCCGAAGCATAACTGGCAATTTTGGACCGAACCGCAGACCGAACTCAACAATCGCAAGATCTATATTCCCCGTGGCAAGGTGGTGGGAGGGTCGTCCGCCATCAACTCCATGATTGCGATCCGGGGAAATCCTCAGGATTACGACTCATGGGAAGCGCAAGGCTGTCGTGGGTGGGGGTACGAAAACCTCCGCCCCTACCTTAGAAAAATCGAGGACGCCGCCCAGGTAACGTCCCAGCCCGATCAGGACCGAGGTTATTCGGGTCCGATCCGACTTTCTTATGGCGTGTTGCAGCATCCAATCTCGAAGGCATTTATTGAGAGCGCCAAGTCGGCAGGCCTCCCCGAGAACAACGGCTTCAATGGTCCGTCTCAGATGGGCGCAGGCTTCTACGAACTTACGATTTCAGACGGCAAGCGTTCAGGTGCTTTCAAGTTTCTCGACCAGGGGAAAGGACGAAGCAATCTGACCATCATGGCCAACACTCAGGTTCGGCGCCTCGCGGTCGAAGGCACGCGCGTTCGGGGTGTTGTCATTGACCACAACGGGCGTGAGGTCACCGTTTCGGCCGAACGAGAAGTCTTGCTGACTTCCGGGGCCATTGGTTCGCCGCAATTACTGATGCTGTCAGGAATTGGACCGGCCGATCACCTCCGTTCACTCGGCATCAAGCCGGTGCTCGATTCCGCCGGCGTTGGAAGCAATCTGCAAGATCATTTGGATTGTGCGATTCGATTGGAGGCGTCGCAGCCGATCACACTGACGCCGTACATTGGATTGATCAGAGGTGCCTTGGCTGGCGCACAATATATGCTCCGAGGAACAGGGCCCGGCACCTCGCAGGGCGTCGAAGCCGGAGCCTTCTGGGGGCCCGATAAAACCTCATCGTGGCCCGAGTGGCAGGCTCATCTCATCGTCGCGCTTCGAAACCCGCCGCCGGGCGAGCGCGTCCCACACGGCTTTGCCATTCGTGTATGTCAGCTTCGCCCGAAGAGTCGTGGAACGCTGCGCCTGCGATCGGCCGATCCCTTCGTTGCGCCGGCGATCGACCCCCGCTTTCTATCCGATGAAAGTGATTTCGTCAGTATGCAGGAAGGCGTTCGGCAGATGTGCGAGATCATCGATCAGCCGGCGCTCCTAAAGCAGATTAAGCGCAAACTCGATATCGATCCGTTTACCAGCGCGGAATCCCGCAAGAAGTGGATACGAGCCCGCGCAGAAACGATCTACCACCCGGTCGGAACATGTCGCATGGGTGAGGATCGCGACGCCGTAGTCGATAGCAAGCTTCGGGTTCGGGGCATCGATAATCTACGCGTTATCGACGGTTCGCTTATGCCAACCGTGATCAGCGGAAACACCAATCTGCCGATCATGGCCATGGCGGAGAAAGCTGCAGAGTTGATTGCGGGGAAGTGACCCAATGTTCTCTCCTCAATGGCAGGAACAGTCTGAACCCTTGCCTTTCATCACACAGGCTATCGCTTGATTTCCCGTGATCCCGCTCGTTGTCGGCGGTCTGACGCGAAGGCGTCAGTAAATGGCAGCAAGCGCCGAAGCGCGCCCTCCCTAGACTGCCCGGGGTCCGATGACGGGTCCCGGGCTCCTTTTATGGATTTGAGGACCCTTTTGGACGTTACCCGCAATTGTCAACGACGTCCGTGCTGCTCTGATTGTTCGATAAGGAAGGTCTAACTGGGACAGCCTTTGCTCGCGCGTTGGCGGGAAAGCCAAAACTCCTCCTACTCGACGAGCCGGCAGCCGACCTTAATCACGTTGAAACCGATGAGATACGCGCTCTGATTCAACAGATAACCGAGACGGGCGTTACGGTCGTGTTGGTGGAACATGACATGAAGCTCGTCATGCAGGTTTCCACACGGATCTTAGTTCTCGATTACGGAAGGAAGCTGGCAGAAGGAAGTCCGGACGAAGTAAGGGTAGATCCTCAAGTTGTCAGTGCATATCTGGGCGCAGCCGCATGAGTCATATCCCTGAGCAATCCGCGGCCGACTCGCTGGCAAAGGGGCTTCTCGAAGTGAGGAGGCTGAAAGCTCGATATGGTCCGATAGAGGTCCTGCATGGGCTGGCGCTTTCAGTGGACAAAGGGCAGCTTGTTTCGCTGGTTGGTGCCAACGGCGCCGGTAAGACGACGTTGCTGCGTGTGCTGTCCGGGGTTCATCCCGCAAGCGAAGGCACAGTGATGTTTGGCGGGCAGGATATCTCGCGCGTCTCCTCCCACGCCCGCGTTTCGCTGGGCATTTGTCAGGCGCCCGAGGGGCGCCAGGTGTTCGGGCCAATGTCGGTCGAAGACAATCTTCTTCTCGGCGCCTATCGTCGTCGGAACGCGCAACTGTCCGAGCGAATGGAGCAGGTCTATCTGCTCTTTCCCGTGCTGAAGGAGAAGCGGAGATTGCTCGCGGGGACGCTTTCCGGTGGTCAGCAGCAGATGCTGGCGATCGGGAGAGCACTGATGGGCGAACCACAGTTATTGTTACTGGATGAGCCGTCTCTTGGTCTGGCGCCGCTCTTCGTTGCCGAGATATTGCAGGTGATCGACCGTCTGCGCGAACAGGGAATGACTATTCTCTTGGTGGAACAGAATGCTCGAGCCGCTCTGGCGATGGCCGATTTCGGCTATGTCGTGGAGACTGGACGAATAGTGAAGTCGGGATCGGGGCGAGAACTACTGGGAAGCGACGACGTGAGGCGAGCCTATCTCGGCATGTAAATCGCCGAAAACGAGGTGGCTGGGAGAGATGCATGATCAACCGGCGAATATTCTTAGCTACGATTCACGCGCTTTTGGGCGGGCTGTCTGCCAGCGAGGTCGACGGCCAGGAAGGTTTTATTCGCGGGCGGTGCCGATTTTGGTTCGCAGCAAAGGATGGCACTAGGCGAAACGGCTGTCTCCACTGAGCAGGACCGGACCATTTTTCCGGTGTCAAAGTGCGCGTTAGAAATTGCGATCGTTCCGATGTCGGGAAGCAACTGCGATCTCTTCGCGCTGCGATGCCAACCTAGCAACTGGTCGAACACATGCATCGCGAGTTTCAGAGATTTATTGATCTGCTGTCGGTCGCTAGTGATCGCCACGCGTTTTTGGAAGCGATAACAGTCACTGCGACCGCGCTAGACTTGCCTTGCTTCGCATATCTCGCGCTAACCAAAGAGCCACTTGTAATCTCGACATATCCTCCCAACTGGGTTGCACACTATGTACGGAATAGTTACGAGCGTCTCGACCCTGTAATCTTGCAGGCGTTGCAAACTGGGGCCCCCTTTCGGTGGGGACAGGGCGTATCCACGACGTACCTCTCTCCAGCCCAACATGAACTGTTTGAAGAAGCGTCTCAATTTGGGATTCGATCTGGTTTCACGGTTCCGATTCACGATGGTCGCGGCCCAGTTGCTGCCCTGACCTTTGCCTCCGATCAACGAAGCTCTACGTTCAACAAGTGCATAGATTCCAACGAACGTGCACTTCAATTGATTGCATTGTATTTTCATGCGCACGTCCGCAGCGTGTTGCGCAATGACCACAGCGTTGACGGAATCCGCCTTTCACCGCGCGAATTTGAATGTCTTGAATGGTCTTCTCGTGGCAAATCGGCTTGGGAAATCGGGAGCATTCTAGGCATCTCTCGACGAACCGCCGCCTTTCATCTGGACAATGCCCGAGCAAAACTCGGCGTTCGCACGGTTCGTCAGGCAGTCGTTCGGCTAGCTGAGTCAAGATATCGACGATAATCGGCAATTTCCCGCAAGCACGCTGTGCAGGTGCACAGGGTGCATCGAGGCATTTTGTTTGCTTTCACTGCCAATACAGAGCAGGGAGGCAATAATGTTGCAACTCATAGCGCCGGAACACTACGGCGAATTCATCGACGATTTAGCTGAGATGCACCGGCTGCGCTATCGCGTCTTCAAACAGCGTCTGGATTGGGATGTTCAGGTCAGTGGCGACATGGAGGTAGACGAGTTTGATGTCCTTCGACCAGTTCATCTACTGCATAGGTCGACTGATGGTCAAATTCAGGGGTGCGTCCGGCTTCTCCCGTCCATGGGACCAACCATGCTTCGAGACACTTTTCCAATTCTTCTGGGGGGGCAGCCGGCACCACGAAGCGATCACGTGTGGGAAAGCAGCCGATTCGCTCTTGATCTTCATCCAGATGCACCGAAAGCGGCAGGCGGACTTGCTGCCGCTACCTACGAGCTCTTTGCAGGCATGATCGAGTTCGGTTTGTCTATTCGGCTAGCCGAAATCGTGACGGTTACCGACACCCGCATGGAACGTATTCTTCGACGCGCCGGGTGGCCCCTTCGTCCAATCGGAAAGCCTCGTCCCCTCGGAAACACTATTGCGGTCGCGGGTTACCTGGAGGTGTCGACTGATGCCCTGGTGCGCATCCGGAGCGCGGGCCGCATCTCATGCCCGGTGCTGTGGGCTCCAGTGATGCGAGCGGCCGCTTAAGGTTTCGGATTGTGACGCATGAATAGACACATTGCCGCATATTGCGCAGCAAGTTTTTCCAAATGAGCAATTTCAAAGGACCAGGTCACTCCCTGCGCGGCAGCAAAGCTCTCGAGTTGAAACACCTGCGATCGGCCGTCGCTGCCGCCGAGTGTGGCAGCTTCCGTCAGGCCGCGGAACTGCTGAGATTGCAACAGTCGACTCTCAGCAGATCAATTCGCCAGATTGAACATGGCCTTGGCATTACGATTTTCGAGCGATCAAGCGGAGGTGTGAAGCCCACGCGCGCAGGCCGCAGCGTTCTTCGCCTGGCAAGAGCTATTCTTGAAGAATTTGACGCGCTTGTAGCTACGGCCAAGTCCTTACAACGCAGCGAGACAGGGCGGCTGGCCATCGGCTTTTGTACGTCACTTTCGGCTGGAAACCTGAAAGCCACATTACTCGACCTCAAGCAGCGTTTCCCGCAAATCGACCTTGCGACCGTCGAGCGATCACGGACGCGCCTGGCAACGGCACTTCGCAGTGGCGTGCTCGATATCGTCATTGTAACAGGAAGCCAGCCACCATTGGACAGCAAGACTATGTTGTTGTGGAGCGAGCGTGTTCTAGTGGTTCTCCCCGAGGATCATCCTCTTACTGCGCGCGAAACTGTCTACTGGACCGACCTCCGCGGCGAGACCGTGCTGCTAAGCCATTACGATCCTGGACGGGAATTTGAAGATCTTCTAGGCTCGAAGCTAGTCTTGCCTGAGGATCGTCCGAAGATCGAGCGCCACGACGTTAGTTGCGGCATTATCAAGAGCCTGATCAGCATGAAGCGAGGCATCAGCCTGGTGCTCGAATCTGACATGGAGGCCAATTTTGCCGGATTGGTCTACCGGGAGCTGCGCGATGGCACGGGGCCAAGCCGGTTCGACTATTCGGCCTATTGGCGAGCGGACAATGAAAACCCCGCCTTGAACGCCTTCCTGAAGATGCTCTCCGAGCGCTATCTTTCGCCTGGCTTGGCGACATGACGCGCTCGGCGAACTTTCAAGAAACTTCTGTCCGCTGCCATGAATCGCGCCAACATGGGCGCGATAAGCTTTGTTGGATCAGTGATCGATTGGCCGGTCTCGAGTGCGAGAATTTCGGCATAAGTGACGAGATCCCGGTGGACAGCTGCCGGCAATTCGTGGGTCACCTTGATCGGTTTGTCGTCTTCGATTGCTCCGAGCTTGAGCTTAGCCATCGTCATTCTATCCTTTGTAGGGCTCGAGCACCAAATCGCGGTTGATGATGACCCGGACTGGGAATCCCGGACGGACCGTTAACGTTGGCTGGACGTTGAGATTGCGGCGAACCAGCTGTTGGCCTGTTTGATTGAGGGAATTCCCCGCGCCGCGTCGTAACGCCTGAATAATAGCGCCGTTCGTATCGTTAACGTCTGCGCCCGAATTCACCTCAGTGCCGACGGCGAGTAGAGTGGATAGCGCTGCTGCTCCGAGTAACTCTTTCCAGTGGTTATCGACCTGATCTTCAAGACCGGAATATCCCGCGGCATCAGCGCCGGGCTGACGCTCCAATACGATTGAACGTCCATTCGGCATGATGAGACGAGTCCAGACGAGGAGGACGCGGGACTGCCCAAATGCTACCTGGCTGTCATAGGCCCCGATCAGTCGCGCGCCTTGCGGGATCAGCCGGGCTCGCCCGGTAGGAGTGTCGTAGACATTTTCAGTCACTTGCGCCGTGATCTTGCCCGGCAGATCTGACCGGATCCCAGTGATGAGAGCCGCCGGAATGATAGTCCCCGCTTGGACAACAAAGGGGGATGCTGGCCTCACCAAGCGATCGGGGCTTGTTGTCCGCCGATCGATAGGTGCATTGACGAAGGCGAGTTTTCGGTCCTGGCCATTTTGGGTAAATGACTCGTCTGAGGACATCGTCCCGTTTGAAGGCGTCTCGTTGGACGCTGATCCGGCGGCCGGTGGGCGGATGGCGGTGTTGGCAAACACCTTGCTGATGCGCGCCGCCTCGGTTTCCTGATTGACGCGCTGCTGTTCGGCATCGATGGCCAGCGAGCTAGTCGATGACCTCTGTGCCGCAACAATGGGACGGCCGAGATCGCCGGGCAAAGGTGGTCCAAGACGCGGCACGTCTTGGGAAATTCCGGCATAATCCTTCGGCAGGCTCTTGAGCTCATCAGCAACGTTGTGGCGATCGGTCGAGTGGAGTTCTTCTCGAGCCGGACCCTGCTTTGACCTGTCCTGCAAAGACCACAACACCGCGCCACAGATGATGGAGAAAGCCAAAGCGGTGACGCCCGCAAGCACCTTACGTGACAGACGCGTGACCTGCGGCTGATCGGGTCGCAGCCGTAGAGTTTCGGCGATCTTTTCGGGTTGCTGTGGCCGAGAAGCTTCGTTGGATGACGGGTTCGCCTGATCGGTACCGGTCACATCGACCTCCCATCGCTTCGAACAATTCGCACCTTCTGTTGGTTCTCGCCTCCCAATCTCAATTCAGCGGCGGCGAACAGCCGATCCACGATCAACACGTTCCGGTAGGCCCGGTAGTTGACGAGCTCGGTACTACCCTCAGCTCCCATGACGAAGAGCGGCGGCATCTCGCCCTGGCCGATGCCAGGCGAGAATTCGATGTAGACCTTGCGGCCGTCGTCATACGCGTTGACGGGACGCCATGGTGGATTGTCTCCCTCAATGGCGTAGCGATACAAACGCTGCGCTTGATCCGGAATGATCGGCGTCGGTGGCAGAGCTCGACCAAGCACGGCGCGATCTTCCGGGTAGAACCATGCAACCGACGGCATATACGGTTTTTCACGGGAGCGCAGCTCAATCAGGTAGGTCCGCCGATCGGTGTTGATGACAAGATTGGTCTCGATCGCGGGGCGTGTCGGCTTGACCATGATGTGGACACGGCGGGTGTCGCCGCTGCCACTCTCGGTATCGCCAACTACCCAGCGCACGGTATCTCCTGCGGAGACTGGTCCCGAGCCGATGAGTTGTTCACCGGGCTCAAGCGCAATGTCCGTGATCTGTCCCGGCGCGGCATAGACTTGATAAAGGGCACCCGGACTATACGAGAACACCTGCACGGCATTGAAGTAGCCGGTTTTGCGAGGCTCGACACGAGCGGCATCGTTCGCGCTTTCAATTCGCTCGATCGGCTCCTTCGCCTCCCCCTTCTTGCCGCCGCGTGCCGCCTTCCATACCGGTGGGACATGCAACGGTCGCGGACGATCGTCGGCAAGCGCCGACAGTTCGGGAAGTGACGGTACTTCGCTGTCATAGCTGATCTGGGGAGGCTTGAACGCGGTACAGCCTCCGAGCGCTGACAAACAGATCAGAAGACCCAGAGGCAGGCGCGGCTGAATCCTCTGTAGCGCAGCAACGAGACTTGATGGCATGGCTATCCCAGCTCCTTCGACCAGTTGATCGCATTGACGTAGATGCCGAGTGGATTCTTGCGCAGCCGATCGAGATCGCGCGGCGTTTCCACGATGATGGTAAGAATTGCGGTCCACCGTTCGGTCACGGCAAGCTGACCGTTCTCGTACCGGCGTTCGATCCAGGCGATCCGAAAGCTGTCGGGAGACGCCCGAATAACGCTCGAGACTTCGACAGCGACCTGTGTCTTGCCGATCTTGTCGAAGGGATTGTTGTTGCGCGCATAGTCATTGAGCGCAGCCGCGCCGCGGTCCGTCGTGAAGTCATAGGCACGCAACCAATCCTGGCGCAGGACAATGGCGTCCATCGGCAGGCCACGCACATGTTCGATGAACCTGGCGAGGTGAAAGGTAATCTGCGGATCGGAGGGTTGATAAGCCACGTTAGCAGGAGCGACACTTCTTGCCTCGCCTAGCCGGTCAACTTCAACAACCCACGGCGTGACGGTCCCTTGGGCTGACTGCCAAACTAGAGCTCCGGCGAATCCCGCGGCGAGGGCCAGACAGCCAAAGGCCATCAGTCGCCAGTTCCTGGCCTGAACGCGGGCCGACCCGATGCGGTCATCCCAAACCTGGGCGGCTCGTTGATAGGGAGTTACCGGCTCCGGCGCGCGGCCATAGTGAACGGCCGATCGTTTGAACATGCTTTGACCTCAAGACAGGACTGAGAACGGAGTGCGAGAAATCGAGCGTCATTGGTCCTTCTGCGAGAGATCGACAGATCCGCCGCTCCCGCCGTGATCGCCTGAACGGACCGCTTGCGTTGCGGCTGACGCTCCATGACTGATGGTCTGCGCCCGCTTCATGCGACGAACCCAAGAGGGCGTGCCTTCGGATGACGTTGAAGAAGGATCATCGACATCGCCGCCACGGCCGCTTCCAGCCATACGAGCGGCGGCTGAGCGCAAGGGACTTGCGGGAGCGGAAGCGCTCGCCTTAGCAGTACCGGATAAGCTACCGGCCCGGAGCGCGCTGGAGGCGCCACCGGCACCGGAGGCTGCGCTGCCGGCCAGTCCAGCGCCGCTGGCCGCGAGACCCGCTCCTGCCGCGACCACGCCGCCGGCAGCCAGCCCTGTGCCAACGGCTGCGCCGGCACCAAGCTGCGGGCCTCCGGAGACGATACCGTTGGCGATACCGGGTCCGAAGATACCCAGGCCCAACAAGGCAAGAGCGCCCAGTACCAGCGCCATCGCGTTCTCGATCGTCGGCTGGTTGCCGCCGAACCCGGCCGTGAACTGCGCAAACAAGGTCGACCCAATGCCGACAATGACGGCAAGCACTAGAACCTTAACGCCGGAGGAGATCACGTTGCCGAGCACGCGTTCTGCGGCAAAGGCGGTCTTTCCAAACAGGCCGAACGGGATCAACACAAAGCCGGCGAGCGTCGTCAGCTTAAATTCGACTAAGGTGACAAAGAGCTGAATGGCCAGAATGAAGAAGGCGAGCAGCACCACGATCCAGGCAAACAGCAGGACCGCGATCTGGACGAAATTTTCGAAAAAACTGACATAGCCCATCAGCCCCGAAATCGACTCAAGGATTGGGCGACCGGCGTCGAGTCCGACTTGCGCGATACGGCCCGGCCGCAGAAAGTCTGCTGACGAAAGGCTCGTGCCCGAGGCCTTCAGCCCCAAGCTCGCAAAACTCTCGAAGACAATGCGGGCGAGGCTATTCCAATTGCCGATCAGGTAGGCAAAGACGCCAACAAACAGCGTCTTCTTGACGAGGCGGGCGATGATGTCCTCGTCTGTGCCCCAGGACCAGAACAGGCCTGCCAGCGTAAGATCGATCACCGCGAGCGTGGTGGCGAGATATCCGACGTCGCCTCCTAGTAACCCGAACCCGGAATCGATATAGCGAGTGAAAGTTTCCAAGAACTGGTCGATGACGCCGGTACCACCCATTGGTCACTCGCTTTGCGCTGGCAAGAATGGATAGCCCGATGTGAGGCGGCTTTCGTCCTTAGGCGGCACTGGAGATGAAGGTCGCGCATTCGCCTCCGGATGTGTTGAGGACCCGTTCTGACCGAAGAACTGACGACGCGTCTCGGCCCAGATCTTTTTGCATTCGAGAAGAGCGTCTCGCTCGTCGGAACTGACGGTACGACATTGCTCGAGCTTTGCCGCCGTCGAGTCGGACTTCGGAGTAAGGGACCTGCGAGGTTCGGTGTGACTTTCGTCGTCGCGCAGGCGGATTGCGCAGGCAGCGACGACCAGGACAGCAATGAAGACGGCAGCGACCCTCGGGAGCCGCTCAAGTCTGTTGGTCATCATCAGTGGAACATCTGCACGGTTGTCGGTTGATAACGACCTCGGGTCAGGAAACGCCGCAGCTGCTCCCTACCCTGGTCCTGGGCCGCCGCTCTTTGAGCGGCCTCCAAGTTTTGCGCTCGCCCTTGTGCGGCGACGGCGGCGGTGAGATCGGCAATCTGCTGTGCCTGAAGCGCCAGAAGCTGATTGCCGGCCTGACTTGCCTGCAGCGCGCCTGCTGCGCCTTGGCTCGCTGTCACCAAAGCCGACATCTGGGTCCGGTTGGTTTCTAGATTGCCGACGACGGTTGCCTGCACCCGCATGGCGTCTTGCAGACCCGCCACCGCGTTCTGCCAGCGTGTTTGTGCGTTGGCGGTAAGGGTCTGGTCAGGCATGTTCGCAGAGGCCGGCGCGTAGGTGGTGGAGAACGCGCGATCGATCTGCTGGACGTCGTAGGCAATCCGCTGCGCCTGAGAGAGAAGCTGTTGCGTGCGCTGGATCGACTGCTCAAGCTGCTGCAAGGATGAGTACGGCAGGCTTGCCAGGTTCTTGGCCTGATTGACCAGCATCTGCGCTTCGTTTTGTAGCGAGGTGATCTGGTTGTTGATCTGCTGCAGTGCGCGCGCCGCCGTCAGTAGATTCTGCGCGTAATTGTTGGGATCGAAGACGACCAACTGCGCCACGGCCTGCCCAGGCGCTTGAGCAGCGACAATTGCAATGAAACTCGCTGTCAAGAGCGTACGGAGACGACTCATCAGAAGCCTCCGTCCTTGGCGAGCTGCGGAATGAGATCGCAAGCCCATCCAATGTCGCGTGCCCTAAGCCAGCCGGCGACGAAACCCTCGCTTCCGTGTTCGGCTAGTACCCGCTCAATCAGAGCCTGATCCGCCTTCAACGAAGCCGCGGTAAACGCGAGCGCGACTTCGCCAAGCCCAAGCTCGAACAGCCGATTTCCCCGGCGGGACTGGCAATAGTAGTCCCGCTTGGGCGTCGCGCGGGCGAGGATCTCGATCTGGCGGTCATTGAGGCCAAAGCGCCGGTAGATGGCCGTGATCTGCGGCTCAATAGCGCGATCGTTCGGCAGGAAAATTCGGGTCGGGCAGCTCTCGATGATGGCCGGTGCAATTGCCGAGCCGTCAATGTCGGCCAGTGATTGGGTGGCGAAGATGACGGAGGCGTTCTTCTTGCGAAGCGTCTTCAGCCACTCGCGGAGCTTGCCGGCAAAATCGGCATTATCAAGCGCAAGCCAGCCCTCGTCGATGAGGAGCAGGGTTGGACGGCCGTCAAAGCGATGCTCAATCCGGTGAAACAGATAGGAAAGAACTGGTGGCGCGACGGTTGTCCCGATCAATCCATCGGTCTCGAAAACCTGGACTGACGAATCCCCCAGCCGCTCGTGTTCGGCATCGAGCAACCGGTCATACGGACCCCCGAGGCAATAGGGTTGCAACGCCCGCTTCAACGCATTGGATTGCAGAAGAACGGCGAGCCCTGTAAGGGTACGCTCCTCGATCGGCGCCGACGCAAGCGAGTTTAGCGCTGACCAAACGTGGTCCTTGGTCTCTGGCGTCACCTCGATCCGTTCGCGAACCAGGATCGAAGCGATCCATTCGGCTGCCCAGCCCCGCTCCGAGACGTCATCAATGCCCGCGAGCGGCTGGAGAGCGACAAACTCGGAGGATTCTCCTGCGACGGAACCGCCGAGGTCATGCCAGTCGCCGCCCATGGCAATCGCGGCAGCACGGATCGACCCGCCGAAGTCGAAGGCAAAGATTTGCGCGTCGGGATAGCGGCGGAACTGCAGCGCCATCAGCGCCAGCAGCACCGACTTGCCGGCGCCGGTCGGGCCAATGACAAGGGTGTGTCCGACGTCACCGGCATGCAGCGAAAACCGGAACGGGGTCGAACCTTCCGTCTTACCAAAGAACAGCGGAGGCGCCTTCAAGTGATGGTCTCTCGCCTCTCCGGCCCATACCGCCGACAGCGGAATCATATGGGCGAGGTTCAAGGTCGAGATCGGCGGCTGGCGGACGTTGGCATAGACGTGTCCCGGCAGGCTACCGAGCCAGGCTTCGACAGCATTGACGGTCTCCACCATGCAGGTGAAGTCCCGGCCCTGGATCACCTTTTCGACCAGCCGCAGTTTTTCATCGGCCGCCTGCGGATCCCGATCCCAGACCGTGACCGTGGCTGTAACGAAGGCCTGGCCGATCTGATCCGAGCCCAATTCCTGCAGCGCGGCATCAGCATCGATCGCCTTGTTTTGCGCATCAGTATCGAGAAGACTTGAAGCTTCGTTGGTCATCACCTCCTTCAGGATCGCCGCGATCGACTTGCGTTTGGCGAACCACTGGCGGCGAATTCTTGTAAGCAGCTTGGTCGCATCAGCTTTGTCGAGCATGATCGCCCGGGTTGACCAGCGATACGGGAACGCCAACCGGTTGAGGTCGTCGAGAATTCCGGGCGTGGTCGCCGTCGGAAATCCGACTACGGTCAAACCGCGAAGATGCGCCGCGCCCAGCAACGGTTCAAGACCACCGGTCAGGGACTGGTCCGCAAGCAGCGCGTCGAGATACATCGGAATCTCGGGCACGCGAACGCGATGCCGTTTGGTTGAAATCGTGGAGTGAAGATAAGTGAGCGTTGCCTCGTCATCGAGCCAGCCGCATTCCGGCATAAAGCCCTCGACGAGCTGCAAGACGCGACTGGTCCGATCGATAAAGCCGCTGAGCACCTCGCGCGCATTTGCCCCTAGGGTGCGATGGCTGCCCTCGTACAGCAGCTGCTCCGCCATGGCGGCGCCCTCCTCCGGCGGAAGATAGAGGAAGGTCAGGTAATAGCTCGATTCAAAATGAGCGCCGGCTTCTCCAAACTGCGCCCTACGCTCTGCGTCGACCAACGCGGACGCAACATCCGGAAATGTATCGGGGGGATAGGCTCCGGCCGAGTGGCGCTGGGCCTCGACGAATATCGCCCAACCGGAGCCCAGACGACGGAACGCGTTGTTCAGACGCCCCACGACCGCGACAAGTTCAGCTGGTACGGCGCTGTCGAGATCCGGTCCTCTGAACTTTGCTGTCCGCTGAAACGAGCCGTCCTTGTTGAGGACGATCCCCTCATCGACGAGCGCAGCCCAAGGCAGGAAGTCGGCAAGGCGGGTGTTCGAACGGCGATATTCGGCGAGGTTCATCATGGAGAATTCAGGTGCTGAGGTGACCAGGAATGCGAACGTGCCGGCGCACGACCTCGACGAAGTCAGGATCGCGCTTGGCGGCCCAAACGGCCGCCATGTGGCCGATGAACCAGAGAAGAAGGCCGGCTAGCCAAAGGCGAAGCCCTAGGCCGAGTGCGGCGGCCAATGTGCCGTTGACGATGGCGACCGAGCGCGGTGCGCCGCCCAGCAGGATCGCCTCGGTGAGCGCGCGGTGCACGGGCGCGACAAAGCCTGAAATTTGCTCATCCATCAGATCATCACCCCACCGCCAAACGAGAAGAACGACAGAAAGAAGCTCGAAGCGGCAAAGGCGATCGACAGGCCAAACACGATCTGAATCAGCCGCCGGAAACCACCTGACGTGTCGCCGAATGCGAGCGAGAGCCCGGTCACGATGATGATGATGACCGCGATGATCTTGGCGACCGGTCCTTCAACCGATTGCAGGATTTGGTTGAGCGGTTGCTCCCAAGGCATGTTTGAGCCGGCGGCCCAGGCCCGAATGCTCAGCGAGCAGAACGCTGCAATCGCCGTGGCCGAACGGACGCCGCGCCCGAGAAAGGACAGCGCGCTCATGATTGATCTCCAATTGCTGAAAGGCTGTAGTCGCCTGATGCCCCCAAACCCGCGACGCAAGCGAGTTCACTCAGGCGTCGCTCAGCGCCGCGGCCGGCGAGCACGGCAATCACGTTGATGGTTTCGGCGATCAGCGCACGCGGGACGGTGGCGACAGCTTCCTGAATGAGCTGCTCAAGCCGGCGCAGCGCCCCGAGTGCGGTGCCGGCGTGGATGGTGCCGATTCCACCTGGGTGGCCCGTCCCCCAGGCTTTGAGCAGGTCGAGCGCTTCAGCCCCACGGACCTCGCCGATCGGAATGCGATCGGGCCGCAGGCGAAGCGAGGAGCGGACAAGATCCGAAAGCGACACCACGCCATCCTTGGTGCGCAACGCCACCAGGTTCGGCGCCTTGCACTGAAGCTCGCGCGTATCTTCGATGAGAACGACGCGATCGCTGGTCTTGGCGACTTCGGCAAGAAGCGCGTTTGTCAACGTCGTCTTCCCGGTTGATGTACCGCCGGCGACCAGAATGTTCTGTCGTGCCATGACCGCGGCTCGCAATGTGCCGGCCTGGTCTGCGGTCATGATCCCCGCCGCGACGTAATCCTCAAGCGTGAACACTGCGACGGCCGGTTTGCGGATCGCAAACACTGGCGCGGCAACCACCGGCGGCAGCAAACCTTCAAATCGCTCCCCGGTCTCCGGCAGCTCGGCCGAGACCCGCGGCGCGCCCGCATAAACCTCGGCACCAACGTGATGAGCAATCAACCGAATGATCCGCTCCCCGTCGGAGGTGGACAGGGTTTCGCCAGTGTCGGTCAAGCCGCTCGACAGCCGATCGATCCACAGCCGACCATCCGGATTGAGCATCACCTCAACAATCGACGGATCTTCCAGGAACCGTGCGATTGCGGGACCAAGCGCCGTGCGCAGCATGCGTGCACCGCGCGAGCTGACCTCCGGCTGAAACGAATGGATTGTCACCAGACCCCCCAAGGAGCTGAGGGTCCCCAAGCGCCCTCAGATGGGGATGATTAGAAAAAGCAGGCGCTCGTTTAGCGCAACAAGGTCGAGTGGTCTTCGCAGGGTAGCGTAGGAAAAGAAAGGTCCGATAAGACGCGCCGTGTCCCGACGCGTGAACTGCGGTATTAGTGACGATTGTGATCGAGATGGAAGGCTTGCCTTACCACTCTCCGCTTTCATGCGGCTCAAACATCCTAATCTCGGTCGAGGCAGTGACTGTCTCAACCGGGACATTATCGTTCGCAAGCGCGCGAAGAAAGGATGCCGGCGCTCGCCAATCAAGCGAACGAAGCCATGGGACGACAAACCAAGCCAACGCCACGATCTGTACAGCAACGCTGACAGCAAACGCGACCTGATAGGCTATTGCGGGATAGTGACCGTCCTGGGGAGTCCACTGCTCCAGAATGAGGCCGGTTCCGTACTGGACCACGAACGCCCACCCGAAATGAAGCACGTTCAAGCTGCCATTCGCTCGCGCGGCGAGCTCACTTGGAAAGTATTCCGCTATGATCGCAAAGCTCAGGACTGTCGCCGCGCTGACAATCGAAACGACAATCCAGGGCAACAGTGACGGCAACGGCAGACGCATGATCAATGCCAGTTCGGCAATCACAAACAACGCTACCACCGCCGCGAACAAGGTTTCTGTGCCTATCCCACGTCTCCGCAATCGGTCAGCTATGGTCCCGAGTAGCAAGGCACCGAGACAAACTGCGATTGCCATGAGAAAGAGTTGGGCGATCAAGGCTTCGCGGTTGAAACCTTCGACATCTGCGAGCCAAGGGGCGGCCCACAACCCCTGCAACGACCAGGCGGACCCAATACAACTCGCGGAAAGCGGAGCGATTCGCCAGAAGCGCGGATCTCTGTAGATCGCTCCGAGTTTCAGGGACGTCCGCTGCGGCAACACTAATTGCGCCTTGTCTGGTACTGCCAAGAAGATCAGGAGAGCTGCAGCGAGTGTCGCGGCAGCCGAAAGCTCGAACAGCCCCCGCCAACCTGAATAGCCCATTAGCCATTCGGCCGGTGCCGTTGCCGTCACCGCGCCCAGCGCGCCCAACATAATCATGTAACCGTTGATCAGGGCGACACGCTCTCGTGGAAACCAGGTGACGATCGCTTTGAGCCCAGCCATCAATGCGGCGGCTACCCCAATCCCGATCATTGCGCGCGCAATCAGAAGCTCCAGAAGACCGGTCGATGCTGCAAATAGCGCTGCGCCGCCCGCAGCCACAACCAGGAGCACACTCTGGACGCGACGTGGGCCAAAGCGGTCCAGCAGTACTCCTATTGGAATCTGAGCGCCCGCGAGAACGAGAAAATAGACCGCCGTCAGCAGGCCAAGGTTGGCCGCATCGAGCCCCAATTCAGCTGAGAGCGGCCCAGAGATCAAGGTGTTGATGGTACGGAACAGGTAGGAGAGATAGTAACCCGCTGCGAAGGGCAGAAAAACACAGGCGATCAGGCGCCAGGCCGGAAGTCGCCCGGAGGGGTCGGACTCGGAGTGGCTTTGCTTGAGCTGTGAAGTGCTCGTCGCGGCGCGCGCGACGCAATCGGAATGGTTTGCCGATTCAGCAGAATGCGTTCGGCAGATGCCGAAAGTTTGGGTTGCTGCCGTCCTCCTCGACGGCAGCGGTCAGGTCGGCAGTTGCGTCTGGAGCGGTGGCCGGGGGTGCCTCCTGGTCGCTATGCGCGGAGACGGGCAAAGCGTTTTCAATCGGAGGGCCATCAGGTCTTGGCGCACTTACCTGCTCGATTGTCTCCCGCATTAGGGACCTTCCCGACCGAACGCGCTTGTCGACCTGCTCGGCCAAGGCCATGAACCGTTCCTGGCCAACCGCACACGCCTCATGCTGCTGTGCTTGAGGCATGGCGGGCGTAACGGTCAGGTGATAACGAGCATGCAGCGCGACCGTCTCGGCGATGGTCCGGACATCGTCATCCAGACGCTCAAGCTGGCTTGTTATCCGCGCGAGAGCCTCATGAATGAGCCCTTCGATGGGCGGTGCCGGATCGAGGAAGCGCTCGAGAGCGGCCTCCATCACCATGCTCTTGCCAACGCCGGGACGGTCGGTGGCAGCTTCCAGTCGCTTGAAAAGCTGGTCAGTGAGCTTGACGGTGACCTTTCTCGTCACAGCGGAGCTCTGCTGTGCTGATCGCGCGTCTGGGTCGGCATGCTCCGAATTTGCCCCGTTCGCTCCGTTGAGTTCAGTGTCAATGCCCATAGTCGACTCTCCCGAATGCACAAAAATTCAGCGCGCGCATGCGAAGCTGCGCTCCAATTTCGTGACAAATGACAGTGATTGCCCCAGCGACGATGGGGCGACAGAAGGAGCAGGACGCCCGCTACTTCAACCGGAGAGAGTCCAGGGGCGTAGTCTGGCGTAGCGAAAGAAAGGAATGGCGCGTTGGTCCTTTGGCGACGATTTCCTACCTGCCAGGCAACTCGACGGGGAAATTTCGCTACTCGGACGTGCCTGAGGCCTGCAAGTCGGTGCTCACTTCGTCCAGTACCGTTGAGCCGCTGGAGAGCCGCCGTCCAAGTGCTTCAACAAAGCGATCGTAGCGCCCGGCGCCCTTGGCGCGCGCGGCCGGTGTCGAATGCTCTGGCAGCGCTGGCGTGGAGGTCAACCAGAAACGGATGAACAGCGCGACGGTCTCAAGCGTCACGGTGTCGTTGCGTTCGAGACGTTCGAGCACGCGTGCAATCCGATCCAGCCGCTTGGCAATGGCCGCCTCGCGGCGGTCGGAATCGTCAGGCGAAAGGAACGAAGCGATTGCAGCCTCGGCGACCAGCGACTTGGGCTGGGCGCGGCGCTTTGCGAAGGCATCCAGCGTCTTGAAGGTATCGGGATCGAGGTAGATGCTGAGCTGGACCTTTTTCATACTGACTACTTACAGGTCCATACCATCGTCGGGGTCGAGGCTGACAGCCCGCGCGACACCCTGCATCGACCGGTTCATCGCTTGCGCCTGGATAGCATCGGCGTCTCCGTCATCGGGCCCAGCGTCGAACTCGTGCTCGGCAAGCGGCGCCTTAATCACGACCTCCTCATTCTGCGGAAGCTCTGGCTCGCGGCGAAGGCCGCCATTCGGGTCGTCGCCCCTGCCCTTGCGCTGTGTGAGCAAGTTTATTGAAGGGGGAATCGGCGCACGGCTCGACCAGTCGTCCTGTCGTGCAGGCAAGGTGATCGGTTCGGGGCGTGGTGGCCTCAACAACCGTTGCTGGAACTGCGGATCCTCATAGTAGCGGACCTTGGTGGCCCGCACCGGGTGCACTCCGGAGATCATCACGATGGCCTCTTTCGGTGAGAGCTGCATGACCTCGCCCGGCGTGAGCAGCGGCCGAGAGGTCTCCTGACGGCTCACCATCAGATGTCCAAGCCATGGGCTTAAGCGATGCCCGGCATAATTCTTCATGGCGCGCAACTCGGTAGCCGTCCCCAGCGCATCCGACACGCGCTTGGCGGTTCGTTCGTCATTGGTCGAGAAGGCGATCCGGACATGGCAATTGTCCAGAATCGCGTGGTTCGGACCATAGGCGCGTTCGAGCTGATTTAGACTCTGGGTGATCAAAAAGCTGCGGATGCCATAGCCTGCCATGAACGCGAGCTGGGTTTCGAAGAAATCGAGCCGGCCAAGCGCTGCGAACTCATCGAGCATCAGCAGGAGTTTTTGACGGCGCCGGTCGGGATCCAGGCTCTCGGTCAATCGCCGTCCGATCTGATTGAGGATGAGCCTCATCAGGGGTTTTGTGCGGACAATGTCGGACGGCGGCACCACGAGGTACAGCGAGACGGGTCGAGTTCCGTCCATCAGATCGCGGATGCGCCAGTCGCACCGGCCGGTGACCTTGGCCACGACCGGATCCCGATAGAGTCCCAGGAAGCTCATCGTGGTCGACAATACGCCCGAGCGCTCGTTCTCGCTCTTGTTGAGGAGCTCGCGCGCAGCTGAAGCCACGACTGGATGAATGCCAGCCCCGAGATGCGGGGTTGCCAGCATTGCTTTGAGCGTCGCCTCGATCGGGCGCGACGGGTCGGACAGAAAATTGGCGACGCCGGCGAGCGTCTTGTCAGACTCTGAATAGAGAACATGCAGTATCGCGCCCACCAGCAGCGAATGGCTGGTCTTCTCCCAATGATTGCGGCGCTCGAGGGCCCCTTCGGGATCAACCAAAATGTCAGCGATGTTCTGGGCGTCACGCACCTCGCAATCGCCCCGGCGGATCTCGAGAAGCGGATTGTAGGCGGCGCTCGCCGCATTCGTCGGATCGAAGAGAAGCACTGGCCCGAAACCAGCGCGCCAGCCCCCGGTGATGGCAAAATTTTCACCCTTGATGTCGTGGACAATGGTCGAGCCCGGCCAGGTCAGAAGCGTCGGGACGACGAGGCCAACACCCTTGCCCGACCGCGTTGGAGCAAAGCAGAGCACATGCTCGGGCCCGTCATGCCGAAGATAGCGGCCCTGAAACCGGCCGAGTACCACACCATCGGCCCCCAACAGCCCCGCGCGCCTGACCTCGCGTGCATCCGCCCATCTGGCTGAGCCGTAGGTAGTGACGTCCCTCGCCTCCTGCGCCCGCAACACCGAGAGCGCGATTGCGATGGCGATGGCCGCGAAGCCACCGCTCGCGGCAATGATGCCACCCTCGAGAAAGATTGCCGGTGCGTAGCCGTCGAACTTGAACCACCAGCCGAAGAAGCTGAACGGCTGATAAACCGGCCAAGGCCCGAGCGTGAACCAGGCAGGTCCGAGCTGCGGCTGGAAGCCGAGGCGCCACGCGGTCCACTCGGTCGCCGCCCACAGGAAGGCGAGCACAACCAAACAGACCAGGATCACCTGATGCCAGAGAATCTTGGTCGCGGACATGGGTGAAGGTGTTGGCGCCATCGACACGCGGGCGCAAGGACGAGGTCCGCTGCATCGCATTCGAGCGTGTCCTGGCGCAGAGATCGGCGGGTCAAAGCGACAGCCCGCGCTTGCGCCCAAAACTCCAGTCGACACTGCCGGGACCGGCGATGCCGCTCACCTGTTTCCCCCGTTCGCGTTCGAGCGAAGGTGCCCAGGGCACAAGCTGGAAGCCGAGACCATTGTCGATCATCGCGAAACGGCCGGAGGCCAGGGACAGCCTCTGCCGGTAAACTCCAGAAACCGGCTGGCCTGTTTCGCTCGGCAAGTGCGAAAGCCCTGTTTCCTCGGCCAGACGCCGTCCGACGTTATCGAGTTCGCGCCGCCGCAGGGTTTCGATCAGGCCGCGGCCAAGCGTAACCTTTTCACCCGCCCGGCGGGCGAGACCCCACTCAGCCAACGCGTCGATCCGCCGATCGAGCGCGGCGCGGACCTCGGCGCCAAAACCGGCGCCCGACAGTTCGGCGGGCTCGCGCGCAGCGAGTTGCCGGTCCAGCCAGGTGGCGCCGTCCGCCACGACCTGTTGATCGAGGTTCAGGTCCGAGCGCACGGCGAGCGCGATACGTGTTCGGCCGCTTGTGTCCTCGAAGCGCCGGAGTTCCACGATCGCGCCGATCGGCCCATCGCCGGCCATGTCGATATCGGGGAGTTTGAGGTGATGCACGCGCCCGTCGACCCCATCGACGATGGCAAACGCCGTGCCCTTGAGCTCGTCATCGAGCCCGCGGGCGATGAGCCGGCCGATCACCGGCTCTCCATGGCGTTCGCCTTCGAGCGCCCAGGATGAGGGCGCACGGGTCGCGCCATCTTTGGTCAAGCTCTTGTGCAGCCGCTTGATGATATCCCCGCGCTCGCCGAGCGCACGCAGGCGCGACTCCACGTCCGTGGGCAGCACCCAGCGGGCGGGACCAGCCGGTTCGGCCAGGCCCAATCTCTCAAGCGTCCGCATCCGCCCGATCCGGATCTCCCGCAGTGGGTCGCGCGCTGCATCCCGGTCCGGCCTCAAATCGATCACTCCGTCCGCCGCCCCCGCTTCCCGGGCTAACGCACGGTCGAGCCTGGTCCAGCGCTCTGCAGTCACCTCCACTTCAAGGCTACGGCGGACCTCAAGTTCCGACCGTAGGCCGAGTTCGCGGGTAACGAGATCGCCGGCGCGGGCGCGCAAGCCCGTCGCAATGTAGTCGCGACTGATGACGAGGTCTGTTCCGTCGTCCGTACGGCCGCGCGCGAGGACGTGGATATGCGGATGCTCCGTATTCCAATGGTCGATCGCGACCCAGTCGAGCCGGGTGCCGAGGTCGCGGGAGGCCTGATCCATGAGCTCGCGGGTGAAGCTGCGCAAGCTCGCGAGCTCGGAAGCATCGTCGGGCGAGACGATAAACCGGAAATGATGCCGGTCACCCTCGCAACGCTCAGCGAAAGCGCGACCATCTGCATCATCGCCCGCTGCGTCAAACAGCCGGCCAGGTGCGCCGTCGCGGGTCACGCCGTCGCGCTGGAGGTAGCCGACATGGGCCCGCAGAGCCCCCGGCGATCGCATTCGGCGCACCACGCGGGCCTTGATCATGGCGGTTCGGGCGCGGCTGTTGAGGAGCCGGGTGGCGGCAAGGCTGGCCGCGCGACCGCGTCCGAACTTGCTGGCACGGCTGCGGCGGCCCCGCGAGTAACCGCCGGCCTTCTGCGCGGCCTTGAGTGCCTGCGCCAGAAAGGATTTTGTCCGGGGCGCGCGGGTCGAGCGGATGCGGCCCGGACGGATGCGGAAATCGTCGTTACCGGTCATCCTGCCCGCCGTAAGGTGTCGAAAGCTGAGCAACAGTAGCGCGTTGGCGAGATTCGCAAGTTGTGCTGGCCATTCGCAATGTTTGCCGCGTCATTGGAATTTGCTGGTGTTTACTGCTCGAACCGACCCGCCGAACCTTGCGGCTTTTATCCTGCCCTCCTCGGTCGCTGGTTCCCAGGGCCCAACTTCCAAGCCAACAGACTCTCGGTACTCGCGGCGATTTGCGACAAAATGCAGTTCGGGTCATTGCGGTGGATCCTCCAATAGCGTTTGCCCGAACACGTCGGCTGGTGGCCGATTCATTGCGAAAGAGCCGCCGCGACTTGGCAGTTGACTTGCGAAGCCCCCACTGTTTGCGAGCGAAGCGAGCGTTTGCGATAGCGATCGTTACCCGAAGGGCCGAGACACCCGTAGGGTGGCTCGGTGAGGAGCGAAGCGACGAGTAGAGCGCGGGCCGAAGGCATCGCCCGTATGCCATCAGCACGTTAATATCGCACTCCTCCGTTGACCCGCCCCTGGTCTCTCCCAGTTAGTCTGGAACCCACGAAAAGATCCGACAGCACGCGACGAACTGCGATTGGGTTGGTCAGCATTGCGCGGAGCCACAACAACACGCGTGCCGACTGCTGCGCGAGGACTCATTGCAGAAGCCTACGCGTTGGCGGTGCAAAGAATCGAGCAGAATAGT
>WBZQ01000736.1_pt1 | contig 24525 bp, 19 predicted proteins | sample 5204251 | NCBI WGS metagenome assembly WBZQ01 (sample SAMN12412402, study PRJNA552823) | activated sludge metagenome | isolation source: activated sludge from nitrification reactor of wastewater treatment plant... | place: USA: Virginia | collected 2017-09
TGGTGGGCGTCCTCGTCGCCCTGTGGTGGTGGTGCCGGCGACGGCAGGTGCCGCTTCTGCCCGTGGCCGATCTGGTCGTGTCGGTCGCCCCCGCCGGTCTCTTCTTCGGCCGAATCGCCAACTTCATCAACGGCGAGTTGGTGGGAAAAGTAACCGCCGTGAAGTGGGCCGTGATCTTTCCGCACAACGAGATCGACCGCACGCTGCGCACCGCGCTGCCCCGCCATCAGTCGCAGCTCTACCAGGCCGCGCTGGAGGGCCTGGTTCTGCTCGCTTACCTGCAATGGCGGTTCTGGCGCAGCCCGGTCGCGCGCACGCACCCCGGGCATCTCAGCGGCGAGTTTCTGATCGGCTACGCGATCCTGAGGGCCGGCAACAAGGACTGGCCGCTTCCGTCGACGATCCTCGGCATCCCGTTCACCGCGGTGATGACGTTCGTCCTGATCTGTTCTTCCCTGACGATGGTTCTGGCGCTCGACGCCGCGAAAAAGCAAGACAAGAAGACCGCGGCGCGCTGGTTGCTCGCGACCGTCGCGGGCGGTACGTTCTTTCTCGGCGGGCAGTATTACGAGTACTCGCACCTCATTCACGCGGGGTTCACGCTTCCCGCGGGGAACTTCCCGGCGTCGTTCTATGTGATTACCGGGTTTCACGGTGCGCACGTCTTCACGGGCGTGACCTACCTTTCGATCATCTGCCTGGGCGTCCTTCGTGGAAAGCACCTCGCGAACAACGCGACGCACGTCGAGATCGCCGGCCTCTTCTGGCACTTCGTGGACCTCATCTGGATCCTGGTCTTCACGTTCGTGTATCTCATCTGACGGAGCCGCCATGTCCGCACACGCCACGAGTGTTGAAAACGCCAGCGCCGCCTCTCCGGAACACGCGGGGCACGCCGATCACCGCAGCTCTTACTTCAAGGTCTTCTGGATCCTCCTCGCGCTCACGATCGTCGAGGTGGGCCTGAGCTATGTGCCCCTTCCGCACAAGATCACGGCGACGCTGATGGTCGGGCTCGCTCTGACCAAGGCGGCCTATGTGGGCCTCTTCTACATGCATCTGAAGTACGAGGCCCGCTCTCTGATGTGGCTCGCATTCATCCCTTTGCCGCTCGCGGCGTTCTACGCGGTCTTTCTCGGGCTCGACGCGCACAACCTGATCCGCGCGATCACGAGCCCGTTTCTCGGACACGGGCACTGACCGCGATGAAGGCCCGTGCGATGGGGGCCGTGAGAGCCGCGGGCCTTTCGACGCTACCGCTGCTGCTGCTGCTGCTGCCCGAGCGGCTCCTCGCGATCTGCCCGGCCTGCACCGGGGCCTCCACACCCACCCAGGGAGGGAGCGTCTGGCCCGTCGTCGGGGTCTTTCTGTTGCTGCCCTTTTTCCTGTTCGGCGCGGTCGTGATGGCACTCCGGCGCGAGTTCCGGACCACATTCGAAGGGCCTCGAAAGAGGAGCGGCCAAGGGCCCGCCAAGGTCCTCGCGTTCCCCTACGGCCGCGCCGGCTGACGGCATGTCCTCAGAACCCCGGCGGAGGTTGACCGAAGACGAGTACCTCGCGATCGAGAGGACCTCGCCGACGCGGCACGAGTTCGTCGACGGGCGCTGGCTGATTGAATGTCTACCGCCCGTCGCCGACATCTATCACAAGGTAAAGCTCCAAGGTTCCGATCCTGAGGCAGACTGAGCTGGCATGCGTTTCGTCCTCCGTGCCGTTGTAAGGCGCGCTTTCTCCGCGGTCGCGGCCACCGCCTTCCTCGGCCCGGCTCTCAAACTGGCCGCCGCGTCCGATCCATCGACTCATGGTCTTCGCGAGTACGCGGATCTCCTCCAGACGAGCCGCGCGTGGTACGCCGAAGAGCTCTCTCCGGAGTTGCTGGTGTATCCGTCGATCCACGGCATGCTCGAGGCCCTCGATCCCCACACGAGCTTCTTCGAGCCCGCCGAATACGGCTCGCTTCAGGAGAAGCAGCGCGGCTCGTATTTCGGGCTCGGGATCGTGATCTCCCAGCGAGACGGAGCCATCGTGGTGATCTCGACCTCGGAGGGCTCGTCGGCCGCGCGCCTTGGGCTCCGACCCGGGGACATGATCGTGAGAATCGAGGGTGAGGCGACCGATTCGTTCTCGACGGAGGCGGTCGCGGACCGGCTCCGCGGGCCGAAGGGCACCAAGGTGCGTCTGACGATCGTGCGGCCGGGCCTTTCGCAGCCGCTCGAGATGACCGCGACCCGGGACGAGATCCCGACCAACTCCGTGACGTATGCCTTTCTGCTCTCGCCGGGCGTCGGCTACATCCGGCTCAAGGACTTCACACAGACCTCGGAGCGCGAGTTCCTGGACGCCTGGGACCGCCTGGCGAGGTTGGGAATGAAGCAGCTGATCTTCGACCTCCGGGGGAACGGGGGCGGCCTCCTCGACGCCGCACTTGAGATCGCCGATTCATTTCTGGAGAGAGGCCAGAAGATCGTTCTGACCAAGGGTCGATCCGCCTCCTCCGAGCAGGTCTTCTACGCGAGAGGAGCGGTCGCGCGCGCCCGCATCCCCGTGGTCATCTTGGTCAACAAGGGCTCGGCGTCTGGCTCGGAGATCGTCGCGGGGGCCATCCAGGATCACGATCGCGGGCTCATCGTGGGGCAGACGACCTGGGGAAAGGGCCTCGTTCAGTCGGTCTTCAACCTCTCGGACGGAGCGGGTCTCGCCGTGACCTCCGCGAGGTACTACACGCCTTCGGGCCGCTCGATCCAGCGCGATTACAGCGAGCCACTGGAGTACTACACGCCCGTCGACGAGGACGGCATCGGCGACGAGGACGAAGGCGAGGAAGAGGGTCCTTCGGCGCCCGCAACCTCGGACTTGCGAGTGTTTCGGACCGACACCGGCCGGCCGGTGAGGGGCGGTGGCGGCATCACGCCCGACGTACGAGTCGCCGCGACGCCCGTCAGCCCGTCGATGGCCCTCCTCTACGCGAGAGGCCGTTTTTTCGAGTTCGCGGTGGCGTTCCGGACGCAGCACCGGGTGGTTCCTAAGGACCTTCGCATCTCGCAGGCGGTGAGACAGGACTTTGTGGCGTTTGTGGAACGGCTGGGAACGCCTTCGGAGGCCGTGGCGGCGCTCGACGCCGAAAGGAAAGACCGGGATTCTCTCGACCGCGCGATTCTCGAAGAGATTCTGAACAACGCCCACGGAGCCGAGGCCGGCTATAGGACCCTCCTCACGGGCGATGCACAGCTTCAGAAGGCGGTCACGCTGCTTCCAGAAGCGGAACGGCTCGCGGCGAAGGGCGCCGCGGCCCACGCAAGACTGGTCCAACGCGGCGGCGGTCTGCCCTAGCGGGCGGTTGGTCCCGGGCCGTGGGCCACCGGTCCCAAAACCCTTTTCACGGGCCGTTTCGAAGTCCACATTGGCCGGCACGAAAGCGAGTGTTTCCCGCAAGGAAACGCCAACCTTTCCTCCTTTGGGAGGCCCCGCAGGCCTCCCGCTTTTTTTTGGGACCATTCGGGAGGGGGCGAGGGCCTGGGTTTCGGGGAAACCCGAAGCCTCCCCCGACTCAACTACGCCGCTTCCCACGGATAGCGGAACTCGTCGATCGCGATCGGCTTCGTGCGGCCCAGGCGTTTGAGCACCCTCGGCTGGTTGAGGAACGAAAGCAGGGCGGGCAGGTGTCGCCCCGAGGGAAAGTGCCGTCCGTTGAACCAGCGGTTGACGGTCTCGGCCGGAGCCCCGATCGCCTCGGCGATCTCGACCTGCCGGATGCCGGCCTCCTTGAGCGCCTCTCTCAATGTCATTTGACGTCTCCGTCAATCAACATACTCCAACATTCACTGATTGATCAATCGCGAGGCCGTCGTGATGGAATCGGTTGCGGCTTTCGTCTTCTGTCAAAATCGCGTTCTGAGGTTGACAAATATGTCAATAACGGACGACGTGAATCCTGAAGACCTCGGAAGCGCGATCCGGCTGCGCCGCGCGGGACGGCCCGTCCGAAAGGTCCTCGCAAACGCCGGGGTTTCCCTCGCGGCCGAGACGTGGAGCCGGTACGAGAACGGCCGCGTCCCCGGCCCCAAGCTCGAAACCGTCGGGAAGATCGCAAGGGCGCTGGGCTTGAGCGCTGAGGAGCTGCTTTCGCTCGCTCGTGTCCGGGCAAAGGAGCGGCAGCCAAAGGAGGCGCCAAGCCATCGCTATCGCGAAAGCGATGCGGGTCTTGCGAGCTTCGTGTCCGAAGACCTCGAGAACCTACGGCTTCCGGGTGCCAGGGCGCGCATCGAAAACAAGCTCGCGTGCATACGAGCGGACGTGGCCGAGATTGAGCTCGAGCTCCTGGGACGGCGTGAGCATCGCGCCGACCCGGACGAGACCCCGGCGCCGCCCTCGGGCTCTCCCAAGAGCCCTCGTTGAGCCGCGCGCGAGGCGGCGGACGAATCGACGCACTGTCTTCGTATCATCCTCGGCGATGACACCCGAGGCCCCGCCCGCGTTCACCGCAAGGCGGCGTGTCCTCAGGGAGACCCTCTTCTTCCTGCTCTTCGTCGTGCTCGCGGTCGCGATGACGTGGCCATGGGTTCTTCACCTTCGCGATCATGTCCCCGACGAGGGCGATCCCTACCTTTGTTCGTGGGTCATCTGGTGGAACCAGCATCAGCTCTTCACCGATCCCCTGAACCTGTTTCACTCGAATCTGTTTTTCCCTTATCGCTATTCGTTGGCGTTCAGCGAGCACCAGTTCGGGATCGCGCTGCACCTCTTGCCGTTCTTCGCTCTCGGGCTGCGACCCTTGACCGTGCACGGGATCGGCATTCTGCTGGGCTACGCGCTGTGCGGATACGGCGCGTTCCGGTTGACGCGAACGCTGTCCGGCTCCACGGGAGGAGCCTTCGTCGCGGGGATCGCCTTCGCGTTCCTGCCCTATCGCCTTCAGCACCTGTCGCATTTGGTCTACCTGTGGGCTGGGTGGATCCCGCTCATGTTCGAGGCCCTGGTGCTGTTCGCGAAACGGCGCACGGGACGCCGTGCCGCCTGGCTCGGAGCCGCCTTCCTGATCAACGGCCTTTGCTCGATTCACTGGCTGGTCCTGACCGCGCTTCCGTTCGCGATTTGTGGCGTGGTTCTCGCGGCCCGCGAGGGCGCGCTCGAGGATCCCGCCTTTCGTCGCCGGGGAGGCCTGGCTCTAGGAATTGCCGGGCTGTGTCTTCTCCCGTTTCTCGTGCCGTACCGGCGGCTCGCGACGCTCTACGGCTTCGAGCGAAACGCCGCGGAGGCCGCGACGTTTTCCGCGGATCTCGCGAGCTGGCTGACGGTCGACCCGCGCGTCAAGCTCTGGTCGGGTTTCGGCGAACAGCCACCTAAGGGGGAGCGGTCGCTCTTCCCGGGGCTGCTTCTCCTGATGCTGCCGGTCGCGTCGCTGCTCCTCACCGCACCTGGTCGCGAGGGCTCTCCGGCGAGAGCTCCCGAGGACAGGGCGCCGCCGTCCCGGGCCTTGATTCGAACGCTCGACGCGACCGCAATGTCGGCCCTTGCGGTCGCGATCCTGGCGGCCTCACCCTCGCATCTCAAGCTCTCGCTCTTCGGCAAGACCCTCCTTACCGCTGCGAGCCCGGATCGCGCGCTCGTGCTGCTCTTTGTGGTCGTCGCCACGCGTTTCTGGCACGCCTATCCAAACGCGCTCTCGCTCTGCCGCGAGAAGAACCTCCAAGACAGCCTCGCGGCGCCGACGCGCCCGGCGATCCTCGCGGTCGGACTGATCCTCTTCATCACGGGCTTCGCGGGCTCTCTTGGTCTCAACTTCTTCTTCCACCGGTTTCTCTTCGAGACCATCGAGATCTTTCGGAGCATTCGCGCACCCGCCCGCTGGGCGATGGTGGCGTGCCTGGGTTTGGCGCTCCTCGCGGGGGAGGGCGTGAGGCTCATCGCCGAGCGGACAAGGCGCGGGGCCGCATCCACGGCGGTCTTCCTGATCCTCTCCGCGGCGATTCTCTTTGAGGTTCACGCGGTCCCGCTCCCGCTCGTGCGTGGAGCCGCGGATCCCACGCCGCTCGCGCTTCACCTGAAAGAGACGGCCATGCGGGGTGGGATCGTCGAGCTTCCAATCGACGCATTTCCGGGCCTCTTCGAAAGCGTGCTTCGGGCCGCGGACCACGGAAGGCCGCTGATCACCGCCACGTCCGGCTTTTCGGTCCCGACCGTTGAGAAGATCCGTGGCTTCACCGCGGAACGGCCGATTCCCGACAGTCTTTTCAACCACCTCGAGTCGATTCCAACCTCGTACGTGGTTCTCCACTGGACGTGGATCGCTCCGCCGAATCGGAGCGCGTACGAGGATCTCGTGAACCGCGGCGTGGACTCGGGCCGGCTTCGCTTCGTCAAGCGATTTTCGGCGCCCGGACTCGTCGACCTCTTCGCGGTCGCCAAGACGGAGCCCGAGGCGGGCGTTCCTCGCCCGGGTGCGCGAATCAGTCCGGACCCGAGAGGCACGCCGGTCCTGGCGAATGCCCGCGAGGATTCGAATCTCAGCGGCTGGGTGGAGGCACCCTCGAACGGCGATGTCGTGACCGGGCGCCTCACGGTGGTTGGCTGGGGGCGCATCCGCGGCGAGGATCTCGGGGTCACGGTCCTCATCGATGGCGAGCCCCGCCCGCCCTCGACCTTCAAGCGCGTTCCCAGGCCGGACGTGGCCGAAGTGAAGAGCTGGTTCGGCGATTTCACGCACGCCGGCTTTGAAGTCTCCTTCGAGCCGAGGCCTGGAGACGACGGGCCGCACGACCTTTCGGTCTTTCTGGCCACGAAGGACGGCCGGTTTCGGGTCCTGGCCCGGCGTTTCGAGTGGCGAGGGGCGGCGACGCCGTAGCCCAAGAAGAGGCGGGCGCGGCCCGTAACATGCCGCCGTGGAGTTCCGTTACGGCGAGCTGCCCTTAGATCTCTTGCGGTCGCTTCTGACCTTCGAAGAGCTCCTGAGGCTGTTTCTTGACCTTGTGACGCGGCTGGGCGGCGACGTCGACCAGGCGTTCGAGGCTCTGTCGGAGCTTCAGCGCATGGGGGTGATTGACCCGCGGCTCGACCTCGAGAGCTTCCGGCAGGCGCTTGAAGAGCGCGGCTTGGTCGCGAGTGACGGCGAGGGAAACCTTGTGCTCACGGGCTCCTCGGAGCGGCGCCTCCGCCGCCAGGCGTTGGAGGAGATCTTCACGTCGCTCAAGAAGTCGGGGGCGGGCCTTCATTCGATCCCCCGTCCCGGAACCGGCGCCGAGACGCTTCCCGAGACGCGCCCGTACGAGTTCGGCGACGACGTCGCGAGGCTCGACGGCGTCAGGAGCGTCGCCAACGCGTCCCGCCGGGATCCCGACGAGCTCACGCTCGAAGCCTCCGACCTGGAGGTCTTCGACGTCGAGCATCTCTCCGCCTGCGCCACCGCGATCGCGATCGACATCTCGCATTCGATGGTGCTCTACGGCGAGGATCGCTTTACGCCGGCCAAGAAGGTCGCGCTGGGGCTCACCGAGCTCATCCTCCAGAAGTACCCGAAGGACACCGTCGACGTGGTGCTGTTCGGCGACGACGCCTCCGTGGTGCCGCTCACCGAGCTCTCCCGCGCGCGGGTCGGCCCGTTTCACACCAACACCAAGGCCGGGCTAGCGCTGTGCCGCCAGATCCTGATGAAGCGAAGGCTTCGAAACCGGCAGATCTTCCTCGTGACGGACGGGAAGCCCTCGTGCATCCGGGAGGGCGCCGGGTTGTACAAGAACCCGTTCGGCCTCGATCTCAAGATCGTGAACCGCACGCTTGAGGAGGCCGAGTCCTGCCGCCGGGACGGCATCCAGCTGACCACGTTCATGATCGCGACCGATCCGCAGCTCGTGGAGTTCGTCGAGACGCTGACACGCGTGGCGCGGGGCCGCGCGTACTACGCCTCTCCCACCGACCTTGCGACGTTCCTGTTCCGCGATTACATCCGAAACCGCAAGAAGGTCTTTCGGGGTTGAGGAGCGCTTCAAAGGGCGTTTGCCGCTGAGGCGCGTGGAATGCTGGATATGCCGCTGCTCAGCTGGGTCTTTCGCGTGGTCGTTGCCGGCGCGGGGTTTTTCCTCCTCGCGACGGCCGTCTTTCTAGGTGCCCTCAGGCTCGAGGCGGCGAGGCGGCGCGCGGCTTTCGTGCCGGCGCTGGGAAAGACGGTCCGCATCGCCACACCCTGCCGGGTCGTGAAGGGCCGCGCCAGCGTTCCGGGAACCTTGGCGCTGACGCCCGCAGGGCTCATCTGGGACGCGGCCCTCGATCTCGGGGGAGCCGCGACCTTCTCTGAGATTCAGAAGATCGAGAGCCGTCGCGACGAGAGGAGCCTCCTCGGCGTCTTTGGAGGCCGCTTTTCGGGCGAGGTCCTTCGCGTCACGCGGGACGCGGGGCAGGCCCATGAGTTCCGGATCCCGAGGTCCTGCGCCCGCGAGTGGCATAGCGCGCTTGGGGAGTGGATCTCGCGGTACGCTCCACCGCCGGAGACGCTCGCACGCGAAGGGCGGCGCGAGGGCGCGCCTATACTTCCGCGCTCTTCAAGCGATCCCCGGTCCACCTAGCAAGCGGGAGGCGCCTTGGCCCTCTTCAACCATTCCACCCGCGAAGTCACGGCCAAGATCGTCTATTACGGTCCCGCCCTTTGCGGAAAGACGACGAACCTCAAGGTTCTGCACGATCGCCTCGAGAAGGGCACGGTGGGTCGCCTCCTCTCGCTCGCGACCGCGCAGGACCGGACCATCTACTTCGACCTTCTGCCCTTGGAGCTCGGCAACATCAAGGGCTACACGGTGCGCTTCCAGCTCTGCACCGTGCCGGGACAGGTTCACTACAACGAGACCAGGAAGATCGTCCTCAAGGGCGTCGACGGCATCGTCTTCGTGGTCGATTCGCAGTGGTCGGTTCTGGCTCCCAACCAGGAGTCGTTCCAGAACCTGAAGGAGAACCTGAAGGACCAGGGAACCTCGCTGGACGCGATCCCGCTCGTCATTCAATACAACAAGCGGGACATACCCGGCGTGCTGCCGGTCGAGGCGCTCCAGTCCGCGCTCCATTTTCAGGAGCTCCCGTTCGTCGAGGCCGTCGCGACCGAGGGACAGGGCGTGGTCGAGACCTACAAGCGGATCTCGAAGCTGGCGTTCGCGGACCTCATCAAGCGGCTTCAGAAGCCGATCGTGGGAGACGCCGACCATCTTCGGCCGCTGGCTCGGCCCCAGGTCCCGCTCGTACCCCCCGCGCCCGTGCCCGAGGCTCTGACCGTCCCTCCGTCGGAGGCCGCCAAGCTCCTTCGAAAGGCCGGGCCGGGACTCGAAGACTCCTCCTGGTATCGGCTCTTCAACGCCAAGACCGCGGGCGGGCAGACCCCGTCGAGCCCGGGCGTCCCCTCGCCCTTCGCCGCGCCGCGCGACCCCTTCGCCGAGATCGCCTCGTCCGTGGGAGCCGGCACCCCGGCCAAGCCCACACCTCCCCTGAGCCTCGCGTTTCCAACCGAGTCCCCGGCGCCCGCAACCACGCCCTCGACCCCCACTCGGTCCGAACCGCCCAACACCAACCCTGTCGAGGCGCAGCCCGTGACCATCCCAGCCCCGCCCGCGGCCCCAGCGCCATCGGCAAGCGAGACACCGTTCCCGATGAGCGGAATCTGGCCGATGCCGCCCAAGGGCGAGATCTTCGGGGACTTCCCGGCCCCGTCGGCCCCCAAACCGCCGCCACCGCCCGAGCCGCTCGCGGCAAGCCCGCCGATTGGACCCGCAAACGTGATCCCCGGCCCGGCCCCCGAGGAGCGTGGCGATCGCGCCACCCTGAACGCCGAAGCGCTCCGCAAGCTCGCGGCCGAGCTCTCGGAGCACGTTAGGCAGGACCTTCGACAGGGACTTCTTACGGACTTCCGGCAGGAGTGGCGTGAGGAATTTCGGGCGTTCTCGATGGATCGCAAGGCCGATCGAGAGCACGCGGATTCGCTGTTCGGAAGGATTCGGGAGGACGTCCTCTCGCTGAAGGAATCGATCAAGGCACGCGGGGAAGAGGACCGCGGGTCCAACCTCGCCGATTTCCGAAGCGAGGCGGCCAGCCAGTTCGCGGCGATCACGTCCACAACCGAACGCCTGGAAGTGGGTATCGGAACCCTGGCCGGCGGCCTATCCGAGGCGGTCAAGACCCAGCTGAGCGTCGAGAGCGCCGTCTCCGCGATACAGAAAGATCTGGAATCCGTTGCGGACCGTTTGGCGGCGACGCCCTCGACCGCCCCTCACGAGGAACTCCTCGCCGCGATCGCGAGCCTTCGCGATGCGATCACCAAGGTTGCCGCCGAGGCCGTGACCGCGAGGGCGCGCCGCGAAGCCGCCGAGGCAAGCCTGCTCGAGAGAATCGCCCTGCTGGACGGGTCGTTTACCAGCCTCGCGACCGAGCTTCGGGAGAGGGGTGAGCGCCTAGAGGACCGGGTCGCGAGCGCCGAGGCCAGGACCGCGCGCCTCAAGGAAGCGGTCCAGAAGGCGCTGGAATGAAGACGACGCCGCATTCATGGCGTGGTCTCGACTCTCATCGGGACGTAGGTTCCGTCGCCTGTTCCGATGCCTGGGGTTGCGCCGTCGTTCACGAACGCGTACGTGAGGAACGGCGCCGAGCCCGAGGTCCTCGTCACCCGCGCGTAGGCGTTGCGTGTGTCCGGCGCGGCGGCCGCGAGAACGCTTGAGAGCTGCCGCCAGCCGCGCGGCGGAACCAGCACGTCGTTCCAGGTGGCCACGGCGAGACCGGTGTCGCCGTCGAAGATCTCAATCCGGAAAGCGCTGGACTCGCTTTCGGCGACGTTTACCAGCGCCAGGTTCGTGCGGGCCTCGGGGTCCTGCCTAAGACCGAAGAGCCACGCGAGCCGGCTCGCGAGCTCGAACTCGGGGATCGCGCCGGTGAAGCTACTGAAGCGGCCCGACGGCGTGACGGATGACGTCCGGGTTCCGACAAGGAGGCCATCAATGTTGGCATCGACGGTCACAAAGAGCGCGCCAGCGTAGCTGGGACCCCTTGGTCCGACGCCGGGAGTCCCGCGAATCCTTAGCCAATCCACGAAGGATGGCGCGGTAAATGCCTCGTTTGGCGCGAGGTCCAGCGTGAAGCGCACGGTGTGGTCCGGTGTCGTCACCGCCGTCGCGACCCACTCGAAATGGGCGATCTTGCGCGAGGTGGAGGCGTTCGTGACCACGAGTTCGCTCGAGAAGGTCCCGGACTCCCCAACGAAGGGCAGCGTCAGCGATCGCGTCCCCGACGGCACGCCGGTGGCGACGGGTGGGATCACGCAGCCATCCTGGGTCCGGTTGTCGGTCACGACGCCCCACGCGTAGTAGGGGGCGTTTCCGCCGACGCGCTCGATCCAGGCGAAAGCGGAGGATGCCCTCAGGCTGGACGTCGCCAGCACGCGATTGAACTGGAAGAAGCCGCCTGGCCGGAGCGTGAGGTCGGGGAGAGTCACGCGACCTGGGTTGGCCGCGTCGGTCGAGATCAGGGTCACGCGCAGCACGACATCCCCGGCCGTGCGGTCGCCCGCGTTGACGAGCGCCAGGTTGGAACGATCCTCGGCGGTCTCGCGGAGCCCTCCGATCACCGAAGGCCCGGTGAAGGTCTCCGAAGGGCGAACTCCTGGAAACGAGACCCCGAAGGATCGGGATGGGCCGAGCTGGTTTCGTATGCGAGCCAGCGCGAAGACCTCTTCCGGCGAGCTGAGCCCCGAGAACCGAAGGCGAAGGGTTCCGCCCCAGGGGCCCTCGGTCGGAGCCGCGATTCCCATTCCGGTCACGCCGTTCCGAAGGCTCGTGCGTTGCTCCCCTCCGGCGAGCGTGGTTGTCGAGTCCACGTCGCCGAGACCGATGGCGGCCGTGTAGGACGCGTCCAGTCGAACCGCGGACGGCCCGCGGTTCGCGACGGTGAGCTCTGGGGAGAAGCGCGCGCCATTCGCTCCGGGCGCGGCCATCAGGAACGGAATCAGGAGGGTCGTCCCGTAGCTTCCGGAGGTCCCTCCGCAGCTGTTCAGCCGAATGGTCAACCGGCCTTGGGAGTCAGTCGATACCAGGTCTGGGGCGCCATCGGCGTTGAAATCCGCGGCGACTCCAGGCATTACGGGACCGAGGTTCAGGCCCTCGGAAAGCCCGCCCCTGCCGTCCCCTCTGAAGAGGAGGTTGCCTGCCGTGCTGCTTGCGAGGATGTCGAGGTTTCCATCGCCGTCGAAGTCCGCGACGGTCTTCCCGTCGTCCGTTCCGAAGAAGGCCAGGGGGACCGTCGCCCCCTCGTGGAACGTGCCGTCGCCGTTCGCGAGGGCAACGGAAAGCGTGGAACCGATCGTCAGGAAGCAGCTCGAGACAATGTCTGCGAGGCCGTCTTTGTTCATGTCCGCGAGGATGAGGTTTCTGCCTAAAAAGGGCAGGAGGATTGCGGGACCGAAGCCTCCGGATCCATCGCCGGGCAGAACCGAGATTGAGGCGCAGCGAACCAGAGGAACCGCAAAGACAAGGCCGAGGTTCCCGCTTCGATCGATTTGGCCCGCAAGGGTCTCTCCAGCCACGGGTGCGGCCGACTCCGGAAAGGCCGGCTCGAACGAGCCTTGACCGTCGCCCCTCAGCAGGATGAGGCGGCCGCCTTGGGAGGTTCCGTCGCGCGTTCCGCGGACCACGACATCGAGCCGCGAGTCGCGGTCGAAGTCGCCCACGGCCATGGATATCGCGCGAATTCCCACGACTACCTCAGAGCCTTCGACAAAGCCGCCGGTGCCATCGCCAAGCAGCACCCGAACCGTAGAAGGACCAGGTCCGGAAGGTTCCCGACGAAGCACGACCGCGTCCATGTGTCCATCGCGATTAAGGTCGCCCGCCGCGATCGCGGTTCCGTCGCGGTGTGCCGAGACCGTATGCGGTGCGGCGAAGGCGCCGGCGCCCAGGCCGGAAATGAAAAAGACACCAGACGGTGTCTGGACCAGAAGATCGGGGCGCTGGTTTTCATCGAAGTCCGCGGCGATCACGTTTAGAGCAGGCCCGACACCCGCAGCCAGAAGCCTAGGAGCGCCAAAAGACACCTGTGCGCAGCGCGGGGCTCCCACGTCCAGCCGAGCCTCAGCTGCGGGCCTCGGCGTCCCGAGCGACGCGAGGACGACGATTGCAGTGAAGACCAGCCGCCGACCGGGGCCCCGCGGGTTGGAGTGGGCCCCATTCAAGAGTTGATTCATAGTGACCTCGATCCTCTGGCCGCAAGGGACCGTCGCCCGTCCGGCCGCTGCAGCTGGAAGTGGCCCTTGGCGCGGTACGCTTACGCCCGTTTAGGGTGCCGTAACGCCGCTCAGCTTGTCAGGCCCGCCAAGAACCGAGGATCCTCGCGCCAGCCGGGCCGGGCCGCGACGTGGAGCTCCAGAAAGAAGCGGCGTCCGAACGTTCGCTCGAGGTCCAAGCGTGCCGCGGTCCCGCAATCCCGGAGCATGCTCCCGCCTCTGCCGAGGACGATTCCGCGGTGGCTGTCCTTGTCGACCACGATCGTGGCGGCGATGACCGTGAGGCGCTTGGCCTCGTCCTGCCTCACGTCTTCGATCACGACGCCGAGGCCGTAGGGAATCTCCTCGCGGGTCTTCTGCAGGAACTTCTCGCGAATGGCCTCGGCCCAGCGCACGCGATCCTCCGTGAGCGTGAGCTCTCCCTCCGTGAACAGCTCGTCTCCCTCGGGCAGGTACTTGAGCAACAGGGCCGGGAGATTCTCGAGGCCTTCTCCGGAGAGAGCCGAGACCGGGACGATCTCCTCGAAGATGCCGAGCCTCGCGAGGCCCTCGAGCCGAGGCAGAAGAGACGGCCTCTCCTGCCTCGAGAGCCGGTCGATCTTGTTGAGGAGCGCGATACGCGGCCCCGGCGCCTTCGCGAGCAGCGTCTCCGTGAAGCGATCGCCCTTGCCCGGCGGAACCGATGCGTCGATCACGAGCATCCTTAGGTCCACCTCGCGAATCGCCTCCATCGCCTCATCCAGCATCAACCGGTTCAGGCGATGGAGTGGCTTGTGGAGGCCTGGCGTGTCGACGAAGACGAGCTGTCCCTCGGGCCGGTTCAGGATGCCGAGCAGCCGGCGCCTCGTGGTCTGGGGCTTATCCGACACGATCGCGACCTTCTGCCCGACGAGCGCGTTGACGAGCGTCGATTTCCCGGCGTTCGGCCGCCCCACGACCGCGATGGTTCCGGCGCGGCGGCGTGACCTCCCGGACGGATCCGGATCCTGCGGCGTCGCCGGGGAAGGCTCTTTCAGCGGATCCTTCAACGGCCGTCCTCCGATTCGGCGACGGGCTCGGCACGCGTCACCCGAACCCGGTGGATCTTCTTGCGGTCCGCTTCGAGGACCGTGAACGTGAGGCCCGCTTCCGTGGCGCGCTCGCCGGGCCGCGGGATACGGCCCAGCCTCTCCGAGACAAGGCCCCCAACCGTGTCGTAATCGGCGGGGGGAAACGTGACGTTGAAGAGCGACGCGATTTCGGAGACGCGCACGCGGCCCGCGACCGAGTAGCCGCCTGCGGGTTCCGGAATCACCGGATCCACCGCGTCCTCGTGCTCGTCGGCGATCTCGCCGACCAGCTCCTCGACGAGGTCTTCGAGGGTCACGAGACCCGTGACGGAGCCGTATTCGTCGACGACCACCGCAAGGTGCTGGCGCCGCCTTCGGAAATCGGCGAGGAGGGTCGCGATGGTCTGCGTCTCCGGCGCGAAGTGCACCTCGCGGGCGATCGCGCGCGCGTCCGTGGGGGGTTTCTCGGCTCGGACCGCCGCGAAGACGTCCTTGACATGGACGACGCCGACGGGCTTCTCGACGCCGCCGTCGACGAGCGGAATGCGCGTGTACTTGGTCTGCACGAAGAGATCCGCGACCTCACCCAGCGAGGCGCTCGCGTCGATGACGGTCATGTCCGGGCGCGGCGTCATGACCTCGCCCACGGTGCGGTCCCAGAAGTCGACGGCCCTCGAGACCAGCTCTTCCTCGTGCTTCTCGATGATGCCTTCCTCGCGGGCCACGTCGAGAAGGGCGCGCACCTCGGCGTCCTTGCTGGCCTCCTTCTCGACCGCGTTCGCGGTGGGACCGCCGTCATCGGGCTCGCTCTCCCTTTCCACCAGCCGCGAGAGCACGGGATAGAGCGGCGCCGACAGGACCAGGACGAGCGGGATCAGCCACCAGAAGGCCTGGAGAACATGGTCCGCGCCACGCTGGGCGACCCAGCGGATCACGATGGCTTCGAGGACGATCCACCCCAGGAGGATCGTCACGGCCGCGACGAGCCACGGCTCGGGAACGACCGGGAACGAGGTTCGAAGCGTGGTTCCGAGGGACAAGAGCCCGCCTAAGACCGCGCCCTGGGCGCTCAGACGCACCGCGACCCGCGAGACCTGGAAGTGGCCGGGCTCCAGGAGCTGTCTTAACCGCGGCGGGCTCTCGTCGTAGAGCGACTTACGGCGAATCGCCGAGAGCCCTTCGAGCGCGTGCGCGAAGCCCGAGAGCAGCACGTAGATCCCGGCGAAGAGCGCCGCGAAGAGAAGCGCGAACCCGCCTCCGATGGAGAGCCCGTTTGCGTTCACGAGGCCCTCCGCTTGAGGGCCGGCTCGTCTTCCGGAACCCCGTCCGGGCCGGGCCCGAAGGCGCGCCGCACCAGCCGCCGTTGAAGCGCGAACATCTCGCCGTGGTCGGTCTCGTGGTCGTAGCCGAGAAGGTGGAGAAGCCCGTGCGCGATCAGGATCTGGACTTCCCGCGCATCGCCGTGTCCGTAGCGCCGGGCCTTGCGGGCCGCGTAGGGAACGTCGATCGCGAGATCGCCCAGGAAACGGACTCCCCGCTCATGGGACGGCTCCGCGGGGAACGACAGCACGTCCGTCGGGCGGTCCACCTTGCGCCATGCGCGGTTGAGGCTTCGCATGCGGGCATCCCCGCAGAGGAGGATCGAGACGCTGGCGCGGGAGGCTCCAACGCCGGCGAGGAGCGCCGCGGTCCAGGCCGCGACGTCTCCGCCTGACGGCCCCCTTGCGACGGTCCGGTTCACGGCCACGCGCTCGGGATCGGCAAGACCCCGGACCGCGGCCGTCGCTGGTGGAGGTTTCCCCCGCACGCGTCAGCCCTGGCCGTTCGAGGGCGGGGGAGTCTCGCCGTTCGCGAGGTCGTTTTTCGGACGGGCCGAGGAGTTCCCCTCTTCGCGCGGGCGGCCCTCGAACTCCTCATAGGCGTTCACGATCGCCTGCACGATCGGATGGCGCACGACATCCCGCTGGTCGAAGCGGATGAACCGGATTCCCGTGACCAGCGAAAGCACCCGATCCGCCTCCCTAAGGCCGGAGACCTTGCCGTGAGGGAGGTCGACCTGGGTGACGTCTCCCGTGATCACAGCCTTGGCGCCGAAGCCCAAGCGGGTGAGGAACATCTTCATCTGCTCCGAGGTCGTGTTCTGCGCCTCGTCGAGGATGATGAACGCGTCGTTCAGCGTCCTTCCGCGCATGAACGCGAGGGGCGCGATCTCGATGATGTTGCGCTCCAGAAGGCGCCCGACCTTGTCGTAGCCCAGGATGTCGTAGAGCGCGTCGTGGAGCGGGCGGAGGTATGGGTTGACCTTCTCGGCGAGGTCGCCCGGCAGAAAGCCCAGCTTCTCGCCCGCCTCGACGGCCGGCCGGCAGAGCACGATGCGCTTGACCCGCTTCTCCAGAAGCGCCGCCGCCGCCATCGCCACCGCGAGATAGGTCTTTCCGGTCCCCGCGGGGCCGATCGCGAACACGATGTCGTGCTCCTGAACCGCCGCGAGGTACTCCTGCTGGCGCATGTTCCGAGGCGAGACCGCGTTGCGCAGCGCGGGTCCGACGGACCGGTTCTCGAAGAACTCCAGAAGCGAGACCTCGGGGCTCTCCTTGACGAGGCGAATCGCGGTCACGAGGTCGGGCTTCTTCGGAGAGAACCCACTCTCCATCAGACGGCCAAAGTCCGAGAGGAGCCGGGCCACCCTCTCGCAAGCCTCCGGCTCGCCGGAAAGCGAAATCTCCCGTCCCCGCGCTGAGATCTCAACCCCGAACGCGTCTTCCAGGAGCCTTAGGTTTTCGTCGTGTATTCCGAAGAGCGCGCTGAGCCCCGTCTCCGGAAGGGTCAGCGGTGTGGTGCCTGGTCTGATACGGAGCGCCTCCTTGCGCGCGGGGAGAATACCGGACCGACGGCAAAGGTCAACGAAGTGAGGCGTCTGGGCGTCTGGCCTCAGCCCCTAAGCCTCACGCCACTTCCACGGCCGGGCCGTCTTTCACGATGCGGCCGTCGCGGATTTCCACGATCCGGCCGGCCCTCTTGGCGAGGCCCATGTCGTGAGTGATCACGATCAGAGTCCGGCCTTGAGCGGCCAGCTCGAGGAAGAGGCCCATGATGTCGCCGCCCGAGCTGGTGTCCAGGTTTCCGGTTGGCTCGTCGGCCAGGATGATGTCCGGGTCCATCGCGAGCGCCCTCGCGATCGCGACCCTCTGCATCTGACCGCCGGAGAGCTCGGTCGGCTTGTGCTCCATCCGGTCTTGCAGGCCGACCTTGCCGAGTAGCTCGGAGACCCTCTCCTTCCGTTTTTTCGGGGCCACACGGCCGAAGAGGAGGGGCATTTCGACGTTCTCGAAGGCCGAGATCTGTGGCAGCAGGTTGAACGACTGGAAGACGAAGCCGACGCGGCGATTGCGCACATCGGCGAGCTGGTCCCGGGTGAGGCCGGCGATGGCCTCGCCGCCGATCCGGTATTCGCCGCCGGTCGGCGTGTCGAGGCATCCGAGGAGGTTCATCAGCGTCGATTTGCCCGATCCGGACGGCCCCACGACCGCGAGGAACTCGCCCTTTTGGACGTCGAGATCCACGTCCTTGAGCGCTTCGACCTTGACCTTCCCGGTGTCGTACACCTTGCGGATTGCCCGCATCTCGATGATCCCGCGCGGGCGCGGCTCGGCGCTTGGGTTGTCCAGCCAGGACCTCCGGGGAGAATCTGTGAGGGACAGTGGCAGGGCGCTCGACATTGGTCTACTCCAAGTTGCTCAAGGACGTTCTTGCTATTCGTACCGCAGGGTGGTCGCGGGGTCGATCGCGGCGGCCCGGCGCGCCGGGAAGTAGCCGGCCGCGAGGCCGATGAGACCCAGAATCGCCGAGGTCGCGGCGCCGATCGCGGGCGAGAGCGTCGGCTTCCCAAGAAACTCCATGACCTGGTTCCCTTGCGTCGGAATGAAGCTCATCAGCGTCACCAGGAGGATCGCGATGGACATGCCGGCGGCGCCGCCCAAGAGCGTGTAGACAAGGCCCTCCAAGACAAACGGCCCGGTGATCCAAGCGCTCCGCGCGCCGAGCGCCATCTTCACCCCGATCTCCCGGGTTCGCTCTTTGACAACGGCGTACATGATGTTGGCGACTCCCACGCCGCCGATGAGAAGCGTCAGGGCCCCGATGATCCCCAAGAAGAGCTGAATGCCAAGTGTGATGTTGGTCGTGACCTGGCCGCTTTTGACGGTGTCCCATGTCTGCATCGCGCGCTCGTCGGTGGGGTCGAAGCCGTATCGCGCGCCGGTCACCTCGTTGAACCGCTGAAGGGCCAGCTTCATGTCCTCCGGGCGTCGGACCTGCAAGACCAGGTTGTTCAGGCGATCGCGCCCGAAGACCGCGCGGAAGGTGGAGATCGGTATCACCGAGTGGTTCTTGTCCGGCCCGCTGTACGCCCCCATTTGGGTCTTCTTCTGCATGACCCCGATGACGGTGAACGGAGAGCCGTTGACAAGCAGGGGCTTCCCAACAGGATCCTCTTTTCCGAAGATGTCCTTGGCAACCTCGTCGCCCAGGAAGACAACGCGCCTCTTCTCGGCCTCGTCGAGGGGGCTGAGGAAGCGCCCTCCAGCGACCGGGAAGTGCTTGCGCATGTCGCCATAGGGGTAGTTGGTTCCGACCACGCGTCCGTTCACGGTCTTTTGGCCGTACGTCAGGGTCGTTCGCCACGAGGTGATCTCGCCAACCAAGGCCGCGAGCTCAGGGAGCCTCGCGGCCAGGAACGGGACGTCGTCGATGCGAACCCGGATGGGACGGCCCGGAGGAAGCCCCTTCCAGGGCTTGCTGGTCTCGCTCGGCCAGATCACCGCGATGTTCTCGCCCATGGCCCGGCGGTTCTTGCCAAGTTGTCTCTTCAGGCCCTCGCCGAAGGCCAGCAGAAGCAGAATCGCGACGGTTCCCCAGGCGATCGCCGCGATCGTGAGGAATGCGCGCTTCTTGGCAAGCCTCGAAGACAGCAGGAACAGGTGGAAGATCAAACCGATGCGTCGTGTGGCCACGTCGTTCGCCCTTTCTGGCCTCCTGCGTGCCTCCGAGCGGTCAGCCGGCTGCGGAGGGGGTTTGGGTGAACCCGAAGCCTGGCGGGTTCCCCCGGAACGTCTATAGCTTCATCGCGACGACGGGATCCAGGCGCGAGGCCTCGCGGGCCGGGAAGTAGCCGGCCAGAAGCCCAATCACACCCAGGATTCCGATCGTGATCGCGAAGACCAAAGGCGAGACCTCAGGATCTCCTACATATTGGGTCAGGCCAAGTTTTGGAAACACCGCGCATAGACCCATGGAGATCGCAAACCCAACGATCCCGCCGATCGCGACCACGGTGAGGGTCTCGAGCAGGAACTGCGTGAGGATCGCCTTCTGCTTTGCTCCGAGCGCCATCTTGATGCCGATCTCGCGGGTCCGCTCCTCGACCACGACATTCATGATGTTGGAGACCCCGATGCCGCCAACCACGAGCGTGAGGGATCCGATCACGCCCAAAAACAGCGAGAACGCCAGCATGAACACCTCGAAGAACTTGAACTGCTCGGTCGTGTCCCAGACCGAGAGCGCCTCCTTGTCCTTGGCGCTGAAGTGAAGGCGCCGCCCAAGGATTTCCAGGATGCGGTCGGAGACGGCCTGGGTCTCCATGGCCGTTTCGGCCCGAAAGACGACGTTGTTCAGGTACTTTCGACCGGTCAGCGCCCGAAAGGTCGTGCTCGGGATGAAGCCCTTGTCGTAGTCGCGTCCGCTGTAGCTGGAGTCCTGATCCTTCTCTTTGAGGACTCCCACAACCGTGAACGGAGAGCCTCCCAGGATCACGGTCTTTCCGACCGGGCTGTCCTTGCCGAACACGGTCTTGGCGATCTTGTCGCCCAGAAACAGCGCCCGGCGTTGCCCGGCCATGTCCAGCGGGTTCAGGAAGCGTCCGCCTTCCTGCGGAATCAGGTTGCGCATGGTGCCGAACTCCGGGGACACGCCCGAGATGTCGAGCGGATAGGTCTTGGCGTCGTACCGGAGCTTCATCGCGTCGGAGTATTCGGAGGAGATCGCACGGAGCCCTTCGGCATCGCGCCGCACGACCTCAATATCGTCCTCCGTGAGCCGGATCCTCCGGCCTCGCCCTAGGCCCTGGTGGGGGATCGACGTGAGCCCCGGCCAGGCGATCGCGATGCGGTCCCCAAGCCCGGCCGTGGACTTGATCATCTGCCGCTTCAGGCCGGTTCCAAAGGCCAGGAGCAGCGTGACCGCGACCGTGCCCCAGATGATCCCGAAAATCGTCAGGAATGTGCGCAGCTTCTGGCTGCGCGTATCCCTGAGGAGCTGGAAAAGGACGTCCCTAAGCGTGCTCATCGAACGCGCCCCGGCTCAGGAAATTTCCTTGGGCGGTCTCTGAACCACCTTGTCGCCCTTCTTGAGACCCGACACGACCTCGACGTTCAACCCATCCGAAATGCCCAAGACCACATCCTGCTTGCGCGGCGGCGCCTTCTGATCGCGCTCGTCGCCGGGCAGCTCCACCCAGGTCTTCTTGCCCCCCTCCTCGAACGTCACAAGCCTTTCGGGGATCGTGACCACGTCCTTCTTCTCGCGGATGATGAGGTCCGCGTTGGCGGAATAGCCCGCGCGCAGCACCACGTTCCCGGACGGCGTGAGCTCGATCTCCACGTCGAACAGCGTCGCCCCATCCTTCTGCTGCGCCTGCGGGGCGATGCGCGAGACGTTGCCGGTCACGACGTCGGTGGGAAGCGCTCCGACCTTGATGCGCGCGGGGAGGCCGACGCGCAGCTTGCCCACGTCGATCTCATCGACCGTGCCCTTGAAGATCAGATTGCTCATGTCCGCCACAGTCGCGAGCTCGGTGCCGGGTTGGTAAGACGTGAGCGGAACGACCGGATCCCCGGGATTGACGGAGCGCGTCAGGATGGTCCCTGCCGCGGGCGCCCGGATGATCGAGTCGATTCCGGCCTCGGCCGTTGTGAGCCGCCCCTTGCGGGTCAGCTCGCGCTCCTGGTCCGCCTTGTTCTTGGCAATCGTGGCCAGCGTGAAGGACTCTTTGCGGGCGTCCACGTCGGACTTGGGAACAATGCCCTGGCGATGGAGCTCCTTGGCGCGATCGAAATCCAGAAGCGCGCGATCGAACGAGGCCTGCGCGGATTCGACCCTCCGGTCCACCTCGGTCATCTCCATCGGCGTGGGATCGGGCGAGATCTCAAACAGCGGGTCCCCGGCGCGCACGAGATCTCCGACCTGGACCCGGCAGGTTCGCACGATGCCGGAGATCTTCGACTTGACCTGGAATTTCTGCCGCGGTTGGATCTGCCCAACCGCGAGCGCCTTTTCGGTGATCGAGGAGACCTCGGCCTCTACGAGCTTGAGCTTCCCCTTCGCCTTCGAACCGCTGGTCGCCCACGCGTAGACACCGGTGAGCCCGCCGGCGACGAGGATCAGGACGAACAGAACCTTGAAGAGCCTTCCCATCGCGAAACCTCCCTGGCGAACCGCGTTCGGGGCCTCGTCTCACAAAAGGAACGGTCTTGGGCGCGGTTCGGAGAAGGTACGTCGCGACCCTCCAAAGGTTCCGGGCCTTCCGCGGTCTGGGGCGTTCAGGAGTCAGGCCTCCGCGAATTCCTTGAGGAGACCCTCGGCCAGATCGATGCGGCCGATGCCGAGCCAGGCGTCGCGCGCGGCCCCGAGGTGCCTTCGTCTTTCCGAAGGGTCGGTCGCGAGGCGCGCGAGGCGCCGGTAGACGAGCCCGATCGAAAACGGCTCCGGAACCTGCCGATAGAGCGCGAGCGCCCCGTCCAGCTGTCTTGCCGCGGCGCTCGCGTCACCGCGCTTCCCAGCGACGTTCCCCAGGCCGTAGAGGCAATGCGCCTCGCCGAGGCTGGATCCCAGCCCGCGGTACAGCGCGAGGGCCTCCTCGTAGAGCTTCCCGGCCTCTTCCAGCTCCGCGCGGCTGAGCGCGATTCCCGCGAGGCCGTACACGCAGTTGGCCTCCCCGAGGGCATCTCCGACGCGCCGGTAGAGCGGGCGGGCTCGGGCGTACATCTTCCGGGCCACCGCGAGCTCCGATCGCGAGCTTGCGACATCGCCCAGCCCGCGGACGCAGCCCGCCTCGCCCGCGAGATCCCCAAGCCGCCGGTAGACGAGGAGCGCGTCCTCATACAGCTGCCGCGCCTCGGCGGGCGCCGCGCCGCGGAGCGCGAGATCGCCCAGGCACTTCTTGCAGTTGGCCTCGCCGACCACGTCCTGAGCCTCGCGATGCAGGGGCAAGGCCTCCGTGAAGAGCCTTCGTGCCTCCTCGAACTGGAGCTTGCGCAGGGCCACTTCGCCGAGGCCCTGAAGGCAGGTGGCGATCTCCTGCGTGAACCCGACTCCGCGAAAGAGGGGGAGCGCCGCGAGGTAGCGATCCCGCGCCTCGTCCGGGAACTCTCCGGCCACGACATCCCCCAGCTTGCGCAGGCAGATGGCCTCGCCGAAGACGTTCTTGACCCTCCGGTAGAGGCTCAGCGCCTCCGTGAAGCCGAGCCGCGCGGCGGGCATGTCGCCCCGGTCCCACGCAAGGTCGCCGAGGCGCTGAAAGGCGTTCGCCTCCGAGAGAGCGTCGCCGGTTCGGCGGGCGGCCTCCCGGGCCTTCTCCACGATCGCCTCGGAGCCCAGGCCTGTGGCGCGAAGGAACCGCGCGTAAGAGATCGTTGACTGAATCGCTCGGTCGGCCGAGGGCCTCTCGAGCCCGACCTCGATCGCCCGTTCAATGTTGCCGATCTCGCCGCGCAGAAGCTCCAGGGCCTCCGAGCCGCCCTCCCGCCCTACGCGCTTGCCCTGCGCGGCCGCGAGGTCGATGTACCAGTCCCCCACGAGATCGAGGTCCTCGACCGGTGCCGGGTAGCTCGCGAGCACATGCGCGCGGACCACGGACGGCGTGAGCACCCGGCCGCCCTCCTCCACAAGAAAACCCGCCCGAAACAGCGACGGGGCGGCGGCCGCGCCGTAGTCGGGCACGAGACGCGGAAGATCGTCCGCGCTCATCCCGTCCGGAAGGCGCGCGAAGAGCGCCAGAAGCGCTCGCGCGGCCTCGGTGATCCACGGTCCGTGGAGCGCGAGGGCGAGCGCGATCGAGACCAACGTCTCGGGCTCGGCGTCCGGCTCCGAGCCCCGCAGGAGGCCGGTCTTCTCGTCCAGCCAGCGGCGCGCCAGCGTGCGGAGGCTCCGCTCGCCCTCGGCCTCGGCCGCCATGAGGGAAAGGATCAGCGGGTTGCCGGCGGCCGCCTTCATCAAGGCAGGCAGGTTCGAATCCGCCCGCGAAGCAGTGCCGGCGCGAGAGAGAAAGGCCTCGGTGGCCGCGCCGGCCTCCAAGGCGTGGAGAGTCAGAAACCGCGTACCGTCCCCGGACTCTGCGGCCGGGGGCTCGGCATGCCCGAGAAGCACCGACAAGCCGTACCCGGCCTTCGGGAGCGAGAGGAGCTCGCGGACGAACCGATCGGAAAGCATCGCGGCGTCGATCCCGTCGAGGATCAAGGCCGAGGGCGACTTGACCAGATGGCGCAGCACCCGGGATGCCAGGCTGGGGCCGAGATCGAGATCCGGAATCGCCCGCGCGATCGCGGTGACGACGCCGGCTCGCCGCTTGGCAAGCGGTGCGGACGGACCATAGGGACCGGCGTCGAGGCGGGCGAAGTAGCGCCTCGGCCCGAAGCGCCTCTCGACGCGGCTGTCGTGGAGCACGGCCGAAAGGAGAGCCGTCTTCCCGATCCCTCGCGGTCCGCCAACGGCGTAGGGGCGAGGCTCGTCCGAGATCGCGGCCTCGACCACGGCCTCCAAGGCGGCCTCGCGGCCCTTGAGGCGCGCCCGGGCGGGGAGCCGCATCGCGAACGGCGCGAGCCCCACGAGCGAGGGCGTCGCGAACGAGGCCTCGTGCAACGCCTCCATCTCGGCTGCCTGCGGTTCACTCATGCCGTCGACCACACCCGGTGCCTCTCTTTTCCATCCACCGCTTCCGGGCGTTCGTCGCGGCCCAAGGGCCGTCCCGACGCCCACACTCACCCAAAGGACCGCGCCGCATCGCGACGAAACGCAGATCTTAGACGTTAGACTGCCGGGCCGTTCATCTCAGATTGAGAGGTGCCGTTTGGCCGAAGCCGCTGAAGTCCCCGAGGCCCGTGACCCCTTCGAGCGCCGGGTCGCGCTGACGATCGCGGTTCTGGCGGTCGTCCTGTCCGTGATCTCGACGATCGGCTTGCCGTC
>WBZQ01000737.1_pt1 | contig 24507 bp, 18 predicted proteins | sample 5204251 | NCBI WGS metagenome assembly WBZQ01 (sample SAMN12412402, study PRJNA552823) | activated sludge metagenome | isolation source: activated sludge from nitrification reactor of wastewater treatment plant... | place: USA: Virginia | collected 2017-09
AGATTGCTTTAGGCCTATTTTTAATGCCAAACCTTTACCTTGTTGATCAAGTTGATTACAGATCTGCTTTGCCGCACGTTCGGTTAATGTAATCGCCATAGTAAATAAAAATAATTAGAAAGCCGCTTCACGCATATCATATAATTTCACTACTGACTGACCTTGTTGTTGCTCACGTTTCTTTTGATCGTCAATCAATTGCTTGAGGGTGACGCTACCAAGATAATTAAAAATAATATCGTTGAGCTCTGCCCATAAGTCATGTGTTATACATTTTCCTTCATCTAAGCAGTTTTCTTTCCCTCCACACCGACGATTATCAATCGGTTCATCAACTGCCAAAATAATGTCTGCAATCGAAACCTGATCCAGGCTTTTAGCTAAACAATACCCACCTCCTGGTCCACGAACACTATCAACCAATTCACGTTGACGTAATTTGGCAAATAATTGTTCCAAATAAGAAAGGGAAATTTTTTGGCGCTGACTTATATCTGCAAGTGTCACTGGGTTATTGGAGTGCTGCATTGCTAGATCAAGTAGCGCTGTTACCGCGAATCGTCCTTTAGTCGTTAATCTCATAGAAGATCCTTATAGCATCGTTGGTAAATTACTTGATTATTTTTGTCAACTATATAATACCTTACTAAGATAGTCAACTATAACCAATAAAAATTTATCGTGACGATGTCTCTAATCTGCCCAAATTTAAAAAATAAAACCCCTTTCTACTTTTCCAATTTGACTGAGAACATCATCTACTGCTATGATCGCACTTTCTGGCGCGGGGTGGAGCAGTCTGGCAGCTCGTCGGGCTCATAACCCGAAGGTCGTAGGTTCAAATCCTGCCCCCGCAACCCGCTTATCCTTGCTGAGAATCGCCGTTTCATGCGGCTTTTCAGCAAGCTCAGCTTTACGGGATGAACGTGCATTTAGGTTAACCATCTCGTTCTTATCTGACAAATCCTCTTTCGAGGAAATTTCGTCAGCATTAGAATCTTCCTGCCAACCATATTTTTGATCACCTGATTCGGTCATCATTTTGACCTGCTGCAACAAAGGATCGTGATCGCTAATCTTTTGCTGCTTGCCTGCCGCAACTGTCAAAATTCCGGCAAGGTCGCCATGCAAGTCGATGGCGTATTCTGTTCCTGACGCTTTGGGCGTCAGTACAATCTTATCAATGAGGCCTCTGAGCAGGTCTGCTGCTTCAGTTCTGGTTTCTTCCCTGTTGAGAGAAACTCGTAGCGCTTCCACTTCTTTCTGGTAACGCTGAGACATGTTCGGATGCAGAAGCACTGGCGCTTCCTCTTTGCCGTCGAGATAGCTTTCCAGCTCTTCCCGGCGTTCAATGATCTTATTGAGCGCGTCTTTCACTTCCGATGCAGGTATCCCGTTTTTGATGGCTTCGATAATCTTTTCCTTATCAGCAGCCAGCTTTTGTAGCTCTTTTTTGTAACGGTTTATCGCCGCATTCCGGGTTTGTCGCAGCTCATTGATATGTTTTGTGTATTCCTCGCAAAATACCTTTACCAGTTCCGGGTTCATCAAGTGGTGCTGTAGCGCTTCCAGAATGGTGTGCTCCAGGCTCTCTTGTTTAATGGTGAGCCGGTTGCTGCAAGTGCCCTTATTTCTGGCAGCGGAGCAACCGTAGCGATCAGCCGACACTTTGCTCATGCCGCTGCCGCAGCAACCGCAGGTAAGAAGGTAAGAAAACAAGTTTTTTGGGCGCTGCTTGGCCCAGAATTGAGGTTTCTCATCCAGCGCTTTCTGGCGTATCTTGACCTGCTCCCAGAGCTCTTCATCGATAATGCGTAAGTGAGGGACTTCGGTAATGATCCAGTCTTCTTCTGGGTTTGGCCGGGCGACACGTTTACCTGTATCCGGGTCTTTTAAAAATTTTTGACGATTCCAGATCAGCCGACCTATGTAGAGCTCATTATTGATAATGCCGGTGCCGCGCCGTCTGTTCCCGTAAATTGTCGTTGCGCCCCAAGCTTTGCCAGAGGGGCATGGAATGCCTTTTTTATTGAGATTTAGCGCAATTTTCTTGGGTGAAACGCCAGCGGCGTAATCGCGGAAGATTTGCTTAACAATTTCTGCTTCTTCCTTATTGATCTCACGATCACCCCTGATCGCTTCACCATAGGAATCAAATTGTTTCACTACATTGTAGCCATAGCACAAGCCTCCGCCAGATTTTCCTTTTTCTATCCGGCCACTTAGACCGCGATGGGTTTTGGCCGCCAAGTCTTTTAAAAACAAGGCATTCATCGTTCCCTTCAGTCCGATATGGATGTCGCTCACTTCGCCGCCATCGGATAAGGTATGAATAGCAATGCCGACAAACTGAAAACGTTTATATATGCCTGCAATATCCTGCTGGTCTCTGCTTAAGCGATCCAGCCCTTCAGCCAGAACAATATCAAACTTGTTAGCCATGGCATCTTGCATAAGCATCTGGATTCCAGGGCGCATCAGGCTCGCACCGCTGATACCGTGATCGGTATAGGTATTAACTACCTTCCAGTTTTCATGCTTGGCTCGTTCACTGCAAATCCGGATTTGATCTTCAATCGAGGCATCGCTTTGAAGATCACTGCTATATCTGGCATAAATGGCAACTTTTTTCATATCAAGACTCCAAATCAGGCTTTTGTGTCAAAGACGTTGTGCATCTGAGATGGCGCTCGTAGTCTTGCTCGGCTGAACGCCGAGCAAGAAAGCGAACAACGTCAACAATCCGCGAGTCGATATTATGACTCGGTTTGCGGGTGGAACTCCACCCTTTACCTTGCTTGGATTGTTGCTTGTTAGTCAATTTAAAAATCCTCTGGGATAGTGAATGAACGTAAGTACCTGTTGATTTCATAAATAAATATCAACTTTTAAGTAAATTGCTGCTATCAAGCACGGTTGATAAACAAAACAACAGGTTTCTATTTTCATAATAAAACTTTAGTATTAACAAAATCTTAAGTTGTTCTACTGTCAGTTACTTATGTCACTGCGTGTAGTTTATGTCCTGTGCTTGATTTTGTTTCGGAGCTTGCTGGCGCTCAGCTCTCATGCGCTCCAATTCTTCCCTGGAACGCAGCGCGATTCTTCCGTTAATGGGTAACGCATTGAGCTGAAGCGATAATCCTCCTTCCTTGGTCGGCCACGCAGCACCGATCTTGTGCCAGTGATTTTTATCATTGCTGCCTTCTTCAACGCTGTAGGCAATATGGCTGGGCAGCCTGGATTTATTTTCGTCAGAACTATCACTCATGGTTCGATCTCCTGTTTAGAATGGTTGAAATGTACCTTCGCCAGCCCTTTATGGCTGGATAAAACCTGTTCGCGCTCCATGTCATGCAGCGCGTTTTGCAGGGTTTGCTCACCCTGCTTGATCTTTTTTTCTCGCTCAATTTCGATAGTGGACACCACGCAGGCCTGAATAGGCCCGCCAATGGTGTAATCCAACTGGGCATTTTTCCGCATACGCTCAGCACGAAGTTGGTCGAGCATAGCCTTGGTAATCACATTCATTACCCCCGCTTCAGGGGATAATGGCCGTAAATGCTGCTCCGGCCTGTTCTGCCCAACGCTCCCACTCTTTCCGGACGATCTTGACTTGTTGAGGCATCCATCCGGCCCCAAGTCCGTAGAATGTCAGAGCGCACCCCTTCAAATTCACTTCCGCTTTTGGCAAACTCTTTTTGCCTTGAAGCAATTGGTTTCCATCAACGTAAGATGAAGACTCTAGACCGTCCGTAATGACAAGAATCTGGCTGTTTTCAGCGCAATTAAACCCAGAGGTAAATTCCAACCAGGCAACAAGGTTGGTGCTGGATTGAGAAGCCTCTTTTTGTTCAGGCAATGATTGAATGTATTGCGCCACGATGTTTGCCACTTTATTTGGCTTCAATCTCCTGGAAATTTCAAAAGTGGGATTGAGCAGATTCAGCGCGTCTTTACGAGAACCGAATGTTTTGACATGCACAACATCGCCGTCTTTCAATTTGTTGATTTCAGAGGACACATGCTGGCTCGCTACATGCGCAAAATTTTTGTGCGATAGCAGCGGATTCGAAGCAGATAAATCGATACCTATGGTCAGGGTTTTAGCCTGCGCAGTGGATGCAGCGCTGGCTAACAATAAGATAGTCAGAATTTTTCTCATTTTCCTTTCTCCAAAAATTTTGGGTTCATCGCATTAATGATGTCTTGAGGGCGAATGGCTTCGATTTTTGCTATATCTTTAGCGACTTGCTTGGGGTCGATTTTCCGGTGTGAATCTTCGAAGCGAAATTCAGTGGAATATTGGGATTCTTGAAGCCATTTTTTATGCGGTAGAAGCGCATCGGAAATAACGCTCATGACCTCATTAACGATGATCATTCGGATGTAGTTATCATCCATGATGTGCAGATCGTTAATCTCGGAATTTAGCGAAGAATAATCTTTCTGCGCGTTTAAAATAGCTTGATGGTCTTTGATGGCGGCGCGGGCACGAGATAACCTGCCGAAAATGTCATGGATATTGATGGCAATCGTCGTCAGCAATTTATGTGCAATGAAGATATTGACTATAGCCAACCCACCAATACCAAGTGAAAAAGCTAAAACAGCCAACGGATTCGTGACATGAGCAAAGATAGCGTCAACCCATCCTTGCTCAATGGCTTCAGGCAGGCTCCCGATCATGGCAGGCATTTCAATCTGGATCATGCTTCCCAAGCCATCGGCAAAGAGAATGCAGGCAATCAAGAATCCCATTCCAATCAGGTAGGTCGGAATCAGAATTTCAACGCTCCGGTCGACGATTCTAACCGCCAGGTTATGTGGCTTGGCTTTGGCAAGAATGTGGAAGCCGATAATCATGGTCGCTGCCGTAAATCCCATTAGTGTGGGCGACCAGTATTCGTTGTTTTCACCAGCCAGATAGTCGAATACGCGGTAAACAATTTCAAATTCGCTGTAGCCTACGACTGCTAAAGCGAGTCCTGCCAACAAGGTCATTAATATGAGAAGAGGCACTTTTGCAGCAGCTTCAACATGCCTTTTCAGCACGGCTTCAAACCGCATCATCTCTTCTGAGGAAAATAATTCATCTGGTTTCATCTTTGCTACTCCTTTGTTTATTGAAAAGTTCAAGATAAGAAACGCCTATGGTCTGTAACTGCTCCGCGCTCGGTGTCATCAGCCGGGTTGCTGCCGCATAACCTTCATTCCGAACGTTTTCACGCTTTCTGAGCAACTCGGCCCGTTTTTCATTAATTCCCGCTTTTTGTTCGATAAAAGTCTGATGCAGCGGCGCAAGTGGCGGAGGGAGCAGGTTTGAAACAGCCTCAGAGATACGTTCAATTCCCTGCGGCCTTTTTGGGGTTGGTGACATTTTTTGCATAATTACCTCCTTGTTTTTTAGGTGATTTTTTAATAAATTGAATAATGTTTTCATCTTTGATTTCATGCGCTTTAATCGATTGATTTTTGTTTGCGATCAAAAACCTTGCGGGTAATCCTGCGCCAGAAGGTTTCTTTGTGACTGGGATCGGCGGCATATTTCCAAACCGGCAGAGCTTTGAAATATGGTTCATTCTTGAGTTTTAGCGCACGCATTCCCGCCCTGGTGACAATGAGGTTGCCGCTATCCGGGCTCAAGAAGCGTTTGATCTGATCGGCATCCATGACAGCCACTTCCCGGTAAGTTTTACGGCCTGAGTAGTTGTCTCTCTCGACGTGCGATTTTCTGCCCAAAATTTGAGACAGGTGAGTTGCAGTGTCGTCATGGTTGGTTGCCATCCAAAACACGGCATCTGCTTCACCGGAAAATGTCGCCCAGGATTTCGGATAAACTTTTTTCATGAGCTCTATATTCTGCGAAATACCGAGTACGGTTTGCCCGTAACTTCTCGCAACAGCCAGCATGACCTCGAATGTTTCGTTATAGCCCTGGCTAGGCAATTCATCGATAATGGTCAGGCATTGACCGTTCTTTTCACGGACATATTCGAAGGTATAAGCTGTCATATTCGTGAGCAGGCGGCACAGCGGAGCGAGTTCTTCGCGAATGGATAGAACCGGAGCTGTCAGGGAAAATACGACATCATTTCGGGTTTTCAGGTCGCTGAGTGGGAGACTTGTGCTGCGAAGAACATTACAAACGGCTGGTATGTCCAGGCATTTGGTTTGATCCAACAGAGTTGATCGAATGTTTCCCCCTGTTTCGCCGCTCGCATTTGCCAGCGCGGCGGCGGCTCCAGCAATGGCTCCATCAAAAGCAGGATTATTAAGCATGGCGCGAAGCAGGAGCTGCTGAGCCTCCTCCGGCGTTGTTTCTTCTTTACCTGTCTCTTTACTGTAGACACGGTAGCCATTGATCAACAAATTCCTGATATAGGGTAGATTATGATCTTCCTCGGGATGGGTGCTCAAAACATGAAGAATGACGCCGAAGATGAAACCACGGGCGGTATCATAAAAATAAGGTGTCCTAGCTCCAGCAGGCGTGATGACCAATGCTTGCGCAATACGCATGGCCCACAGAACGGCAGCATGGGGGCCGTCACGTTCCATTGCTGACTTGATGCAATCGTAGGCATTAAAGCAGGCGCTGATTGCATTTGAAATACCGTATGGATCGAGCACATACCATGCTCGCCAGTCATATTCAAAAAGAGCATTGGTAATCTGCGCCTTGGGGTCTATGACAAAGACGCTGTTGCGCCACGTGGAAAGTATGGTCATGAGCACAGTTGTTTTACCAGCACCGGTCATGGCATACATGAAAAGGTGCCGATCAACATAAATCCCAACAGGCTGAAGTAACCCAAACCCCAAAGCAAAGGCTCTGCCAAGCAGGATATGACCGGGTTTATAAAGAAGCGTAAGCGTATTGAGTGCGTTGGAAAAACCGCCCGTAGCGCGATTGCCCATCTGAAAGGTACGCTCGAACCAGATTCGGATGTCATTCCAGATGATCATGAGTGATCGCCATGGAAGCCTGGGCCAAAGGCGGTAATAATCCGGATGGTAAAGGCCGGTCTTTCTGGAAAAAAGTATTAAAACCGTGCGAATAGCAAATAACGCTACTAAACAAAATCCTACATAAGAAATTAAAATAGAAATGGCTTCGCCATTCGTTAGAAAACCAATTGCATACAATTTATATAGAGCATAAAGCTCGCTAAAACTCATCGGTAATGACCCCTACCGCTGCCGAAACCAAAGGCTCTTTTTGTGATCTCAAAGCAAATTCTGAGTGCCCATGACCAAATGACAGTTGCGATCATGCCTGACAGGACTGTATGCAGCGCCGGATCAAGCGTTTCAATTTGATACTCGAAAAGACTGAACAAAAAATTCAGCGCAATTTGTCCAGGCTCTATAAATATTTCTGCATTATTCATGAATATTCTCCTTTTTTAACTTATGAATCAGTAACTAATAATGATCGATTAAAATTTTCATGGACTTTATTGGTATTCCTCCTGCATGCAGATAGAATCTGAATCAATAATTCGCCGGTTCGATGATTCCATTTTGGAAAATTGATGTGCTTCCCTGAGTTCAGGGTCGTGTTTCCGTCAAGCTCGTGGAACATTTGCCGCAAATGAGTTGCACGTTGGGCTTGGCCCAAGCGTTCAGCGCACAGGCCGGACATGTATATCTGGTTTTAGAGCGGCGTTTACGCTCGCTGACGGCGTTACTATCCTGTGTAAGGCTTTCCCTCCCGCCTTCACCATCACCCTTTGTTTGTTCCCCCGCTGCACCAAAACGATTCAGGTCAAGCGACCAAACAAACTTATCGCCTTTGCTCAAATATTCCTTAAAGGCAACATCGAACGGTCCGCCCGGGATGATGTATTCGCTCATTCTGACGCCAGTCATTGCGCCCCCCTCCCTGCCGGTGGATGAAGGCATCAATCCAATCCGGATCATTGCGTATGCGAAAGCCTTGTTGTGATAGCCGCCTTTGCCGGGTTTGCCAAGAACCTGTGGGTACTCGGCTTGAGCCAAATGCACCATCTCGTGAACAAGTGTCTTGCATGTTTCCAGCGGATCTTTGAAAAATAAGGGATTGAGCGCGATTTCGGATGCCTTGGTATTAGCCTCCGTTTCTTTATTCCAGAGATTGCGGATAAAATACCCCATAAAACGTACACTCTTAGGTGTAGTGAAAATGACATGTGGCAAATGCACGCTAAAGTGCGGATAGAAAAGCCGCTGATCGGCATAATCAAAGGCTTCCTCAAATTGATTATGAATCTCCACTGTCGGGCGGCAGCGTAAATTTTCGAGCGTACGATCAAAATTCGTTTTTTCTTTCGTACGATTGATTTTATTTAGTCTACTCAGCGCATTGCCGTTATGAACAGCAAGTGGTGCTGCATTATTTTCGTGTGATTCTAAGTCGTACGACATAATTAATACTCCTCGCTTTTCGCAATAGTCAGTCGGTCAGCTTTTTTGGAGAAATGTCAGCGACAACGCAGCGACCACAGCCTCAGATTGCGCTATGGTTTTGCATGTCAGCATGAATAAACCGCGGGATTCTTGCTTCTTGCTGGCGGCATTCATTCGGGTTTCCTCCTAGACCATATGTAGTAATGGTTCGGACTATAAATTGCTTTGTGAAGGCTGGTCGAGGAAGCGGATTTCCGAAATTTGCGCATTTTCGGAAATAAATTTCCGAAATATGACCGAAAAGGGTTAATGGACAGGAAATAGGTAAACTTTTTTTCTTGCCAACTTTCCAGAATAATGATAACTAATCGCGTCAGTTGTAGATGTAAGCTGCCAGAACGAAAGGCAATTCGAAATGGCAAAGGAAAAATCCAAAAGGACTAGACTGTCATTCGACAAGGAGTCTCTCGATCCTGCCGTATGTTGGGTGTTTTTTAACGATGTATGCGGAGGCGACCGGAAACTTGCTGGCGAGCTGGTAACTAAATTTATGCGAGAAGCGTGTGAAAAGCGTTATGGGCCAGGAACAGAGCTAATTATCGAATCCACCCGCCAACATCTGGAAAAATAAGCAAAAACATTTATTAAATTTTTATTTCCCACAACAAGCCGGTAGCAACTTGATGTGGGCTATTACCTGTGAACGAACTAAAATTAGATAAAGATTATAGACCTCAATCGATTTCAACCGAATTTGAAGAGCTATTTATTTTTGCTTGGGCAGCTACAAGACGTCAGCATATGGATGGAGTTATTTCCTCAGCAGAATATGCAAGAGAATTTTACAATTGGATTAAGCCAAAAGATGCTCGGAACGACAAAAAATTCAGGATGCTGATTGAATCAGCAACTGGCAACGCTTATTCTACATTTGAAAAATGGCAATCTGATGGCTCACCTAAAAAGGGAGATAAAGTTTCGCTATGCTTTGGTGCATCTGCGCAATTTCATGGTACACATATAGAAGAACATTTCGCCAGATTTTTATATTTTTGGAATACTTTTCGAGAAGAAAATCCAGTAGAACCGGATGCTCTAGCAAAACCAGATTTTTCGAAATATAAAACTGAAAGTAAAAAATTACTTGAGAAATATCACTTAATTCCTACTAAACGACACCCTATCGAGCAATACCCATTCGCTGCACAACTACAGCGCCACTTTCCTTCACAAGACTTTGAACACAAATCAAAGTTCGACAACATCAAAAGCTTTATAGACACTCATCCTTCAGGCTATGTGCTGATCGAAGACGGAAGCGGTACCGATAAAAGCCGTTTAGCTGCTTATACCGCAAAGACACTTTACGACGTTGGCCAATACCAATGTATTTGGCATTTCAATGAGAGGGGATCGGGTCATAACCGAAGCGTTGATTTGCTCCGTACTCTCTTTTCTCAACTCAAGGATATGTATCCATCTCTTGACGATGATCGCTTTGCTCTCGAATATGAACGCGTATTGAATTTAGATGCTGGCTATGCTGCGTTCTATCAAATTGTTTTCGATCATCTTGCCTATGATGAAAAATTTCACGATGGCAAGCTTGTTATTTTAATCGATGCATTGGATGAGGTAAGTCAGTCCGATCCAAGTCGGCAAGAATCAATTAACGCATTATTCTTGCCTCAGAGTTTAATCGATAATGTGTATATCGTCGTTACATCGAAAAGCTTCGAACGAGAAACCTATATTGGAAGCAAACTTCAAATCAGAATCTCTGCAATTGAATCTTGCCCAAAAAATGAGCAAGTAATCACTGAAAACAGATTCGGGATCGAATGTGCCGAAGGAGAGGAAAAATGGCTCGATCCCTTCAATCACAAAGCGCTTCCACTTGTTGGTCGGGAAAAAGAATTTGAGCTACTCGATAAATTTATTCAAGAAGGTGGTCAATTTAAAATCTGGGCCATCGTGGGTCCTTCCGGTGCTGGAAAAACGCGACTGGCTTCGCAGTGGGCATATGAGTCACCTGCCCTGAGTGGATGGGATCGTCGCTTTCTGCATAAAGAAGATCGCGCCGAATTTGAAAAATGGTCGAACTGGATTCCTGATAAATCGACATTACTCATCATCGATTATATGTATGGTTTTGAAGCAATAATTCAGAAATTAATGAATCACCGCTTTAAGCCTGATGCACCAAAAATAAGATTGCTCCTGATCGATCATGTGTTTTCAGGGCCATTGCACAGCGACAAACGCTGGGGTTTTTCCGGGGATGGATCAAGTCTTAACCGCAATGAAAAATATTTTTTTGATACAAAACCACTTGATTTACGACATACCCAAGATCAGATCATCAAATCGATTATTGCACATCGTGCTGAAATTGATGAACAAAGCGATCAAGTCCATAAAGCCAACCAATACCTTTTGAAACTGAAGGAACAAGGTGCATATCATCCCTTATTTGCAGCGTTAGTAGGCGATGCAATTAAGTCAGGGAAAGATTTTGCTGTGTGGAACCGCCGGGAACTAATTAATTACTATCTTTCGGGCGATGAACGTCTACCTTGGAAACTTGAAGGTGATATTGGGCGGTGGGCATCATACTTCATTGCGGCAGCGACGGCACGACGCGGAATGACCTATCGTGATCTCATCCGGGCAGCGGGCAATTGCACTTCCTCTCCCGAACATTTTGATGAGGTGAAAACAATTTGTCAGAAGGTTGTTGCAGATGACGATACCAACACTCTTGTTCCTTTCGAGCCGGATATTCTCGGCGAGAGTTTTTTTCTGAAATTTCTTCAATTCCTAGACGACTCGCCAAAGTATCAGGAAGAATTCCAGCGAATATTCATGGCGGGAAATCTAGAAACTCAGATAGAAGACACCACAGAGTTTATTGCTTTTATCCAGCGCCTGACACGAAACTTGCTCAACGATGATCATAGTCAAAAAGAAACTCGAACATTGTGGGATGCGCTCTTTAGCTTTATTAATCCATCAGATTTTAGGAATACTGAATTTATCAAGTGGTTTTTTACAGTTGGACTTATAGATACTATTTTTACGGTGCAAGATAAATTTCCTGAAAAAGAAATTGTTTCATTGCTAAATAAGATTGATCCTGCCGTCTTCTATCACATTACGAATAAAGATATTTTGCGAAATTCTGTATTATATTTTATGGCTTATTTTGAAATAACAAGCATGTTGACAAAAACAGTCACTGAAATTCCTGACGAAATATTTACATTATTTAATCTATATACATCAAGCAACACTGACTCGGAAACATCACTCATGTCAGCAATTCATCATGGCTATAATGGAGTGGTTAATGCATTAATGGCTCACGGTGAAAATATAGAAGTTACAGTTTCTAGTGGTCAAAATGCTCTAATGATTGCAAGTTTGATGGGCAATAATGAGCAATCATATTGAAGCAATCAAGTTATTACTTGATAACGGAGCTGAGATTGATGCAGTCGGTAATAAAGGTGAAACGCCACTTATGCGTGCCAGCTTCAACGGTAACATTGATACCATCAAGCTACTGCTTGAAAAAGGAGCAGAGATTGATGCCAAAGATAAAGAGGGTTGTACTTCACTTATATTAGCCAGCAAAAGTGGTCAAATCGATACGGTTAGATTGCTTCTCGATAAAGGAGCTGATATTCATGCTGCGGATATAGAAAATCGCACTGCGCTTATTTATGCCAGCATTACTGGTCATACCGATATGGTTAGATTGCTACTCGATAATGGGGCTGATATTCATGCTGCGGACATAGAAAATCGCACTGCGATTTTCTATGCCTGCGGAAAAGGCTACATCGATATAGTTATATTGTTGCTCAATAAAGAGGCAAATATTCATACTGCCGACAAAGAGGATTTCACGGCGCTTATGTTAGCAAGTTGCAATGGTTATATTGATATAATCGAATTGCTACTTGATAATGGTGCAAATGTTAATGCTACTGATATAGATGATTGTACGTCGCTTATCTGGGCATGCGTATATAACCACACTGAAGTTGTTAAATTGCTATTGAATCGACAGGCTAGAATTGATGTGGTCGATAACAACGGACAGACAGCTTTATCTATTGCAAAGGTAAATAGATTGACAGAAATTGTTCGGCTTTTGGTTAACCATAGCGCAAAAAATTAGCATTTTGTCGGCAGACAGCTTGATGTTAAACCGGTATCCTTAAAAAAGTTACCGGCTGCTGAATTGAAACAAAATTGGTTATTTTTAATACCTCGACTTACGCTGCATTTTCCAGAGTTTGCTACAACAGCCACCCGATATGACGCTGGCGAGACCGTGGACAAATTGTTGTTTCTCCAAGTACGATCTACTATTATGCACTTTCAAAAAACACAACCCTAGGCAAGAGTTAATGGCCATTGCCTGATATTGAGGACTATAAACAGGGAATACCAAATTTGGGCTACGCCAATGGTTCCGTGCCTTCTTCCAGAATTGCCAGATAAGCCCTGTACGCAAACAGTCGGTCGCGTTGACGACCGGTTATTTCCTGCACAATTCCGGCTTTCTCCAGATGCTGGAGGGCCGTATTGATTGTAGGCATGGTAAGTCCCAGTGGGACGACCAAATCTTTCGGGGCAATGACCGGTTTTTTTCGCATGTAGGCAAGAATCTTTAGAGCTGATGGCGCAGCTTTGCCGAGAGCTGTTTCAACTCGATGCTGGTCAGCATCAAACAGATCAAGAATGCGCCGGGCCGTAGCTACGCCCTGATCGGCGGTTTCGATGACACCGCGCAGAAAAAAAATGACCCATTCTTCCCAGTCGCCGGTATCGCGGATATATTGCAACTGATCGTAATACTCATCCCGCCGTGTTTTGAACCAGAGAGACAGGTAAAGAATCGGCTCTTTGAGAACGCCATCGGCGCACAGAAGCAACGTAATGAGCAAACGCCCAACACGGCCATTACCATCAAGAAATGGATGGATGGTTTCAAACTGCACATGGGCCAACGCAGCACGAATGAGAACCGGTAGGCCGTCATCATCTGCATGAAGAAATTTTTCAAAAGCGCCGAGGCATTCTTCCAGTCTTTCCGGTGGAGGTGGAACAAACCGGGCTTTCGAGGGCCGTGGGCCGCCAATCCAGTTTTGCGACCGGCGAAATTCCCCAGGCATTTTTGTGGAGCCGCGTCCTTTTGAAAGCAATATTTCATGAATTTCCCGGATTAGCCTCAAGGATAACGGGAATCCGCCACGCATACGTTCCAAGCCGTGATTCAGCGCTGCTATGTAATTGGAGACATCCTGGACATCCTCCTCAGAAGGTGCGCCGGGAGCTGCTTCGCTTTCATGAATCAGAAGATCGGAAAAACTCGATTGAGTCCCTTCAATCTGAGAAGACAGTAGCGCTTCTTTCCGGACATACATGTAAATGAACAATCCAATATCCGGCAAAAAACCGGCCAGACCATCCAGACGGCCAAGAGCAGCGCTGGCGGAGGCCAGCAAACTGCTAAGCTGCCCCATATCCAGGGTCGGTTTGGGAGGCAAGGTGGCCGGAACAAAGGCCTGATATTTTTCCTCTGCCACCGAGCAGGATACAAGTTCACCCGTTTCTCTGACCTTCTTCATGGGATCGTTTCCGCCTTTAATTAGCAAACGGGGTTAATTAAAAAATGTATGATAGATTTAATTAGCGTCATTCCTTAGTTAAACATCTTTCTGAGGGAAGGGCAATTAATTAAAGATATATAGTTAAATTTAATTAATTTCATCAATGCTGAGGCTTAAATCAAAGGCACGACCATCATGGATAAAAAAGGAGCGCAGTAGCGCTCCTTTAACAGTTTTGATTTATCCGAGGCTCATACCACAGCGTTGTTCGTTACGACCAGCACATGATCGTTCAGTAACTGATCTACATTGGTCATGCCGGTAGCGCCATCGATTTGCGCGATCTGGATGAAGAAGGCTCCACCTGTAGCGCCGTTAGCATCGACAGACAGATAGCTTTTTCCTGAGCTCTCTGTGATTTTCACGAAATCGGCAATAGCAGAGGTCAGCGGATCATAGCCTGTGAGAATGTTATTCAATTCAAGCCTGTCGCTTTGCGCGATACTGAAATCCTTAATGGTGTCTCGTGCCGACAACGAAGCGGCATCAAAAACAAACTGGTCTGATCCCGCGCCACCCCAAAGATTGTCGCTGCCTTCGCCACCTGTCAGCCTGTCATTTCCATTGCCGCTAGACAGTTTATCGGCTCCGGCTCCACCAAACATTTTGTCGTTTCCGTCTTCGCCATAAAGCTCATCGATGCCATCGCCACCGTTGAGGATGTCGTCGCCGGTGCCACCATAGAGCTTGTCATTGCCACCTTCGCCGTAGAGGGTGTCGTTGTCTTCATTCCCTTTGAGCTGGTCGTCGCCGTCTCCTCCATAAAGCTTGTCAACGCCATCTCCCCCATTAAGCCGATCAATACCAGCCGCGCCAGAGAGCTTGTCGTTTCCAAGGCCCCCGTAAAGCGTGTCATTCCCGTCTTCCCCATAGAGTTCGTCGATCCCGTCGCCACCGCTGAGAAGATCGTCTCCTATGCCGCCATAAAGCTTGTCGTTGCCCAGGTCGCCATAGAGGGCATCGTTTTCTTCGTTTCCTTTCAATCGGTCATCGCCTTCACCGCCATAGAGAAAATCTTCCCCGTAACCGCCGCGAATATCGTCGTTTCCGGCATCACCGAAGGCTGTATCGTTGCCATCGTCGGCCCCGATGAAATCGTTGCCCTCTCCACCAAGAATGGTGTCGTTTCCGGCAAAGCCGCGAATTGTGTCATTCCCGTCTCCGCCTTCCAGCGTATCATTTCCAATATTCGACCAGATGATGTCATGTCCACCAAGCCCCTGAACATTAATGTCACCCACAGAAAACCATGTCAGGTTTATGATGTTGTCCTGCGTGTTGCCGACCAGCCTTTCGACGTTCGTTAATCCAAAACCATCGGCAAAATTCGCTACGGTGAATACCCTGAAATCGACCATTTCGACAACATCGTATCCTGCGCCACCATCAATCCAGGAGCCAACGGTTGTTTCGCCTGATCCAAACGCAATCGTTTCTCCGGTAAATGCGTTCGAAGTTTCTCCAAGTTCTGGGCCATAAACAGAGAAAAGCTGGATGATGTCGTTGCCTTCGCCAACGTCGATATTTGCGCGTGTATGAACAAGAACGGTGTCATCGCCCGATCCGGCATCGATGAAATCTGCCTGGGTGTGGGATATACCCCAAAGCCTGTCGCTGCCATGATTCACGTAGGCTTCGATCCAGTCGTGACCATCACCACCATAAATTTTGCTCTGTTCTAAAGGATCGCCTTCATTTAACGATCCCGTTAGAATCAGAACATCATCTCCAATTCCGCCATCCAGAAATCCTGTATTGCTGGTAATGTGGTCGTTACCGCCTTCTCCAAATGCATCAATCCAGCTACCGTAGCGTGTGGTATCCATGGGGTTATCCCAATCCCATACACTAACAATAACTCGCCCTGAAATATCATCATTCCCTTCGCCGCCATAAATGAGGCCTGCAGCAAAAACAGTATCGTTTCCGGTTCCGCCGTATATGCGGGATGATTGACGACCTTCGTTTTCGATATGATCGTTTCCTTCGCCGCCATCCATAAATGCGCCATTCAGGAGGGTATCGTTACCTTCTTCTCCATACATCAGGGCTGTGCTACTCGGAGGTTCGCCAATACCACCCATGCCATCTTGATGCGCATACCCCCGTAAAACATCACTGCCATCCCCACCGCGGAGTTCTCCACCTGCCGCGCCGTTATCGAGAGTATCATTGCCAGCACTACCGTAGAGGTAATTGACTTCGTTTTTTCCTAGGGTTGGGACTTCCTCAAATTGTGGCGTATCTCCGGGATTGCTGTTGACATCTTCTATGCTTGTTTCTAGCGGATCATAGCCAAGGAGGTAATCATCCCCATCACCGCCTTTTAGCGTATCATTGCCCGATAAACCGTTGATGGTATCGTTTCCCTGAAAGCCGTAGATGATGTCATTGGCATCGGTGCCGTTTAGAACATCCGCCAACCCTGTGCCGTAAATTCCAGCGGGGAGATTGGTGGTGAGCATAAACATATCCAGTACGCCATTGGTGTCCCCAGAAACAAGATTCGAAGCGTAGCTGTCGATCTTTATTTTCGTCCCATCTGGTGAAAATACAGGACGAAGACTATCGCCGTCTCCCTGAATACCCAACTCGTTTACTGAAATGCGTACCGTTTCACCAGTTACTAAATCTTTGATAAAAACGTCGCGCACCCCGTTAGTATCGCCAGAAACCAGATTTGAAGCGTAGCTGTGAAAGGCGACTTTTGTTCCATCTGGTGAAAACTCTCCGTTGTCACTTTCGCCATTTCCTTCCGCGCCTGTGCTATCTGTTGAAATGCGAGTTACAAACCCCGTTGTCAAATCTTTGATAAAAACATCCCACGTCCCGTTTGTATCTCCAGCGACAAGGTTGGATGCCGTGCTTGAGAAGATAATCTTTGTTCCATCTGGCGAGAATCCAACCAAAGCACTTTCACCGTTTGCCTGTGCCCCTGCATTGTCAGTTGAAACCCGCGTTACAATCCCGGTGTTCAAGTCCTTTACAAACAAGTCAATTATCCCGTTTGTATCATCAGCCACAAGATTTGTCGCGTTACTACCAAAAACAATTTTTGTCCCATCGGGAGAGAATTTAGCGCCACCACTCCCACCATTGATCTGTCCGTTTACGCTATCTGTAGAAATTCGTGACAGAGTCCCCGTTGCCAAGTCTTTGATAAAAACATCCGTGACTCCATTCGTATCCTCTGCAACTAAGCTTGATGCAAGGCTGCTAAATATTATTTTAGTTCCATCAGGAGAGAATTCACCATGGTCAACCCCATGATTGCCTTGTATGCCAGAGCTACTCGTAGAAACCAGCGTTACTGTGCCTGTTGTTAAATCTTTGAGGAAATAATCATCCCATCCGTTGCTATCGCCAGCAACAAGGTTCGATGAGTTGCTGCGAAAAATGATTTTTGATCCATCAGGAGAAAACTTAATATCAACAGTTCCTCCGTTACCCTGTGCGCCAACACTGTTTGTACCAGCCAGTGTAACTACGCCAGTCGTCAAATCCTTAATAAAGACATCCTCATTGCCGTTTGTATCTCCAGCAACAAGATTGGATGCAGAACTGCGGAAAGCGAATTTTGTACCGTCAGGAGAAAAAGACCCTAATACGCTATGACCGTCCCCTTGCCCACCAAAACTATCCGTTGAAACCAACTCAACATCCGTTATCAGGATCGCCATACTTAAAACTCCTTTTTGTTATTCGACACGGCATCGATTATTGACCAATAATAACCAACACCATTTTTATGGAGAGTCAATCAAAAATACACGTCAAGATTGATTTGAAGCTTTGTAAGCAAACATGATGGCTCGTGGCGGAATCAAAAAATACCGTCATCCGGTATTGTGCTTCTATATTGTGAAGGGAGGGAGGGCAGACTGATACGCACGATAGCTGCGTTCTGGCGGTGCTTTAGGATGACTGCAAGATGTGCGTTGTACTACAAAATGTGCCATTTTTTCGTCCAACGCCATCTTGGCAAGGGAGACGCTGCCGCTCTCCCGTTGCATCCCTCTCGGGTGCGCTAGGCTTCAAATATTGCGCGGCAAAATTTTCAGGCAAGCGCTATTGTGGTGCATCATTGGCATCGAGCCTGCATGCACCAAGGAACGTGTGGCCGTTCCATCACCATTCGGGGGAGCGTTCCTGCTCTACCCGAAACCCCCATGACCGAGGGAGAATTCTCTCTCCCTCTGGACACCCATCGCCAATTCCATTGAGGCCAACCTTGTGCAGTTTGGATACGCACCAAGGGAGCCTTCCGCGCCCCCTGTAGAACCCCTCGACCAAGGGGCATATTCGTTGCCCCTATGTAACCGCCGACCGATTGTTCCGGCACGGCTTCGGGCCAAGGTTCGACCTTGGCAATCCCATTTCCATGCTTTCAGAATATGGGTGATTATGGGGGTGTTTTTGGAGGAAATCTCGGCTTGTATAATCGGGTATAATCGGGCATCAAATCGGATATGACAGGCCCGTTATGCAAGAACCCAAGATTGTCGTTACCCAAGAGCTATTGAAGCTCATTGCCGAGATTGACGAGTTTAAGGGCAAATGGGAAGCCCTTAAAAACTTGTCCCCGGAACGGCTGCGCCAGCTCCGCAAAGTGGCCACCATTGAAAGCATCGGATCATCCACCCGGATCGAGGGTGCGAAGCTCACCGATATGCAGGTGGAAACCCTGCTGTCCAATTTAACATCGACTTCTTTCAAAAGCCGGGACGAGCAGGAAGTCGCTGGCTATGCCGAGGCGATGGATATTGTTTTCCAAGCATACGAGGATATGCACATCACCGAAAACCATATCCGCCAGCTCCACCAGACGCTCTTGCGGCATAGTAGCAAAGACGAGCGCCACCGGGGGGATTACAAGAAGCTTGATAACCATGTTGTCGCCATAGATGAACACGGCAAGGAAATCGGCGTGGTCTTTGAAACTGCCACGCCCTTCGACACCCCCCGAGAGATGGAAGAGTTAGTACGGTGGGTCAATAAAGCTGTTGCCGAAAACAGCCTTCACCCGCTTCTGATTGTGGCGGTGTTCATCGTCGTGTTTCTGGCCATCCATCCGTTCCAAGATGGAAATGGGCGGCTATCGCGTATCCTCACCACGCTTATGTTGCTCCGCGCCGGGTATGTGTATGTACCCTATGCGTCGTTGGAAAGCGTGGTCGAGGATAACAAGGACTTGTACTACAAAGCCCTGCGCCGCACACAAACTTCGCTTAAAGCCGATAGCCCAGATTGGGAACCGTGGCTTGGCTTTTTCCTGCGTTGCCTGAAAAAGCAAAAATCTAACCTTGCTGCCAAGATCGAAAAAGAGAAGGCAGGCGATGATACGGCTTTACCCGCGCTATCTGTTCAGGTTATGGCGCTGCTCAGAAAACATGAACGTCTAACCATTGCGGAAATCGCTGAACATACGGGCGCAAACCAGAATACGCTGAAAGTGCGCCTGAGAGAGCTGGTTTCTATGGGGCGTATTCAGCGACATGGCAAGGCCAGGGCGACTTGGTATAGCATTGCACGGGGAGAAGCATAATGGCATGGAATAAAGAGCTAGGATCAATCTGGCGGCGCTGGGACTTGCATATCCATACATGGGATACTATTAAAAATAATGAATTTGATGGTGACTGGGAAAAATACATATCCAAGGTAGAGGCAGCACCAAAAGAAATATCGGTGATAGGCTTCACTGATTATTTCCGGATTGAAGGTTATAAAAGCCTAGCCGCTGAAAAAAGGGCAGGACGAATGGCTAATATTGACATGATCTTGCCAAACATCGAATTTCGTCTACAGATCACAGTAGGCAGCTCAAATAGACTTATTAATATTCACCTTCTGATTAACCCTGAAGACCCTGAGCATACCAGCAAAATCGAGGAAGCTTTAAGTCATTTAACGATAGTTAATGATAGACAACCCTATGCCTGTGATGACAGGGGCTTTATCAGCTTAGGAAAGGCAGTTTATGCACGAGAGCATAAACTTGGTCAGTTTGATGACAGAACCTTTTTATTGGAAGGAATATCAAAATTCTGTCCCTCGTTAGACACTTTTAGGACTTGGTATGAAGGGCAAGCATGGCTTCTTAAGAACTCTATCGTTGTAGTAAGTAATAGCTCCGATGACGGTGTTTCTGGCATTCCACCTGAAAGTGATAGGTCGGAAATCAGGAATGAAATCCTTCGTCTTTCAGATGCCATTTTCTCAGGAAAGCCTAGTGATAGAAACTATTATCTAGGACAAGGGGCGGATAAACCAGAAGTTTTGGCAAGAAAAATTGGCGGATTAAAGCCGTGCATTCATGGGTCAGACGCGCACAATTTTGACCGGATGTTTGAACCGAACGAACAGCGGTATTGCTGGATTAAGGCTGATCCTACCTTTGAAGGCTTAAAGCAGATTTTATTTGAGCCTGAAGAGCGTGTGTTTATCGGAACTCAGCCGCAAAATCAAAGATATCCAGATAAGGTTATCAAATCTCTTAAGCTGACAAAAACACCCGCATGGTATCAGGCTAATAAGATAGAGCTGAATCCCGGATATATTTCTATCATAGGAAATAAAGGTTCAGGGAAAACGGCTTTGGCCGATATGATTTCGTATGCAACGCAGTCTTGGAACGATGATAAAAGTTCCTTCATTAGAAAGGCTGCTAAAGAGTTTTCGGGTGTAGATATAGAGATTGAATGGGCTGATGGCCACAAAAGTATCAAGACAATTAACCCGAAAGAATATGACGCCAAGGATGTTCAAGTTCGATACCTGTCGCAACAATTCGTTGAAAAGCTATGCTCTGAAGATAGGCTCGGAGAGTCTTTGCGAACAGAGATTGAAAAGGTTGTGTTCACGCATATTGATGAAACATTGAGACTGGGCGCTTCTGATTTCGCAGAATTACGGAAGAAGAAAACAAGCAGCTCAATCACGAATAGGCTGGATACAGGAAAGTCTCTTCATTCAAATTTAGAAGAATATATCAGCTTGAACGCTGAAATATTTTCACGAGCTGAAAAGAATGAGAGAAAAGCACGGCTGGAAGCCGATATAAAGGCTATCCAGAAAGATATGCCTAAGGAAGATCAGGCTGAGCAGGATTTAACAAAGAAAATTACTGCAATCCGAGAAAAGGAAACCGAGATCATCCAAAAAATCTCGGATTTCAGGGTTTCAGTTGAAAAATTTCAAAAAGCTAAAGATAAGGTCGATAAATTCTCTATTAATTTAGAAGCGGCCATAGGTAGTCTGAAATCTGAGTTATCAGATTGTGGTGTTTCGGCTGAGGCCATTGAAACCTTGCCAGTCTTTAAAAAGGAACAGATTGGCGATGAGCTTACCGGAAAAATAAATAAAATAGAAGGTGATATAGCCGCACTCATCGGCCCCAAGATAGAACCTTCTCCTGAAGGTGGTGTAGCGCAGGAAAGTAATGAACTCGACTTAGAGAAAGCAACTCTGAATCAAATTAAGCATCAAATCCAGCTACTAGAATTGAAAGAAACGCAGGATAACGAAAAGAGGCAGCGCATCAATAAATCCTTGAAGGATATCCAAGAGCTTCAAAAAAAGATCAAAACTATCGAAGATGAAATTAAACGTATTGATACGGTTTCAATCAAAAAGCGTGACGAACTTTTCAAATTGGTAAGCGACAATTACAAAGAGCTTTTTACGAGCCTTGAAGCTGAAGAAAAGCAGTTGGAGAATCTATACGAACCCTTAAAAGATAGGTTGAGTGGTGGCGCTTCCCACGAAAAGCGATTGACGTTCTATATTCAAAGGGACGTAGATCATAAAGCGTGGTGTGAAAGAGGATACAGCATGTTTGATGCAAGAAAAATCAAACAGACTGATTTAGGCACACTTGAGGAGTTTACTCAAAAAGTCGAAGAACGCCTATTGGAAGCATGGAAAAGCAACGATACTGCTACCACTTCCTCTGAAATTGAAAAGTTCCTTCGGGCAGTTGAGAAGAATGGGCCGATTGAAAACTTACTGAAAGGTTCTTATAGCCCTAAAGATATTTATTTATGGCTGTTCTCTGTGGATCATATCACCATGACCTACGGCATGAAGTATGATGGGATTAGCTTAGAAAAACTGTCTCCTGGAACAAAAGGGGTGATCCTTTTGATGCTTTATCTCGAAATGGATAAGTCAGATAATCGTCCGCTTATTGTAGATCAACCTGAAGAGAACTTAGACAATCAATCTGTCTATGGAATTCTGACTACTTATTTCAGGGAGGCAAAGAAGCATAGGCAGATCATTGTTATAACGCATAATCCAAACCTTGTTGTTAATACGGATGCAGATCAAATAATTGTTGCTCAATCAAAGGAAGATGAAAGTCTTGAGGTTCGCCCCATCACATATAAATCAGGCGCGATTGAAAATACCTTTTCGGCAGGGCATGCAAGTCACCCCGGCATTAGGGAGCTATGTTGCGACATTCTAGAGGGTGGGACGGAAGCATTCTCAATGAGAGATAAGCGATACGCAAGCAAACATTAAAATTTAGAAAGCGCAGGCCGTTAAGGGCCTACGCTCAGCTTCCATTGAGAGCCGAACCAGGCATTGATCTCACGGATGGTATTCTCCAGTGAGACAAGGCAGTTCCGGCGGCTGGCCATATCGAAGGCCGTTTCTGCCAGAAGCTGTGAAAGCTCTGCGTAAAGCGCCTGCAATTGAGCAAGGGTAACTACCGCAGCCTTAAAAACCAAAGCCGCCCGAATAGGCGGCTTTGCACTAGGGCCACTTCTTGGGGCAAGCCCCGCAAGTTGCGTACCCACCCACCCGGCATCTCCATATTACTGATTAATGATCAAAGTCATTCTCATTTCAAATGTCTCTGCAAGATAGGATTCAGTAGAAGCTAAAAGCCGCAGCATATTTCTTGCTTGATCAGAATTTGAGGATAACGCAGCGTGTGACATTCCGGGATGTGCCAGAACAACTTCAAACCGTATCCGTTTTTGTCTAGCCAAGGCTAGAAATGTATTAAGTTCTTGCATTCCTCCTACCTCAAAGCGGCTGTTTCTTCCTGCCTTTAAGCGATTTTTCTCACGTTTTCTAAGGTGATCAACAAGAGATTCCCTGGAGCCTGCCCATTTTACAGACTTCTGAGCCTGACCACATATCTCATAAGCATCTGTGATTCTTATTCCCGGCGTATCTTGAGAAGAGTATTTACAATGGTAAAAGCGTACCAATACTTCATTTTCGTGATTGTACATGGCAACCACATCTGCAATTTCACCTGACCCATCATCATCAAATATTAAGAATGGTTCTTCAGTCCGTGCTTCAGTAATTATGGCTCTCTGAATGGAGTCAGAAATTTTATCCGGCCCTTGGCTTTCAATTCTAATGTTTGTACCAGACCAATTTTTTGCAGTTGCACGGCTTACATCATAAATTCCGCCTTTTTGATTTTTGCTTGCTCTTACTAAAAGACACCCCTCAACAAGAACGGAGGAATCATCAAGCCAGAACATTGGGGGATTGGTTCTAAAAATCTCTGCACCAGTGGCCGTATTTTTACCAATAACGAATTGGCAGTCTTCGCCAGTACACCTGATCAAATATTTTTCTGGAACAGTATCCGTAAGCTCTAATTCATACGGGATACTGCCTTCAGGATATTCAATAAAAAATGGAATTTTCTTTCGGCTGGCCGCGCTTATATTAATTCTAAGTTGGCAGTCATCAATATCAAAACTGTTTGAACCAACGGTAAGTGAGGTTCTTTCATACATATTTTCAAAGATAAAATCTGACCAATCTGCTGTAATGACGGTTCGATCAGCGGGCAGCTCAGATATATCTTCAGGAAAAAGAACACCTTCTAAAATCTTTTCAATATCAATGGTGTTATTAATAATTTTTGAGCCAAGAGTGCTGCACCATTTTGTCCATTCCATCAATGCACCGGCATTTCTTGACCATACTTTTCCTTTAAGCGAACATCCTACATTGGTTTTTTCGGCATTCTCATATCCCATGCCAAAAAGCATCGCCGTATAGGTGTTTTCTGTAATTCTCTCTTTCATTCCTTGACCAACATCCAGCCCAATGTACTGACGGTAGCGGATTGGCCCCACTAACCTCTGTTTCAATCCAATGTTGGAGAGCATAAGCCTGTTTATTCCATGCAAGCAGCGATGGATTTTCTTGTCTATTAAGCGTATTGCTCCGGTGGAGACGGTTGTCGCCAGATAATCGGGTATCTCTTTGCCGCTGGAGAATATAAAAAGTAAGCCGTGTGCGGCATCATGATAAACGCAGAAACAATTATAATTTGTGTTTTCCAGTTCAACGATATTTGGCAGATTCAAATATGAAGTGCAACACCTGATTTGAAGAATACCTGATTAGGTGTTTTGTATCCAAGCCGTTTTCTAGGGCGATTGTTCAATCT
>WBZQ01000738.1_pt1 | contig 24504 bp, 15 predicted proteins | sample 5204251 | NCBI WGS metagenome assembly WBZQ01 (sample SAMN12412402, study PRJNA552823) | activated sludge metagenome | isolation source: activated sludge from nitrification reactor of wastewater treatment plant... | place: USA: Virginia | collected 2017-09
AACGGCATCGACATCCGCACCGAAGAAGGCAGCGCCGTACGGGCGGTGTACGAAGGCCGGGTCGCCGGCGTGCAGTTTATTCCCGGCCACGACTATACGGTCATCTTACAACACGGCAACTACTACACCGTCTATTCCAACCTTTCCGAAACGAGCGTCGCCAAAGGCGAACAGGTCCGCGCCAAACAATCCATTGGCCGGGTCAGCACCAACGCGGTGACCGGGGCGTCCGAACTGCATTTCGAACTCTGGCACCAGAAAGAGCGCATGAATCCGCAGACCTGGATCCGCAAGTAAACTTCAATTACGGTTTTTACCCCAAACGCGGTAGGCAAAATGCCAAGCGCCCGCAGGTAATTTTCATTTTAACTAAACATGGCATGATTCTGGCGCGATTTCCGTCGTCCTTTATAATCTCATGGAGTTTTCTTTGTAATCACTTATCATCTGAATAAAAAGGCTCTCAACGACAGTCGGGGGCCTTTTTCTTTTTTGTCTTGCGGCAATTTGCTCAGATTTGCGCAAATGAAGGCTCTTGTTCTCCACGCACTGCACCAGCCCCTTGCCCTGGCCACGGTACCCGATCCCACGCCGGCCAAAGGGGAGGTTGTGGTTTCGCTCCACGCGGCCGCACTCAACCATCGCGACGTTTTCATCACCCAGGGTTTATACGCGGGCATCCGTTACCCCTGCATTTTCGGTTCCGACGGTGCAGGCGAGTGGCGCGGCCGGCGCGTTGTCCTGTATCCGGCGCTGGACTGGGGCGACAACCCCGCGCACCAGGGCAAATCGTTCCGGGTGCTGGGTATGCCCGACGACGGCACCTTCGCCGAAGCTATCCGCATCCCCCGGCAAAATGTGTTCCCGGCGCCCGGGCACCTGAACTGGGAGCAGGCCGCCGCCCTGCCGCTGGCCGGCCTGACCGCCTGGCGTACCCTGTTTACCCGCTGCAAACTCAAAAAAGGCGAAAAAGTGCTCATCTCCGGCATTGGCGGAGGAGTGGCGTTGACCGCCCTGCAACTGGCCATAGCCGCCGGCGCTGAAGTTTTTGTCACTTCTTCGTCGGAAGAAAAGATCGGCCGGGCCCTCCGGCTGGGCGCAAAGGGCGGGGCGAACTACCGGGAAGAGGGCTGGGACAAACGTCTCAAACAGGAGGCCGGCGGCTTCGACGTGATCGTCGACTCGGCCGCGGGCGACGGCTTCGCGGCTTTCCCCGCCCTGTGCAACCCGGGCGCCCGCATCGGGGTGTACGGCGGCAGCCTGGGCAAGGTGAACGGTCTCAGCATGCAGCCCGTTTTCTGGAAACAGATCAGCATCCTCGGTTCGACGATGGGCAGCCCGCAGGAGTTCAAAGCGATGCTGGCTTTCGTCGCCAAACACGAAATTGTGCCGGTGGTCGATTCGGTCTATCCGATTGCGGACGGCAACGCCGCCCTGTCGAGGATGGACAAGGGCCAGCAGTTCGGCCGGATAGTGCTGAAAATCAGGTGAGTGCCGAATCCGGAATAAAACACGCGGGCTTCACCGCTACACGAGCCTCCGGTTAAGGGCTTACGCTCCGAACCAGCCGCGCCAGACCGACCAGAGCCAGGGCCGGCAGCCCGATCCAGACGAATTCGCTGGCCAGTACGGTCAGTCCCCATTCGCTGATAAAGCCGCTGATGCTCATGGGCGAAACGGCGACGGGCCGGAAAGGAAAGAAAATACGTTCGGTGCTGAAGGGCCACCACAGGGCGCAACCCCGGCCGCCGTCGGTGAGCATGTCGAGCAGCGGATGGGAAAGCGTGCTGAACACCAGCCAGACCAGGATCCGGAAGTTCGCGCCGCCCGGAAAGGCCTTTTCCGGTGTTTTACCCATCCGGAACAACCAGGTCATCAGCCCGCCCAGCAGCAGGGCAAAGACCAGGGAATGCGTCCAGCCGCGATGCCCCCACTGGCTTTCGTAGGGAATGCCGAACCGGAAGGCCAGCACGTCCAGGTCGGGAGCAAAAGCGCAAAACCCGGCCAGCAACAGAGTGGCCGGCCGGGTTTGTTTCGGAAAAAAAGCGTAGCCAAGCGCGGTGGAGGCGGCGACGTGGCCAAAAATGGATGCCATGCAGAATTTATTTTAACCTACCGCAACGATCGGCATTTCCACAAAAAAGTCCGTGCCTTCGTTCTCGCGGGTCTCGAAACGAATGGAACCGTCGTGGGCTTCGATGATCTTCTTGCAAATCGCCAGGCCAAGCCCGCTTCCACTCGTCTTGGTGGTGAAGTTGGGTTCGAACACCCGCTCGCGTATTTCTTTGGGAATGCCGCCGCCGTTGTCGCTGATCTCGACCTTGGCCTGGCCGTTGGCCCGCACGAGGGCCACGCGGATTTGGCCCTGCCGGTCGGAAGGAATTGCCTGGATAGCATTGATAACCAGGTTGTTGAACACCCGGATCAGGTGGTTTTTGTCGCCGAGGATGTGGTAGCGTTCATCGGGTATCTTCAGGTCGAGCGCCACGTTCTTCTGCTCGCTGAACAGGTCGTACACGCTTTCCACCACGTCGTTGAGCACCACGTCGGATTTCTGGCGGATATCGAGATTGGCGAACATGGAGAATTCGGAAGCGATCTGGGCCAGCGAATCGATCTGCTCGATCAGGCGGGTGATGGCCTTGCGCAGGTAGGCTGCCGCCTGTTCGGGGTTGGAGGACACCCGTTCCAACTGCTGCATCGAGAGTTTCATGGTGGTCAGCGGGTTCTTGATGTCGTGGGCCACCTGCCGGGCCATTTCGCGCCAGGCCCCTTCCCGTTCCAGCCGCACCATTTGCACCTTCGAGGCTTCCAGTTTGTCCACCATGCTGTTGTATTCCTTGATGAGCGCGCTCACTTCGTCGTCCTGGTCGCCTTCGTATTCGAGCACCTGGTTTTTGTCCTGGCCGAGTTGCACGTCCCGGATCTTGTCGGAAACGAGGGTCAGCGGCCGGATGATGGAGCGCGACAGGAAGTAGGTCACCGCAAAAGCGATCAGCAGCAGGAACACATAGAGGCTGGCCAGCATCCCGATAAAGTCGGATACTTCGGCGCCGGCCTTACGCTCGTTGAGTTGGTAAGGCACTCCGAGAAAGCCGAGTAACTGATTCTGACCGGTCCGCAGGGGCAGGTATTTGGTAAAATATTCGACCCCGGCGATCTTTTCCGGCTCCACCAGTTCCGGCTGGCCGGTGTTTTTCAGATACTGCTGCGCGGCGGGGTTCATTTTTCCGGGCAAAATACCCAGCCCGCCCAGGTCTTCCTGGGTAGTGAACAACAACTCGCCTTCCGATGAATACAAATTGGCGTCCATTGCCAGGCTGCCGGCGATCTCCGAAACCCGCGCCGGCAGGTTGCGGCGCAGGCTGTCGGCCGAAAGGGACGAGCCCACCAGCCTGGATTTCAGATTGGTCAGGATGGCTTCGGCGCGGTAGTCGAGGCTGGCCCGGTCGGCATTTCTGGCCGCTTCGGTAAAGTGGCGGTACGTCATGACGCCCAGCACAAGAAAAGCGATGCCAATGAGCGTCACCGTCCAGTATTGGATCCGTTTGGCCAGGGAACCGCGTGCAGTGATGCGGAACTGGTATTTTTCCGGCAGAAAATGCAGCCAGGAATTGGCCAGCGCCAGGCTGAAGATGAACAGGGAAGCGAAGGTGAACAGCATGGAAAACAGGTACACCTGTTTGTACCAGCCGCCTTCCGGTCGACCCACTGAGGCCACGGTGAGTCCGTCGGCACTTTTATAAACGGCGTCGATGCGGCGGGGCGTGGCCGTGCGGATGTCGCGGCCTTCGCCGTTGCCCGGCGCGGAATTCAGCGCAATGCCGTTGCCCTGGCCCTGTTCTACGATCAGCCGACCTTTTTTCAGCACCGCAAAGTCGTAGCGCCCGAGCCGTTCGAGGTTTTTGTAGGGTAAATTGTAAAACAACTGGGAGTACACCCGGGTCGCCGCCGGGTATTCGTGGTCGAAGAAGCAATAGACCCGGGCCGGCTGGGTCGGGTCGCCCATCCGGTAAGCCGGCAACTCCGCCATGTAGCGGAACTTGCCGTCTTCGTCGGTGCGGTAGCGAATACCGGGAGCGTCGGGCAGCGGCATGCCCTGACCCCAGTTTTCCTGCACCACGTTGGCATAGCCCTGGTTCTGATCGAGCAAAAGCGGCTCCGTGCCCCGGTCGAAGGCGTATACGTTCAGCCGGTAGTGCTGGAAGAGGTAATTTTTTTCGAACAGCAGGCTGTTGAAATAACTTTTCAGATCGGCAGCCTTCGGCTTGAAAGGCCAGGGTTTCAGCAGGACATTAAGCCGCTGCGAATCGCTCCGGATGGCGGCCAGCACTTCCGGGAGTTGTTTCTCCAGCTCCGGCGTGTCGCGGTCCGAAACCAGCGCTTCGGCATAGGTCAGGCGGATCTGACTGTCCTTCCGGGAGTTATATTCGTAGAGCAATAAGGAGGAAAAAAGCGAGAACACCAGCAGCCAGCAGACGATCCAGCCGAAGCCGGGCTCCTGCCAGTGCACGAAAGCATCGAACACCAGGGCATACAGCAGGGCCAGCCCGACGACGTAAACGGGACTAATGACCAGGTCTTTGCTCAGCAGACCGCATACGGCGAACATGATCACGGTAGCGATCCCCAGAGCAATCCCCCGCTGGGGCAGTTCCAGTTTGACCCGTTTCACCGTCATCATCATGCGGTGGCTGAACAGGAACAGGCCCACCATCAGCAGGATGACCCCGCCGACGGCCAGCAGGGCTACCCGGTCGGAATTGAGGATGTTGTCGAAGTCGAATTCGATGCCGGAATAAAACACCAGGCGGCGCAGTACTTCCACTCCTGCCAGCACGCTCATCATGGTGGCGGCATAGTACAGCGCCCCGAGTCCGATGCGCACGGGCATGGGAAAATGCGCCAGCGTTCCAACCCGGAAGCGGCGGTGAAAGAAAACCATAAGCCAGACCGACAGGCCGATGTTGATCAGCCAGTCCCCCAGCGATTTGCCGATCAGGGAAGGCACCTCGAACGGTTCGGCGAACAGCGGCAGGCTGCCGAACCGCCGGCCCGTGAAGTCGAACTGGTGGTTGGCCCAGTAGGCGCCGCCGACCGCGGCCAATAGCAGGGCCGCGCCGGCCATAGGACCGAAACGCTTGGCCAGCCGAACGCCGGCCTGATTGACGAGGGCGAAAAAAACCAGGAAGAAGAGGGTATAAAACACCAACTTCATCCATTGGAGCCCTTGGGAATGTACGGCTCCTTCGGCTTCCAGCCAGAAGAAATCCTTACCGGTAACCTGAACGGGATAGTCGGTAGGCGTAGTAGTGAGGTCAATTTTCGGGGAAATGCCGGGTCCGGCCGGGAAAATGTTATGGCCGGCCACGTCCGCTCCGATCGTGTAGCGGACCGGGGTAATTACCAGCAGGGTATGGGTTCCGAAAGGCTCGCGTTGAACGGAAAACCAGCCCGCGGGCCAATGCATAAGCGCGCGCCCGGTTTTTCCCGCCAGTTCGCGGATTTGGGCGGTCGTCGGGAGTGTTTTGTTGTTGGTCCAGGCTAAAACGGAGTCGCCGGCAACAACCAGAATCGTATGATCTTTACCGGATTGGGTTTCCAGAGCCTGATCCCAGTCGTCCGGCGGCCGGCCGTCAATATAGGATTCGATGCCGGCCCGGTGTTCTTTGGCCCAGGACAGAGCCTCCGCTTCCTGTTGTTCCAGGTAGACAGAAATCCGATCGGCATGATCTTGAAGCAGTGCAGTATCTTTGTCCCATTGACCGGCGCTCAAGGCCACTGCCAGCAGAACAGCCATCGCAACCAGGTACAGGAGCACTCGTCTCAACATAAACTAACTTTGCAGGGAATGAGCCGGTTTCAGCGGCGAATTAAAAAAGAGGGCACCCGTGACGATTAGACAACCAGAAAGCGCGGGCAAAAGTACCATAAACAAAGTTTACGCCAAGAAAGAAGTGAAACCAAAAATTGCTCATATGTCGGGGCCGGGGAACAATTTTTCTCTGTCCCGGACTTTTAAAGAACAACTACAGACCGCTCTGCCGCCTTACGGGGAGGAAAGTCCGGACAACACAGAGCGCCGCACCACCTAACCGGTGGAGTTCCGCCGACTTGTCGACGGGGCATAGAAAGTGTCACAGAAAACAACAGCCCCGGTGTGAGCCGGGGTAATGGTGAAAACGTGCGGTAAGAGCGCACGCTCCGGGCAGGCAACTGTCCGGAGGGACAAACCTTGCGGGTTGAAATGCCATGTACACCCTGTTCCATGTGCTGCTCGCACATTTTTCCCGTACGGGAAATGCAGGGGGGGTAGGCAGCGCAAATGCCCCGGGCGACCGCGGGCATCAGATAAATGGCAGAGACTCCGGGCAACCGGAGGACAGAATCCGGCTTACAGGTCTGTAGTTTTTTTTGTTTTCCGCCGTGCCGGTCTATGGAAAACTGTTTCCCGCAAAGTCGCAAAGCCGCGCGCAGCCGCAAAGCGAACATCCCGCTGTGGCTCCGCGTGGCTTTGCGGCTCCGCGGGAGACAATTTTCTACGGATCACACCCGCCGCAACTGCGCGTACGTCCGGTAGCCCGGCTGCACGGGCGACGCGATCATAAAGATGCGCGCAGTGCCGGAAGCGGCTATTTCCATATCCTCCCCTCCGGTAAGTTGTATAAAATCGGCCTCGCCGGCCCGTTCGCCGTTAAAAGTGGCTTCACCTTCCAGTACGTAGGCCGAATAGATGTTCGCCGGATCGGCGGCTGGCCGGTAAGTCCCGTTTTCCAGTTCGATCTGTTCCACCCGTATCCCCGGCGTATCCATCCGGAAGGGGCTGCCATCGCCGACAATGGTTTTTACCGCTACCCCGTTTTCGCTTTTTACCGGAAAATCAGCGGCACGGTAGTCGTCGTAGCCGGCCGGCTGCTCCAGGGTTTTGGTCAGGTCGGGGTCGAACCAGATCTGGAACATTTCCGCATCCTTGCCCATCCACTCGGAGTGGCTGATGCCGTTGCCGGCCCGGATGATCTGCACGTCGCCAGCCGAGAGCGGGCGCCATTCGCGCAGTTTGGTGTCGTAATGGCGGATCTGACCCTTAAGCACGAACGAACAGATCTCGAATCCCTGGTGCGGGTGCAGGCCGATGGTGCTGTCGGTCACAGCCCGGGCGTGGGCCCAGTAGAACAGGTTGGAGTAGGGCCGTATGCTGGAGTGGTCCTGGGGAAACCCGATGGGTTTGTTCTCCACGATCTCGCCGCCGTTGAAGGCGCCGTAGCCTTGCTGTTCTTTCGGTATGATGCGGACTGGCATAGTTTGGATGTGCTGAATTTTAGCATTACAACATCCAAAGTACATTTCGGTTTTTGGCAAAATCGGTTTTCCCTGTACCCGGAAACCCGTCGCCTTTTTACCTTGCCCGCCTAAATCATTTGGCATGAAAAAATATCTACCCGCCTTTGTTGCCCTTGTCCTGGCCTCTTGTGGCTTGTTTTTCCGGCAATTCACCAATAACCCGGCCCCGGAGGGCCTGCAAATGCCTTCCGGCGCACAGGAAGAGAACCGGGAAGCCCGGGAAGCCTGGGAGCGCCTCCGCCTGGCCGACCCCGCCACCGGCAAGATACCGGCCGGCATCGCTTTTCTGGAACGGCAGTTCGCTCAGGATCTGCCGGCAGCCGTGCAGGAGCGTTCCGGCGGCGACTGGGTGGAACGCGGCCCCTGGAATGTCGGCGGCCGCACCCGCGCCCTGGCCTTCGACGTCACCAACGAAAACCGCATCCTGGCCGGCGGAGTGTCCGGCGGCCTCTGGCTCAGTGAGGACGGCGGGCAAAGCTGGCAGCGTAAAACCCCGCTCAACGCCCATCCCGGCTGCGTCAGCATCGCCCAGGATACCCGCCCCGGGCATACCAACACCTGGTATTACCTGACCGGAGAATACCTGGGCAATTCCGCCAGCGGCGGCGCAGCCTTTTACCTCGGCGACGGCATGTTCAAAAGTACCAACGGCGGCAATACCTGGGCGCCGGTCACTTCGACGGACGACGGTAACCAGCAGGCGTTCAACAGCGAATGGCAGGCTACCTACCGGGTGGTGACCGACCCGACCGCGCCGGACAACCAGAACATTGTGTATGTCCTGGCGCTCAATACCGTCTTCAGAAGTACCAATGGCGGCACCTCCTGGACGGACGTGCTGGGGGGCATCGATGCGCCGCCGTATTCCTATTACGGCGACCTGGTTATTTCCTCTGCCGGCGTACTGTACGCCACCTTCAGCAGCCAGGGCTCGCAGAAAGGGATCTGGCGCAGTACCAACGGCACTGCCTGGACCAACATCACCCCGGCCAACTTCCCGGCTGAATACGGCCGCATCGTGGCCGGCATCAACCCCAACAACGAAAACGAGGTCTATTTCCTGGGCTCCACTCCCGGTTCGGGCCACTACAACCAGTACATCGACAGCGACGACTGGACCAGCCTCTGGAAATACACCTACCTCGGCGGCGACGGGGCGGGCGCAAACGGAACCTGGGAAGACCGCTCGATGAACCTGCCGGATATGGGGACCGAGTTCGACCGCTTCGCTTCGCAGGGCGGCTACGACCTGGTGGTGAAAGTGCAGCCCGGAACCAACCACGTCTTTGTCGGCGGCACCAATATCTACCGCTCGACGGATGCCTTTACCACCTCCGACAACACGACCCACATCGGCGGATACAAACCCGGCACCTACCTGCCCTATTTCGAACTGTATCCCAACCACCACCCCGACATCCACGACCTGCTGTTTTTACCGTCCAATCCCAACGTCCTGTTTTCCGCCAGCGACGGCGGCATCCACCGCACCGACGACAGCAACGCCCCGACCGTAGCCTGGACGCCGCTGAACCGCGGCTACCGCACGACCCAGTTTTATACCGCCATTATCGATAAAAATGCGCCGGGCGACAACACCCTGATCGGCGGCCTGCAGGACAACGGCAACTTCTTCGTCAACAGCAGCGACCCGACGGCCTTCTGGAAACAAACGGTGAACGGCGACGGGTCTTACGGCGCGGTTGCCCCGGACAAAGCCTTTTATATCCTCTCCATCCAGCAGGGCCGGGTGGCCAAGTGCAACCTCGACGGCCAGGGGAACGTAACCGCCTACCAGCGCATCGACCCCGTCGGCCGGGTAAAAGGGAATTACCTGTTCATCAACCCCCTGGCGCTGGACCCGAGCGACGCCAACGTGTTGTACCTGCCGGCCGGCGATCGCTTCTACCGCCAGGATATGCTGGGGTCCATCCAGTTGAACAACGAGTGGGACAGCATTTCCACCGGCTGGACACAATTCCCGGACACCCTTACCCAGTTCAACGACGCGGACGGCGAACACGCTTTTACCGCGGTAGCCGTATCGCAGAACAGTCCCGCACACCGGGTGTACCTGGGCACCAGCCGCAACAAAATTTTCCGGATCGACAATGCGCATACCGGCACGCCGACCATGACCGTGCTGCCTTCTCCCAACTCCGGCAATACCGGCTACATCAACTGCATTGCCGTAGATCCGGAAAATGCCGACCGGGTGGTGGTGGTGTACTCCAACTACAGCGTCTACAGCATTCACCTCAGTACGAACGGCGGGCAAAACTGGCAAAAAGTGGGCGGCAACCTCGAAGCGACGCTGGGCGGCGCCGGCAATGCGCCTTCCATCCGCTGGCTCAGTATCCTCCCTTTCCCCGACGGCACGCGCAAGTACTTCTGCGCCACCAGCGTCGGTCTGTTCAGCGCCGATACGCTCAAACTGCATGCTGCCAACCAGCCCGGCACCCAGTGGACGCTCGAATCGCCGGACCTGATCGGCAGCAATGTGGTCAGTTTTGTGGATGCCCGCGCCTCCGACGGACTGGTGGTCGCCGCGACGCACGGCAACGGCATGTTCTCCGCCAATTTTGCGCCGAGCGTAGGCAGCCACGAGCCGGCCAGCAAAGTCACGGTGAAAGTCTGGCCCAATCCGGCGACCGACCGGGTCCGCTTTGAATTTCCGGGCTCCGGAACGGAAAGCGCCGAAGTGCGGCTCTTCGACCGGGCTGGCAAAATGGTGCGGCGGTCCCGGCTGACGCCCGGAAATGAGCAGGTCGATCTGCGTGATCTTGCGTCGGGTATTTATCTGTACGAATTACAGGGAAAAGGCTGGAAAAGCAGCGGGAAGGTGGTGAAAATGTGAGGGCTACTGACGTACTGATAGTCTCACTCAGAGTGAGACTATCAGTTTGTGACCGTACTGATAGTCTCACTTGGAGTGACTGATAGTCTCACTTGGAGTGAGACTATCAGTCACTTGGACTATCAGTCAGACTACCCCTTTTTCTTCTTTTCCTTACCGATAATGTCTTTGTCCTTGCGCGCATCGAGCACCGGTTCGGGGCGCGGGGCCTCGTCCTGCACGTCGTTGAAGACCTTGTCGATGAATTTCCAGCGGCCGTTCGGCTCCAGGCGCAGGGCGTCGTAACTGCCGTCAGGCACGGCGACCATGCCCCGGCCATAGGCGCTCGGCCAGGGGATGAGGTGGTCGAAGATCACCATCTGGTACAGTTCGTCCCAGTTGACCCGGATGGAGGCTTCGGAAGGATATTCGAAAAGCAGGCGCATTTCGGGCACTTTCATCTTGGGCTTGTCGAAAACCGCAGCGCCGAACACGGGTTTTCCGGCGGCGTCGAAACTGAGGACGTCGATGAGTTTGCGTTTTTCAAAAAAGGCGTAGGCATCGTAGCCGAATAGCAGGTATTTGGGCCCTTCTTTCGTGTCGAACTGGCGCAGGTTGTAGTAGAGGGCGCCGTACCATTTTTCCGGGGGCATCTGTTCGAATACCGGCCGTTCGTCCATATCCTCGCTGCGGTCGATGAGCGGGAAAAGTTTGAGTGCGCGGCTGTTCATCTGGATGGCGCCGTAGTAGCGGTAGGTGGAATCGTTGACGAACAACTGCCAGGTAAAGATCCGGAAACTGCTGTCCGGCGGCGCCAGGATAGAAACGCTTTTGAGGCGGTCGAACTGGTACTGGAAGGAGTTTTCCACCTTGAGGGTCCGCACCAGCGTCTGGATCAGGGCGCGGCAGGCGGCGAAACGTTCCTGCTCGACGGAGTCGTTCACCACGGCGTAGGCCAGCAGGGCCAGGGTATCCTCGCCGGTGTGAAGTTTTTCGATCGCCTCGGGGCTGAGTTTTTCGCCTTTTTTATTTTTGGACTGGGCCTGCACGCCGGCGGCCAGCAGCAACAACAGAAAAACGGTATTGATCTTAAAGGACATCGGATTGGATCGGTAAAACAGACCGGCTAAAAACGTCGGCCCCGGCCAAAAATTGCGGTTCGTCCTCAACCCGGCTCGTCGAGTTTTTCCAGCAGCCATTCGTGGTTGACGGTGGTGGCTTTGTTGCGGGTGATCTCGTCGCGGAGTTTCTGGACCTCGGCTTTGTCCCCGGGGGCGAGGCGGGTGAGACGGCGGGTGTATTTGATGAGGTTGAGGTAACTCTTGCGGCGCTGATGGGGGATGCTTTTATTGCGACTAAGAAATGTTCTGAATGCTTCCGTAAATGAATCAAGCGCGGAATGCTCTTCAAGTTCGTAATAGGTAATGGTCAGCATGGTTTTAGAAATAAGGTTATATCCAATATCCTCATATTCTATATTTTGTAGAAGGCTCAACACCTTGTTATACTTTTTTTGGTATAAATACACCCTGGCTATATTAAATGTATATGTATTTTCTCTGCTTTCTGCCGGTAGAAAGGTCTTAAAATCACTTGCAAAATTTTCCGCCCAACTTAGTTTATTTAATCGAAGAGCCGTGGCGATTACATTATTAAAACGCCACGTCGCCAGTTCACCATTTAATATAAATATATTTTTTTTGATTGCAGCCTCAAATAAATCAAAATACTCCTGCAAAAAATCCCGGTTCCCCTTATTTATTTTTCCGGTACAATAATGGAGTGCCGAATCGAACAATTCCACTGCCTCCTGCTGGGGCATCGTTTCACCGTATTTATCCAGCAAGCGTCTTAATTTATAATACTGCTCCACATTATTTTCTTCTTGAAGCGTCAGAAATGAATAATAATATATAGCAAGTTCAGGCGTGTCTTCCAAGGGAAAATTTTGCAGATAGGTTAATATTTCATCAACAAATTTAAGATGGTAATCAAAATTCCCCGTTCTTTTTTGGCTCAATACAGAGCTGTATAATTTTAATTTTTCAATCCAGTAAAACATGTCAAGGTTATTGGATATTTCCTCCAGATTCGCGCGTACATTGACTTTTACATCAAAATCCAGCATTGAGTAATAATGACGCTCGATATCGTAGGCATTCCGATAGTAATCCTGAGAATGATATGGACTTTTATCTATTTTCTGGCGCGCCTCCCGCAAAACACTGTTAAATAAGGGCTCAATTTTTCTGCGTACTACAAAATTCAAGGTGTCAGTAGCTCGCCGGGCAGCATCCTGACCAATAATTTCCTGGGCCATAAACCCTTCGATTTGCTTCAACAAATCGGAACAAGCCTTTCGAAAATTTACGTCGTCGTATGCTTCGCCGGGAAAAAGTAATTCCCAAACCGTTTTTCGCTGAAAACCCGGTTTACCCTGCTCGATGTACCCAAGCAATATCTCACAGAGCCGCCCCAGTGTCTTGCTCTGAATAAAATAAGGAGAGGCAAGGTACCTGAGCAATCGCCGGTGCTCGGCCGCATCCAGGCAGCACAGCACCTCCCAGACCTTGTTGGTGTACAGTTCTCCGGAATCTTCACCCTTTTTTTTCGACATGTAGAAATATTTCTAAAGTATTGACTGCAAAGAACTTACCAGCCCGCCGGACGGACCGGCATTTCACAAAGATATTTTTTTTCCGCATACAGGGCTTGGTTCTTCGGGAAACATCTAATTTTGGTCGTTTTTAATTTAATACCGCAGCCATGAATGTATCTTTACTCCAGTCGCCCCCCCGGGTGCTGCTCCTGATCCCGTTTGTAATTTTTGGACTTTCCGCCCAAGTTTCCGCCCAGAAAAGCCCTTACAAAAATCTTGCTACCGCTACCAATACCGCCATCGCCGATACAATTGCCGGAGTCAACCTGATGGTGTATAAGGTAAGCCCGGTGCCCAAGCACGGCGACCTCACCATTACCCTCATCCAGACCGGAGGCGCCGGCCTTCCCCACATCTACAAGATCAATTATCAGCCCGACCCGGGCTTTACCGGCGTAGATACCTTTGTCGTCCAGCATACCTACCTGAACAACTGGCCATACCTGGTCTACCAGGCCTACCGGGTTTCCGTATATCCCACCATTCTGAATGCCCGCCCGGACCTGGCCGTAACCACCGCCGGCACCCCGGTCAGCATCGACGTACTGGCCAACGACACCGGCGGCAATCCGCCTTTTACCGTTTCTCTGGCGCCGCTCAGCAACAACGGTACGGCCACGGTCAACGGCTCCAACCAGGTGGTGTTTACTCCGGTCGCCGGATTTACCGGCGTAGCGCACGTCAATTATACCGTATGCGACGCTCTGCAGCACTGCAAGACCAGCCAGATCGACGTCGGGGTACATGACAACACACCTCCGGCCGCCGATACGCTGCGGCTGGTTACCACGAAAAACCAGCGCCTGAGCATTCCCCTGAGTCACAACGGGTTCACCTTATTCCAGGCGCCTCCCAACGGCATAGCGACCCTGGAAAACGGACAATCGTTCCGCTACATCCCGGCCGGAAATTTTACCGGCAAAGACCACTTCGTGCTGGCCAACGACGCCTTCGGAACGACCGTCTATAAAACGGTCGAAGTGACCGTGCTGAACACTCCCTCCCAGAACAACATGGCCATGGACGACTACGTCTATACCCCCAAGGGAAAAGCCATTACCTTCAACGTACGCGCCAACGACGTGGGCAACCTGCTGGTCAAAAGTTGGGTAACGCCGAACGGACTGCCCGGCACCATTTCGGGCACCCTGGGCAACGGCACGGTAACCTTTACCCCCAATCCCAATTTTACCGGCGTCGCCACTTTTTACTACCGCCTGGGTAACAGCCAGGTACCCAACCTGGAGATGGCGACCGTGAACGTGATCGTCGGGAACCTGAACCCGGCTTACAGCACTTTCGATTTCACCACGCCCGAAGCGACGCCCTTCGTCATCAACTACCAAATCCCCTTTACCGGCTTCAGTTTCGACGTTCAGGACCAGCCGGATCACGGAACCTGCGCTTTTTACCCGGGTTTTACCATTCAAACCGTCAACGGCCAAAGCGTTTCGGGGCATAACCTGCTCATCTATACGCCCGTCAACGGATATACCGGTACCGACGAATTCGAGATCCGGTACTGCGTTACCGCCAACGGACAGTGCCAGAATGTCAAAGTAAGCATGAACGTGGTGGATGTTATTGCCACCCCGCCGCCGTATTGCGTGGACAACTGCGTATGGACCGGCGACGTCAACGGGGATGGTTTGGTGAACAACAAGGATCTGTTGCCGCTGGGTTATTTGATGGGATTCGAAGGGGAGAGCCGGGCCGGGGCCTCGCTCGAATGGTACGGTCAGTTTTCCGGCGACTGGAACAATCCGTTTACCGGAAGCAAAACAGATGTGAAACACGCCGATACCGACGGCAGCGGCGTGGTAACCCACGAGGATACGCTGGCGCTCAGCCTGTTCTACGGCCAGCAGCACAACCTGATCCCTTCCATTCCGCCCACCTCCAAGAATTTCCCCTTCCAACTCAAACTGCTGACGCCCAACCCGCAGGTGGGTGATCTGGTCCGGGTCGAGGTTTCGCTCGGCACGACGGCGGTTCCGGCGCTGGATGTTTACGGCTTCACGTTCGACGTATCGCTCAGCCCGGGCATCGTGGATTCGGCCCTGCGCATGACTTTCTACGATAACTCCTGGCTCAATTTGAACGCGCCCAGCCTCTGGATGACAAAAAATCCCAAACCGGGCCGGTTGGAAAGTGCGTTTACACGTACCGGCGGAACTTCCGCCAACGGGAACGGGGTAATTGGTGAATGCGACTTTATTATAATTGATATAATTGATGGAGCAAAACCAGGCAAGCATACCATAGACAACAACTTTCTGATCACGGTAAATGCTCCCACATTTATGTCCGGCGACGGAACCATGGCTTCCAGTGCGGATCACTCGATCGAGATCCCCATTGCCAGAGAACGCGACCAGCCGGCGGCCTCCGCCGGGCAGGACTTTTTCGTCTATCCCTCCCCCGCCAGCGAGCGCCTGAACGTCCACCTGAACGGCAGCGAGGTCATCGAGTCCCTGACCATTTTTGACGCCATGGGCCGCGCAGTGTATACTTCCGGCGACATGGCCGTGGAACACACTGAAATAAACGTCGCCGACTTTGCCGAAGGCTTCTACGTCGTCTCTGCCCGCACCGGCACCGGCAACGTCACCAAAAAATTCCAGATCCTGCGGTAACCTTTCGGTCGCGAACCGCGTATAAGAAGATTATTCCTAGCTTACAGAAACAAAACCCGCCACCTGAAAGCAGGAGCGGGTTTTGTTTTTTGGGCCTGGCCGGTTTAGCCCCTGACTTTGTCCGAAACGTGCATCACCGTCGTCTGATGCGCGATGCTTTCCTGGTGAATCGCCGACAGGAATTTCTCGATAAACTCGTCGTTCAGGCCCCGCTCCCGTCCCCGGGCAAAACCTTTTTCCAGGATCTCGTTCCAGCGCGTCGCCTGCAGGATGGAAATGTTGTTGCGCAGTTTGTAGCGCCCGATGTCCTCGGCCACCCGCATGCGCCGGGCCAGCAGGTTGAGCAGTTCGAGGTCGATCTCGTCGATCTTGTGGCGCAAATTTTCGATGTTTTCCAGGAATTCGGCGTTGTCGGTGGTCTCGCGGCGCACCACCAGATGGCCGACCAGTTCGCCGTAAGCGAAGGGGGTGACCTGCTGTTTGGCATCGCTCCAGGCCGAGTCGGGGGCGGGATGCACCTCGGTCATCAGGCCGTCGTAGTTCAGGTCGAGCGCCTGCTGGGCCACTTCCAGGAGGTCTTCCCGGTTGCCGCAGATGTGCGAGTTGTCGCAGAGCAGCGGCAGGTCGGGCATCCGGCGGCGCAGTTCGATGGGGATTTCCCAGTACGGCGCATTGCGGAATTTGGACTTGGCGTAGGCGGAGAATCCGCGGTGAATGGCGCCGATCTGGGTAACGCCGGCGTTCCGGATGCGCTCGATGGCGCCGATCCACAGGTCGAGGTCGGGGTTCACCGGATTTTTCACCAGCACCGGCACGTCCACGCCGCGCAGGGCGTCGGCGATCTCCTGCACGGAAAAAGGATTCACCGTGGAACGCGCGCCGACCCAGAGTACGTCCACACCGTGTTTCAGGGCTTCGTACACCTGATTGCCGGTGGCCACTTCGACGGTAGTGCGCAATCCGGTTTCCTGCTTCACCCGGCGCAGCCAGGGCAAGGCCAGCGCGCCGTTGCCCTCGAAGGCTCCGGGGCGGGTGCGGGGTTTCCAGATGCCGGCGCGGAACAGGTCGATGCCCATGCCGGCGAGGCCGTGGGCTGTTTCCAGCACCTGTTCTTCGGTTTCCGCCGAGCAGGGGCCGGCGATGAGGAAGGGACGGGAGTCTTTTTTCGTGAACATAAGACGGAGCGGTAAAAGATGAGACAAATTGGGTGCGGTGTCAATAGTGCATTTATTTCGGATCGATGATGCGGCGGATGTCGTTGGCCTGGTGGATCAGGCCTTCAAAAGTTTTAAAGTCCTTCTTGATCAGCAGCGTTCTGAAGCGGCTGACGGTATTGATGAACTCGTCGAGCACGTCGAGGACATTGTCGCGGTTTTGGCGGAAAATGGGTATCCAGGTGTCCGAACTGCTTTTGGCCAGGCGCACGGTGCTTTGGAAACCGCCGCTGGCCAGTTCGAAGATGCGGTTCTCGTCTTTTTCCTTTTCCAGTACGGTCAGCGCCAGCGCGAACGAGGCGATGTGCGAGATGTGGCTGACGTAGGCCACGTGCAGGTCGTGGTCCACCCCGCCGAGGGTGACCATGTGCATGCCCAGCGCCGCGTACAGCCTCCGGCAGGTATCCACGGCATCCGGGGCGGACTTTTCGGTATCCGAAAACACGCAGCATTTGCCGGTGAACAGGTCCGGCACGGCGGCCTGCGGGCCGGAATATTCCGTGCCCGCCATGGGGTGGGTCGCCACGAAACGCCGGCGGTTGGGGTGATTTTCCACGCTGGCCAGCACGGGCAGTTTGGTGGAGCCGACGTCCAGCACCACCTGGTCGTCCCGGATCAGGTCGAGCACCCGGGGCAGCAGCCGGGTCAGGCTGTCTACCGGCGTAGCGACGATCACCACGTCGCTTTGACCGATGGCCTGCTCCAGGGGCAGGGTTTCGTCGACCAGGCCCAGTTCCACTGCCCGGGCGGCGTGGCCGGGGTTGTTGTCTACCCCGAAAATACGGGTAGCAAAGCCATTTTTCCGCAGTCCGATAGCGATGGACCCGCCGATAAGGCCGGGTCCGACAATGGTGATTTTCATGGGTTGGTTAGGGGTTGCTGGTCATGAACGGTTAAAACAGATGGTTGCACCAGGCGGGCCAGGGCTTTTCTTAATACCTCTGCCGGACTGCACAGGGAAATGCGCACGTGCCGTTCCCCGTTGGATCCGAAGATGCCGCCGGGGGTGAGAAATACGTTTTTTTCGTAAAGCAGTTCATCGCTCAGGGCGTAACCGTCGCGGTAAGCGTCGGGGATGCCGGCCCAGACGAACATACCCTGCTGCCGGCGATCGAAGCGACAGCCGAGCGCTTCGAGAATTTCAAACGCCACCTGCTGCCGGGCGGCGTAGGTGGCGTTCAGATCCCCGTACCACGAATCGGGCAACTGTAGCGCCTGCACCGCTGCCTGCTGTACCGGCAGGAACTGGCCGGAGTCCATATTGCTTTTGAAACGCAGCACAGCATTCAGGTAATCCGGATGACCGGCCACCATGCCCACCCGCCAGCCGGCCATGTTGTGGGATTTGGAAAGGGAATTCAATTCCAGTGCAACCTCGCGGGCGCCCGGCACGGCCAGGATGCTGCGCGGGTGGTCGTTGAGGATAAAACTGTACGGGTTATCGTTAACGATGAGGATGTTGTGCCGTTTGCCGAAGTCGGCCAACCGTTCGAAAACCTCCGCCGTACCGGGCGCTCCGGTCGGCATCTGGGGGAAATTGGCCCACATGATCTTGACCCGGGCGAGGTCGGTTTTTTCCAGGGCTTCCCAATCCGGTTGCCAGCCGTTCGCTTCTTTCAGGTCGTAGTACCGCACTTCGGCACCGGCCAGCAGCGAGGCCGCCCGGTAGGTGGGGTAACCGGGGTTGGGCGTCAAGGCAATATCGCCCGGCTCGAGGAAAGCCATGGCGAGGTGTACGATGCCTTCTTTCGAGCCGATCAGCGGGAGTATTTCATTCTCCGGGTTCAACTGCACGCCGTAAAAACGCTGGTACCAGCCGGCCCAGGCCTCGCGCAGGGCCGGAATACCGGAATAGGACTGGTAGCCGTGGGCTTTGGGCTCCCTGGCGCCGTCCTGCAGGGCAGTGATGACGGAGGGGTGCGGCGGCAGGTCGGGCGAGCCGATGCCCAGGTTGATGACGGGTTTGCCTTCGCGCTGCAACTGGGCGATCTCACGCAGTTTGCCGGCGAAGTAGTACTCTGAGACGGATTCGAGGCGACGGGCAGTTTGAATCATGGAGCGGGAATAAGGAAAAGGTGACGAAAACGGGAAGGCCTGGCGGGTCAGGTTTTCAGGGTGTTTTCCGGGTAAATACCCAGCACTTTCAGGTCGGTCGTGGCCGGGCGCAACAGGTCGATCACCGACGCGATCCGCCCCGGTGCGTCGACGCTGAAATCGGCAAAAAAACGGTACTCCCAGGGGCGCCCGAGGATGGGGACCGACTGTATTTTGGTCAGGTTGGCCTTTTCACCGGCCAGCACGGCCAGGGCGCGGGCCAGGCTGCCCGGCTGGTGGGTAGTGGTGAAGCACACCGCTGCTTTGTTGGCCGCGGCGTCCGCCGTGAATTCGCCGGCCCGGCCCAGGGCCAGAAAGCGGGTGTAGTTCTCGGCCACCGTCTCGATGGCCGGCGCCAGCACGTTCAGGCCGTAGTACTCGGCGGCCAGGGCGCTGGCGATGGCGCCGATGTGCCGGGCCCGGCGCCGGGCGATGCGGGCCGCGCTTTCGGCGGTATCGTCCGATTCTACCAACCGGATACGCGGATGTTGTTGAAAAAAATCGGCGCACTGGGCCAGGGCCATGGGATGCGAATGCACTTCGCGCAGGTCGCCGAGGGTTACGCCGGGCAGGGCCAGCAGGTTCTGCCGGATGGGCAGGTGGACTTCGCCCACCACTTGCAGGTCGCTGTGCAGCAGCAATTTGTAATTTCCCAGGATGCTGCCGGCGATACTGTTTTCGATGGCAAGGATCGCCGCATCCGCCTGGGCGGGGTCGGCGGTTTTGCGGAACAGTTCCGGGAACGACAGCGCCGGCACGATCCGGACATCGCGGCCGAAAAACTGCCGGGCGGCGATCTCGTGAAAAGAGCCGCGTACGCCCTGGATCGCAATGCGCAACGCCAGCCCGTCAACGGTAAGAAAAGCGGGCCTGAAGCCGGGCCGGGTGGCAAAAGTCCGGTGCGATCCGGCTTCTTCCCCGCCGGCAGGGTCGCCCGCTGAGGGCCTGGAAAATTCCAATTTGTGGTTCATGCGTTCGTCTGGGCAGAAAACGAAAAAGGAGTCCCTGTGGTCAGGAACTCCTTTTTGCGGCAGGTTTTTAATTATTTAAACTCGTGCAAACGCGTATGGGCAGTTCCTTTTTTGATTTCCAAAAAAGAAATAATAAAAGAAAAAGCCAAAGTAAAATCCGCGGTCACGCATGTGTAATATCGTACTGTTACGGTGCAAACGTAGGGGGATTGACCGAACAATACAAATTTCAGGTGAAAATTTTTACTGTTTTAACATTTTCAGGGTCTTTTGCCCGCCTTTTTCGGTGCGGATCTGTACCAGATACAGCCCCGGCATGAGGTGGTCCAGGTCGAGTCGCTGGACGTATCCTTCGGCCGGCAGCCGGGTTTCCGACTGCCAGGTAAGGGCTTCCCGCCCGGCACAATCGAACACGCGTATCCCGACCTGCTGTTCCGAAGGCATGTCGATGTGGATCCAGGCTTTACCCGTGACCGGGTTCGGCGACAGGCTTACCTCCAGCGGGCTGAGGCCCGGGTTGCCGGTACCGACCACAATTTCGTGCGGCGGCAGGGAAATTTCGTCCACCCAGGCCCGGTCGTTGCCGGCCGTAACGACGTCGTCCTTTTCGTAACTCCAGGTGAACGTATGGTATCCGGGAGATACGGGATAAGAGACTTCGGCCCAGTCGACTATGCCGCTCCAGCGTTCCATTTCTTCCCCGTCGATGAAAAAGCGCAAAAAATCGAACTCCGCTTCGCAATTCACCCGTCGGGCGAAAGAGATGACGCCTTCCGCCGAAACGGTCAGGTTTAATTCCATTACCGATTTCTGGTTGTGGCTGATCACCCCGGAACGCGAGCAATACTGACCGGAATACGGATTGAGGGTAGAGATCGTCCAGGGTTTGCTCCCGCTCATGGTCCAGGGGAACAGGCCAAAATTGCCCGACTCGAAAGTTTCCAGAACCGGATTGACAACGAAGACGCCGTGGTCGGCTTCCGCGCCGTAATTACCGGCCTGGAAGACGTAGTGCAGGTCGGCCGCCACCGCCTGGGGCGCATCGGATTTTACCGCCACCTCGAAAACAACATCCCGGGTTTCGTTCAGTCCGGGGACGCTTGCCGGCAGCGGGCCGGTCAGGATGTCAAGCCAGGGCGAACCGGTACTCAGGACGCCCTGTCCGGCGACCAGGCTGTGGCCGCTGTTGAGGTTGGTGACGGTGACCCGGGCCGTTTCTCCGCTTTGCAGGTAACCGTCGCCGTTGCCCGAAACGCTGTCGTCGATCTTGAAACCGCTGACCGACATTTGGGGAGCGTTGAGTTTGACCGGCAGGAGGATCTGGACCTTTTGCGTATCGTTGAACCGGATGTCCAGGGTGAAATTCACCACGTGCCCGTCGTTCACGTAGTCGTTCACTTTCAAGCGGAAAGCGGCGGTTTTTTCCACCGAAGCCGCGGCCTCCAGATCGCCGAAATCTTCGGCGGGATCGAGCAGGATCACACTGGCATCGGCGGTACTCAGGGTTGCCGAGGTGGCTTTGGCCGGCAGGGGGCCGATGTTGCCGAGGCGCAGGTTGAGGTCGACCGTTTCCCCGTAGTCGGCCTGCTGGTTGTTATTGCCGGTGGAGGCGTCGTCGAGGGTAATGTTCTGACTGATCACGAAGGCGTTTCCGGAAGGCTTCACCGGAATGCTGCTCTGGTAAGGAATGCCGTTGAACTGGGTGGCGGTGAGGAGGAGTTCACCCAGGTCGGCCAGCGGGGGGAAATTCAGGTTGGCCACACCGTTTTCCACCACGGCAACGGCCAGCGTCTGCCCCTGCCAGTACAAGCTGACCAGCGCACCTTCGGAGACCGAGTAAACGCTGAGGCCGGTGGCGCCCACCACCGTGGCGGAGGGGTGGGAAACGACCAGGGGCTGCGGCAGTTTCGTCCGCGGCAGCGTGGAGGGTTCGGCAAACGGGTTCCAGAAATCGGCCATCACTTCACCGTCCTGGGCGTAGGCGGCGATCATCAGCGCATTGCCGTACGTCAACATGCCGCCGATACTCGGGCGCAGGGTGATGCCGTCGGCGTCGGTCAGGTACTGGTTCATGCCGTCCTGGCCTTCCATAGGCGGGGCCCAGCTCTGGAAGTCGCTGGAAAAGAAGCCGGCGATGCCGCCCCAGGGTTCGCCGGTGGCCGGGTCGCCGGCCCGTTGCCATGCTTCGCCGAGGCATACGCCGTTGGTAAAATTGCCGGCGCAGCAGGCCACGGCGATCAGGATGGGATAGCGGTGTACATTACGAAGTTTGCCCACGGCGTCCACGTTGAAATTGCCGCTGGAAAGGCCCTGCTCCCAGCCATGTCCGGTGTAGTTGTACAACCCCGCTCCGCCTCCGTTCATCTGGTCGACCAGTTGGGTATTGACCGGGTTGCCGGGCTGATCGGCGCTGACGTCGCCCGGGGTGGGCGAAATAGCCGCGTGACTGCCGTCGTAAAACTCCCAGTATTTTTCATAGCCGTCGGCCAGGTGTTTGGTTTTCCATTCATTGGCCTGCTCATAATCGGCCTGGTTGTCGTCGCCGATGCCCTGTCCTTCGTTCGAAGCGGCGGCCATACCGGTAGCGCACCAGTTCTGGGCGGGGTCGGCCAGCGGCGATTTTTCGTATTCGAGGTTGCGGTTGACCATGATCCGGAGTTGTTCCGGGGTGCTGGCGTGCAGGCGCCCGACCAGGATCTCGTTCAGGTGGTCGTCGCCGTCCATGTACCCGAAGCAGTTGTCGCAACTGTAGGGCGTCCCGCCGCTGGGGCGCATTTCGGAGCGGATGGCATCTTCATCGCCCACCAGCAGCAGGTAGGTGATGCCGTTGGCCTGGTAGTAGTCTTTTACAAAACTGTAAATGGCCGAAGCCTCATTCGAGCCGATGGCCGAAACCGGCACGACGGTGGTGTGAATGCCCATCTGGCGTTTCCAGGCCACCAGGGGTTCCAGTTCGCCCAGCAGTTCGTCTTTGGCGATGACCAGCATCTTTTCCGGGTCCAGTCCGCTCCGCTCCGCTGCACCGGCTATGAAGTTGACAAAAGTTTTGCGGTAGAGGGCGTCGAAAGCGGCACTCGGGCTCCGGTCGGCGGCGGCGGTGATCTCGTTTTCTCCCTGGCCTCCGGCCGAATAGACGCGCAGGGTAAGCGTCGTGTACACGCGCAGTACCTTTTTTACCGGATTGTACTGTACCGGATAGATCCACAGTGCCTGGCCGCGGATGTCGCGCAGGATAAAGGGATACTGCAGGTCGGCGAGTTGACCGGGGAAAAAGGCGTCCTGCTGGTAGGTTTCGCCGTACTTATAGGGTATGGTATCGGGATCCACGTTGCGTTTCAGGTTACCTTTCGAAGGGGCGACTTCCACACCCGGAAAATCCTGATACTCGGAAGTCAGCACCTCTACGGTCATGTTGCCGGTGGCGGGGACCATCAGGGCGGTGGCGTATTTGGGCAGGTCGGGGCGACCCGGCAGCAGCAACGGCGTTCCTTCCGGGAAAGAAACGGTAAAAGCCTCGCCTGCCGGGGTGCTTACGGCATGCCGGTCGGCTCCGGTCAGGGTCAGTTCGAGCACCGTTTCGCTGTACGATTTCGACAATACGTGCAGGCGGGTTTCGTTCAGCGCCTGGCCAATCACGGCAGTCAGCGACAGGCAGGAAAGCAGGAAGGCAAGCAGATTTTTCATGTCGGATTTGTTTTGTAGCCGGAGCGGTATTTCACGCAAGGTTATTTCTGGATCAGTATTTTTTGGGTCTGGCGACCGCTTTGCAGGTAATATGTCCCGCCGGGTAGTTCGGGCAGATCCAGGCATTCCGGGTCACCGGGAGTCAGACTCCGCATCAGCACCCTGCGGCCGGAAACATCGCTCAGGCAAACTTGTTGCGGTGCCCCACCCCGGTTTTCGAGGCACAGGAATCGGGAAGCCGGGTTGGGAAAAACCCGGATCTCTCCGCCCTCGGGAATCCCCGACGAGGTCGTACCCGGAGTAAAAAGGCTGAAATATACTTCGGTTTTGTTGTCTTCATGGCCTTTTTCAAACACCCGGAAATGCAACCAGGCCGAGCCTGGTATCGTATCAGGCTGAACGACAAGTTTCAGATACGCCTGCACCGTGTCGAATACCGGGTTCATGGTACCGTTGGCCGGAATTCCGGTGTAGCACAGCCCGTAATCGCACAGGTCTGTTTTCCAGCCGGCCGGCACACTGGCTTCAATTTGCCGCCAGCGCAGTTGCAGGGTGTCGCCGGAAGGGTTGTCGAAGAAAATATAACACTCATTGGCCTGCTGGAAGGCGAGTTCTTTTTCCAGTACCGGGCCGGGCAGCGGGGAAAAAGTCTGGGCAACAGCCAGGCCGGCTGTTGCCAGCAACAGGAAAATCGTGGCGAGATATGGCATGAGGCCGGTTTATGGTTACAAAGTAAGAACCTGCCGGCGTGTGGCCTGGCGGCAAACTGACTTTTTGGACAAATGCAGACACATTTTTGTCTCCTCCCAAGTGTCCCCCCCCAAATGGAGTACCTTTACGTTTATCAACATGCCTGTTTTTTAATTTGACCTGTATGCAAACAAAATTACTTTTCTCTTTGCTTCTTTTAATCACCTGCCTCTCAAGTCTGTCGGCACAGCAGTCGGTAGCCCGGCGCTGGAACGAAGCCTTGTTGCAGTCGATCCGGGAGGACTTTGCCCGTCCGCCCGTCCACGCCCGCAACCTGTTTCACACCTCCATTGCCCTGTACGATGCCTGGGCGGCCTAC
>WBZQ01000739.1_pt1 | contig 24499 bp, 30 predicted proteins | sample 5204251 | NCBI WGS metagenome assembly WBZQ01 (sample SAMN12412402, study PRJNA552823) | activated sludge metagenome | isolation source: activated sludge from nitrification reactor of wastewater treatment plant... | place: USA: Virginia | collected 2017-09
GAGGACGACCCGGTTCCCTCGCGGCTGTTCGCCCCGTCCGGACTGATCCCCACCGAGGCCGAGAAGGAGGTGACGAGGCAGTGGCAGGACTACTGGCGCGCGCACGGCGAATCGGCGCGGGAATCGGTTGGTACACCGCATCATTGATGGGCGACAACCACTACCAGCGTTACCTCGAACACCGGCGCCGGGCACATCCGGGTGAACCGGTGTGTTCCGAGGCGCAGTACTGGCGCATGCGGCACGCCGCCGCCGACGCGGACCCGGGTGCCCGCTGCTGCTGAACCGGGCGGTTCGGGGTGAATCCAGCACGCAGGGGCCCGCCCGAGCCGCATGATTGACCGGTGCCCGGCAACACCGAGAAGGCCCGCACGGTCGGCTATCCGCTGGCCACCTACCGCTACGTCCGGCTGATCCTGGTCGCGGTGGTCGCCGCGCTGTTCGCCTCGGTCACCCTGACCGCGAAGGCGGCGCAGTGGTGCTGGCAGCCGTCGATCAGCGCGTTCTACTACACCCACGCCCACGCGGTGTTCATCGGCGCGCTGTGTGCCACCGGCGTCTGCCTGATCGCCTACAAGGGGTTGAACCGGACCGAGGACATCCTGCTGAACTTCTCCGGCTTCCTGGCCCTGGTGGTGGCACTGGTCCCGACCACCCCGCCCGCGGGCGGGGCTGCCTGCGGCGAGTGGTTGCCGACCGTCGGGGAGCCCTGGGCAGCGGTGGACAACAACATCGGGGCGGTGCTGATCGGCACGGCGCTGGGCCTACTGGTGTTCGCGGCTGTCCGCGCCGCTGCCGCGCCACCGCCGCAGTCCGCGGCCGAACTCGCGGCCTCCGACGATACCGAACCGGATGCGCTGGCCCGGATCATCGAATTCGTGCTGCGCTGGGCGCAGTTGGTGGTGCCGGTGGCCGTCGCCGCAACGCTGGTCGTCGGTGTGGTGTGGTTCTTCGCCGACCGCGCGTCGTTCGCGACCGATGCGCACGGTGCGGCCGCCATTGCCATGTTCGCCGGGATCATCGCCGTTGTCGTGCTCTACGCCTGCTACTCGGCGCAACACTCCTGCCACTGCCACACGCGCGGCTGGTTTGCCGTGTTCTATGCCGTCATCGCCGCCGTGATGACCGTGACCCTGGCCCTGACCGGCTGGGTGCACTACCACCATCCCCAGTGGGAGCACTGGCTGCTGTGGCTTGAAGTTCTGCTCATCACCGAGTTCGCCCTGTTCTGGGCGGTGCAGACCGCGGACTCGTGGAACGGGCCGTACGACGCCCAGATGCCGGCGCTGGTCGGCCACCGGGACTGACAGCCCCGGCCCGGTGGTGGGCGTTATCCGGCCCAACGTGCGCAAGGTCACCATGGCCGTGTGCGCGCCCGAGGAGACCTATACGGTCCGGGTGGGATAGGGTGGGAGCAATGCTGGCTCGGTTTCGGCCGTACAGCCAGTGCGTCGTGGAACGCTAATCGCCCCTGATGGCGATGCGTGCAATCCCGCACAAGCTCTTCTTACGGCGAACGATATTGCCCACCGGCAATCTCGCCATCTGTGTCCGCAACCGGCCGATACGCCGTCGGGCACCCACGCTTGGAAAGATCCCAATGACAACCTTCACCGAACTCGGTGTGCCCACCGCGCTGGTCAGCGCGCTGGCCGCCAACGGAATCACCGAACCCTTCCCCATCCAGGTCGACACCCTGCCCGACACGCTCGCCGGCCGCGACGTGCTGGGCCGCGGCAAGACCGGCAGCGGTAAGACGCTGGCCTTCAGCATTCCCCTGGTCAGCCGCCTGGCCGGGGCTCGGCGCGGCAAGAGTCCGCGCGGCCTGGTGCTCGCCCCCACCCGGGAGCTGGCCACCCAGATCACCGCGACGATCGCGCCGCTGGCAAAGGCCGCGGGCCTGACCGTGACCACCATCTTCGGCGGCGTCGCACAGAGCCGCCAGGTCACCGCGCTGCGCGCGGGTGCCGACATCGTGGTGGCCTGCCCGGGCCGCCTGGAGGATCTGATGCGCCAGCGTCTGATCAGCCTGGACGCCGTCGAGATCACCGTCATCGACGAGGCCGACCACATGGCCGACCTCGGCTTCCTGCCCGGAGTGACTCGCATCTTGACGGCCACCCCGGCCGGCGGGCAGCGTCTGCTGTTCTCCGCGACCCTGGACAACGGGGTGGACAAGCTGGTCACCCGGTTCCTGCGCGACGAGGTGCTGCACTCGGTCGACGAGGCGCACTCCCCCGTGGCCGCGATGACCCACCACGTCTTCCACGTCTCCGGAACCGAGGACAAGCGAAAGTTGGTGCACCACCTGGCGTCCGGGACCGGCCGCCGGATCCTGTTCCTGCGCACCAAGCATCAGGCCAAGAAACTGGCCAAGCAGCTGACCGAGGCCGGTGTGCCGTCGGTGGATCTGCACGGCAACCTGTCCCAGCCGGCCCGCGACCGCAACTTGGCCGCGTTCAGCAACGGCGACGCCCGGGTGCTGGTGGCCACCGACATCGCCGCCCGCGGCGTGCACGTCGACGACGTGGAACTCGTCGTGCATGTCGATCCGCCCATGGAGCACAAGGCCTACCTGCACCGGTCCGGGCGCACCGCGCGCGCCGGAAACACCGGCGACGTGGTGACGGTGGTGCTGCCCGAGCAGCGCCGCGACACCCAGCAGCTGCTGCGCAAGGCGGGTATCAGCGTTGCGCCGCAACAGGTCTCGTCCACCTCACCGGTGGTTCTGGACCTGGTTGGCGAGCTCGCCCCCCACCGGGCACCCGCTCCCGTCGCCCCGGCCCCGCAGCGTCCGGCCAAGCGGCCGTCGCTCCCGCAGGGCGGACAGGCCCGCCAGGGTGGACAGGCCCGCGGCCAGGGCGGCCGTGGTCGCGGTGGTTCGCCGGCCCGCTCCGGCGGACAGGCCCGCACCGGCGGCCACAGCACTTCGTCGGCGTCGACCTCGGCGGGCCAGAACCGCGGCGGGCAGGCCCCCACCGGGCAGGCGCGCACCGGGCAGAACAACCAGCAGCGCCGCCGCGCCACCCGCCGTCAGGCCCCGTCAGCCTGACCCTTCGCGTTGACTCAGAACGCAGGCTGATTCCGCCGCCGAAATCTCGGCGTCAGGTCTGAATCAACGGGGATGCCGGGATCAGAACACCACAGTCTGGTTGTGGTGGCGCACGATGCGGTCCTGGCAGTGCCACAGCACCGCGCGGGAGAGCACCGCGCGTTCGACGTCGGCGCCCAGGCGCACCAGGTCGGGCACGGTGTGGTTGTGGTTGACCCGCACCACGTCCTGCTCGATGATCGGCCCGTCGTCGAGCACCTCGGTGACGTAGTGTGCGGTCGCCCCGACCAGTTTCACCCCGCGTTCCTTGGCCTGGTGGTACGGCGCCGCGCCGATGAACGCCGGCAGGAACGAGTGGTGGATGTTGATCAGCGGGCAGCCGATCTGCGCAAGGAAATCCGGGGTGATGATCTGCATGTAGCGGGCCAGCACCACCAGATCCACGTTTCCGCGCAGTAATTCGAGCTGCCGGCGCTCGGCTTCGGCGCGGGTGTCCCGGGTGGCCGGAATGTGCACGAACGGCACGCCGAACGGGCGGACCTGATCGGCCAGGTCGGGGTGGTTGGAGATCACCATCACCACCGCCATGTCGAGTTCGCCGCGCCGGTTGCGCCACAACAGGTCCAGCAGGCAGTGGTCGGTCTTGGAGACCATGATGGCCACTCGCTTGGGTTTGGCCGCATCGGTGAACCGGTGGTCGATCTCGAACTCCGCACCGACCGTCGCGGCGAACTCGGCGTCCATCGGATCCAGCGCCGCTGCCAGCCCCGGAAGGTGGAAGATGGTGCGCTGCAGGAACGTTCCGCCCTCGGCCTCGGTGGAGTGCTGATCCAGTGAGACGATATTCGCCCCCCAGCGGGTCAGGAAGGTGCTGACCGCCGCGACGATCCCCGGCCGGTCCGGGCAGCGCAGCAGCAGCCGACCGATATCGGCGTCGGTGTTCGGCATCTGGCCCTCTCCAGCGCCCCGGCGGCTCCGAGACGCGGACTCCATTGTGGACCGCGCCACCGATCAGGGCGCACCCACCCCGAGCGCCGCCGTGCTCAGCGCTTGAAACGCCCGGCGAACCCGCGCAACGGCAGGTCGTTGCTGGTGATGATGCCGGGAGCTGCGGCCACCACCGACGGGATGGCGTACAGCGCGGGCATTCCGGTGACGGTCATCCCGATCGAGGCGAATGCGGCGGGGTCCGAGAGATCCACGCCCGCCTTGGGGAACACCATGTGCTTGTTGTAGATGCACGGGTCGCCGGTGATCCGGGTGATGTAGCAGCCCTTGATGTTCCAGCTGGGATCGGTGTGCGGGGTCATCTGCCACTCCAGGTGGGTTTCCACCCGCGCGACGCCGTCGACCATGCCCCGGTACTTGATGTAGTTGCCGCCGAGTGACCCCTTGGGCAGGGTGTACCAGCCCAGGTCGACGTCGCGAGTGCAGGCGCCCAGTTCGTACTCGAATCGCACCTCGTCGAGTTCCAAGTCGAACGCGTCGGCCATCATCAGCACGCTGTCGGCGAACACCCGGGTGAACTTCTCCAGCTTGCCGGGGATCTCCGGGTCGTCGACGGGCTGTCCGTAGCCGACCTCGACCCAGGTGTCGCGGGAGTGGTGGCAGGAGACGTCGACGGATTCGATGGTGGTGACGTTCTCGATCTCGGCGACGTCGGCCGAGCACGCGATGCCCAGGATCTGGTTGAGGCCGGGGTTCATGCCGGTGCCGTAGAAGGTGGATCCTCCCTTGCGGCACGCCTCGGCCAGCAGGTCCGACACCGGCCGCCCCGACGGGTGCGGGTGGTTGTGGTCGCGGTGCCAGCCGGTGATCCAGTCCGCGGTGGTGACGATGTTGATGCCGGCTTCGAGCACCGTCACGTAGAGGTCCTCGTCGGGGAAGACGCCGTGGAAGGTCAGCACGTCGGGCTTGGCGGCGATGATCTCCTCGACGGTTCCGGTGGCCCGGACGCCGTTGGGCGCCAACCCGACCAGTTCACCGCTGTCCCGGCCGATCTTCTCCGGCGTGTAGCAGTGCACGCCGACGAGTTCCAGATCCGGGTCGCCGGCGATCCGCTTGATCATCTCCGAACCCAGATTGCCGGTGGCGACCTGGAACACCCGGATCGGTTTGCTCATTGCGGTGGCCTTTCTCGAAAAGTTCGCGCCGGATCACGCCGGCTGATGGTCGGGATAGAACTGCTTGGCCCAGCCGCGGATCGCGGTGAACCCGGCGTTTTCGGACTGGGTCAGCGCCGGCGGGTCCGAATAGCGCTGGTATGACCAGATTTCGATGTCCTGGCGGAACTGGCGGATGATCTCCAGGCCGAATTCCTCGGCCTTGACCGCGGCGCGTTCGGGATCGCGGACCTCGGTGCGCGGACGGCCGATGTAGACGCTGAACCGGACGTCGGAGACGAACTCGTCGACCGGGGTGATGCAGGAGATGGTGCGGTTGTCGATCATCCCCCAGCTCTTGGTGACGGCGATGCCGAGGCCGCCGTTGATGGCCTGCACCCCGCTGGTGACGTCCTCGATCCGCTGGCCGTCGTCACCGGTGAAGGTGATGGTGAAGTCGACGAAGGACACCGGCTCGGCGAAGTCGTGGCGGGTGAAGATCGGGTTGATCGGGGTGCCGTGCACGTATTTGAAATGGGCGACGTCGACCCCGTTCTCCAGCACGTACTGCGGGTGCATGGACTTGGCGGGCTCGAACAGGCGCTGCTGCGGGTAGTAGTCGTCGGCGCAGGAGCCGTCCTCGAAGCCGGCGAACACGTCGGGGGCGTCGAAAAACGGTGCGCGCCCGGCCTCGTCGTGCCAGATGTAGACCGAGGCGTTGCGCTCGAGGACCGGGTAGGTGGTGATCCGGCGGCCCCGGTTGGGCCGGTCCTCGTACGGGATGCAGACGTTGCGGCCCTCGCAGTTCCACTGCCAGCCGTGGAACGGGCACTGCAGCACCTCGCCGATCACGGTGCCGCCGTGGCCGAGGTGGGCGCCGAGGTGTTCACAGTAGGCGTTCATCACGGTCAGCGCCCCGGACTCGGACCGCCAGGCCACCAGGTCCTGGCCGAAGTAGGTCATCGTGTGGACCGCGCCGATGGCGATCTCGTCGGACCATGCGACCTGGAACCAGCCCGTCGGCTTCATCGACAGTGGCGGTTTCGGCATGGGGTGAACCTTTCTGCCAACGCGGGGCGTGCGCGTGGTTGTCCACGTCGGATGCTAGCCGCAAACATGGACAACTGTATGAAAATCTGTCCACTCAACACGCCATCCAGACGCGCCCAACTTCTGCGATCGTCCCGTGACACGAAGATCTCTGCAGGTAGTTCCTGGTTTCTTCGGTCCGTCTTGTTACCGTGACCACGACATCCTATCCTGGACTAGTGTCCAGAATCAGGCCGGGCGGTATGCGCTGCGCGACCCGGTTCACCGATGTGGGCGCACCGCGACTCGACCGAGAAATGAGCTGAGATGGATTTTGGGCTTGTCCTGTTCACCAGTGACCGCGGGATCACCCCGGCCGCGGCCGCGACACTGGCCGAGACCAACGGGTTCTCCTCGTTCTACGTGCCCGAGCACACCCACATCCCGGTCAAGCGCGAGGCCGCACATCCCACCACCGGGGATTCCTCGCTGCCCGACGACCGGTACATGCGGACCCTCGATCCGTGGGTCGCGCTGGCCACCGCCGCGGCGGTGACCTCCCGCATCCGGCTGGCCACCGCGGTGGCGCTGCCCGTCGAGCACGACCCGATCACCCTGGCCAAGACGCTGGCCACCCTCGATCACCTGTCCGGCGGGCGGGTCACCCTCGGCGTCGGATTCGGCTGGAACACCGACGAGCTGGCCGACCACCACGTGCCCGCCGGCCGTCGTCGCACCGTGCTGCGGGAGTACCTGGAGGCCATGACCGCGCTGTGGACGCAGGAGGAGGCCGAGTACCGCGGCGAATTCGTCGACTTCGGGCCGTCGTGGGCGTGGCCCAAGCCCGCGCAGTCCCACATCCCGGTGCTCGTCGGCGCGGGGGCGACGGAGAAGACCTGCGCGTGGATCGCCCGGCACGCCGACGGCTGGATCACCACTCCGCGCGACTTCAACCTCGACGAGCCGGTCAAGCGCCTGCAGGACGCCTGGGCGGCACAGGGCCGCGACGGCGCCCCGACCATCGTCGCGCTGGACTACCGGCCCGACCCGGAGAAGCTGGCGCACTGGAAGGAACTCGGGGTCACCGAGGTGCTCTACGGCTTCCCGGACAAGCCCGAGGAGGAGATCCCCGGCTACATCGCGCACCTGGCCGGAAAGCTCGCCGCGCTCGGTCTCTGACGGGGGTGCCCGCCGACGCCGACTACGGGACCGGCGCGCTGATGTACGACGCGCTGGGGTGCACCGGCATTTCGGCAGCCCCGCCGACGCCGTCCTGATCGGCCACGACTGGGGTGCCATTACCACCAACGCACTGGCGGCGACGCCGAATTTCCCTTTCACAGCGCGTGTTTCGATGTCCGTCCCGCCGATGGCCGCGATCCGGGCCTTCCGCAGCGGTGTCGCTCGCGGGCTGATGATGGGGCTGCGTCAGCTCCGGATGAGCTGGTACATCCAGTACTTCCAGCTGCCCGGCCGGCCCGAACGCACGCTGGGGCAGGTGATCCCGCGGCGGTGGGCTACTACCGGGCGATGGTCCGCAACCGCCGGCCCGACCCGCGCCACGCCGAGCTGCACGCCCACCGCTTCGGCGCCCCTCGGATCCCGATCCTGTATCTGCAGGGCGCGCAGGACGGCGCGATCCAGGTCGGCTACTCCGACGGGCTGGCGGCGGACCTGCCGGCCGGCAGCCGGGTGCGGGTGATCGACGGTGCCGGGCATTTCCTGCAGCTCGACACCCCCGAGGCCGTGTGCGCCGAGATCCTCGACTACCTGGAAACGGCGGACCCCGGCACACCGGGAAACGACAGCCCGTAGGGTGCCCTAAGAGCACGGACAGCCATTTCGAGAGTGAGGCCAACGATGACCGGTGAATTTCGCGACGCCGACGGACTGCGGCTGCTGGTTGTGGGGGCCTCCTCGGGCATCGGTCGCGCGGTGGCCCAGAACGCCGCCGCGCGCGGCGCGAAGGTCGCCGTCGCCGCCCGTCGCACCGAATTGCTGACCGAACTGGCCGCCGAGATCGGCGGGGTGTCCTTCGACCTCGACGTCGAGGAGACCGCGGCCATCAACCGGGTGGTGCCCGCCGCCGTCGAGGCACTTGGCGGCCTGGACGCGGTGGTGTTCACCAGCACCGTCGTGCCGTTCGCCCACATCGAAGACACCGAGGCCGCGACCTGGATGCACGCCTACACGGTGAACACCATCGGTGCCAGCAATGTGCTGCGCGCCGCCCGCGAGCACCTCGGCGAAGACGGCGTCGTCCTGGTCGCCTCCAGCCAGATGGTGGGCCGTCCGCGCGCCGGGGTCGCCGCCTACGACGCCAGCAAGGCCGCGCTCGACGAGATCCTGCGCGCCTGGCGCAACGAGCATCCCGATCTCGCCGTCATCCGGGTGGGCGTCGGCCCCACCGAAGGCACCGAGATCCTGCGCGGCGCCGATCGGGAACTGCTCGACGAGCTGTTCGTGCAGTGGACCGCCAACGGCCAGCTGCCCAAGAAGATGTCCGAACTCGACGACGTGGCCGCCACCCTGGTCTCACTGGTGACGATGGCCCGCGCCAACTCCTCCGTGGTGCCCGAGTCGGTGCAGCTGGCCCCGCGGATCCCGCGGGGAATGCTGAAGGACTGAATCAGTCCTGCCCGGCCGCCCAGGCGGTGGCCTCGTCGAGCTGATCGACGTCGAACAACCGGGCGTGCCCGCCCATGATCGGGCGGAAGATCGCGACCGAGCGCCGCAGCCAGTCGTGATTGGTGACGACGGCGATGCGGCCCCACCCGCGCGGGTCGCGCAGGCCCAGTTTGGCGTCCTCCCACAGTCCGCCGAGGCTGTAGTGGTCGAACTCGTCACCGACGAGGTAGACCATGTTGACCTTCTCGCCGGTGGCCACCCGCGCATCGACGGCCGGGTCCAGCACACTGGTGTAGTCCGCGGGTTCGACGGTACCGACGGCCCGCAGGCCGATGACGCCGTCGGGCATATCCGAGAGTGGTTCCAGCATGCCCCTCACGCTACGCGCGAATTCCGCGAGCTCAGCAGAATTCGAGGTTGATGTCCCAATACCCTTGGGGCTCAGCGGGAAACGAGCGGTAGCCGTTCGGCGGATCGGGACCCAGATTCCACCACACCTGAAACGGGCCACCCAGGCTCGGGTCATCATCGACGATTCGACCGGATCCGCCGCCGCCGTAGGGATACCCGGGATCCCAGTCAATGCGCTGAAAGTGCGGCGTCAGAGTCGGCGTGCAGCGGGACTGGACGTCATCGTAGAGCGTCTCGATGATGTGGTCCAGATTCGACGTGTCCGCCCCGGTGCCGGCCTGTGCCGCCGGCATCATCGCCGCGACGACGACCACTGCTGATGCCGTTGCCGAAGACAGGAATCCGAGCAACGACTGCTTCATGGCGATCACCTGTCTCAGGCGCGGCACCGTGCCGTGATCGGGTGAAGCTACGCCGCGAGGACGTCGGGCACGGGTGTTTGATCTGACCTGCAGCAACCTGCCAGCAGAATGCCAGGACCGTGGCCCGCCGACGCCAAACTATCGGGGGGTCAGGGGTTCGAATCCCCTTAGCCGCACCGGTCGCCCGGCCCTTTGCTCGCCGAACTCACCGAGATCGACGCCAGGGTCGTTCCCGAACCCGCAGGCACACCGAGGTCGAAGCCCGGGCGGCTCGAACGCAACCGGAACCGCCCTGGCGTCGATTCCGGCGGGGCGGCGAGCGGCCAACTACTGCGCGAGCGCTCCACCATGTACGCCTGCGCGGACCCCGTCCTGAGGAAACGCGGACACGACGGGCCGCTCGTGCACCAGGTGGACGCTCACGCGGCGAAACCCCGGCACCGCCACCTCGGCGAGGTGTCGTTGAAAACCACAAACACCCTCTCCGTTTTCCCGGAAAGGGCGCTTGACCTGCGATGATACGAGTGGAGCTAAGGGGATTCGAACCCCTGACCCCCACACTGCCAGTGTGGTGCGCTACCAACTGCGCCATAGCCCCTTGCGATCACCGAAACTACACCACAACCACGGGTTGCTTCAAAACGACTGGTCGGGGAACCTCACCGGCACACTCGGGGCCCAGCGGCCGGGCCGGGGTGTGGGACGGGACGGCGGCGCGGCCGCGGGTCTCCGGGGCCAGCACCCAGCCGCCGGCCGCCGTGAGCAGGATCGCGGCGCTGATCACGAACGCCCAGGAGAACGAGGCGTGCTGGGCGATCAGACCGACGGCCGACGTCCCGATGATCGACCCGAGGTCGGCCGACATCTGGAACGCCGCCACGGCGGTCCCGCCGCGGGCCTCGTTGCCGATCACGTCGGCGACGGCGGCCTGCTGGGGTGAGCTGAACATGCCGGTGGCGAAACCAGCCAGCAGCGCGGTGACCAGAAAGAACACCAGTCCGTTCGACAGCCCGACGGCCGCGGTGGCCAGCCCGGCGGCGGCCAGGCCCACGATCAACAACACACGCCGGCCCACCCGGTCCGACAGCCGCCCGCTGGGGATGACGGCGGCCACGTTGCCGATGGCGAACGTCGCCAACGCCACCCCGGCGATGCGAGTGTCGCGGCCCAGCACGTCGACGACGAACAGCGGCACCAGCGCCACCCGCAGCCCGAAGGCCGACCAGCCGGTGGCGAAGTTGGACAGCAGCGCCGCGCGGTAGGCCCCGCTGTGCAGCACCGCCCCGATGCTGACGGTCGCGGCTGTCTCGGTCGCCGGTTCGGCCAGCGACGAGTGCCGCAGCGCCACGAACACCACCGTCGCCGCGATGAACAACGCACCGCCGTAGATCAGGAACGGGGCCGAGAGCCCGAGCCCGGCCGTCAGGCTGCCCAGCATCGGCCCGCCGACCGAGCCGATCAGGAACGCCGAGGAGAACATGCCGGCCACCCGGCCACGGGCATCCGGCGGGCTGACCCGGATCATCAGCCCGAGCGCGGAGATGAAGAACATGGTCGAGCCGATCCCGCCGAGCGCCCGGAACAACAGCAGCTGCCCGTAGTTGTGGACGAAGGCGCACGCGGCCGTCGAGGCCGCCACGATCAGCAGGCCGCTGACGTAGACGTGGCGCTCCCCCAGCCGCTGAACCAGCTCACCGGCGGCCGGGGCGAAGATCAGCCGCATCAGGGCGAACGCGGTGATGATGAACGTCGCCGCACTCACCGACACGCCGAAGTGCCGGGCGTAGTCGGGCAGCACCGGTGCCACCACGCCGTAGCCGAGGGCGATGACGGCATTGGCGGCGATCAGCACCCACACCTCGGCGGGCAGCTTGTGCGCCTGCTCGTCGCGGGTGTCGGTGCTCACCCGATGACTGTATTCACCACCTCGCGCGCGGCCTCCTGCACCCGGGCCAAATGGTCGGCACCCAGGAACGACTCGGCGTAGATCTTGTACACGTCCTCGGTTCCCGACGGGCGCGCGGCGAACCACGCGTTCTCGGTGGTGACCTTCAGCCCGCCCAGCGGCGCACCGTTGCCCGGCGCCGCGGTGAGCTTGGCGGTGATCGGCTCACCGGCCAGCTCGGTGGCGCCGACCTGCTCGGCGGACAGCTTCGACAGGCGCGCCTTCTGCTCGCGGTCGGCCGGGGCGTCGATGCGGGCGTACGCCGGGGCGCCGTAGACCGCGGTCAGCTCGGTGTAGCGCTGCGACGGGGTCTTGCCGGTCACCGCCAGGATCTCCGAGGCCAGCAGCGCCAGGATGATGCCGTCCTTGTCGGTGGTCCAGGTGGTGCCGTCGGTCCGCAGGAACGATGCCCCCGCCGACTCCTCACCGCCGAATCCGATTGTGCCCGTGGACAGCCCGTCGACGAACCATTTGAATCCGACGGGCACCTCCAGCAGGTGCCGCCCCATCCCGGCGACCACCCGGTCGATGATGGAGCTGCTGACGGCGGTCTTGCCGACGGCCACGCCCGGCGCCCAGTTCGGCCGGTGCGAGTACAGGTAGTCGATCGCCACGGCCAGATAGTGATTGGGGTTCATCAGGCCGCCGTCGGGGGTGACGATGCCGTGCCGGTCGGAGTCGGCGTCGTTGCCGGTGGCGATCTGGTAGTCGGCGTCGCCGTCCTGCAGCTTGTGGATCAGCCCGGCCATCGCGTTGGGCGAGCTGCAGTCCATCCGAATCTTGCCGTCGGTGTCCAGGGTCATGAACCGCCAGGTGGCATCCACCAGCGGATTGACCACCGTGAGGTCGAGGTTGTGCCGTTCGGCGATCGCCGCCCAGTAGTCCACGCTGGCCCCGCCGAGCGGATCGGCGCCGATCCGCACACCTTCGGCCCGGATCGCGTGCAGGTCAACCACATTGGGTAGGTCGGCGACGTAGGCGTCGAGGTAGTCGTGGCGCTGCGCCAGACCCCGCGCGCGGGCCAGCGGTATCCGCTGCACGTCGCGCAGTCGGCCGCGCAGAATCTCGTTGGCCCGCTTGGCAATTACTGCGGTGGCGTCGGTGTCGGCCGGGCCGCCGTTGGGCGGGTTGTATTTGAAACCCCCGTCCCGGGGCGGATTGTGCGACGGGGTCACCACGATCCCGTCGGCCAGGTCGCAATCGCGGCCGCGGTTGAACGCGACGATCGCGTGGCTGACCGCCGGGGTGGGCGTGTACCGGTCGGAACCGTCGATCATCACCACGACGTCGTTGGCGGCCAGCACCTCCAGCGCCGACGTCCAGGCCGGTTCGGACAGTCCGTGGGTGTCGCGGCCCAGAAACAGCGGTCCGGTGATGCCGCGGCCGCTGCGGTATTCCACGATCGCCTGGGTGGTGGCCAGGATGTGCGCCTCGTTGAAGGCGCCGTCGAAGCTGGACCCGCGGTGCCCCGAGGTGCCGAAGGTCACCTGCTGGGCGACGTCGTCGGGGTCGGGGATCACCGCGTAGTAGGCCGTCACCAACCCGGCGATGTCGACGAGGTCTTCGGGGCGGGCCGCGGTTCCGGCGCGAGGGTTGGCTGCCATGGCCGCCATTGTGCCCGTGCGCTGCGGGGTTGTCGCCGCATACCCGCGAGATGCCGGCGCGAGTCCGCCCGGGCATACTCGTGCGGTGTTCGGTCACGACGGTCGCGAGCTGGCGGCGGTGTTCGCCGGCGGCGCCGTCGGCACCCTGGCCCGCGCCGGTATCGCCGCGCTGGCTGTCACCGACCCGACCCGCTGGCCCTGGGGGACGTTCATGGTGAACATCGTCGGGGCGTTCCTGCTGGGCTATTTCAGCACCCGCCTGCTGGAGCGGCTGCCGCAGTCCGCCTACCGCCGCCCGCTGCTGGGCACCGGGCTCTGCGGCGGGCTGACGACGTTCTCCACCATGCAGGTGGAGATCCTGCGGATGCTGCAGGCCCACGCCTATCCGCTGGCAATTGGCTATCTCACGGCGAGCCTGGTCTGCGGGTTCGCCGCCGTGCACATCGCCACCGCGCTGGTTCGGCGGGCCCGGATATGACGGTGCTGCTCTGGACGGGCGTCGCGGTGATCGGCGGCGTGGGCGCGGTGCTGCGGTTCGTCGTCGACCGTGCGGTGGCGGCCCGGGCGTCCGGATCGTTTCCGGTGGGCACCCTGGTGGTCAACCTGTCCGGCGCGATCCTGCTCGGGCTGGTCAGCGGGCTGGCGCTGAGTGACGTGCTCGGTCACGACGCGGCGTTTCTGGCGGGGACGGCGTTCGTCGGCGCCTACACCACGTTCTCCACCTGGATGTATGAGACCCACCGGCTGGCCGAGGAGCGACAGTTGTGGCCCGCCGTCGCCAATATCGTGGTGTCGGTGCTGGCCGGCGTCGCGGCCGCGGCCCTGGGCAGCGCGGCGGCGGGCTGGCTGTCATGACCGAGGTCCACAAGCTCAGCGCGTATCTGGCCGAGCGGGAACGGCACGGCTGCCGGTTCCTCACCGAGGAGATCCTGGAGCTGTTCGACCGCCGTCGGGTCGCCGCGAGCGTGGCGCTGCGCGGCATCACCAGCTTCGGGCCGCGCAACGTCATCCGCACCGACGAGCTGCTGAGTAGTTCCGAGGACCTGCCCGTCGTGCTCACCGCCGTCGACGCCGCCGCGACCATCGCCGCGCTGGCCGGCGAGGTCGCGGACCGGGTGACCCGCGGCCTGCTGACCGTCGAGCGGGCCCGGGTGGCGACCAATGGCGAGCTGCCGGCCACCGCCGCCGAGACGGTGCTGATGACCCTGCTGTTGACCCGGCGCCAACGCGCCGACGGCGTCCCGGCGCACATCGCCGCGACATCGGTGCTGCACCGACTGGGTTTCATGGGCGCCGTCTGTTTTCTCGGCGTCGACGGCACGATCGCCGGGACGCGGCATCGGGCCCGGTTCTTCAGCGCGAACACCGATGTCCCGTTGCTGGTGACGGCGATCGGCAGCCGCAGCCAGGTCGGCGACGCGGTGGCCGAGCTGCGCGGTCTCACCGACCGGCCGCTGATCGAACGGGTCCAGGTGTGCAAGCGTGACGGCCGGCTGCTGGCCCGTCCGCACGCGTTGCCCGGCACCGACGCCGACGGGCTGGAGTTGCGCCAGAAGCTCGTTGTCTACAGCGACGAGGACGCCCGCCACGACGGCGTGCCGATCCATCGCGCGCTGGTGGCGCGGTTGCGGTCCGCCGGTGCGGCTGGCGCGACGGTGCTGCGCGGGGTGTGGGGGTTCGTCGGCGACCAGCCGCCGCACGGGGACCGGTTGTTGCGGCTCACCCGGCGTGTTCCGGTCACGACGGTCATCATCGACACCCCGGCCGGCATCGCCGAACACTTCGGCATCGTCGACGCGATCACCGCCGAACACGGCCTGGTGACCAGCGAGATGCTGCCCGCCGCGCTGCTGCGCGACGGAACGCACTGCCGCGGAGGGCTTTCCCTGGGCCGGCACCGGTACTGACCGGCGCCGGCCGGTGGGTCAGGGGCGGTCGGCCAGCACGGTCAGCAGGACGGCGGAGTCCTCCAGCGCGTCGAGGGAGTGCCGCGCGTCGGGGATGATCAGCAGATCCCCCGCGACACCTTCGGCGGAGTCCTCGCCCGCGCACAGCCGCACCCGGCCGCGCAGCACCTGCAGGGTGGCCTCACCGGGGCTTTCGTGTTCGGCCAGGCCGGTGCCCCCGGCCAGCGCGATCACCGTCTGGCGCAGGAAATGCCCGACCCCGCCGTGCACGGTGTGGGCGGCGCGGCCACTGTGGGCCTCGCGGGCGAGACCCAGTTGCTCGTCGGCAACGGAATTCAGCGATACCGATTCCATGGAGTGCTCCTATTCATTTGACAAACCCATGCTATGCCCGCCGCCCCGGCGGGCCATGATGGTGGGTATGGATGAGGATCCGGTGGCGGTGCTGCGGCGCTGGGAGGACTCCGGCGCCCACTGGCAGGTGGTCGGCCGGTCGGCGTCGGCGGTGACGGTCGCGCTGCTGCGCTGCGACGGCGGCGAGGAGGTCGACCGCATCGTGTCCGGTGATCCCGGACTGCTGGCGTTCCTTCGGGAGCGCGGCGAATGAGTCTGCGCAGTACCGCGATCCCGCTGGCCGTGCTGGTGGTGTCGGGGTGTGGCGCATCGCATCCAGCGCCGACGGACACCACGACGGCGGACACCACGACGGCCAACGCCACCGCGACGACGACCACCGAGGCGGCCGTCGTGTCCCCCACCGCGGCGCCGGCACGCCCGGCGCGGTGGGTGGATCTGCAGGCCGGCGACTGCCTGGCCGATCCGCCGCCGGAGGATCCCAGCGTCGTGTATGTGACCGTGGTGGACTGCGCGACACCGCATTCCGCGCAGGTGTTCCACCGCGGCGGACTACGGGTGAACGCCGCGCTGGCCGATATCGCCCGCACCGAGTGCGACGCCGGGCTGAGAACCTTCACCGGTCAGGGCGCGTCGGGCCGGTACGCCGTGACGTTCCTGATCGACTCCAGACAGGACCGCACCGACAACAATCCGATCCCCAGCGACGTGATCTGCGTGCTGACCGATCCGGGCGGCGCGAAACTGACCGGCTCGGCCGGCCACTGACTCGGCGGCTATCCGGCGATGGCCGCCAGCAGCGCGGTCTTGATCCGCTCCCATTCGCGCTGCGGGTCGGTGCCCTTGAGGATCTCGATGGTCAGCAGCGCGATCCCGCGGTCGCGCCCCGCCCAGGAGCCCAGCGAACCCGGCGTCGGCGCAAACGAACTCGAGTTCTTCACCTTGAGACCGGTTGCCGCACTGAACCGTTCGGCGATCTCCCGCGCCGGCCCGTCGAAGTTGATGAACTCGTCGCCCGACCAGGAATGTGAGACGAGCACCAGCGCCGGGTTCACCTCGTCGATCAGCGCCTTGACCGCACGGGATTCGGGCTGGCTGAGCGGGCTGCCGCCGTATGCGGCGGTGCCGGTGTCGAAGTTCTTCGCCGGGAAGTTGCGGTTGACGTCGACCCCGTCGGCGTTGCCGCGGGAACCCGCGGCCCGGCCGTCGGGGTTGGCGTCCTCCAGGATGGTGAGGGTGACCGTGTCGGCCAGTCCGTCGGCGAGGAAGGCGGCCGGCAGCTGCGCGGTGGTGTAGGTGCCCTCGTCCTCGTCGCCGTGGATACCGCCGATGAACAGCACCTTCCGCGGCCCGTGGCCCAGGGTCAGCGCGCGCAGCGGGCGACCCTGCACCGAGGTGCCGACCTGGCGCCAGGCGTTGACGTCATCGTTGGCCGCCTGCGCCGGCGGGACCGGTTCGACCGGTGACGACGGGGTCGCCTCGGTCGCCGCGGGTTCGGTGGCGGCCGGTTCGGCGGACCCGTTGCTGTGGCAGCCGGCCAGCGCGACCACCAGCGCGGCCGCCATCGCCGCCGCACGGCGGGTCAGCACGACGGGACCGATCCCACGCCGTCGAGGTACACCGAGGGCACGTAGGCACCGTTGGCCAGCCGGTACCACACGCTGCTGGACCCGTGGCCCTCGTTGCTGCGCAGGTCACCGCTGACCGAGCAGGACACCGTCACCACGTTGCCGTCCTGCAGGTCGCCCGGCACCAGCCGGCCGGCAGCGGTATACGGCGCGTTGCGCTGCTTGAGTCCGCAGGTGCCGCCCTCGTCGCAGGTGCCTACGATCCGGCCGGTCAGCCCGACGGCCGGCGCCGCGGTGGTGGCGGGCGCGGTATACGCCGGCGGGGCCGCATAGGTCGGCGACCGGTAGCTGCCGGTCGGGGCCGCAGCGGTGCGGTCGGCGGTGTCCTGCGAGGAGCCGCCCAGCGACATGATCAGCACGACGATCCCGGCGATCGCCAGCAACGCCACCACGGCGACCGCCAGCAGCACCGGGGTCCGACTACCCGAACCGGACGCCGGGGCGGCCGTCTGCCATTGCCGCCCGTCGAAGTAGGCGCCGTGCGGCGGCTGCCAGTTCGGCGGTGCGGCGGGTCCTCCCGGGTGCGACGGCGGGTTGGTGAGCCGGTCGACGACGGACGGCTCCGGCGCCACGGCGGCCGGGATCTGCGCCACCAGCACCGGGGGTTCCTCGTCCGACGGTCTGGGCAGCACCGCCGTCGCCGGCGCTTCCGGCGCCACGGGTGCCTCGCCCGGCGCGGCGATCGCGTCGGCCAGCGCCGCGGCGAATGCCCCGCAGTTGGGGTAGCGATCGGCCGGTTTCTTGGCCAGCGCCCGGGCGAACACCGGATCCAGCGCGGCCAACTGTGGGCGGGTCTTCGACAGCGGCGGCGGCGCGGCGTTGAGGTGGCGCCCGATGACCACTGCGGCGTTGGTGTCGCGGAACGGCGGCCGGCCGCACAGCAGCTGGTAGGCGGTCACCGCCAGCGCATACTGGTCGGCGCGCCCGTCCAGCTCCTCGCCGAGCAGCTGCTCAGGTGCGGTGTAGTCGACCGTCCCGATCGTCATGTTCGTCGCCGTCAGCCCGCTGGCCTCGCCGACCGCGCGGGCAATCCCGAAGTCGGTCAACAGGATTCGCCGATGCCGCGGATCGGCGGCATCCCCGATCAGGATGTTGGCGGGCTTGACGTCGCGGTGCAGCAGCCCCTGGGAGTGCGCGTAGTCCAGCGCTGAGGCTACGCCGGTGACGATCGTCGCGACCATATCCGGCGGCATCCCGTCGGGATAGCTGCCGGCCAGTACGCCCGACGCGTCCTCGCCCTCGACGTAGTCCATCGAGATCCACAGTTGTCCGTCGCATTCGCCGCGGTCGTGCACGCCGACGATGTGCGGGTGCCACAGCGTCGAGGCGAGGTCGGCCTCCTGCAGGAAGCGCTCCCGGAAGCTGGGGTCCACCGACACGTCGGCGGTCAGCAGCTTCAGCGCGTCGCGGCGCGGCAGCCGCGGATGCTGCGCCAGGTACACCTCGCCCATCCCGCCGGCACCGAGTCGGCGCACCACCGTGTAGCCGGCGAACTGCTGATCAACCCCCAATGGCATTCCCGGATGGTATCGGCAATCCCGGCCGGGCTGGATCGTGCGGTCGGTTCAGCCGCCGGGTGCAATCAGCACGACTGCATCCCCGTCGCGATGACGTTGTCGAGGTACACCGAGTTCACGTAGGTGCCGTTGGACAGCCGGTACCAGCGTCGGCTGCTGCCGTCGCCCGGGTTGCTGCGCTCATCGCCGACGACGTGGCAGGCGAGGCTGACGACCGTGCCGTTGTGCAGGCCTTCGGGATGCAACCGGGGAGCGCTGATGTAGGGCGCGTTGCATTGCTGCAGTTCACCCGGCTCGGTGCCACCGCACTCGACCGCCACTACCCCCGTCCAGGGATGCCGACCGGACGCCGTCGTCGGCGCGGCCGGTGGAACCGGAGCCTGGGCCGCGGTCGACGGCACCGGTGTCCGGGCCTCGGTCGACGGGGCCGTCGACGTCGCCTCGGCCCGGTAGCCGCCGGTACCGAGCCCCTCGGGCAGCAGAGCCAGCACCAGCAGCACGGTCACGATCACGATGAGCGGAACGCCGACCAGCATGGCCCACAGCAGCCTCTTGTTCGACGTGCCCGGTGCCGGTCCTGGGTACCGGCGGTCCTGGGGATCGGTCCGGACGCCGTGACGACGGCCCGCCCCACGGTGAATTCGCCGCTCTGCTCCGGCAGGCCGGACAGTGCCCGGGCGAACGCCGTGCAGTTCGGATACCGCGCGTCCCGGTCCTTGGCTAGGCCGCGAGCCACCACCTCATCCAGTTCGGCCAGTTCCGGACGCTGTTCGGACACCGGGGGCGGCTCGACGCTTAGGTGGCTGCCGATGACGACCGCGGCGTTCGAGTCAGCGAACAGCGGCTTGCCGGTCAGCAGGTGGTCGGCTGTCAGCTGCTCCGGCGAGGTGTGGTTGACGGTCCCGACAGTCATATTGGCTTCGGTCAGCCGGTGTTCCTCGCCCTCGACGCGGGCGATGCCGAAGTCGGTCAGCAACACCTGTACTGGCCCTCGCCCAGGTCCCCGAGCAGGATGTTGGCCCCCAGCCCGGCGGCCATCTCGGCCTCGCGGAGGAACCGGACCCGGTAGTCATCGTCGGCGGAAATCTCGGGGTTCAGCACCTTCAATGCGTCGAGTCGGGGCAACCGGGGATGCTGCGCCAGGTACACCTCGCCCATGCCGCCGCCGCCCAGTCGCCGTACCCCGGTGAAGCCGGCAAACTCCTCGCCTTCGCCCAGGTGCACCCGGCGATGGTACCCGCGGGCCGCGCGGCGTCCCCGGTGCAGGGACGGATCAGGGAATCGGGACGCCCGCCTTCAGCAGCCACAGACCGGCGACGGTGCCGTCGGGCCGGAACGTCACCCGGAACTCGCCGGGCGCATTGGCCATCGTCAACGGCACGCTGACCACCGTCAGATCGCCGCGGGCGACCTGCGTGGGATCACCGTGGGACTGGTAGGCACCCAGCATGCTCTGATAACCCGCCCAGGAGACGGCCAGCTGGTCGGCTGACAGCGATTCACGCATGGTCGAGTCGAACTCCGCGGTCACGTCCCCGGTGTCGCCGCGCACCAGCGCGTCGAGCAGCGCCACCGCATGCTGGGCGGCGTCCGGGCTGGGTTGGGTCGAATCGTCGTGGCGGGAACAGCCGGTCGTGGCCGCCAGTAGCAGTGCGACGACGGCCACGACGCCGATCCGAGCGCGGCAGACGTGTCCCATGGAAGTCTCCGATCCGACGTTCGGCAGGCACGGAATGTGCGGTGTGTACGGACAGTATGACCGTTGCCACACGAGTTGCCGGGTTCCCGTCCGACGGCACGTCAATGGCCCCCGGCGACGCCCTCGGACCGGTAAGTTGCTGCCCATGGCGCAGAGCTGGAGCGCGGTGCTCACCGACCTCGTCCCGCTCGGGCTGGTCGTTGCACTGTCGCCGATCACGGTGATTCCGGCGGTGTTGGTCTTGCAGGCACCGAGACCTCGACCGAGCGGCCTGGCGTTCCTCGCCGGCTGGGTGTTGGGGTTGGCCGCGGTGACCGCACTCAGCGCCGCCGGTGCGGGAGCACTCACCACCGAACGCAAGGGGCCGCCGGAATGGGCGGACTGGATGCGGGTGATCCTCGGCACCGTCCTGATCCTGGTCGGTGTCTACCACTGGCTGACCCGCCGTCGGCACACCGATACGCCCGGGTGGATGCGGTCCTTCGAAACGATCACGCCGCCCCGGGCGGCGATCACCGCCGTGGTCCTTGTGCTGGCGCGGCCCGACGTGCTGCTCATCTGCCTTCCGGCCGGGCTGGCGATCGGCACCAGCGGATTGCCCGGAGCCGGCGTCTGGATCGCGACGGCCTTTTTCGTCATGCTGGCGTCCGCCTCAGTCGCCCTCCCGATCCTCACCTACGCGGGCTTCGGACAGCGTCTCGACCGGACGCTGGCGCGGCTGAAAACCTGGATGGAGGCCAACAACGCCGCGCTGCTGGCGGTGTTGCTGCTGGTGCTCGGTGCGATGGTGCTCCATCACGGGATCGACGGGTTGCACGCCGGCCGGTGATGTCCACGGACTCGGCGACGGCCGCCACCGGTTTGGGCAGGCCGCTCCCCGTTGACGCCGGTGTCGAAAACAGGTCAACCCACCCGATCCGGGTGGGTTGACCTGCTGGGTACTACTGGTGGAGCTGCCGGGAATTGAACCCGGGTCCTACGGCATTCCCTCAAGACTTCTCCGTGCGCAGTTCACCTTGCCTCTACTCGGATCTCCCGGTCCTGTGAACAAGCCGTGATGACGATCCCAGTCGCTGTTTGATGTCCCCATGGGTTCCGCGACCGAACCCGTGGGTGGGTCCCTCTAGCTGATGCCAGGGTCCGGGCCGAGGGCGTTCCCGGTCTGACAGACACGCAGTCGCTTAGGCAGCGAGGGCGTAGTCGCGCTGATGAGAATCGGCGCTTAATTGGTTGCATCGACGCTTACGGTGGTCTCTTGCCTGCACCGGCACGCTTCCCTTGATTCGATGCGCGAAGTCGAAACCGTTCAGCCCCTTGTCCTGCTAGTACTTCGTGCACGTCCCCCACCGAGGTTCGGCGGGGCCCTTCATCATAGCGCTGGTGGTAACGCCGCGGACAATCGATTTAATCCACCGTTGTCCGTTGCCATACTGAAATCGGATCGACGCCGGGACCAGCGGGTTCGGCTGCCATGCTCAGCGGCGTGGAGTTCGGACTGCATGCGCTCGGCGTCGGCGCCGGCGCCGAGCGCACGGTGATCGACGCCGTCGCTGCGGCCGCCGAGCGCACCGGATTCGCCACCCTGTGGGCCGGCGACGGCCCCCAGGCCACCGGGGTGGCCCTCGATGCCGCCGATATCACCTGGCTGGACCCGTTCGTCGCGCTGAGCTTCGCCGCGGCGGCCACCAACACCATCGAGCTGGCCACCGCGATCCAGCCGCTGCCCGAACGCAACCCGGCCGTCGTCGCCAAGCAGGCCGACTCGCTCAACCGGCTCTCCGGGGGCCGTCTGCTGCTCGGCCTGGAAGTCCAGGGGGCCGGGCCCGAGGCCACCGGCGACCGGCGGAACTTCCGGGCCGGCAACTACGCCGACGCGATGCGGGAGCTGTGGGACGCCGAAGCGGCGGCGGGAAACGCGGGCCTGCGGATGCATCGGCCCGGGCGACGCGCCCCGGTGCTGTTCGGCGGTGTCGACGACCGCGACCTGCGCCGGGTGGTGACCTGCGGTGACGGCTGGTACGGCTTCGCCCTCGGCGATGTCGAGGAGGCCGCCCGGTGCACCTCGACGCTGCGCCGGATGTGCCGGCGGGCCGGCCGGGAGTTCGGTGACCTGCGCCTGGTGGTCTCGCTGCGCGATCCCGAGCCCGACGACGCCACCCGGCTGGCGGACGTCGGGGTGGACCAGCAGGTGCTGATCACCACCCCGCCGGCCGACCCGATCGCCGCCGAATCCTGGGTGGCCGACCTGGCGCGGCGCTGGCTGGGCGCGCGAACTTAGAGCTTGCCCTTGGCCCGGCGGCCCATCTCGCGGGAGATCTCACGCTCCGAATCCCGCTTGGCCAGCGTCTGGCGTTTGTCGTGCGCCTGCTTGCCGCGGGCCAGCGCCAGCTCGACCTTCACCCGGCCGTCGGAGAAGTACAGCGACAGCGGCACCAGGGTCAGGTTGCCGTCGCGGATCTTTCCGGTCAGCGCATCGATCTGCTTGCGGTGCAGCAGCAGTTTCCGGTTGCGCCGCGGCGCGTGGTTGGTCCAGGTGCCCAGGTGGTACTCGGGGATGTGCAGGTTGCGCAGCCAGATCTCGCCGTCGTCGACGGTGGCGAACGCGTCCGCCAGCGACGCTTGGCCCTCCCGCAGCGCCTTCACCTCGGTGCCCTGCAGCACCACCCCGGCCTCGTAGATGTCCAGCACGGTGTAGTCGTGGCGGGCCTTGCGGTTGGTGGCCACCACCCGCCGTCCACCGCTGCGGTCGCCGGCCTTGGCCGCCGCGGCCTTGCGCAGTTCCTTGCTCTTGACCACCGTTACCTTCGCACGTACAGGCGCAGCGTCACATACGCCGTCAGCGCCGCCATCGACGCACCGACGGCCAGCAGGATCGGCGAGATATAGAGGACGTCGAGGTAGTCGACCCGGGCGAACAGGCTGGAGAACTGGTTGAGCACCCGGTCCAGGAACGCCGCCCGCACCACGATCAGGCCGATGATCGCCAGGATGACACCGACGGTGGCCGCCAGCACCGCCTCCAGCAGGAACGGCAGTTGGGTGTACCAGCGGCTGGCGCCCACCAGTCGCATGATGCCGATCTCAGTGCGCCGGGTGTAGGCGGCGACCTGCACCATGTTGGCGATCAGCAGCACCGCGCCGACGGCCTGCACCAGCGCGATCACGAAGGCGACACTGGAGATGGCGCCCAGCACCGAGAACAGCCGGTCCAGCAGCGTCAGCTCGTTCATCACCCGCGCGACGCCGTTCTGGGCGGCCATCGCCTCGTCGAAGTCCTTGTGCTTGGTCGGATCGGCCAGCTTGACCCGGAACGACGACGGGAACACCGTCTCGCTGGCCAGGCCCTTGAACTGCGGGTTACGCTTGAGCGCCTCCGCACCGGCCTCCTTGCTGTCGACGAACACCTCGCCCTTGAACTCCGGACGCGCGTGGATGGCCTCCCGGATGGCCTTGCACACGTCCCCGTCGCAGCCGGGGTCGCTGGCGCTGAGCTCCGGGGTCAAGAACACCTGGGAGGACACCCGGTCCAGGTACATCTCCCGGGTGTGGTCGGCCAGCCGGACGATCAGCAGACCGGCGCCGAACAGGCCGAGGGAGATCGCCGTCGTCAGGATCATCGCGATAGTCATCGTGATGTTGCGGCGCAGGCCCGTCAGGACCTCGTTGACTAGAAACCCGAAACGCACTTAACGATCCATTCCGTAGACGCCGCTCTGCTCATCACGCACCAGCTTGCCGAGCGAGAGTTCCACCACCCGCTGCCGCATGGCGTCGACGATGTAGTGGTCGTGGGTGGCCATCACCACCGTGGTGCCGGTGCGGTTGATCCGCTCCAGCAGATCCATGATGTCCTTGCTGGTCTCCGGGTCGAGGTTGCCGGTCGGCTCGTCGGCCAGCAACACCAGCGGCCGGTTGACGAACGCCCGGGCGATCGCCACCCGCTGCTGCTCACCACCGGAGAGCTCGCTGGGCAGCCGGTCGGCCTTGCCGGACAGTCCGACCATCTCCAGCACCTCGGGCACCACCCGGTTGATGGTGTCGGGCTTCTTGCCGATCACCTCCAGCGCGAAGGCGACGTTCTCGGTCACCGTCTTCTGCTGCAGCAGCCGGAAATCCTGGAACACGCAGCCGACGACCTGCCGCAGCGCCGAGATGTGCCGGCCGTGCAGCTTGTTGACGTGGAACTTCGACACCTGGATGTCGCCGCGGTTGGGCCGCTCCTCGGCCAGCAGCAGCCGCATGAAACTGGACTTGCCCGAGC
>WBZQ01000740.1_pt1 | contig 24485 bp, 29 predicted proteins | sample 5204251 | NCBI WGS metagenome assembly WBZQ01 (sample SAMN12412402, study PRJNA552823) | activated sludge metagenome | isolation source: activated sludge from nitrification reactor of wastewater treatment plant... | place: USA: Virginia | collected 2017-09
CGTTCGCGCGTCTCGGCCCGTCGTCGCGAGGCCATCATGGATGCCGCCCTGGCTATAGCTACCACCGGCGGTTACGACGCGGTGCACATGCGGACGGTCGCCGAGCACGTCGGCATGGCCGTGGGCACGCTGTACCGCTATTTCCCGGCCAAAACCCATCTGCTGGTCGCGGCGCTGAGTCGAGAATTTCAGCGTCTCGACGTCGCCGGGACCTGGACAACCGGTGCCGGCACACCGCGGCAGCGATTGGAGCGACTGACCAGCCACCTGCACGGCCGGTGGCAGCGCGAGCCGCTGCTGACCGACGCCATGACCCGGGCTTTCGCCGCGGCCGACACCCGCGCCGCCGCGGAACTTGATTCTGCCGCCGCAACGATCCACACGCTGCTGGCCCGCACCCTCAGCGCGGGCGAGCCGACACCGACACATCTGGTTGTCGCCGGCCTCATCTCCGACATCTGGCTGGCCAACCTGCTCGCCTTCATCAGCGGGCGGGTGTCCGCCGAGGAGACCCGTGACCGCATCGACCGGGCCGTTCATCGGCTACTCGACAGCGCCGCCGCGCACTCCGAGGAACCGTAACGATACTCCTAGTATCGCAGCGATACCTGCCGTACCCTTAGGGGTGCGACTCGATGATGCGTCGAAGGAGAACGCCATGTACACCCAGTGGATCGAAGATTGTGTCGTGCAACGGGTTTCGGTGCGCGACGGCTTGGTACTCGACCTGGACGACTACAACGAAGTCGTCATCTCGCGCCCCCTGCTGCTCACTCTGCCCGCAGCAGATCGCTTTCCCGCCGAGGCAGTCCTCATCAATCCCTTGCAGATCTCGGTCTACGAGCGCCCGCTGCTGAACCTGGCCGGCGCAGTGTGCACCCAGGCCTGGTCCGGTGACGACGGGGGGTTGCACCTGGGCTTCTCCCGTGGTCACCGCATCGACGTCGACCCCGACGAGCAGTTCACCGCGTGGGAGCTGTACGGCAAGCGGCACGGCTACATGGCCTGTCTGCCGCACGGGCGTGTCCGCGTGGTCCGACACGACATCCCCGAAAGCGACGACGCCAACATCGTGAACCGATAAGCCACCGCTGGCTGCAGACCCCATCGACTATCCGATATTCGCTACATAATGTAGCGTAGCGATACCAATAGTATCGTTGATCGTTTAGGGGGTTCGGTGGCCGACCGCACGGCAGGCTCTTCGGTAACACCGGCCCGCGCTGCCCGGCGCGAGACTCCCGTCGATCCCGCGTCCAGCCGTGAATACAGCGCTCGGCTCGCAGCGTTGGGACGATTCACTGTGCGGCACAAAGCCTTGACCATCGGGGTGTGGATCGGCGCCGCGATCGTCTTGGCGCTGCTGTTCCCGCAGCTGGAAACGGTGGTGCGCCAGCAGTCGGTGGATTTGATTCCGCGCGACGCCCCGTCGCTGCAAACGGTGGAGCGGCTGAGTACCGCCTTCAACGAGCAGGGGTCGAAAACCATGCTGTTCGTGGCCATGGAAGACCCCGCCGGTCTGACCCCGGCGACCCAACAGCGCTACGACCGCCTTCTGGAACGACTGCGCGCAGACAGCGAGCACGTGTTACTGGTGCAGGATCTGCTGGCCGATCCGGTCACCCGAGCCCAGGCTGTCAGCGCCGACGGCACATCGTGGTATCTGCCGGTGGGAGTGAGCGGCACGCTGGGTGACCCGACCGCTGCGGAGTCCGTCCAGGCGGTGCGGGACATCACCGCAGAAGTGTTCGCCGGTTCGTCCACCACCGCGCAGGTGACCGGGCCGCCGGCGACGTTCAGTGACATGATCGCCGCCGCCGAGCATGATCTGCTGTTGATCTCGATCGCCACCGCCGCCATGATCGCGCTGATCCTGCTGATCGTCTACCGGTCGGTGTTCACCGCGCTGCTGCCGCTGCTGGTGATCGGGCTGAGCTTGGCCGTCGGGCGCGGCGTCCTGTCCGCGCTGGGCGAGATGGGCATGCCGGTCTCACAATTCACCGTCGCGTTCATGACCGCGATCCTGCTCGGCGCCGGCACCGACTACACCGTGTTCCTGATCAGCCGCTACCACGAGCAGCGCCGCGCCCAGGTACCGGCCGAGCAGGCCATCATCCACGCCACCGCCAGCATCGGCCGCGTCATCCTGGCCTCCGCCGCCACCGTGGCCCTGGCCTTCCTGGCCATGGTGTTCGCCCGCTTGAGCGTGTTCGCCGCCCTAGGCCCCGCATGCGCCATCGCGGTCCTGTTCGGTTTCCTGGCCACCGTCACCCTGCTACCGCCCGTGCTGGCACTGGCAGCTAAACGGGGCATCGGTGAACCCAAATCCGATCGCACCCGCCGCTATTGGAACAGTGTCGCCGTCGCGGTGGTGCGCCGTCCGGTGCCACTGCTGATCGTCAGCCTCGTCATCCTGCTCGCGCTGTCAGCGGTAGCCGCGACCATCAAAATCAGCTACGACGACCGCAAAGGCCAACCCGCCACCACCGCCAGCAACCAGGGCTACCAACTGTTGGACCGCCACTTCCGCAAAGACGTCGTCATCACCGAATTCCTCGTCGTCGAGAACCCCACCGACATGCGCACCGGCAAAGGACTGGCCGACCTCGACGAAATGGCCTCCCGCGTCTCCCAGGTTCCCGGTGTCACCAAAGTCTCCGGCGTCACCCGCCCCACCGGGGAACGCCTCGATCAAGCGCAACTGGCCTGGCAAAACGGTCAAATAGGAGACAAGATGGCCGGCGCGGTCGCCGACGGTAACGCTCGCCGCGACGACCTCACCAAACTCACCGACGGCGCCGATCAACTCGCCGGCGGACTGGCCCAACTCGACACCACCGTGCGCACCGCACTGACCCCCCTGGCGGGCATCCTCACGCAAGCCCAATCCGCCGGCGCTCAGGTCAACCAGTTCCGACCACTACTGCAACAACTCTCAGCGACCGCCCCTGCGGTCGATCAGGCCATCCAAGCCGGCCCCGGCCTACGCCCCCTGGCCGACCAAGCACAACACGCCATCACCACCTTGGACCCGCTCGTCGGTGCCCTCAACACCTCGCCGTGGTGTGCCACCACACCCCAATGCGCCCAGATCCGCGACCAAGTACAGATCCTGACCACCCTGCGCAACAACGGATTCTTCACCCAAATCGCCGACCTCGGCGACCGCTACAACCCCGCCAGCAATGCCACCGTCGCCGGCACCCTCACCACCGTCCAAAACGCCGTCACCTCGCTGGACAACGCTTTCGGGGCGCTGGGAAACCCCGCTGACCTGGCCAGCAACCTGCGCCGCCTCCAAGACGGGATCGGCCAACTCGCCTCCGGAGCCCAAGCGTTGGCCACCGGTGTGCGCACCCTAGCCGACAGCAACATCGAAATGCTCTCCGGGATGAGCCAGATCGCCACCCAACTCCAGAACTCTGCACGCGCCGCCCAGGACTCCGACTCAGCAAGCGGTTTCTATCTGCCGGCCAACGCCTTCGAGAACCGCCAATTCACCGACGTCGCGAAACAATTCCTCTCACCAGACGGCAAAACAGCACGGTTCATGATCGAAACCAGCTACGACCCCTACAGCGTCGAGGCCATGAACCTCGCCCACCAGATCACCGACGTCGCCAACGCCGCGCGCCCCAACACCTCCCTGGCTGAGGCCACCGTCTCGGTCGCCGGCTTCCCCGCCGTCAACTCCGACATCCAACGATTCCTCTGGGCAGACTTCTTCCAACTTGCGCTGGCCACCACCGTCATTGTCGGCCTCATCCTGGTGCTGCTGCTACGCGCACTACTGGCACCGATCTACCTGCTCGGCACCGTCCTGCTCAACTACCTCGCCTCGATCGGATTCGGCGTCCTGGTATTTCAGTGGATCCTCGGTCACGAAATCGCTTGGCCGGTACCTCTATTGGCGTTCATCATCCTCGTCGCCGTCGGCGCCGACTACAACATGCTGCTGGTCTCCCGACTACGCGAAGAATCCGGAAGCAACATCCGCGTCGGAGTGCTGCGCACCGTCGCCAACACCGGCGCCGTCATCACCTCCGCCGGCCTGATCTTCGCCGTCAGCATGTTCGGCCTCATGGTCGGCTCGGTAGCCATCATGATCCAAGCCGGCCTCATCATCGGCTTCGGACTACTGCTCGACACCTTCCTCGTACGCACCCTCACCGTGCCCGCCATCGCCACACTCCTCCGCGAAGCAAGCTGGTGGCCACAACGTGCGCCAACAAACCAACCCCCAACGGCAGTCACCTCCCCCAGATAAACAGACCTGCCAAACCCCGCCATGCTCGCCTCGCCGCCGCCCGTCTCAAATCTAGAGAAACGAGACAGCCCTCCACATCATCACTCCCCTCCCCCATCGCCCCAGGTCGTGGTGTCTCGTTTCTTGTCTCACACCGCGCGTCTCGAATCCCCAATGTCGGTGGGCAGTGAGACAGTGGCGAAATGGCAGCAACTTTGGGCTACGCCCGCGTCAGCACCACCGGCCAGGACCTTGAAGCACAACTGGCGGCACTCACGGCGGCCGGCGTCGACACCGATCGCGTATTCACCGACAAGCTCTCCGGATCAGCGCACACCAAGCGGCCCGGCCTGGCCGCAATGCTCGACTACGCCCGCGCCGGCGACACCGTGATCGTCACCGCGATTGATCGTCTCGGCCGCTCGGTCGCTGAGGTCACCCGCACCATCGCGACCTTCGGCGAACGGCGAATCATATTGCGCGCCTTACGTGAAGGCATCGACACCGCCACTCCCACCGGCCGCGCGGTGGCCGCCATCATGGCCACACTCGCCGAGCTTGAACTGGAGCTCGGCCGTGAGCGCCGAGCCGCATCACGAGAATCCCGGCGCAGCCGACAGCTGCCAGCGACCAAGCCGCCCAAGCTCAGCCCCGATCGGCAGGAACAACTACGCCGTCTTGCCGCGACTGGTGAACCAGTCCGCGAGCTCGCGGCCGCGTTCGGCATCGGACGCGCCACCGCCTATCGCTATCTGGCCCAAAGCGGCTGAAGGCCTTCGCGCGATTGTCGGCATGGCCGTCTACCGTTTCGACTGAGAGCTGCTGCAAAGGAATGAGCTGATGCCGACTTCGAGCCTGCCACCTGACGATGTGATCGCCGAAGGATGGGCCCAGGTGGCCGACCTGCTGGAGCCCGCCCACGCGGCCTGGGAAGCGGTGTCGCCCGATACCACCGGACCGATTACCGAGCTGCTCAGGCACGCCCGGTGGAACGCCACAGTGTGGAACCTCAAATCACAGGGCGTAGACCGAAGGGACGCCTGGCGAGCCGCCGACGCCGAGCATGGCAGCGGCGATGGTCGCTATATCGACTACGAGCCTGACGACTCCCCCGAAAACTGAAAGCCCCCGAACAGCGCGAGTATCAACAGGACGACGTTCAGCACGCCGAACGCTATCGAGAGTCCGCCCCAGAAGTCATACAAGGTCACGCTCTGCGATCTGTGATCGAAGCACCGCCTCAGGAAACCGCTGCGAGGCTGCTCGCATCGGCGGCTTCCGTCGTTGAGCCAAGCACCGCACTTGCTCAACACCAGGGCACCGATCAAAAACGGTAGTACCAGCAGAAGAAACCCAAGGGTGACTCCCCAGAGTGTGAACGTGCCGTCCCACAGGAGCAGGAAGAGCAGCCACACTGCCAGGTCGATCCCGCTGCCAGCCGCGCCCATCTCTGGTGTTCGATCGCTCCGGTGCCCGCTCGACGACCCACCCTGCGCGCCGACGCTGATTCTCATGGTGGAGTAGGACTGAGGTGAGTGCGAACGGCTCCCGCCGCAGTTAGGGCCGGGGCAGGCAGCGCGGGCGCGCGCTGACCGATGGCCCTCTTTCGGTGCCGTGCATTGACCCATGCTGCGAATGGTACGTAGCACCAGTGACGGCGCGATCGCGTTAACGAGTGGGCTTTCAGATCTCGATAGCGTGTCGCAACACAAGTCAACTCTTGCCCGATACCGTTTCTGCCCATGCGAGTTGGCGTGTACATCGACGGATACAACCTCTACTACGGCGGCAAGTTCCTGTGCGGACCCGGCACCGCTGGCTGGCGATGGCTGGACCTGCGCGGGCTCGCCACCCGCCTGGTCACCACACATTCCACCTGGACCGGCGCCAGCATCGACCGGATCGTGTACTGCACCGCCCGCATTTCCGGCGCCGACAACCCGATCGGCAGCCAGGAGCAAGACGCCTACCTCACCGCCTTGGCCAACGCCGGCATCGTCGACCACATCGAATACGGCCTCTACGTCAACCGCACCGCCACCGCTCCCCTGGCCACCAAGGACCGCCGCGGACGCCCGGTCCTGACCAATCCGGCCTGGCCCGTCACGGTTAAGGACGGCGCCGGCCAGGATGATCCCAACGCCACTTTCTTCGTCTCGGTCGCCCGTCGTGAAGAGAAAGGTTCCGACGTCAACGTCGCATCCCACCTCCTGATTGACGTCCTCGGTGGAAGCGTCGACGCCGCCATCGTCATCAGCAACGACAGCGACCTCAAGCTGCCCATCGACGAAGCCCGAAAGCGCGTCCCGGTCGGTCTAATCAACCCCTCGAAGAACCGGCTGGCCGGTGCTCTGCGCGGAACGCCCACAGTCGGAGTGGGAAACCACTGGTGGTACCAACTCACACCGGCCGATTTCCAGGCCTGCCAGCTCCCCAATCCCACTGGCCGCGTCCCCAAACCCACACCCTGGTAGCGCCCCGTCGAAGCGACGCCCCCTCCAAGAGAGTTGCGTCCACGCGACACGCCGGTGCATAATTGTGCACATACCACCCGTTCCCCGGCAGGGGACGGGTTTTTTCATGCCCTGAGACTGCCGGGCTCCGCCTCGACCAGGTCGTCGGCCCAGCCCGGCGAGTTGCCATGCCCCCAGCCTCCGGGTCATTACCGCCACCAATGCCCCAGCCTGATCACCACCGCCAGCGCGCTCAACCCCGCCGTCAACGCCGCGGCGTTCCCGATGTCAGCCAGCCCCGCCGTGCTCCCCGTGACCGTCGCGATGTACGCGCACATCACCATGTAGCCCGCCGACACCATCGCCGCCAACACCAGCACCGCCAGCAGCACCACAACCCCAGGCTTCATCTGGCCCGCCCTTTCGTCATTGGACGCCGCGGACTGTCCGGAGCATCCACACATTCCGAGGCACTCCCGGCAAGGTTTACAGGGGCGGCATGCAAACCCCAGGTCAGCGACCTTCCGCCGCGCGGTCCATCAGACAAAGGCGACTGCGAAGAACTTTGCGCTCTCCGACTACCGGCGATCACTGATTACATACATGTTTGCTTACATGTAAGCCTGCATGTAGACATACATACATGGATGATTATGCTTGCTGACATGACTGTTTCCGCAGATAAGCAGTGCGAAATACTGGCCATCGCGCTCCAAAAGGGTGGCGTCGGAAAGACCACCACCACCATCAACCTCGGCGCCAACCTCGCCGCGATGGGCCACCGCGTCCTGGTGATCGACATGGACCAGCAAGCCCACAGCACCAAAGGCCTGGGGATCCAGCTCGATGCCGACGATGCGTCCATGTACGAGGTCCTGCACCCAGACAGGACGATGCGCGTCCCGCTGGCCAAGGTCATCGTGCCGAGCCAGTTCGGCATCGATGTCGCCCCCGGGCATCTCGCGTTGAAAGAGCTCGAGCGGACAGGACTCGGGTCGGGCGGCCAACTGCGGCTAGCGCGCCAACTCGACGACATTGAGGGCTATGACTACGTGCTCCTAGACTGCCCGCCGGCATTGGGGGAGTTGACTACGGCAGCCCTGGCGGCCGCCGATTACGTGTTGGCCGTCCTCAAAGCCGGCCCCGACGAAGTTGACGGCCTGGTGGAACTGGGCAACTCGATCCTCGATGTTCAGGAAACACTCAACCCCGACGTGGAAATCCGGTACGTGCTGCTGGCCGATTTCGACGGCAACCCGAAAGCGAGCAAGGACGTGCGCAGGCAATTGCGCACCGATTGGGGGGAATGGGCTGACGGCGGGGCCTACCTGGGCGAGATCCCGCACACCGTGCGGGTGGTGGAAGCCAAAGGTAAACGTGTGCCGGTCAACGTGCACGCTCCGACCAGCACCGCAGCTATGGCCTACCGTGAAGTCGCCGAGCGCATCGCCGCGAGGCGGTCAGCAGCATGAACGCCGCAGCCAAAGCCACCGGACTGGAGGTCGGCTCTACCAGGCCGTTGTCACGTGCAGAGCGCCGCGCCCAAGCTGCGCGGGTCAAAGCCGACGAAACCCCCGCAGACGAGACATCGACTCGGGACAAGCACGAGCCCCAGGGCAGCGAGACTCCGAACGCACCCGCGGTAACCCCGCCGGCTGAACCCGTGCGACTCAAAGCCCGTCAGCGGAAGGTGAAAAGCCCCTTCGCCACCCAGTTACACGCCGGCACCCTCGCGCGGCTCGAATGGATCAAGGCCCGCGGATACGTCATCACCGACACCGTCGATGACGCCATCAACAGCTACCTGGACAACGCCGGAATCCCTAGGCCAGACCACAACGACCGCATGCCCTAAAACGCCCATGCCTGAGAGCTCATGTGCGGCCAAAGGTGGTGCGTGGCGCACGCTCATCCAGCACGTCATCACGGGGGCCCCACTCGCAATGCGTTTGATCCAGGTGTCTCAGAAAACCGCGAAGCCCGAGCGCCACGGTCGTCCGGCCGGGTCTCGGGCTCACTTCCTGAAGCTCAGCGCAGCAGGCACCACCCAATGTATGGGGAAAGCGCCTACTACGCCAAGGGTTCGGTGTAGCGGGCCTTGATTTCGGCGATGGCTTGTTCCTCGGTGAGTTCGCCACGGTCGAGGCGGGCCAGCATGTTGCGCACGCTGTCACTGACGCTGAGTCCGGCTAGTCCCGCGGCTGCGATGGCCAGATTGCTGGCTTCCGAGGGGGTATAGCTCACCGGAGTCGGCTCAACCGAGTCGGTCACGCATTCGACAGTAGTTGCAGGCACCGACATCTTCGGCTGCGCTGAATAAGTACGCGCAGGAGCGTCCCGGCGGCTTTCGCCGGTGTCTCAACTTTCTCAAGAGTGTCAGCGAGGCTCGGCGTGGCGTGATTCAGAATCACCGCTTTGGTGGTGGGATTGGCTTATGCCAGCACCACACAAGGGTGATCGTCTCGCCCATACGATCCGCCCGCCGCGCGAGGTCAGTGACGCGCTGCGTGCCGAAGCCGTCGCGCACGGCCTTTCCCTGTCCCAGTACGTCGCAGACCTACTGGCGATCCACATCGGAAGACCAGATCTTGCCCGCGACTTGGGCCGGTCGGACGAGGGGCTGCCGCTGGCGATCTGAGCACCGCAGCCCTGCAGCCAGGACGAAATGTAGGGCAGATGTGACAAATCCATAGCGGTGCGGAATTGCCTTTGACATGACAAAGGCCCCCTTGCGGAGGCCTTGTCTTTGCGGAGGTTGACCTGAGCGCCAACTCAGGTCCGGTTACCGCACCCGGTACCCCCGAAGGGGCGATGTCTTGACGGACTCGTCTCACGGTAGCGCACACCCTGAATCAGGTACAGGTGGCGCGCAACACCGTGGCTTAAATCGTGACCTTTCTACTTGTGTGCGGGCAGACACTGCGGTGCGCCGGCGTAGCTGGATCGAGCGCGCTGGTTCGTGTGCGCCCCGGACTCCGATGTGGACCAGCCGGGAGAGCTGGCTGACGGCGCTGCGGTGCTGGGCGGCCGACGAGGCCGTGTTCGCCGCCGAGCGTCAACGTGTCGGGGTGGCCATCACCGCGCCAACCCTGTGTGCGGTCGCGGAGGTGATGGCCGCGCACGCCGACCACGGCACCGGCCGGCACGTGGCCATCACTCGCGCCACGATCGCCGAGCGCGTCGGTTGTGATGTGCGGACGGTGACCGCGGCCTGGCGGCTGCTGCGCAACACAGGGTGGGCGGTGGAGGCCCAGCGTGGGCACGGCTCACCCGGAACCCCGGCGGTTGGGCGGCGCCCCTCGGTGTACCACCTGACCCCTCGCCGCGCCTCATCCCCGGCACGCTCGGCTGTGCAGCATTTCCACCTACCGCCGTCAGGCGGTGTTAAGTCTTTATCTCCCGTAGGGAGTAACTCACCAAGCACGCACACGTGCCGCCAAAAGTTCACTCCCACCCACAAACGCCGGCGCTTACGCGCCGAGCCACGACCACTAGCCCTGCAGCGCCTGGCCGCTGAGTTGGTGGCCAACAGTCACGGGCTCGGACGCGTACACGTCGGGGCCATCTGCGATGCGCTGGCCGCAGCGGGTGTGGATCCGGGGGAGTGGACAGCCCGGGCGCTGATTCAAGCGCTCAACACCGACATGGTGCGGCGCGGATGGAACTGGCCCGATCAGATCAACAACCCCGCCGGGTTCCTACTCAGCCGGGTTCGACTGCTCGGTGTGCGGCCAGGGCCGCACACCAGCGACGGCTCCGCCGTCGCCAGCCCGGAACAGCCGCCGCGAAGGTTGGGCAGCACCGTCACCGACACACCTCCAAGGCACACCACCTCATCGCTGGTGGTGTTCACCGCCGAGCAGCGTGAACGGATCGCTGCGGCCAAGGCCAGCATCCGCGCCGACATCGCCGCGGCACGTCGCCGTGCGGCAACCGGCCGCACTGGTGCCCGCTCAAGTCACGCACGCTCGACGAAGATCGGAAGCACTCACGGTGGGCCGCCCAGCGTCGGCCCGGAGCCCTCGTCGTAGAAAGTCCAGATCACGCCGCTGCGCAGAATCGGCGGCTCGATGTCATGGACGACCCAGTTCAGCAGCGCCACAGCCGCCCCTTCATCTCCGCGCTTTTTGAATGTCTTCAGCATCCCCAACATCAACATCGTCTCCAACGACATTTTTGCCCTAGCCACCGTCCACCCCGTCTCTGCTTTCTCGGTGTACTTCACGTGCTTTCACGCCCCAGCCAACCAGCCCCCACTGACAATCCCATGCCACACCAGGATTCATTGGCACATTTGCACAGTGTGTGCAAGCATCGGTGTGGGGCGCGGCCGCGCCCCACACCGGGCCGGGTTGGGTGGTTACTCGTGTTGACGATCGCGCCGCTGAAGCAGTGGTCGGTGCGCTACTACAACGACACCTCCCGGGCGGCGGTTTCAGCGGCGCTGGATCGGGAGAAAGCCGGCGGTGGGCTGGGGGAGTACTACTCCGAAGGGGAGTCCCGAACACCGTTTTGGATGTGCGCTGGGGACGCTGAAACCAGCGCCGCGTTGTGCGGTTTGAGTGCGGCGGATCGGGCCGGTGGTGAGGCTGATCTGGACGTGGTTGCGCGCTGGCTCGATGACGGTGTGGCCCCCAGTGGGGCGTGCGGACGCAAGTTTTCTCAACGCGCCAACCACGGATTCGATCTGACCTTTTGTGCCCCGAAGTCGGTGTCGTTGCTGCGCGCCTTGGACGCCACCGGGGTGGCATCCAAGGCGGTGGTGGAGGCGCACAACCGGGCCGTGGCCGAAGCGTTGGAGTACCTGCACACCCACGCCGGCTACACCCGAGTGCACAACCCGGTGACGGGGATGAAGGACCTCCAACGGCTGCCCGGTCTGGTCGCTGCGGCCTATCAACATGAGACGTCGCGGGCGGGAGATCCGCACCTGCACACCCATGTGTTGGTGCCCAACAAACAGGCCCGAGCTGATGGCAAGTTGGTCGCCCTCGACAGTGATTCGCTGTGGCATGAAGCCAAGGCCGCCGGCATCGTCTACCAGACCACGCTGCGTCACGAACTGCGCGCCGCGCTCGGGGTGGAGTGGGACCGAGTCGACCCGCATTCGGGGATGGCCGAGTTGGCCGGCGTGGACCCCGAACTGCTCGCCGCGGCCTCGCAACGGTCCACCCAGTTGTCGGAATGGGCGGCTGAAAATCTGGTCGTCGATGGCAGCGGGAAACTGACCGCCGCGCAGTTGGCGCGGGCCCAAAAGGCCACCCGGCCGCGCAAGCCCGAGCACCGTCCGTGGGCGGAATTGAAGGCCCAATGGGCCGCGCGGTTTGGTGGCGAACTGGTCTTGGATGAGGCCGCCCAGCAGCGATCCCGTGACCGCCAACGCGACGAGGAACGCGATCCCCGCGCGTGGTTTCACGCGGCGATGAAGGACATCGACAAGGCGGCATTCACCCGTGCAGACCTCATCGAGGCGCTCGGTGGGCGCCTCCCAGTCGCCCTGGAAGGCAACACCGACGGAGTGCCGTTCGGGCCGCGCGGGATCCTCGAGTACGCCGCCGATCAGCTGGGAATGCGTGTCACCGAGGCCCGCCAACCACACGAGCGCGAAGGCCACGAGCGCTACACCACAATGCCTGTCCTGCGCGAAGAAGCCGCCATCTACAAGCTGATCGGCACCCGCAACTTGGCCGCAGCAGTACCCAAGGACGTCGCCGACACCGCCGCCAAAAAGGCCCGACTGTCTGCCGATCAAGCCGCTGCAGTCGGCGCGATCGCGACCTCGCCGTGGCTGATTCAGGTGCTCTCCGCGCCGGCCGGCGCGGGCAAAACCACCTCACTGCGGGCGCTGCGTGACGCCGCCAAAAAGGGCGGCATCACGCGGGTTTTGTTGGCCGCCCCGACCGGAAACGCCGCCGATGTCGCACTAGCGGAGAAGGCCGCAGACGGTGGTGGAACCGTCGCGTCGACGCTCAAAGCACTCCGCGACAAGCGACTGGTCTTCGACGCTCAAACCCTGCTCGTCGTCGATGAAGCGGGCATGGTCGGCACCCCCGCGCTGCACACACTGCTGGCCGCGGCAAGTGCGGCTGGAACCAAGACGGTGCTCGTCGGAGACGCCGAACAACTGGCCCCGGTCAAAGCCCGCGGCGGCATGTTCGCCCAACTGTGCACCGATCTGCCGTGGGCGCAGAAACTGACCGAAGTGTGGCGTATGCGCGACCCCGAAGAACGAGCAGCCTCACTGGCCATCCACGAAGGAACACCTGCCAGCCTGACCCAGGCCACCGACTGGTACCGCAGCCATCGCCGGCTGCACATCGGTGACCCGGTGACGATGGCCCACGACGCGTTGACCGCCTGGAGCAACGATCGTGCCAACGGAGTCGACAGCTTGCTGATCGCTGACCGCTGGCAGATCGCTGATGCGCTCAACGAACGCATCCACCGCACCGTCGTCGCCGAGGACGCCCCGACCGTGGCCGGGGCGCGGCGACACCGCATCGGGGTCGGCGACACGATCATCACCCGCCGCAACGACCCCACCATCGACATCTACCCGCGCGGAAGCCGGGAGCCGGTCGCCGGTGCGCCGCCAGTGCGCAACGGGCAGCGTTGGACGGTCACCCACATCGACACCGAGGTCAACCGACTGCGTGCGGTACGCATCGGTGATCACGCCTCGGCGGTGTTGTCCGGAGACTACCTACGCGCTCACGTCCATCACGGTTACGCGGTCACCGTGCACGCTGCCCAAGGCGCGACCGCTGAGCACTGCCACGCCGTGCTGTCCCCAGACACCGGCAACCGGGCCGCAGCCTATGTGGCGATGACCCGCGGGCGGGCCACCAACACCGTCTACCTCTACGAACGCCTCGGCGGTGAAGGCGACCACGAACACGCACCCCAAACCGTCGAAGGTATCCACACCCCCCGCCGCGGCGACGACGAAGACGCCGCCACGGCCTTACTTGGTCTGCTCAACCGCGACAACACCGCCCACACCGTCATCTCCACCGCTGAAAACACTCCCGAAGAACAACTGTCACCACCGGTTCGAGTCCTGCTCGAACAACGCAAGACAGCGTTGGACAAGCTGCGCATCGTCGAGCAACTCGAAGAAGAAAAAGAGTGGCTGGACACCGCGTTCACCGCCACCAGTCCGAGAGCTACCCACCACATCGGAGTTCGAGAGACACTTGACCGCGCCTCCGGCCTTGATGAGGAAACACGGGCCGCCGCCCAAACGGTGGTGGGCAGCCTGCCCACCGTGCAATCAGTCCACCTCCACGATGACCAAAACAAGCCCGCCCTGCTGGCCACCATCACCGCCTGCGTCGTCGCCGGCGAACACAACGTGCTCGCACTTCCGGTCACCGACCGCGCCCGCCGCCAAGCATCCTCCTATTCGACCCAAGGCAATACCTACGCACCCGAGACGTTCCTTCGTGACCTCGACAACGAGACCCTGACAATCGACGAAGGAACCTTGCTGCTCGTCGACGACGCCGACCACCTGCAACCCGAGCAACTACACCGCCTGACCACCCGGGCCGCCGAACGCAGCGCCAAGCTGGTCCTGGTCACCACCAACGCCGACGACCCCAATCTCACAGCGGACGCGCCGAGCCGGCACCTCACCGAAGCCGCCAACATCTACCTCAACTGGGGCTACCGCCTCGGAACCGACACCCCCGCCGACAGCGCTACCCAAAAACGCGCCGCCCAACACAGAAACGATCCTCTGATTGCTGAAACACTGGACCAGACAAGGAAACTCATAAAAACGCTCTCCGCTCGACCCGGCTTCGGCCGCCGACACAATAGAGATCAAAGCCGCCAGCGGAGCCGGAGCGAAGGCTCCGGACTGGAGCTCTAGAAACCCGGGCCGTCCGAACTTGTCGGTGCCGTATCCAACCATGAACCACCCACAACCCACACCCGGCGATTCAAACGAGAGGAACCGTTGATGAGCAGTAGTGCTGAAACAGCCTTCAACGAAGCCGTCGACACGATCCTCTCCGAATGGGGAGAACCCTTCTCAGCAGCCTCCACCGAACTCACCGACGCCCTCCAGGAGCTGTACCGCGCCGAGCTGCAGTTCTCTCCGATATGGCCTGAACACCGCCGCCGAGCGTTCATCGCCCACCACGCCGACATCGACTCAACAGAACTATCCACCCAGTTCGATGACCTCATCGACACCGTCACCAACGAGTTCGGCCTCGCCTACGGCGCCCTGCCCCACCCCGACGACGCCGCCGAACTCATCACCACCGCCCGCAGACAAGCCCTCGACGAGTTCATCGACCGACGACTCAACTCCGAGCTACCCGACGAAATCGAGGACGCCCAAGCGCCGAAAACCCCGGCCGCGGAGAAGCCAGCATCACCGCGTGCGGATCGATCCACCCAACGCCGCCACAACCGGGCCACGCTGATGCGAGATCCGACCAAGACGTAATGACGTAATCACGTCATGTTCGGTCCCATAACCTAGCCAGGGAGCGATCTACCAGGCGTTTTACATCCGGCGCCGTTACAATGAGCACTATGACGACCGCGCCCAAGGCGGCGATCCCCCTCAGCCATGACGAAGCCGTGGCCACGGCGGTCGCCGCAAGCGTCCTGGCTGGCCACGATCCCTCCCCGGACGCGATGGACCTCCTGGACCGCATCGGTCGCGGGGAACTCACCTCCGACGAAGCGGTTGCCGAGATCATCGCAGAGTTCAGTCGCCCCGCCGAGTAGATAAACTCCTTACACCAGGCGGGGCCGAGTCCTACCGGCTTCGCGACCACCACGCCGCCGCCGACACCCTCCGCCGAGCGGCCACCGGAACCCGCCAACCACTACACTGACCGGTGCTCACAGGTGGGGAATGTCGGTAAGCACATCTGCGGGACATTCGATGAGCGCAGTCACTTACACCTCAACGGCGTTCGGATGAACCTGTGAGGCGGCGTTCGGCAGCGTTGTAGTGGTAATGAACAATCTCGCCGGACATGATCAGCGTGATCGCCTGGTCGATGATCTTGCGTGGTACGACGAACCATTCGGAGGGGTCGTAGTTGCGGCCTTTCGCGTCGATTTGGGTCATATGTAGGCGCGCATCGGCGAACACGCGGTGTAGGAGGTTCTCCAGCGCTGAGGCCCGTACGTTGTAGACGCGGTAGGTGGCAACGACTTTCACGGGGGCCATGAGGTAGGTCGGGGATTTCACGGCGTTTTTGATCCGTTTCTCAACGGGTCCGCGTGAGAAGCCGATCTTGTGGAGGTCGGCAAGTGCTGCTGGCATGTTCCCGGTGATTGAGACCAGCCTGTTTTAGAGTCCTGTGGCCCGATGTCGGGCCGAGAAGGGACGATGGAACACATGGCTGGTCGGAAGCGGAATTCCGCGGAGGACATCGTGCGCAAGTTGCGCCGAGCAGATGAGCTGGCCGCTGAGGGCAAGACCGGCGAGCAGATCGCCGCCGAGCTGCAGGTGTCGCCGGCGACGCTGTACAACTGGCGGCGCAGCTACGGTGGCATGGACACCGACGCCGCCAAGGAGCTCAAGGAGCTGCGCGAGCAGAACGCCCGGCTGAAGCGGCTGCTGGCCGAGGCCGAACTCGAGAAGGACGCCTTGCGGGAGGTGGCCAAGGGAAAATTCTGAGCCCAGCTGCCAAGCGTCGCGCCGTGGACATGCTCAAGGCGACGTTGAGCATGTCGGAACGGCTGGCCTGCAAGGCTGTTGGGCTGGCCCGCTCCACCTACCGCCGACTGCCGTTGGCGCAGACCCCGGCCGATCCGGACGCCGAGTTGCGGGCCTGGCTGCGCTCCTACGCCACCAAACATCCGTGCCACGGGTTCCGGCGGGCCTGGGCGGCGCTGCGCTACGACGAACGCCGTGAGGTCAACAAGAAGAAGGTCCACCGCCTGTGGCGTGAGGAGGGTCTGCAGGTCCGCGTGCACAGCCCCCGCAAGCGGGCCGGGGTCTCCTCGGTGGAACCGGTTGTTGCTGATGCACCGAAGGTGGTGTGGGCGATCGATTTCCAGTTCGACTCCACCATCGATGGCAAGGCCATCAAGATCGCTTCGATGCTCGACGAACACACCCGCGAGTCGCTGCTGAACGTGGTGGAGCGCTCGATCACCGGAGAGGCGCTGGTTGAGGAACTGAAGAAGGTGTTCGCCGCTCATGGTGGCCCGCCGAAAGTGCTGCGCATGGACAACGGACCGGAGATGGTTTCCCAAGCGCTGCAACGGTTCTGCGAGAACAAGATCGGGATGGTCTACATCCCGCCAGGCTGTCCGTGGGACAACGGCTACATCGAATCGTTCAACAACCGACTTCGCAGGGAGTGCTTGAACCGCAACTACTGGAACAACCTGTTCGAGGCCCGCGTGGTCATCGGCGACTTCAAGGACGACCACAATCACCGACACCGCCACTCAGCCCTGGGCTACCGCACACCGGCCGAGTACGCTGCGGCGTGCAGGTGTACCCATACCCCGGTGGCCTGCAGCATCAACTGAGAACGGATCAAACAAGCCGACTCTAGAACCGGCTGGACTCAGTAACGGGGACTCGCCACTGCGATCTGTGGGTCGTCGCTTTCAGAGCGTAAGACGTAGATGTAGCCACTTTCGACATCGGCGTCGCCGATCTCGGAGACGCTGATGTCTGATCGCGCGACCGCCAGCCCGTCTTGCTCGTGTAGCCGGATCGAGAGTGACTGCCGGTACATCGATGACTCGGTGCCGTTTTCGAAGATCACCCAGCTCCTCAACCTGCTCGTCGTCGAGATCGGGGTAGCGCTCCCGGATGATCTTGGGGATCAGGATCTTGTTCGTCGTCTCCGGATCGACACTGCCGGCCGCGGGCTGTACCGGACCACCAATGGAGACGTTCGCAGTTCCTCGACATCAGCTAGCGGCTCGCCGGCGGCCTCACGGATGACTTTGACTGCTGATTCGGGAGTCGTTTGATCACGGATTTCGGAGTCGGTGTTGTCGCGGTGAAGTCGGTGACTGTGAATTTGGGAGTCACCGGCTGTCCACGTGGTCCGGGTTGGATTGTGGTGTGCGGCCTGCGGGGTCGAAGGTGGAGTTGTATGCGGCGATCCGCCGGGATGCCCGCGCCGGGAAGTCGGCGCGGGCGATTCAGCGTGAGTACCGGGTCTCGTGGACGACGGTGCACAAAGCGTTGGGTTCGGCCTGGCCGAGCGAGCGCAAGCATTACCCCGCCCGTGGCAGCAAGATCGACGACTACCGCGAGGTCATCGACAGTTGGTTGCGCACGGATCTGACCGCCCCGCGCAAGCAACGCCACACTGCCAAGCGGATCTTCGATCGGCTCCGTGAGGAGCATCAGGCCGACGTGTCGTATTCACGTGTGCGGGCGTATGTGTCGGTGCGCCGCGGGGAGATTCTGGCGGAGTCCGGTCGTGCCCCGGTCGAGGTGTTCGTGCCCCAGTCGCACCGCCCCGGCGATGAAGCCGAGGTCGACTTCGGTGACGTGGTGATCGAGCTGCGCGGTCAACCGGTGACGTGCACATTGTTCTCGCTGCGCCTGTTGTTCTCCGGCCGCGCAGTGCACCGGGTGTTCCTCTCAGCCGGGCAGGAGGCGTTCCTGGAGGGCCACGTGCACGCCTTCGAGGTTCTTGGTGGGGTGCCGTTCGGCCGGATCCGCTACGACAATCTGAAATCGGCGGTCTCAGCGGTGCTCGGGTTGTCACGTCATCGGGTGGAAAACGACCGCTGGGTGGCGTTTCGCTCTCACTACGGCATCGAGGCGTTCTACTGCCAGCCCGGTATCGAGGGCGCTCACGAGAAGGGTGGGGTGGAAGGGCAGATCGGCTGGTTTCGCCGCAACCACTTCGTGCCGGTACCGCAGGTCGAATCGATCGCCGAACTCAACGCCATGATCGATAAATGGGACGCCGACGATCTGGATCGGCGTATCGGTTCCCGGGTCCGCACTGTCGGTGAATTGTTCGCCGTCGAAGCCCCGTTGTTGGTGCCGCTACCGGATGCGGCGTTCGAGACCGGTCGCTGGTTCAACTTGCGGGTGGATCGGCATAGCCAGATCACGGTGCGCACCAACCGGTATTCGGTGCCGGTCCGGTTCGCCGGCCGCCAAGTGCGGGTGCAGCTGCACGCCTCGCATCTGGAGGTCTACTGCGATCGCCAACTGGTCGCCACCCATGAACGCCTGCCGGGCAAGGCCGAGACCCGGCTGGAGTTGGATCACTACCTGGAGATTCTGCTGCGGAAGCCCGGTGCTCTGCCGGGATCTACGGCTTTGGAGCAGGCCCGCGCGGCTGGGCGGTTCACCCCGGTGCACGACGCCTGGTGGGCCGCTGCCCGCAAGACTCACGGCGACGCCGCCGGAACCCGCGAAATGATCGGCGTGCTGCTGGCCCACCGTCACCTGCCCCACGAACTGTTGGTGATCGGGTTGGCCCGCGCTCTGGCCGCCGGGGCGCTGACCGCCGATGCCGTGGTCCTAGAAGCCCGAAAGGCGGCTGAGGACAACACCTCTGAAAACTCCGATGAACACCACGAAACCGAGGCCCAGGCGGTTGCGTCGCTGACCGTGCGGCGGCTGGCCGCGTTGCCTACCGATTCTCGGCCGCTGCCCTCGGTCGCGGCCTACGACACTCTGCTGCGTAACCCCAGGAAGGACACCGCCACACCATGACCACCACGACTGCTGTGAGTACCAGCCTGCCGCACCGGCGCGGACTGACCGAACAGGCCTCCGACGCCGCGGTCGAGCAGGCCTGCCGGATGTTGCGCCTGCCCACGATCCGCGCCAACTTCGCTGAACTGGCCGACGAGGCCGCCGCCGAGCAGATGTCCTACCGGGGATTTCTGGCCGAGCTGTTGATGGCCGAATGCGATGACCGAGCCCGGCGCCGTGCGGCGCGGCGGATCAAAGGCGCGGGGTTTCCCCGCGATAAGTCATTGCGGGCCTGGGACTTCGACGCCAACCCGCACGTCGACGCCGCCACCGTGCACACCTTGGCCAAATGCGAATGGGTCAGAAAGGGCCTGCCGCTGTGTTTGATCGGCGACTCGGGCACCGGTAAGAGCCATCTGCTGATCGCGTTGGGCACCGAGGCGGCGATGGCCGGCTACCGGGTGAAATACACGTTGGCCACCAAACTGGTCAACGAACTCGTCGAGGCCTCCGACGACAAACAGTTGTCCAAGACCATCGCCCGCTACGGCCGCGTTGATCTGCTCTGCATCGACGAGCTGGGCTACATGGAACTCGACCGTCGCGGTGCCGAACTGCTGTTTCAAGTGCTCACCGAACGCGAGGAGAAGGCCTCCGTCGCTATCGCGTCCAACGAGAGTTTCTCCGGGTGGACCAAGACGTTCACCGACCCACGGCTGTGCGCGGCCATCGTGGATCGACTCACCTTCGGCGGCAACATCATCGAAACCGGCACCGACTCCTTCCGCCTGGCCCAAACACGCACCAAAGCAGCGGGGCCAGCAGACAATGCCAGCATCTGACCGTCGACAACCACCGACGACGGTCAGCATTGACGAACTGGCCCAAATCTCCGAACTGATGACCACCATCGACGTGTTCCTGCGCAACCACCCAATCCCGGATCTCTTGACCAAGCACCCGCGCGATATGGGATCAGATCACCCCGGCTACGACACCGCCCTGCTCATCGACCAGATCAGCTTCACCGCTCACGCCCTACGCCCGTATCGAGGCCGCTCCGAGGTTGAAACCTCTGCCCGTAGTCCGTAGCGTCAGCACACGGGTTTGATGTGACCCGCCGCCCGCGCCGAGACATCGGTCAGGTGAACACATCGAGATCGGTCACCATCGCACTCGTCTACGAGCAACGGTGCCTGAACATTTCAGCAACGCGGGCACTGAACTTGCACACCGGCACCGGAAACGTAGGTGAAGTGATGTACCTGACCCTTGACGACGCCAAACGCGCCGCCCGCGTACTGCGCAACCAACTGCCCGACACCGATCTCACGCATTCCAAAGCACTGGAGATCGTGGCCCAACAGCTCGGTTTCCGGGACTGGAACACCGCCTCGGCGCAGCTTCCAGCGCAGCCGGGCATGAGCCCACCGGTGCCCGTGCTCCGCAGCCTCGACGAGGCCCGCGCCCGCGAGTTCTACATCGACTACCTGCACTTCAGCATCGAATGGGAACACCGCTTCGATTACGCCCAGTCGATCCTCTACATGCGTCTACGTCGCGATCAGTTCGTCCTCGACCTGTCCGAACACCACGGCGACGGCACTCCCGGTTCGACAGTGTGGGTGCCGGTCAACGACGTCACCGCTCTGCACAACGAGCTCCACGCCACCGGATACGAGCGGATGAACCCCGGCATCGACATCGACTCACCAGGGGGCCCCACCATGGAAGTCATCGACCCGTTCTCCAACACCATCCGCTTCTGCCAAACCACCATCTAGAACCGCTCGGCGGCGGGCCGACCCACAGCACGGCCCGTCGACCATCGGCTCCGAACGACTCCCAAATTCGTGAGCAAATCAGTACGCCGCCAGCCGCCAGTGACTCCCGAATTCACGATCAAACGACTCCGGAATCAGCAGTCAAAACCACACGGAAGTAGACGACGTTCTTCTGCGCAACCTCACGTTCGGGATCGACCGCGACATTTAGCGGTCCGCTGCGCAGACGCGTGACGTTGCCCTTCGGTTTCCCATAGGCCAGCAACAGCTCGAAGATGAACTCACGGTCATAGGATTCGTGTCTGGCGAGCGCCGCGACTCGCCTCCTCGATCGCCTTGAGATTCAGCCGCGCCATCGCGTGGTCCCCGTTCTTTAAAAAAACTGACTGACCGCCCGACCAGTCGCAGGAATCATTTCATCGCATAAGCCTCGGTAGGCCGCAGGAACATCGCAGTGTCTCGTTTCTAGAAATTCGAGTCGAATCATTACTTGTCTCAGATCTCGTGGTTTGACGCGTCGTCGTGAGCTTCCGCCGGCGATGTCACCCTGGGTCCGTTCAAACGACTTCGCGTACGTCTGGGACTGCCCCGGCTTTGGTTGACACCTGATCTGTGAGGATTCGTCCTCGCTGGAAGGATGTCGATCATGCCGAAGCCGTATCCGAAGGAGTTCCGCGACGATGTGGTCGCAGTCGCCCGCAAGGGCGAGGCCCCGCTGAGTCAGATCGCGAAGGATTTCGGGATCTCCGAAGGCTGTTTGCACAACTGGCTCAAAAGCGCCGACGTCGAAGACGGCCTGCGCGCCGGTGCCACCGGTGCCGAGAAGGCCGAGCTGCGCGAACTCAAGAAACGCAACCGGCTGCTTGAGCAGGAGAACGAAGTGCTGCGTCGCGCGGCCGCCTACCTGTCGCAGGCGAATCTGCCGGGAAAATAGTCTTCCCGCTCGTCCGTGAGATGGCCGCGGCCGGCGCCCGGATTCGGGTGCCGGCCGCGGTGGCGTGCCGGGTCCTGGGCCTATCGACCCAGGGGTACTACAAGTGGCTCAAAGACCCCGTGTGTCAGCGGGACTGGGACGACGCGCACGCGATCAACGCCCTGTATGGCCTACACGTCGACGAGCCCACCCTCGGATACCGATTCCTCACCGATGAACTCGCCGATGCCGGGATCGCCGCTGGGGAGAACCGGGTCGCACGGTTGTGCCAGGTCGCCGGAATCAGCGCGTCGCACCACAAGAAGAAGGGCAAGGCCGGCAAGCCCGGCCCACCGGTACACGACGACCTGCTGGCCGTCGTTGACGACAAGGGCCGGGTGCGCCACGAGTTCACCGCCACCGCCCCGAATCAGCTGTGGCTCACCGACATCACCGAGCATCGCACCGGTGAGGGCAAGCTGTACCTGTGTGCGGTCAAGGACTGCTTCTCCAACCGGATCGTTGGCTACTCGATCGCCGGCCACATGCGCTCCACCCTGGTGGCCTCGGCCCTGCGTAACGCGATCGCGCTGCGATCTCCGATCCGCACGGTCTGTCATTCGGATCGGGGCAGTCAATTTCGATCCAAACGGGTTATGCGCCTTGTGAAGAACAACGGCCTGGTCGGATCGATGGGGCGTGTCGGGGCTGCCGGTGACAACGCCGCCATGGAGTCGTTCTTCGCCCTGCTGCAAAAGAACGTTCTCGACACCCGCCGCTGGGATACCCGCGAGGAACTGCGCCTGGCGATCGTCACCTGGATCGAGACCAAGTACAACCGGCGCCGCCGTCAGCGCGCCCTCGGCAAACTCACCCCGGTCCAGTTTGAGATGATCTACACGGCCGCAGACGCAGCCTGAACCCTGCACACCCCGAGTGTCAACCAGACCGGGGGCAGACCCTCTGCGGGGGTGGCGGCTCTGCGGTGGGTTGCGAGGAAGTTGTCGATGAGGGTTGTGCAGTCGTCGCGCGTGATGGTGCGCAGGCCGGTCATGCGTGCGAATGCGAGGGGTCCGACGAGTTGGCAAATTGCGAGGTCGCGGTCGATGTTGCCGAGTTCGGTGTGGGCTTTCGAGCTGGTGAGGATGGCGTCGAACGGTTGGCGGTACTGGTCGACGACGCGGGCCCGCAGTGCCCCGGATGCGTGACTGTTGTCGGTCTCTTCTTTGGCGCCGGTGGGGCCGAGTGAGAGCCATGCCAGGGTGGTGACGTGCAGCGGGGCGTCGTTGAACAGGGCGGCTTGGCGGCTGAGCAGCTCGATCAGTTGTTCGCGTAAGGAACCGCTGGTCGGTGCTGGTGTGCTTACCTGCGGTAGTAGCCGCTCGAAGGTGGCGGCAAGCAGATGCGACGAGCTCTGAAAATGCCGATAAAGGGTGGTGCGGGCCACCTTGGATGCTTTGGTGACGGCATCGATAGTGACGGCCTCGACGCCTCCGGTGCTCAACAGTGTTGCCGCAGCATCCAATAGTCGATTCCGTGACCGGATCCGCCGCGGATCGATGTCGTCATCATCGGGCAGGGAGGGCTGATTGCTGTCGCTCACGGGTCACCTCGGCGGTCGATTTCGGCGATGTCGCACCGGGAAGTCTAGCAGTTGTGGTACTACCAGTAGCGCAGCGAAACTTGAAGTAGCGGGAGCGTTTCTGTGTCAGATCGTGCGGTGCCGTCGGAACGGCTGCCTTCTCATACCCCGACCTGTATGGGGTGTGGTCCGGACAATCCGCACGGCCTGCATGTGGAGGTCTACCGCAGTGCGGATTCGGTGTATGCCGATGTCACATTCGACGAGCGCCACATCGGAGCCCCCGGCCTGGCGCACGGTGGGGCCGTCGCCGCGGCCTGCGATGACGTGCTGGGCTTCACGCTGTGGATCGCCGGCACGCCTGCGGTGACGCGCAGTCTGACGGTGGAGTATCTGCAACCAGTACCGCTGCACCGGCCCCACCGGATCACCGCGCACATCAGCGCCCGCGAGGGTCGGGCGTTGCACGTCGCGGCGACCGGCACCTGCGAAGGGGCCACCCGGTTCACCGCGACGGCCGTATTCATCGTGGTTGATACCGCACATTTCGCCGCCCACGGCGATATCAGCGGTTTTGGGGAGATCCTCGAGCAGTTCTCGCGCCGCGGCGGCGATCACACACCATGACCGTCGCCAGCGCCCGAGCGAGCGACACGCCCACCGGGCTCGACGAGGAGTATTCGGTTGCCGATCAGGTTCACGCAGCCGGGGTGCCGCGTTCGCGCGTCTCGGCCCGTCGTCGCGAGGCCATCATGGATGCCGCCCTGGCTATAGCTACCACCGGCGGTTACGACGCGGTGCACATGCGGACGGTCGCCGAGCACGTCGGCATGGCCGTGGGCA
>WBZQ01000746.1_pt1 | contig 24269 bp, 19 predicted proteins | sample 5204251 | NCBI WGS metagenome assembly WBZQ01 (sample SAMN12412402, study PRJNA552823) | activated sludge metagenome | isolation source: activated sludge from nitrification reactor of wastewater treatment plant... | place: USA: Virginia | collected 2017-09
AGTTCAGGAGCCTGATCGAGAAACTCCACTGCGAGAGTCGCTTGACCTGCAACGGTGGCGGGGGCGTCATAGGCATGCAATGCCAAGACCCCCGGCATCGCTGCGGCCTCTTGGCTCGCGGCCAAGGCTGCGGCGTAGTTCTCCCCCACTTGGATCACCTCGGCCCCTGTGGCCTTGATCGCCTCGATCTTCACTGGTGAGGCAATCGTCGGCACAAACACCTGAGTCGCAATGCCGAGTGCTCGCCCGACGTACCCAACGGCGAGGCCGTGGTTGCCACCTGAGGCAGCAACGAGTCGAGATGGACGCTCTGGGGCCGAGAGCACCGACCAGAACGCACCGCGTGCCTTGAAGGAGCCGGAGTGTTGGAGGCACTCCAGTTTCAAGGTTGCCTCGATCTTGTTGGGCAAGGTGACGCAGAGCAGGGGCGTGCGTCGTACGTGCTCGGCAAGCACGGCTTGAGCCCGCCGCAGCACTACTTCTTCTTTTCAGCCGGGGCAGAGGTGTTGAGCGCGGCGATAAATGCCTCTTGAGGCACCTCGACCCGGCCGACCATCTTCATCCGCTTCTTGCCTTCCTTCTGCTTCTCCAGAAGTTTGCGCTTGCGGGTGATGTCGCCGCCGTAGCACTTAGCCAAGACGTCTTTGCGGATCGCTCGAATGGTTTCGCGAGCGATGACCCTGGCACCAATAGCGGCCTGGATCGGCACCTCAAACTGCTGCCTGGGGATCAGATCCTTCAACTTGGCAGCCAGGGCAACGCCATAGGAGTACGCCGCGTCTTGGTGCACGATCGCACTGAACGCATCGACGGGCTCACCTTGCAACAAGATGTCGACCTTGACGAGCTTGGCCACCTGCTCGCCGATGGGTTCGTAGTCAAGGGAGGCATAGCCCTTGGTGCGTGACTTCAACTGGTCAAAGAAGTCGAAGACGATCTCTGCCAGCGGCAAGGTGTATCTCATCTCGACGCGATCTTCAGACAGATAGTCCATGCCTTGCAGTTGGCCGCGCTTGAGCTGGCACAACTCCATGATCGTGCCGATGAAGTCACTGGGGCTCAAGATCGTGGCCCGCACTACCGGCTCGCGCACCTCGGCGATCTTGCCGCCGGGGAACTCCGAGGGGTTGGTGACCTCGATTTCGCTGCCGTCGTCCATGCCGACTCGATAAACCACGTTGGGCATCGTCGAAATCAGGTCGAGGTTGAACTCACGCTCGAGGCGTTCGCGCACGATCTCCATATGCAACAGCCCAAGGAATCCACAACGGAAGCCGAACCCCAGCGCCCCTGACGTCTCCGGCTCATATGAAAGGGCCGCGTCGTTGAGCTGCAGCTTGTCGAGGGCATCACGCAACGTCGGGTAGTCATCACCGTCGATGGGATACAACCCCGCGAACACCATCGGGTTGGGGTGTTTGTAGCCGCCCAGAGCGTCTTTAGCGCCGTCGTACTGGCTGGTGACTGTGTCACCAACTCGCGACTGACGCACGTCCTTCACACCAGTGATCAGGTAGCCGACCTCGCCCACGCCGATCTCTTTGGATTTCACTGGCTCCGGGCTGATCACACCCACTTCGAGCATCTCGTGCACAGCGCCTGTGGACATCATCTTGATGCGGTCGCGGTGAGTGAGTTTGCCGTCGACAACCCGGACGTAGGTGACCACGCCCCGGTAGGTGTCATAGACGGAGTCAAAGATCAGCGCCCGCGGCGGCGCATCGGCCACTCCCACGGGAGGTGGCGTTTGAGCGACGATCTGGTCGAGCAGAGCAGCCACGCCAACGCCGGTCTTGGCGCTGGTCATCAGTACGTCGTCAGGCGAGCCGCCGATGATGTTGGCCAACTCGGTGGCGTACTTCTCCGGCTGAGCACTCGGCAGGTCGATCTTGTTGAGCACAGGGATGATGTGCAGATCTGCACCCAGCGCCAAATAGAGGTTGGCCAGGGTCTGCGCCTCGATGCCCTGAGCCGCGTCCACCAGCAAGACGGCCGCTTCGCACGCCTCCAGGCTGCGGCTGACCTCATAGGTGAAGTCCACGTGCCCAGGGGTGTCGATCATGTTCAAGATGTAGGTGCCAGGCTCAGCGCCAGCCTCGTTGCCCGGCTGCACAGTCCAAGGCATCCGCACGGCTTGTGACTTGATGGTGATGCCGCGCTCGCGCTCGATGTCCATTCGGTCGAGGTACTGAGCTCGCGCACTGCGCTCATCAACCACACCCGTCAACTGCAGCATGCGGTCGGCCAGCGTGGATTTGCCGTGGTCGATGTGGGCGATGATGCAGAAGTTGCGGATGATCGCCGGGTCGGTGCTGCCAGGCTGCGGCGCTCGTTGTGCGGACAAGGGGTCACTCTCAAAGACTCGTGCGGGGGACGAGACATCCTCCCACACGCAAAGGTCGCGACGTACACGAATGCGGACCTCTAGGGTCGTCGTCGTGAGCGTTCGCTATAACAACACCGCCACCCGAATCCAGTGGAACTATTTGCCGCCCGAGTTGCGCTCAGCCATCGAGCAGCGACTCGGCTCGGAGGTAGTCGCTGCGCAGTCCCAAGACAGCGGCTTCACTCCTGGCATGGCATCGGTGTTGACCTGTGCCGATGGCACCAAACACTTCGTGAAGGCTGCCTCCACCAAGGCTCAGCGCATGATCGCCGACTCCTATCGCGAAGAGGCACGCAAACTCCGCGGGCTCCCAGCTGATGCACCAGCGCCTCGCCTCAAGTGGACCATCGACGCAGACTGGGTCGTTCTTGGCATTGAGTACGTCGCCGCCACACTCCCCCGTCGACCATGGCGCCAATCTGAACTCACTCACTGTGTGGAGGCCATCGAGGCGCTTGCGCAGCAGATGACCCCCGCGCCGAGGGGCCTAGACCTTGCACCGTTCCATGAGGAATACGCCCATCTGCCGGCCCTGTGGGAAGCAGTGATTACTGCGGATCCAACGCGACCCCACGCTGATGAGGCGGCAACCCTGGCTGCAGGCTTTGCGCCAGTCACCAGTGGCACCACCCTGGTTCACACGGACCTTCGGGCAGACAACACCTTGCTCACACCCGACGATCGAGTGCTGTTTTGCGATTGGAACTGGCTCACCACCGGCGCACCTTGGCTCGACCTCGTGATGTACCTGATCGTTCCCTCGGGTGATGGCATCGACGTGGAGAAGATTGTGGCTACATCACCACTCACCCGCGATGTCGCGCCTGAACACATTGACACGTTGTTGGCCTTGCTCGCTGGCTACTTCCTGAAGTCGAGCAACGACCCGGTGCCGCCCACTTCGCCACATCTTCGGGAGGCTCAGGCTCGGAGCGCGGAGGCGACGTGGGGCTGGCTATCGGCCCGTCGCAGGTGGCCGGTCAACCGCGATAAGCGGGATTAGTTGCATGCGTCGATTGTGAACGCAGGTGTAGCCGTCAGATCCGATCTCTGAGCACCATTCGTGCTTCAACTAAGGTCGACCGTACCGACAGGTGAACTGCTTGCCTCCCCCCATGAGAACCACGGTGTATCACCGGTTTGGGCGGATCGATGCTGCGCTGGTAGTCTTGGCGGCTGTGCCGTGGCCCACCAGCGGCCTGCACTCAAAGTCAAAGATTTGCACTCTCACATCCGCACAACCAAGAAGGCACCTTCGTGGCAAACATCAAGTCCCAGATCAAGCGCAACCGTCAAAACGAGGCTGCTCACGAGCGCAACAAGGCCGTGAAGTCCAAGCTCAAGACGGCAGTGCGCAAGTTCCGCGAGGCCGCCGAGGCTGGCGATAAGGACCAGGCTGCAACTTTGGCCGTTGCGGCTGGCAAGTTGCTCGACAAGGCAGCTTCCAAGGGCGTCATCCACAAGAACCAAGCCGCCAACCGCAAGTCGTCGGTTGCTAAGCAGGCCGCTGGTCTCTGACCACACACTCTTCACTCAACATGACCCGCCTCTAGCAGGCGGGTCATGTTGAGCTTTTAGCCGCGTTTGCGCAAGCCAGCCACGGCCATGACCAGCTTTTCTAACGCGTAGGCAGCGTCGCTGGCTTGGCCCTTGATGTCAGCGTCGGCCTGGGCCACCACCACGATTGCTTGGGCCAGCATCTGACTTTCCCAACCTCGCGCCTGATCGCGAAGGATCCGAATCTTGAACGGTGGCACCTTCAGCGCCCCCGCTAGTGCGGCATCGTTCTGTCCGCGTGGGGCCGCTTTCAGTTGCACCATCGACCTCAGCCCGGCAGCAATCGCGCTGGTGACCAGCACGGGAGCTAGCCCGGTGGCCAACCCCCAGCGCAACTCCTCCAACGCTTTGCCGGCCTGGCGTGTCAGGGTGAGGTCAGCGATCGTGAACGACTTGGCCTCCGCACGCCCACCGAAGTAGGTCTTAACCATCGCAGCGGTAATGGGCGCTGCGCCATAGTCGTTGGCAAGTTGATGAGCGGCTGCGGAGAGCGCACGCAGGTTCTGACCGACTGCGGCAATCAGCAACTCACTGGCCTCGGCGTCGATGCGCACCTTGCGGGATCGCAGCTCGTTGGCCACGAATCCACTGAGTTCGCGGGCAGTGACAGCCGACGACTTGATCTCCCGCACGCTGGCGCACTTGCGCAGTTTGGTGAGCAGCCCGGCACCCTTTTGCCCACCGCCGTGCACCAAAACAATCGCGACATCGGGCGCAGGGTCGCTGGCATAGGCAATCAGCGCATCATGTGCATCCTCTGGCACGTTTTCGAGGGCTCGCACGACCACACAACGGGTGGAACTAAACAGTGACGGCGCGCTCAAGTCATCGAGCGTCGATGCCGTGACCTGGTCGCCGGTGGTCTCGCTGAGCTCTGCCTCTGGGTCGACGGTGCGAACCTCAGCGCGCACCGAGGTGACCGCCCGCTCCGCGAGAAACTCCTCAGGACCGGTCACCAAAGTCACGCATCCCAGTGCCTGTGTTAGTGCCACAAACGCACCCTCTCACCGAGCACGGACAGCCTTCCAAGTGCCAGGTTCTTCTTGGCCTGCTGCCCAATATGCCGCGCCAGCCAACCCGGCCACACTGGCCAACTGTTTGCGATCAGCCACGGCACGAGCCCCCGAGAACCACACAGTGTGTGTGATGCCTGCGGCTTTGTAGGTGAACGTGTACTCATGCTGGACAGCGTCGTACTTCGGGGTCACTGAATACTTGCGAGCCAGGGCCCTGGCCTGATCCTTCACCAAAGTGCGAACACCCGCCGAACTCCAGTCACGGCCATAGGTCGGCACACCGAGCTCGACTTTCGACTCACTGGTCTCGGCCTTGATGTAAGAAACGATGCGTTGCACCCACGGCAGACCCGCAATTGGTCCAGGTCCCGACAGGCGTGTGTGTTGGTCATAAGCCATGACCCGCATCCGCGAAGCGGCTCCCGCAACAACGCTGTAATCGAAAACCTCGGGCCGCAAGTTGCCCTGCTTCGGCCCAGGAGAGTCAGAGGTGCGAGCCAAGACCGTGATGACGCATGACTTGTTCGCAGCTTTGACCTTCGTGCACAGATCGCGAACGAACGCGTTGATGGCCGACTTCACCTTGGGGATCTTGGTCGCGTCGGAGATGTTGGCAAGGTGTTCGTAGTCGATCTCGATGCCGTCATAGTCACGGCTGCGCATCACCCGCAGCACTTCGGCCACATGCACAGCCCGCGCATCAACGTTACCCAGACACTGGATCGCGATCTGTGGAGTGATGCCGGTGGCAGTCACGGTTGGTACGACGCGCATCGACGCATCGTGGAGCGCTTTGATGGTGGCTCGATCACCGGCTCCGTTATAGCCCACGATCTTGGTGCAACCCGTGGCGTTGTACCAAAAGGGCGAGGCAGTCTTGAAGAGATCTGAGTTCTTCACAACGGCCGGGCGAGCGGTGCTCATGTACCAATAAGGCAGCCACACCGATCCGGTCTTGTCACTGGCCGCCACCGAGGGAAGGCTGCCTGTGAACATAAGGGCGATCGCCAACGCCGCCACCAACTGCACCCGATACTTCACCTTCTCGCTCCTCACTATCGCGCACTGCGCACCCGCAGGTGCCCCCCACCATCGACGCTCACGACAATGTCGCCATCGACGCTGGTGCGTTTGACCATCATGCCCCACCGGCGCAGCAACTTCAGCGTTGAATCCGCGGGATGGCCGTAATCGTTGTCGACACCAACGCTGATCATGGCCAGCCTGGCGCCGAGCCCACCAATGAGATCCGGGTCTTGGCGCGCACTGCCGTGGTGAGCCACTTTGAGTACGTCGACGTGCAAGGCCGGCAACTCCTGATGAAGCCGTCGCTGCGAGGGCTGCTCCTCATCGGCCATCAACAAGATCGACACCCCACGCGTGTGGACCAGCAGCACCAGCGATGCGTCGTTCGGTGGCGAATCCGTGTCAGCGGGTGGGTCACCGCTAGGCGCGATGACTTGCCATTGCACCTGACCGACCTGAACTGATTCCAGGTAGGCGCCCTCCCGGATAGGGATCTGGTGCTGGGCCGCGATCCGTCGTACTGAATCAACTTGAGGGGCGGGAGCCGCCAAACTGGGCACCTCGATCACACCGACAGAGCGACCAGCAACTACGCCGGCAAGCCCACCCACATGGTCAAGGTGGAAGTGGGTCAGCACAACCATCGGCACGCGGTCGATGCCGAGGCGCCGCAGGCAGCGGTCCATCACTGTGGGATCTGGGCCAACGTCGACGACGACACCCGTGCCTCCTCCGGTGTTGAGCACGAGCCCATCGCCTTGGCCAACATCGCACATCACCATGACCCAGCCTTTGCCTGGCCAGCCAGGCGGCCTCCATGGCACCAGCACCAGCACGCCGCCGATGAGGGCGACTAGCAGGGCCAGGCGCCAGCGAGTGAGCACGCGTGGTGCCATCAGCGCCGCAAGCACACACAGCATCGTGAGGACGACCAACCACAGCGGCGAGTCGGGCCACTGCACACTTGGGTTGGGCAGCCCTGCCGACCAATGTGCAACGGCAATGATCCAACGGGCGCACCAGGCAGCCAACGTGCCAAGCCGGTGACCAGCAGGCGCCCAGATCAACCCCGATACTCCAGCACACATGCCCAGCACGGTCGCGGGACCGACGGCGGGGGCTGCCAGCGCATTAGCCGCAATGGCCACCAGGCTCACCTGTCCTGAAAGCGCGGCAACGAGTGGGGTGCATGCGATCTGTGCTGCCAACGGCACCACGATCGCTTCGGCCAGCCAGTGAGGTAGCCAACCCGATAGCGCCTGCCGCCAGTGCGGGGCCAAGAACAAGATCCCAGCCGTCGCACACACGCTCAACGCGAACCCCCAGGTCAGCGCCAACCACGGCGAGAACAACACCAACACCAACACCGCAGCGCCCAGCGACCTCACCCCTTGCTTGGTGCCCACGCTCGTGCCGACTAAGGCCACCACTCCCATCGCGGCAGCCCTCAGCACGCTGGGCTCTGGCCTGGCCACGATCACAAAACTGACAACGCCGAGCGCTCCAATGAGGATCAGCCACCGGCGGCGTACGCCGATCACGCGAGCCACCAACATCACGAAGGCCAACATGAGCGTCAAGTTGGTCCCTGAAACCGCTACTAAGTGGGTCAGCCCGCACGTACGGAAGTCATCGACCAGCCCGGCAGGCATGCCCGAGTCGTCGCCCACCACCAGCGCAGGCAGGAGGCTCCGAGGTTCGACGGGTTGCCCTGACACCGACTCATGAACGGCAACGCGCACCGGCGTGCCCCACGCCCACATGCCCTGCTGACTCACGGCTGAGGCGTCGCCGAGCACACGAATGCGCGCCGCGATCGAGGCATCCTCTCCCGGACTCAACCGACCAGTCAGGCGCAGCACGTCGCCGTAATGATGCTGGCCCAAACTCTGTGGGCCGACGAGCTGCACGGGCGTGCCCAACTGCCACCATCGCCCGCGCCCTCGGATCTGGGTCACGTCGGCTCGCGCAATGACGTAGTCGCCAAATCGGCCGTGGCGCACGCTGGGATCTGAGGTCAGCTCGACGACCGCCACGACAGCGGCCTGGTCGTGTGCCAGCGCCGCAACGGGGCCGCCCCGCACCGCGTCAACGCGAACTGCGGCGCCACAAGCAGCAGTGACCGCAAGCAAGAGCCAAGCAACCTGCACCGCGCCAGGTCGGCGCACGAGAACCCAGCAGGCGATCACGACCGCCGCGCCCACGATCACCCACCACGGCAGCCAAAACCCGGCCAGCGCACTCGCCCACGCCACCGCACCGAGAAACGGCAGGCGCAGATCGCTCACAAGGTCACATGGGGTGCGATGTCCGCCAGCGTCTTGTCGCCAATGCCCGGCACCTCGAGCAGGTCCTCAACAGAGGTGAATGCGCCATGCGCTGTGCGCCAGTCAACGATCTTCTGGGCGGTGACCGGCCCCACCCCAGGCAACGTGTCGAGTTCGCTGAGGCCGGCTGAGTTGAGGTTGACCAGTCCCCCACCGCCACTCCCGCTAGCTGAACTTGGTCCCGCCTGGGCGCCGCGGGTGCTGACCAGAATCTGTTCACCATCAACCAGCACCCGAGCCAAATTGATCGAACTCAGATTCACCCCCGCTCGCACTCCGCCTGCCTTCGCGATGGCATCGTTGACCCGCGAGCCGGCTGGCAAGACCACGAGGCCTGGTCGACGTACTTTGCCGGCAACATCGACGACCACCTGGGCGTCGTCGGAGGCAACCTCGGGTGCGCCAGAGGCGGGCATCGGCCCAGGAGCAGGCTGGCTTAATTTCACAGCGGGCACTGCCTCGCCCGATGGTGCAGTGCGCACCACTAACCAGGTGGTGGTTAGTGCAGCCACGAGACCTAGCACCAAGACCCACATCCCATGGGCGCGGGTCAGGTGCAGCTGTGGCAACGCCAGGGCACCAAAGCGAGATCTCTCCCGTAAGTGGCGCCCGCTCTTGGGAAGTATCGGGCTCGGCGGTGCGCTTGTTTCTGGCTGCATCCGCAACCCACCAACGGCGTCGAGTTCTTGCGCCAGCAGGTCAAGGCGACGACGCGCGATGGCTTGAGCTTGGGCACGGTCGACTTTCATGTCGCCACGTTAAAGCTGCAACAGCTCCCGTTCTGGCGACCCAAACCAACCTGTGGATAACCCTGTGGAGATGCGCCCTGTGGACAGGAAACGCGTCAGCGGCGCGAGACAGTCACCGCGACCATGCCCGGGCCTACGTGGGCTCCGAGTACGGCGCCGACCTCGGCGAGAACGACCTCACGCCCTTGAAGTCCGATCAACTCATCCGATAGCGACGTTGCCAGCCGTTCAGCTCGATCGCGCGCATCCAAGTGAGCAACCGCGACGTCGACGGGGGCATTGCCTGCAGCCTCGAGTGCGAGTTCTTCAAGCCGGTCGAGGGCTCGAGATGTGGTGCGGACCTTCTCCAGTTGCACCACACGACCATCTTTAACCGTCAGGATCGGCTTGACCGCCAACGCGGTGCCCACGATGGCAGCCGCAGCGCCAACCCGGCCACCGCGGCGCAGATAGTCCAGCGTGTCGACATAGAACAACGATGTGGTCTCGGCTGCCGAACGCTGAGCGCTTTGGGCCGCCTCGACACTGTCAGCTCCGGCGGCGACAGCATGAGCAGCGGACAGCACTGCAAAACCCACCCCCATGCCGACCTGGCCGGTGTCGACGACAGCAACCGGCACTTTGGCGCGTTTGGCTGCCAACTGGGCTGATTCAGCCGTGCCACTGAGCTGGCCGCTCAGGTGAACCGAGACGATCGACGTGGCGCCTTGGGCCACCGCCTGAGAGTACGCCGCACTGAAGGCCGCAGGGCTCGGTCGGCTTGTGCTCACGGCTGCAAATTCGCGCAACGCTTGGGCCACATCGCGTGGGCTAGCCCCGGCAGGATCACCCTCGTCGTAGGCCTCAGTGCCAATCACCACCTGCAAAGGCACGATGTGAATGCTGTGTTCGGCAGCAAGGTGAGCTGGCAGGGACGCGGTGGAGTCGGTAACGATGGCAACCGGCATAGGGCGAAGGTTAGCCCGTTAGCGGTTAAAGACGCGTCGGACTCGATGCAATCGTCACTGTGACACCCGCAGCCCGCAGTCGAGCGATTGCTCCAGGATCGGCCGTGGCATCGGTGATCACTTCCGTGATCGCATCGACCCCTGCAATGCGAGCCAACTGCACACGGCCCAACTTGGAGCCGTCGGCCACGACGTAGACCTTTTGTGCACGCTCGATGAGCGCGAAGTTGGTCAGCGCCTCCACCTCGTCGTGTGTGGTCAATCCTCCGTCAGCATCGATGCCATCGACGCCAACGATGGCCACCGAAATATTGAGCCCCCGCAGCACCTGCGCACCCCACACGCCGACCAATTCATATGACTGCGGCCGAGCGACTCCTCCGGGCACGACAACCTTGACCTTGGGTCGGATGGATAGTTCCGCAGCGATGTTGAGGGCGTTGGTGACAACGGTGAGTTGATCGCGCACCGCGAGTTGGCGGGCCACTTCGCTGGTGGTCGTGCCGCCCGTCAAACCCACCACCGCACCTAGCGGCACCCGGGCGACGGCAATCTTGGCGATGGCGACCTTCTGCTCGCGTTGTTGGTTGGTGCGATAGCGCACCGGCAACTCGTGCTCGGCACGCGTGGCGACAGCACCACCATGGGTGCGTTCAAGGAGCTTTTGCTCTTGAAGCAATTGCAGGTCTCGACGCAACGTGGAGGCCGAGACCCCAAATCGCTGGGCCACCTCTGCGACCGCCAATGTCCGGTCCGCAGTGAGTAGTTCTAAGAGCGCCGCCATGCGTTCGGCGCGACGCAACGGCGCGTGCCCGTAGTCGACCTCGGGTTCGTTCACGATCACACCATCCTCGGCGAAGCGTGCAAAACACCCACAACTGCGCAGTTTGGGTTGCTTGTTGTGCGCACTTTACGCACGTCGACTAGTTAGCTTCGGTCTATGTCTCCAGTGATCTGCTTTGTCGGCGCAGGCAGCGTCGTGTTCACCCGCGAACTCCTTTTCGACATCTTGGGCATGCCCGAACTTGCCGGTTCATCGCTTCGTCTCTATGACATCGACGCCGAGCGACTCGACACTGCCAAGTTGATGGCCAAGGCGGTTGCCTCTCAAATGGGTGCGGCGCCTCGCATCAGCACCCACACCGAACTGGCATCGGCTCTCGACGGCGTCGACTTCGTCATCAACGCAGTGGCGGTCGGTGGCCACAAGGCGACTAGCACCGACTTCGACGTACCCGCGCGCTTCGGGCTGCGCCAAACCATCGGTGACACCTTGGGAGTCGGCGGCATCTTCCGGGCTCTGCGCACCTATCCGGTGCTGGACCAGATCGCGTCAACCATGGCGCGGGTTTGCCCAGAGGCCTGGCTGCTCAACTACACCAACCCGATGTCGATGAATCTGAGTTTCTTGGCCGCCAAGCACCCGTCGATTAACGCACTTGGGCTGTGCCACTCGGTCTACTGGACCGTCAATGACATGAACGACCTGCTCGGTTTGCCACTGGAGGGGACTGACTACGAAGCCGCGGGCGTGAACCACCAAGCCTGGCTCTTGAAGTGGGAGCACCAAGGCAAGGACGTCTATCCACTCCTGGACGCCAAGATTGCCGAGGACGCTGAATTACGCAGGCGAGTGCGCGTCGACATGTATCGCCGGATCGGTCGATACCCCACCGAGACCAGTGAACACTCCAGCGAGTACCTGCCGTGGTACCTCAAGAGCGACGAAGAGATCGAGCGCCTGCGTATCCCGGTTGGTGACTACCTCGAGATCAGTGCCGGCAACCTCGCGGAGTACCAGCGCACGCGTGAGGAATTGCTGGCTGGGGCAGCACTGGTGCCACCGGACGCGACGGAGTACGCACCTCAGGTCATTCACTCCATGACCACCGGAACACCCCGACACATTCACGCCACCGTCGCCAACAACGGACTGCTGCCCCAACTTCAAGCCGGCCTCGGCGTTGAGGTGCCCACCTTGATTGATGGCGCCGGAGCACACCCCAAGGCCATGGGTGCGGCGTTGCCTCACGTGGGCGCCGCGCTAAACCGCTCATTCCTCAACGTGGTGGGACTCGTGACGCAGGCTGCCCTCGACGAGGACCGCCGCTTGATCCACCAAGCCATGATGGTCGACCCGAACGCTGCGGCCAGCCTGACCTTGCCGGTCATCGATGAACTGTTTGAAGCGATGACTCACGCTCACGGAGACCTGCTCCCTGCCTGGGTTCAAGGATGATCATGCGCGGGCTCGCCGCGATGTTCGCCGTCAGCACGCTGGTGCTCAGCGCATGTGGAAGTGCACCTCCGGCGCCTGCCGATGGCCTGCCACCTCGGGTTGCTCCCAAGCCTGACGTTGCTGGACCGAAGTACGTCGCGCAGATGCCAGGCAACTCCCCCGTCGTACGCGATGGCAAAGACTGGACCATGCCTGCCTGGGTGCGCCCGGCCGAATTCTCGGGGTTCTATTCCGAGAAGGTCTCTGAGCCCGACAAGGTCATCGTCCGTGCCGTTGATGTGTCGTGGCGGCAGCTCCGCCCGACGGAAGATGGGCCGCTAGACCTGACCGCTTCAGGTGAGGCACAGGGGCTCTTTTTGGATAGCTTGAAGTACCAACTCGACACTCCAGGCCCCTATTGGGTGCGGATGTTCTCTAGTGGCGTTGATTGGGCTCCGCAGTGGGTCGTCGACAAATGCGACGTTGAGCCCGTGGGCACTGACTACGACGGGCAGCAGCATCTGCCGATCTGGAATGACTGTGTCTGGGCGGAACTCTCCAAGACATGGGAGATGCTGCTCAAAGATCAGGGGCTGCTTGATGACCCGGACTTCCGGTTCGCCTACATCCCTGGAGCATTCACGTGGAGTGAATACGACTACGAGATGATCGCGGCCGCGGCCCACGACGGCAGTCTCACGGCCGACGACTACCTGACGTGGTACCGCAAGATGCTCGACTTCTTCGTCAAACTCGGCGGCGAGCACAAGGGCCAACTCGTCTTCACCGGCGAGGACTATCCCTGGGGTCCCTGGAACGGACCTGAAAACCTCCTGGCCGCCGAGGCGACCAAAGCCGGGCTCGGCATTCGCAACGGCATCACTGAGGAGTTCAACTTCCACCACAGTGAAGCGCCCTCATTCGGTGCGCAGGTCTCCGCCGACGGACACGTGAGCGTCAATGACAGCCAATCGCCGCACTCGGGCAAGACCGTGGTTGGCACCGAGAACGAGTGCTATGTCGACTGTGGTTTCGCCTCGAAGAATCCTGGCTACGTCGTACAAATGAGCAACTTGTTGGCCCTACAACTGCGGGTGAACTGGCTCTACGTCGTGCCAGGCCCATCGTTGTTCGACGCCGAGCCTGAGAACTGGGACTTCGTGCGACTCTCGATCGGGCACACCCCTGCCGACTCAGCCGATGCCTGGGCGGTGCTACGCGAAGGTGAAGACACCTATTGGCGCGACGAGGTGGGGCCTTTTGACGTTCGCTTGTGGAAGAACCGGCCGTGGATCCGCAATATGGAACGGTGGGTCACCCAGGTCGATCTGCCTGGGGCCAAGGCCCGACGCTCGTACGTCGACGTACACAAGGGTGACCCGACCAAGGAGAACGGCACTTCCTATGAGGGCCTGAGCACCAGTGCAGGAAACCAACAACTTGCGTTCAAGATCGATCCGCGCTTCTTGTCGGCGCCCATGAAGGCCATCGTCAAGGTGACCTATTGGGACCGCGCAGCCGGATCATTTCGAGTGCGCTTCGGTGGCGGTCAAACACCGCCTGTGAAGTTCAAAGGCACCAAGAAATGGCGCACTGCTTCGTTCGCAATCAGCCTCACTCCGGGGGGCAAGCTGCCCGGGGGCACTGACCTTTGCATCGTGAAGTCCGGTTCGGGTGGCGCATCATTTTGGATGCTTCGGGTGGTGCGGGCCGACCAGCCGTAGGGGGTGTAAAAGTCACAGGTTTACTTGTGACTTTTACACCCCGTTCAGCACTCGCAGCGCGTTGTCGCGGTAAAGCCCCGGAAGCAGCGATTGCGGCAGATGGGCAGCACTGATGTGCCAGTTACCTTGGCCTGGGGGCTCGCCTGGAGTTCCGTAGTCGAAGTACTCATCGTCAGTCTCAAAGAACCGCCACCAATGACGCACAGCATCGGGGTCAATCGGGAAGCAGTCGGTGCCAAAGAGCACCCGGTCGGGGAATGCCTCGACGAGGCGACGGAAGGCACGCGGTTGGCGTCCTATCTCCCCCATCCGCCCCCCGGTGTCGACGTTGAAGTTTGGCAGCCGATGCAGGGCCTCGCCGACTGCGGCGAGGTTCTCGGCGTGACCACCGACGTGAGCACCGACAAAGGTGGTCTGCGGGCAGGCTGCAACCAACGTGTGGAGCGCATCAATGAGGCGGTTAAAGCTGGGGAACTCCGGTGCGCCAAACCACCACGAGGGCATCTCGGCCAGTTCATCCCAGCGTTCGTTAGCGCGATCTAGAGGCTCGAAGAACGCCACCGGGTCGGCAGTGTGGATCAACACTGGCAAACCGAGGTCGCCAGCCACTCCAAGCACCTCGATAACTCGAGGATCATCAGGGAGCACCAACTCACCTGTGGCGTCGCGACGAGTGAGCCCGAGGTCCTTCCACACCTTGACCCCCTTCGCGCCCCGCAAAGCGGAGTCAGCCAGGTTGTCGACGAGGGCCTGCCTAGATTCAGGGCTCTGCGCGTCCCCGCGTAAAAGCAGGTCCCAGTCGACGTGCGCGAACGTATAGACCCGATCGGCCATCACGGCATCGAAGCGATCGAGGTTTGCTTGCAGTTCTTCCCCCCACATGCCGTCGAGGTTCACCACCGCATCGAGGTGCACGTCATCAAGCACAGCGGCGAGTTCGTCGGCACTCCCGCCGAGAAAGGTGCCCTCTGCAGAGAGCCACCGGCCTAGGTGGTTGTGGATATCAATTCCACGGCAGAAGGGCTGGTCAAGATGGGTTTGGGGCAGCACCACGGTTGGCCGCGGCCAGACTCGTTGCGTGCTCTCGTGGTCACCACCAGCAAGTGGCCTCATGTCGCTCACGGGGCCAGTGTTGCGCGCCACAATGCGCAATTCGACCATGCGCGCGCCACCCGTTGCGCGTTTCGTGCGCACATTGCTCATCTTGGGTGTCACTTGGTCCCGTGAGTATGACGAGCACCGAAATCAATTCCCAGACCGACATCTGGCGACACGCGATCGACAACGCAGCCTCACTCAGCGCCGTGCTCCCTCCCTCGGGCAGCACCGTCTTGTTCTTTGGCTGTGGCACCTCGGCTTTCGTGGCTCGTGCAGTGGCGTTCTTGCGCGAGCAAGCCGGGCACGGTCGCAGCGACTGGGCGTTCGCCTCGGAGTTACCCGCCAACCGCAGCTACGACCACGTCGTGGCGATTACTCGCTCGGGTACGACGACCGAAGTGCTTGACGCCCTCGGGAGCGGCCGGTTTGGCACCGCGCAGCGCATCGTGGTCACCGGCGTACCCGAGGCGTTGCCCAACGGATGTGCTGACGTGGTGGTCGACTTCGGCTTTGCGGACGAATCCTCCGTCGTGCAAACCCGATTCCCCACCACGTTCATTGCACTCATTCGTCACCTGCTCGGCGAGGACCTGGCCACGGTCGTCGCTGAAGTTGAAGCGGCTCTGGCGGCACCGCTGCCGCTCGACGTACGCGACTATGACCACTTCGTTTACCTCGCCCGCGACTGGACATTGGGGCTAGCCGATGAGGCAGCCCTAAAGATCCGGGAGGCAGCACAGGCATGGGCTGAGTCGTTCCCCGCGCTCGACTATCGCCACGGTCCCATCGCGGCAGCGGGTTCGCGCACGTTAGTGGCCCCGCTGTGGCCCCTGGAGCCAGCACTGGTTTCAGACATCGAGGCTGTCGGCGCCAACGTGATCGATCTGGCATCCGATCCCCTCGTGCGGCTGGTCCAGTGCCAGCGCGTTGCAGTGGAACTGGCTGCCTCTCGCGGACTCAACCCCGATGTTCCTCGCCATCTGACCCGATCAGTCGTTTTGACCAACCACTAAGGAGCTCCATCATGAAACTGCGGATGTCATTGGCTGCACCAGTTGCCGCGATGGCGCTGGCATTGAGCGCTCTTGCCGGGTGCGGCGAGAGCACAGACACGGGCGGCGCCACGACAGTGGGTCCCCTTGACCCCAACAAGAAGGTTGAGATCACCTGGTGGCACGGCCAAAGCGCTGAGGCAGCCAAGATCCTGGGCGATCTGGCTCGCGAATACGAAAAAGACCACCCGAATGTGACCATCAAAGACTCCGCGGGCGCATCAACCACCGATGAGTTGCTCACCAAGATGCAGGCAGGCTTTGCCTCGAATACCTACCCCGATGTGTCGTACGCCTTTGGCAGTTGGGCAGGCAAGTTGAACCAGTCGGGGCGCACACTCGACATCGGCCCACTGGTCAAGAAGGCTGACAGTGGCTGGACCGAGTTCCCACCAGCAGCCCAAAAGACCGCAGAGTTCGGTGACAAGGTCATCGGGTTCCCTGCCGTGGTCGACAACCTGGGGGTTCTCTACAACAAGGACCTCTTCGACCAGGCCGGCTTGGCCTACCCGAGCCCGGACTGGACCTGGGACGACTTCCGAGCCGCCGCCAAGGCCATCAACAACCCTGAGAAGAAGATCAGCGGCACCGCCTACCCCGTCTCACCCGATGAGGGCGCGACGTGGCGGCAGTGGCCACAACTGTGGCAGTACGGCGGCGACATCTTGAGCGCCGACGGCAAGAAGGCCACGTTCAACTCCGAGGCCGGAGTCAAAGCCCTGAAGTTCTGGCAAGACATGGCTCGCGTCGACAAGTCGGTCTACCTGGACCAAACCGGCCAGAAGTTCGAGCAGATGTTTGCCAGCGGCAGCATCGGGATGATCTTGGATGGCCCATGGCTGCTCTACACGGTCAAGGAAGCCAAGCTGAACTACGGAGCTGTGCAGTTGCCGGGCACCGATGGAGACCACCAAACCATCTCAGGTCCTGACTTGTGGGTGCTTTTCGATCGCCACAATGCACAGCGCGCTGCGGCGTCGTACGACTTCATGCACTGGTTGACCTCCCCCGAACAAGACGTGCGCTGGAACGTCGCTTACGGCAACTTGCCGCTGCGTAAGTCGGCCGCAAGCACCCCTGAGTTCGCAAAGTTCTTGGCCGACTTCCCCGGTGGCGATGTGTTCTTTGCGAATTTGGACAACGCCAAGAAAGCACGTCCCACCGTGCCGGGTTACCAGACACTGTCGCTCAATGTAGCCAAGGCGATCAACGAGGCTCTTGTTGGCGGGACAGACCCACAAACTGCCCTCGACGAGGCTGCTGAAGCGTCAGCCGCAGACCTACAGGAATAGTGAGGAACACCATGTCAAGTCTGAGCATGACTCGACGCGTGGCCATCGCAGCAACGGTGGCCGCCCTGGGTCTCACCGCCTGCGGTGGGCAGGGGGCCACTGGCCCAGCCACGAAGGTCGTAACGATCGATGACATCAAGGCCGGGACCAAGATCGACATCACGTTCTGGCACGGCCAGACCGCTGACGCCGCCAAGATCTTGGGCGGGTTGGCCCGTGAGTACGAGAAGGCGCACCCCGGTGTGACCATCCATGACTCAGCCGGTGCCTCCACGACAGATGAGTTGTTGACCAAACTCCAAGCCGGGTTCGCCTCCGACACGTTCCCTGACGTGAGCTATGCCTACGGGTCCTGGGTGGCCAAGCTGGGTAGTTCGGGTCGCACCTTGGATATCAAGCCACTCATCGACGCCGACCCCAAGGCATGGGAAGAGTTCCCCGAGGCGGCACGCGCGACCGCGACCGTCGGCTCCAAGATCGTGGGCATGCCTGCGGTCAACGGCAACCTGGCTGTGGTCTACAACCGCAAACTGCTCAAGGCTGCAGGTCTGAGCGATCCCTCACCAGAGTGGAGTTGGGAAGACTTCCGCGCCTACGCCGCCGCGATCAACAACCCAGCCAAGAAGATCAGTGGTACGGCGTACTCCGTGGCCGGTAACGAAGACACCACTTGGCACCTGTGGCCGCAGTTGTGGCAGAACGGCGGCGAGGTACTCAACGCTGATGGCACCAAGCCGCTGTTCAACTCCGAGGCCGGCGTCAAGGCGCTGGACTACTGGCGAACTCTGGCTCGCGAGGACAAGTCGGTCTACCTTGACCAAAATGGTGAGAAGTACCAAGGCCTGTTCAATGCTGGTTCGGTCGGCATGGTGATCACAGGCCCCTGGGTGCTCTATGACCTCAAGCAGTTGAAACTCGACTATGGCGTGCAGGTGCTTCCAGGCACTGACGGTGACCACCAAACCGTGGGCGGCTTCGACATGTGGACGCTGTTTGACCATAAGGACACCAACAAAGCTGCGGTGGCCTACGACTTCACTAAGTGGCTCACGGCACCTGCTCAAGATGTGCGCTGGAACGTCGCGAACGGCAACTTGCCGCTGCGCTCATCTGCCGTCGACACACCCGAGTTCCAGCAGTACGTCGCTGACTACCCCGGAGCCGACATCTTTATGGCCAACATGGCCAACGCCGTGAAGCCGCGGCCCACCATCCCTGGCTACCAGGCGATGTCACTGGAAGTCGGCAAGGCCATCTCGCAAGCACTCTTGGGGGCCAAGGACTCCAAGTCGGCGTTGGATGCAGCCGCGAAGAACTCCCTCGTCGAACTGGTGCAATAGCCCCATGGCGATCACGTTCCCAAACCACGACCTGAATGCGGCTAAACCCCCATTCGGTCGTGGGGCCGTGAAGGGCGGCGCAGAAGGCCGCCCTTCACTTCGCTCCACGCTGACCGGCTGGGCCTTTTGCGCACCGGCGACCCTATTGATCTTGGGACTCTCGGTCTTTCCGGCTGGTTGGGCCTTCTTCCTGAGCCTGCAAAAGAATGACCTGATCACGCCGGCAACCAATGTCGGTTTCGCTAACTACAAGGTCTTGGCACAAGACCCTGACATGTTTGCCGCCGCCTGGCACACCTTGTTCTACGCACTGATGTATGTGCCCACTTCGGTAATCGGTGGCCTACTGCTCGCGATCGCACTCAACCGGCCGATCAAATTTCAGTGGTTCTATCGAACCTGCATCTTCGTGCCGTTCGTGGCCTCCGCTGCGGCAACCGGCATCTTGGCCAACTTCGTGTTCGATGAGAAGTTCGGTGCCGCCAACAACGTGCTGCGCCTGATGGGCCTGCCTCAGCAAGGGTTCTTGACCGATAAGCACCAAGCGATGATGGTGATCGTCATCATTTCGCTGTGGGGCTCGATCGGGTTCTGCGTGTTGACCTACCTCGCCGCGCTCCAAGACGTCAGTCAAGACATCCTGGATGCCGCCCGAGTCGATGGGGCCAACAAGTGGCAGACCTTTAGGTACGTGACCTTGCCCGAGCTTGGCCCGGTCACCGTCTTCACCGCCGTGTGGCAACTCATCGCCGCCATCCAGCTCTTTGATCTGGTCTTCACCACCACCAAGGGTCAACCGCTCAACTCGACGGTGACGCTGGTGTTCTACCTCTACCGAATGGCCTTCATGGAGTTCAAAGCCGGCTACGCCTCGGCGATTGCCTACGCCATCTTCGCCATCACGATGATCTTGACCCTGTTCATGGTCTGGTACGGCAAGAAGAGCAAGGTGGAGGCATTCTGATGGCCCTCACAGCTCGAAGCGCCAAGTCCAAACTGCCGTTCTCGCTCTGGCATTTCTTGCTTGCTCCCACTGCTTTGGTGTTCGTGATCCCGCTGGTGTGGATGATCTTGACGTCCTTCATGCCCGATTCCGACATCAACAGGTTCCCGCCTCGTTTTTGGCCCACCACCTTCAGCTTCGGTGGCTATGCAGGCTTGTGGACCGACTCCGACGTCTTGTTGTGGTTCCGCAACACCTTGATCGTCTCCACCTTGGGAGTCGTGGGCCATCTGGTGCTGTGCTCGTTGGCGGGCTATGGCTATGCCCGGTTGAAGTTCTTTGGGCGCAACATGGGGTTCTTCATGATGGTCGGCACGATCATGGTGCCCACCCAGTTGCTGATGATCCCGACCTTCATCTTGTTCTCCCGCATGGGTGCGATCAACACGATGGCTGCGCCGGTGATCCCCTGGCTGACCAGTGCCTTCGGCGTCTTCATGATGCGGCAGTTCTTCTTGTCGCTGCCACGCGATCTTGAAGATGCTGGTCGCCTCGACGGATGCAACCAGTTCGGGGTCTTTTGGCACATCATCTTGCCGTTGGCTAAGCCGGCTCTAGCGACCTTGGCGATCTTCACCCTGCTCGGCACCTGGAACGACCTGATCTGGCCGCTGATCTCGATCAGTGACGAGAAGCTCTACACCTTGCAGCTTGGGTTGGCGAACTTCCAAGGCACCCGCCGCACGCAATGGCAGTTGTTGATGGCGGGCAACGTGGTGGCCACGCTTCCGCTGTTGGTGGCCTTCTTGGCGGCCCAGAAGCAGTTCGTGGCGACGATGACGTTTAGCGGGATGAAGGGCTAGACCAGCAGTTGGTTACGGGTGGGTTGGGCTGAGGCTCCGCCTGCGGCTTGGGTCGAGGCGGCACCGGCACGCACCGCCCACTGCAATGACTCCTCAAGACTGCGAGCGTCCATTCGCGCAGCGATAAAGCCAGCATCAAAGGTGTCACCGGCACCCGTGGTGTCAACTGGCGTGATCTGCGGCGCGGCTGCCGTGATCACCTCATGCGCGGTCACCACGGCGCCACCCTCAGCGCCACGTTTGAGCACCACGGCAGGTCCTCGTGCAGCGACCGCGTGCGCACTCTCTTGCCATGTGGTCGCGCTCTCACCCAGGCTGGTCGCCCACGAGGCCAACTCACCCTCGTTAGGCAGCACCACATCCACGGCTCCCAGGAGGGCTGGCAGATCAGCCCAAGTGCGCAACGGGTCATCGTTGGTGTCGAGCGAGGAAGTGCGGAACTGGGCCAGATAGCTCGGCAATGCCGGTCGCAGAGTGCTGGCGAGGTAGACCGAGGCTGCATGCACGTGCTCAAACAACGAGGGGTCAGGCAAGTGAGTCGACCTCAGCGAGTCGATCGCACCCAGGTGCGTCAAGATCGCGCGATCGCTATCACTGAGGATCACCGAGATGCCGGTCGACTCAGGCACGGTCACCAGGTAGCGACAATCGACGCCGGCATCGGCGAGGTAGGAGCGCACGAAATCGCCGTACGCATCGGCGCCCACTGCGGCACACAAGGCCACGGGCACCCCCAATCGAGCTAGCCCGTGGGCAACCAGGGCACCTGAGCCACCCAGGGTCAGGTCGGCCGCAGTGAGCAACTGCTCGGTCTGACCGAACCGGGGCCGCACATCTCCGCGCAGAACCAGATCGGGATTGGCTTCACCCACCACAAGCACGCTCACGCTGGCCATTGTCCAGGCTGGCCGAGAGACGCGTCACCCAACACGCAAGACGCAGCGCGTGAGTGAGCCCCGCGTGGGGTAGACAGTGCGGGTGCCGAGATCGAAAGTGTTTGCCCTGACCGGGAGCGTGATCGTTGGCGCCCTGGTCACGTTGCAGACCGCGATCAACGGCGAGTTGGCCCATCGATTGGGCACCGGAGCGCGCGCAGGTGTGCTGGCCGCAGTGATTAGCTTCGGCACCGGTCTGGCCGTGCTGACCATCGCGTTGCTGGTGCTGCCTAGCTGGCGGGCTCAACTGCGCCGCCTTCACCGCACGAGCACGTTGGCACGCTGGAAACTTCTGGGCGGCACTGCTGGCGCACTGCTGGTGGCATCACAAGGCATCACGGTCTCCACCATTGGAGTCTCACTCTTCGTGGTTGCCATCGTCGCCGGATCGACGGCTTCAGCACTGTGGGTGGACCACATCGGGCTCGGCCCGGCTGGGCGATCCCACATCTCTGCCCTCCGGGTCATCGGCGCGCTGATCACACTCATCGCGGTGATCGTCTCGACCGGTGTCCTGACCGGTTCGATCCCATCTCCCATGGTGCTCTGGCTGGCCCTGCTCCCGTTGCTGGCGGGTGCGACCACCTCGGTGCAGCAAGCCATCAACGGCCAGGTAGCCATTCACAGCAGCGCTGGAGTGGCCACCTGGAACAACTTCCTGGTCGGGTGGATCGCCTTGGTGATCGCCTTTGCGATGTCCCACGTGTTGCCAGGCGCGGTGCTCGGTTTGCCGAGCGCGCCGTGGCTCTATCTGGGCGGGCTGATCGGGGTGGCCTTCATTGCGACTGCGTCGATCGCCGTACGCGTGATTGGGGTGCTCACCTTTGGCCTAGCCAGCGTGTGCGGGCAGGTCAGCACAGCCTTGGTGGTCGATCTGATCGTGGCGCCCGATCAGGTCATGACTTCGACGTACGTCGCCGCAGCCTTGACCTTGATCGGGGTCGCCGTCGTGGCTAGTGCCCGTCGCTCGTCTTAGACGACGATGTTGACCAACTTGGGTTCGCGCACGATGACCTTGCGGATCTGCTGACCCTCCAAGGCCTTCTGCACTGCCTCGTCGGCCATCGCGGCTGCCTCAAGATCGGCGGCACTGATGTCGGGTGAGACGTCGAGCCTTGCGCGCACCTTGCCCTGAATCTGCACCACAGCTACGACCGAGTCCTGAACCAGCAGGGCCGGGTCAACCTCGGGCCACGTCGAGCGCGCCACGGTCGGCTGGTGGCCCAACCGCGACCACATCTCCTCCGCGGTGTACGGCGCAACCATGCTGAGCAATTGAGCAACCACTTCGACGGCTTCGCGCACCGCCGGGTCGGCGCCACCGCAGCCAGAGTCGATCGCCTTGCGAGTGGCGTTCACCAGTTCCATCACGCGAGCAACCATCACGTTGAAGCGGTACAACTCGACCAGTTCAGCAGCGTCGGTCACCGTGCGGGCCGTGGTCTTGCGCAGAGCCAGATCACCGGAGGTGACGTCCACTCCGGGCTCGCTGGTGACGTCATCTGCCAAGCGCAGTGCCCGCTGCAAGAACCTCAGCGAGCCGGCCGGTGACACCTCTGCCCAGTCGATGTCGTCCTCCGGCGGGCCAGCAAAGACCAGGGTGAGGCGCACGGCGTCGACGCCGAACTCCTCCAACTGGCTGCCCAGGTGCACCCCGTTGCCCAACGACTTCGACATCTTCTTGCCGTGGTTGATCACAAAGCCTTGGTTCAACTGGGCGGCAAAGGGTTCGCGGGTCTCGAGGAGCCCCATGTCTGCGAGCACCTTGGTGAAGAAGCGTGCATAAAGCAGGTGCAATACCGCATGCTCGACGCCACCGACATAGATGTCAGCCGGCATCCAGGCATTGGCCAGAGTCGAGTCAAAGGCAGCGTTGTCGTTGCCCGGTGAGCAGTAGCGCAGGAAGTACCACGAGGAGTCGACGAAGGTGTCCATCGTGTCGGAGTCGCGAGTGGCTGCTCCCCCACATTGCGGGCACACGGTGTTGATCCAGTCGGTGGCCGCCGCCAGAGGCGAAACACCCTTGGGTTTCAGATCCGCTCCGCGCAACTCGGGCAACGTGACCGGCAACTGGTCCTCGGGCACCCCGACTTCGCCACACGACTCACAGTGCACGACCGGGATCGGCACGCCCCAATAACGCTGACGAGACAGCAGCCAGTCGCGCAGGCGGAAGTTCACTGCGCCCTTGCCAGTGCCGCGTCCTTCGAGGTCGGCGGTGATCGTCCGGATGCCGCTCACCTTGTCGCTGATGCCATCCAAGGGACCACTGTTGACGTAAACCCCATCGCCGGAGGTCGCGACGAAGGTCTCCTCAGGGTTGGGCTCACCGGTGTCGATCACTCGACGCACCGGCAACGACATCGCCTTCGCGAAGTCCAAGTCACGCTGGTCGTGGGCCGGAACCGCCATGATCGCGCCAGTGCCGTAGTCAGCAAGCACATAGTCGCTAGCCCACACCGGGATCTGCTCGCCATTGACCGGGTTAGTCGCTGTCACGCCCAGGTCGACACCGGTCTTGGGGCGCTCAGAAGATAGGCGATCAATGTCAGAGGCTTTGCGAACCTCGTTGACGTAGGTCTCCAGCGCGGCTTGGCGCTCAGGAGCACACAGTTTCGCGGCTAGGGGCGCGTCGGCGGCCACCACCATGAAGGTTGCGCCGTACAACGTGTCGGGGCGGGTGGTGTAGACCGTGACGGTCTCATCGCAACTCGCGGTGTGCACCGTGAAGTCGACGTGCGCACCCTCGGAACGACCGATCCAGTTGCGTTGAGCCGTCACGACACGGTCGGGCCA
>WBZQ01000747.1_pt1 | contig 24231 bp, 19 predicted proteins | sample 5204251 | NCBI WGS metagenome assembly WBZQ01 (sample SAMN12412402, study PRJNA552823) | activated sludge metagenome | isolation source: activated sludge from nitrification reactor of wastewater treatment plant... | place: USA: Virginia | collected 2017-09
TCGACACGTTATTGAAGCAGCTCCCGCGGTTGCGTCCGCCGGCCTGTTGGAGCGCGCTCGCGCTGGAACCGAACCGGTATTTTGTCGTGACCCTGCACCGTCCCGCGAATGTGGACGGCGAGCAGCACTTACTGGGCCTGCTGCGGGCCATTGCGGAGGGTACTCGAGGATTGCCGGTGGTCTTTCCGGTTCACCCGCGAACCGCCAAGAATCTCCGCGAAGGGGGGCAGGCGCTTCCGTCGATGCACTATGTCGATCCGTTGGGGTATTTGGAGTTCAACTATCTGGTGAAACATGCCAAGGGTGTGATCACCGATTCAGGCGGCATTACGGAAGAAACGACCGTGCTCGGAGTGCCCTGTCTGACCTTGCGCGATAACACTGAACGGCCGGAGACCGTCACGATCGGGACCAACGAGTTGATCGGAACCGATCCGCGCAAACTTCCTCCCGCCCTTGCGCGCTTGATGGCCGGTGAATGGAAGAAAGGCGCGATTCCGCCGAAATGGGACGGGAAAGCGGCGGAGCGAATCGTGGCGCAGTTAGAAATGCTGCTACTCTCGTCGTAAGTGCATTCCGGAACGAGGAACAGACGAGGACTTTGCGATACTCCATCTACCCACGGAGCGCCTCAGTAATGGAAGCGCAGCTGAGCGATCATCAGCGCATCATTTTCGAGGCGGTATACCATGCGATGTTCGTCAGTAATTCGGCGAGACCAGAATCCTGAAAGCGCATGCTTCAACGATTCGGGCTTGCCCATGCCCGCAAATGGCTCGCGCTGCGTCTCGCGTATCAGCTTATTGATTCGCTCGACTATGCGCTTGTCTTGCTTTTGCCAGTACAAGTAATCTTCCCATGCCTCGTCGGCGAACATCGGCTTCACTTGGCCAACTTCCGTTGAACACCTTTGCCGGCGTTCAGCTGTGCTGCGGCTGCGAGAAGACGTGTGGCGTTGGCAGGGGTGCGCAAGAGATACGCCGTCTCTTCGAGCGCCTTGTAGTCTTCAAGTGAAAGCATGACGACGGACTGTTCTCCATTCCGAGTAATAATCAACGCCTCATGGTCCTCGCATACGCGGTCCATGGCGCTCGCGAGGTTCGCGCGAACGGTCGTATAAGTAATTGCATCCATGGAAGGCCTCCTTATATGTACGTGTTACTGTACATTATGGGCGGTCGAAAGTCTAGCTCCGAAAAAACGCCAACCTGACATCGTGAAACTGACTGTGTGCTGGAATCTGGATAGGCCCAGCGCGTCACTCATCAGCCCTGTGTGCCGGGCAATCAGAATAGGCTCGGCCAGACTCACCGTCGCCCGCATCCAAGAGGTGCACGTCCGGCCTCGGCAGCACAGGATCAGGCCGAAGGGAAAGAGAGGCAGAGAAACACCATAATAAACGCAAGGCCGGCGATTAGGCAGCAGGGGAAGCGCTCTACACGAATCGCAAACGCGTCATGAATTCATGCGGGATAGCGCCGGTATAGGCGACCCGCAGCGTCGTGATTGGATGTTTGGAACCATACCGTGTCGAAGCCCATCCGCCCACCGGTTGCACACTGCCCTCACAGAGAGTACTCGCACCCCCTTCAACGGTGAGCAGGAGCGGGACATCGAACCCTTCCAAGCGATAGCCCCCCTCTACGGGAATCGGCCGGCAGCCCAAATGCCAATTGAGTTCCACCTGATGGGTGCCGGTGCCCGTGAGCCAGTCCCAAATCATCCAGGAACCGGGCGGCTCATACGACACCCCGCGTAGATGGGTCACACCTAATCGATCCTTGTATCCGTAATGCCTGGCGATCACGGTGATTTTGCCTTCAGGCGTCTCGTCTTTGTAGACCAGGTGGGTATCGAAGGGCAGCGACCAGGCCAGTGGACCATCCTGAACTGCCTGGTCCAACCCATCGATGGTGACCGTATTATGGGCGCGCGTACTACGAAAATACCTCCGCCACTCATCATGGCCCGTACAGGTATAGGTACCCGGGTCGATCAGCACATCGCGCGCTCCCACCTGGAGCAACAGAGACAGCGCATCGGCATGACCGTGCCGATACCGCGGGGCCATCCCCAGCGCGCCATGATCGAAAATCGCCTTCTCTCGCATCCGGCCGCGAAGAATCGAATACCCTGAGAGATGAAAGGTGGTCAGCCCGGGAGAGTGCACCTTAGTAGGATGGACAAAATGCATGTACGGAGACAGCGCGTGCTCATCCTCGCCTTCCCCGATCGGCGGAAGTTTCCCGTCGGCGGCATTGCGGAACTCATTCAGAAACTCGCGGCTGCGCGCAAACACCTGGCGGATCTTCTCCGGCACCGGCGACTGCCGATGATCGAGAAGCGTCAACACCATCCCGTAGAGATCCGTGCAGAACTGCAGGTACCCCACTCCCTGCTCCTGCCCCCCGCCGTCGTGGCTGATATGCCGGGGAGTTTCTTCTTCCAAGAGGTAATGCCCGAACGCGAGCCATCGCTCGGCCATGTCCATTTCAGGAAAAAGACTGCCGGCATAGATCAATGCCACCGCAGCCGCCAGCGTGTCATGAGGGGTGGTCAAGCGAAGCGACAGGCGTTTTCGGATCAATTCTGCATGACCGGCAATGAGAGTCAGCACGGCCGGCCACACAGTGCTCGTGCCGGGCAAGCAGGGGCGGAGGAGATCGACAGCATGGCAGACAGCCACGACGCGGAGTGCACATTCCGCCGGAGCGATATAGTGGATGCCTTTCAAAAACGGATTGGCCTCGACCCACGACACAAGTTGAGCTTCTACCGTGGCTGCGGCGCGTCGCCGCACGGACGCTTCGGCATGCTCCGCCCACACAGCGAGGAGCGCGAGGTGCTGAAGGCGCGAGGGCTCCCACGCAATGCGAATATCTCCGCAGGGGTTGCCGGCATGAATCGGAATATCGGCAAAAAACCGGCTCGGCCACAGGGCTCCCGTATCCGGCGCTCGATGCCAGCAGGAGCCGTCGGGGGCCCAGATCCAGGAATACCCGAAAACCGTCACGGCGCCTTTGAGCAAAGTCTCCAGCTGTCCGTCGTCATCCGGAAGGTGCCAGGGCAGGGGAGGCAGCACCGGCGATGGACTGGTGCAGAATAAAGAGTTGGACACATCCTGCGCCGTAAACGGTCGATGGAGTGATCGCTTACCGAGTCCCTGCCGCAGGTGCAGCAGCGAAAACAGCGCCCGTTCTCTCGCCTGGCTCCACCATTCCACACGTCCCGTCGCGGCGAGGGCTTTCACCGACGAGGCGAGGCGTTGGGGAAGGGCATTGGGATTGAATGAAAGCGTTACGCGCAATGACAAGCCATACAGAATGAGTGGGATAGAAAATCGAGAACAAGGCTCAGTCCATTCGGCCTTGATAAGGTGCCACGTCGATCAAGGCACAGTACATTCGTCGAGCGCTGAGGTCAATGCCGAAATACCACGTAACCATTGCGCCAGCGGCGCGACACCAGTCGTGCCGGCAGAGCGAGACAAGTGCGTCAGAATAGGACAGTCGGTGAAGGGATTGTCAGTCAGGGACGGATGGCACTAACACTACGTAGCGGAAGTGTGATAAGGAACATCGTTCACAGTTTGTCGGGGCGATTCTGCGTAACTCCTGGCATTCGCAGGCGTTCGGTGGAAAAACACTCAGGGAGCGACGCGACACAGTGAAAAAAGCACTCATCACCGGCATCAGCGGGCAAGACGGGTCGTATCTGGCCGAAATGCTGCTCGCCAAAGGCTACGAGGTCCATGGCATCGTCCGTCGCTCTAGTTCCTTAAACACGGCTCGCATCGACGGCATCTATCAAGATCCGCACGTGCCGGAAGCGCGGTTGCGGCTCGTGTACGGCGACCTGAACGACGCGAGTTCGCTCAATCGGATTCTGCGCACGATTCAACCGGATGAAATCTACAACTTAGGCGCTCAAAGCCATGTGCGCGTTAGCTTCGATGTCCCCGAGTACACTGCAGAAATTACGGCGCTCGGAACCGTGCGCCTCCTGGAGGCCATCAGAGAGTCGGGGATCAAACCCAAGTTTTATCAGGCCTCCTCCAGTGAAATGTTCGGCAAGGTGCAGGAAATTCCGCAAAAGGAAAACACGCCGTTTTATCCGCGCAGCCCCTACGGCGCTGCCAAGGTGTATGGCCATTGGATTACGGTGAACTATCGCGAGGCCTACAATCTGTTTGCCTGTAGCGGCATTCTCTTCAATCACGAGTCCCCACGGCGTGGAGAGACATTCGTCACGAGAAAGATTACTCGCGCCGCAGCACGGATCAAATTGGGTGTCCAGAAGGAAGTATTCCTCGGCAATCTCGATGCCAAGCGAGACTGGGGATTTGCGGGGGACTACGTGCAAGCCATGTGGATGATGCTGCAAGCCGAGCAGCCGGACGACTACGTGATCGCGACGGGTGAGACGCATACGGTGAGGGAATTTCTCGACCGCGCGTTCGGCTACCTCGATCTGGATTGGACGCAATACGTCAAAATTGATCCGCGCTACTACCGGCCCACCGAAGTCGACCTCTTGATCGGCGATGCATCCAAAGCCAAGCGGACGCTCGGATGGGAACCGAAGGTGTCATTTGAAGAACTCGTAACCATGATGGTGGAGGCAGATCTCCGTGCCGAACGTCAGACACTGGAGGGGACGGGGAGAGTGCAGAGTTAGAGGAACACGTGCAAGTCGCCGTAAGACCGAACAGATCGATCGAAAGCTCAATGGATTGATGAATTCGTAAGGGGAAAGAACCGAGGAGAAACGGTTTGAGATCCGGGGAGAACAAGAACGACCGCCAACCGTCGGCGACTCGAAACTGCCTCCAACCTCAAACCTCTAGCCTCAACAATCATGACACCCTTCTTCTCAAATAAGCGCGTCGTCGTAACCGGCGGAGCCGGGTTCCTGGGATCGGTCGTCGTCGCACAGCTTCGACAGCAGGGTTGTCGAAACATCTGGGTCCCGAGAAGTCAGGATTATGACCTCGTTCAGATGGAGGCCGTGCAGCGACTCTACGACGACGCGACGCCGGATATCGTGTTGCACTTGGCGGCACGGGTCGGGGGCATCGGCGCCAACCAGGCCAATGCCGGGCGGTTCTTCTACGACAACCTCATGATGGGCACCCAGCTCATGGAGGTCGGACGCCAGCGAGGCCTGGAAAAGTTCGTGGCGCTGGCCACCATCTGTGCGTATCCTAAATACACTCCGGTCCCTTTTCGTGAAGAAGAGCTGTGGTCCGGATACCCGGAAGAAACCAATGCGCCCTACGGCCTGGCCAAGAAAATGATGCTGGTCCAGGCGCAGGCCTATCGGCAGCAATACGGGTTTAACGCCATCGTGCTCTTCCCGGTGAACCTCTATGGACCAGGCGATAACTTCGACATGCAGACGTCGCATGTCATCCCGGCGCTGATTCGCAAATGCGTCGAGGCGCAGGCTAAAGACGAGCCGCGAGTGGTGCTCTGGGGAGACGGCTCGCCTTCACGGGAGTTTCTGTATGTGGACGACGCCGCCCGCGCCATTCTCATGGCCGCCGAACATTACAACGGCCACGAACCGGTCAACATCGGCACGGGGGAGGAGATCACCATCCAGAACCTTGCGCATCTGATCGCCGATGAGGTGGGCTACAAGGGGGAACTCGTGTGGGACACCGGCAAGCCCAACGGCCAGCCGCGGCGATGTTTGGATACGACACGGGCAAAGCAACTGTTCGGATTTAAAGCAGCGATGACACTAAGGGCGGGATTGCGCACAACGATCGGCTGGTTTCAGGCGAATCGCGAATCATTCCGTGAGGTCGTATTTTGATGCCCAGCATTCTACGGCGTGTTGCCATGAAGGCGGTGACAGACCAGTGGGAAAGACGGGCGGAGAAACGCAGGTTGAGATGAAACACGAACGTACCATGTGGGCGCCGAGTCATGCTGATCAGAGGCCGGTGGCTGCGGGCGCAGCGGCACAAGCTCTTTGGAATAAGAGCGCCCGCCTCAGCATGAATAGTTCAGCCAGGAGATATAACCGCTGCATCATCTGAATCCAGGAAGGGGCAGCATATCAAAGCTCAACAGTGCCCCATTGCCGACCGGTCCCCATTATCGATCAACCTTGTGTGACATCAAATCACACGCACGCCGTAGGCTCCCCCGCAGGCACGTTTATGGGGAAAACTCTGCGCGACGACGTCATGAGCTCCTGCCCTGTGGTGCGGAAGCCAAGACACATCAGGTTATGGGAAACACTCTGCTCAGATGAAGCAGCTGCTACATAAGCCGAATTTTACCGAGACGCTGTTGGTTGTTCTCTTCACGGCCGTTGCCGCAGGTGTTTTTTACAACCTGTATGGACGACACGATACCGCGCTGCTCACTGACATCAACGATGTATGGTTTCAAAGTGACCTCAAGCGGGTATTCGAGAACATGACGGACCGCTTCGCTCGGGGTCACTATCGAGTGAAAGTACATCCGCTCCATTCACTTCTCACATATTCTCCCACGCTCGTCCTCCGGAAAATGGGGTTCGACCCATTGCACGCGGTACAGATCGTCACCGCCGGCATCGCAGGAGGATACCTCGTCGCCGTCTATGCCTTACTTAGGGTAGTCGGTTGCTTGCGAGTGGATGCATTCGTCTTCTCACTCTTAGGAGCCTGCAGCACGGCAGCACTCTTCTGGCTTTCTGTACCGGAATCCTATGGTCTGGGGGCCACCAGTATCGTCATCGGCCTATTATTGACCGTGGCAGCGACTCACCGGCAACAGGCCATGTGGAAGTATATTGCGGTGAGTGCAGTGACACTCAGCATTACGGTCACGAACTGGATGGTCGGAATGTTGGCGGCCCTGTCTGCGCACAACCTCAGGCGAGCAGCTGTGATCACCGTCAGCGCATTCTGCCTCGTAGCACTACTGTGGGGAGTGGAAAAGCAGCTCTTTCCGACGGCGACGTTTTTCATCGGTGATCGGGAGGAGGGGCGCTATCTCGTCTGGCCCACGATCGGCCGCATCATATCGGTGCTTGATACCCTGTTCTTCCATACAATGATCTCGCCGACGATTACCGTCGCGGGCACGACAGGTCTGGAGTGGCCGTTACTAAGCATGCAAACCTCAGCACCAGGCTCGTCCGGTGTACTCGGGGGAGCCGGGGTCTTCCTGTGGAGTCTCTTGTTAGGATTGGGGACGTGGGCTCTGCTCTCAAACAGAACACCCCAGGCGATTCGGGTGGCGCTAGGCCTCACACTCCTCGGCCAGCTTGGGCTACATACGCTGTACGGTGAAGAAACGTTTCTCTACTCGCTGCATTTCCTCCCACTGTTGATCACCGTCGCCGCACTCAGCACGTTGACTCATCTGCGAGTACCGGCTATGGCAATCGCCCTCACACTCATTCCGATAGCTGGCGCCAACAACTGGCGGCAATTCAACGAGGCCGTCGCACTCGCCGCCTCTCCCAGACATGAAGTCAAAATGCACATGCAGGCGCGTCCACAGGATTCATGGCCACGCAGCGTCGGACATGTTGTGCTCGCTCGTCCAGGAAGTTCAGAAGCCGAAAAGTCCTATCACGAGCCGGGCGGAAACCTCAGTCCTGGAGTGGGAACGTTTGGCGTGTCCCTGTGGCTGACAGACGCAAATGACAAACCGATCGTGACAAGCGAGACAACCCCGCTCGACGCCCTCTCTCAATCGTTTGCATGGACCGACGGAACCATCCTTCCGGCAGTCCGAACGAGCACACAATTGTACGGCACAGAGTGGTCCCAACCAACGTGGGGAGAGTGGCTCTTGCACCTCAGCATCCCGGATCAGGTAAGTCTTTCTCCTACCTTGATGATCCGTAGCGTCGGGCCTGCCGGAGGGCCCATACGAGAATTGCTGTGGAACGGAAACGTCCTGCGCGTAAACGGGCGATGGTCCATCACTATTGAACCGAGCCCCAGTGCCGTGCAGCTGGGAGAAGAGGCGACAGGCGGTTGGGAACAACCTACAGGCGGAACCCGACAGATGGTGAGTGAGCGTGGATGGGCCTTCGCACGCATTGCGCTTGGAAAAGGCACCCCGTGGACCGTACGTATTCGTGATGAACAGGCGAGCCGTGCACCGGATCACTTCGGAGAAAAAACGGTTGCTGACCTTCATCTCGATCTCCCCGATAACCGGTTTCAACAGAGCCTGAACTCGCAGATTGCACATCTCATGATGGGACTTGTTGGCGGGGAAACACGACCGGGAGACCCCACAAACTATCCGCTCGCCTGGCAGCGTGATGGGGCCTATGCACTCGTTGCCCTGGCACGAGCGGGAAAACTCGAGACGGCACGGTATCTCTCGAAACAGTTTGCTGAAACAGATTTCTTTGGAGGATTCGGACCTGAAGCAGATGCCCCGGGATTATCCCTTTGGGCATTGAGCAGAGTCGCCGACCAACTGCGCCAAGCGGAGTTCGATCAATGGCTGTGGCCGCACATCAGTCGCAAAGCGGCGCTCATTGAAGCCATGCTCCAGACAACTTCAAATCTGTACCAGAACGTTGAGGGGCCGATCGTTCCAAAATACAAAGGGACCCCCAGCCTGCGCCTGATTGCCGAGCCGTCTCGAGATGGGCTGATTATCGGCAAAATGGATCACCACCGTCCGGTCTTGTTCGTCAATGCGATCAGTTACCGTGGTCTCGTAGAGGCTGCGCGACTGGCCGATCGACTCCATCACGTGGAAGAGGCGCGCCGCTGGTCTCTGTCGGCGGAAGCGATCAGGAAGGCATGGGAAGCGAAGTTTTCCCCGCCGCTGTCGGACAACGACCGGACCTTCATCAGCGCGCTCTGGCCCAGTTGGGTAGCGACGGCAAAACGTCGAGACCTTGAACGCTTCGCTGATCAACGATGGCAGGCGCGACATGACGAGACTGGGGCGTACCGGGCGCCGCCTCGCTGGACGTATTTCGAGTTGGCCGAAACGCACCAATGGCTGTTTCTCGATCGCCTGGATCGGGCGTGGGCAACACTCAACTGGTTTTGGGACCATCAGAGTTCCCCTGGGCTCTACACGTGGTGGGAAGGCACGGGGGAAGAGAACTCGTTCGGGAGATGGACTCGTGTGCGCGGATGGGTCACACCGCCTCATGTGACACCGCACTACTGGACCGCCGCAGAGATGGCGTTACTGCAAATGGACATGCTCGGGTATCTCGATGAACACGATGGAGAGCCGGTCCTCGTCATCGGTGGCGGCATCCCTCAACAATGGATTGGACGTGAAATGGATGTGCGGAAACTGCGAGTCGGAAATGTTCTTCTGGACTGGCGATGGAACGGGCAATCCATGACGGCCGTGATCCACGGTGAGCGGCGCGTGAAAATCAAATTAGGGACCAGCTTTCCCAAAACTGCCGATTTGAAGGTCACCTATCAAGAGACCTAGGCAGGATCAGCCTCATGGAGAAGGCACTATCGTGCAGAGTAACGGTCTAGCCGGCGCGTATCCAGCGGCCATGCTGTGCAAAGGTGACGACGGGTATGGAGTGGCTTCCGTCTTGAAGCTCTACGCCCGCAACGCACCCGAGTTGCAGTTTGTCTGTCTACAGCCGGGAAGCATGTTTGATTGGCTAACAGAGAATGGAAACCGGGTCCATCTGGTCCAAGGATTGTCGAGTTTCACAGCCACAGGTTCAGCCCGCACGCTCACGCAATTGCCTGGAGTCATGGCCAAGGCGTATCAGTCCGCGACAGCCTTGCACAAGCTTTTCCAGCAGCTGGGAGTCCGTGTCGTTCATGCACACTGGCTGCCGCAACACATCATCGCCGGACATCTACGGAAACTTGGTTACACATCGGTGTGGCACATCCACGGAAATATGAGTCAGCGCCGACTTTTCGGCTTGGGGTCGAAGCTGAACCATCTGCTCGCACAATGGGGGGCCGATCTGTTGATTCCGGTGAGCAACTTCATTGGATGTAACTGGAAAGGCGCGGGTGTTCCGATACGAGTCATTCACAACGCCGCTCCGAAACTCTTCGAGGGTCCCAACGAACGATCAGACGATCGCATTCGCTGTGTGATCGCCGGGCGTCTGACAGAAGATAAAGGACACCACTTGGCGATCCATGCAGTCGTGAATGCTCGAGCGGCGGGCCACGACATCGCCCTCGACGTGTTCGGAGGTCCCCTGGATCGAAACCCGTACGTTGACGATTTGAAGCGACTGGTGAGTCGATCCAATGCAGCGGATTACGTTCGTTTCATGGGGTTTTCTGACACGCTCAGAGAACAACACCAGTGCTATGATCTCGGACTGCAATGCCGGCTCAGTCCTGAGCCTTGCAGCATGTGGGTCTGTGAAACACTGGTGGACGGCCTCCCGTTAATCGCAGCCGATGCCGGCGGGACGGCAGAGCTCGTTGAAGATCAGGTCACCGGGTTACTCTTCAGAGGCGGTGATGTCAACGATCTCACGTCGAAACTTCTCACGTTGATCGAGGATCGCCACCGCCTCCGCATGATGCGGCGCGCGGCCTACGAACGGGGGAGACGCCTATTCGGAATCGAGCGGTTCATTTCGGAAACCTACGATGCGTACGCCGCCTTGTTAGCCCAACCGGACTGAGAAATTCGTCGAAGCATGGAAGCAAAACCGACAGTGCCCTGCAGCGCGGAAACATACGAACCATCATCTATGCATACCGGCCCAAACTCCACGAAAGTCCTGGGAAACAGAATCACCTCCGGACTTGTGTGGTCGGTGTTCAGCATTGCCGTGGGCAAGGGCGCGAGTCTCATCGCGCAACTCGTACTCGGATGGCTGCTGTCGAAAGAGGATTTTGCGTTGTATGCGATTGCCATCTCCTGGTCAACCATCGTAATGGCGCTCAGAAACGGCGGCACCCAACGCCTGCTGATACAGAAGGGGACACACTACGCAGACCTGGCGGTGATGTATCTGAAGTTCGCCCTCCTGTTCAACGTCGGCGGCTTCGCGATCCTCATGGCGGCGGCACCAGTTCTATCTGGGCTGTATGACAGCCATGCCCTGCAAGTCATGGTGTGGATTCTCGGATTGTCGCTGCCCTTGAGTACGGCCGCGATGATGTTTCAAGCGAAACTCTCGGCAGATCTGGAATTCGCCAAGGTGTCCCGCCTGATCATCCTGTCCTCGCTCGCCAGGCATGGATCTATGATCGTATTTGCATGGTTGGGCCTCGGGCCGCTGAGCTTCGTCTTGCCGCTCTGTGTCGTGGCCCTTGTGGAAACGGCGCTTGGCTGGTACTGGGCCAAATGCTGGCCGCCCAGCCGGTCACTGACCTGGCCCGCCATTCGTGGGATTTTTCAGGACAGCCGATGGGTCATGCTCACCGCGTTGGCCAGCGCGCTCACGATCAATGGCGATTATCTGGCGATTAGTCTTCTCCAGAGCAAGGAACTATTGGGCGTCTATTTTTTCGGGTATCAGCTGAGTCTTGCACTGGTGGCGCTGGTCACGAGCAGCCTCGATACCGTCATGATGCCGACATTCTCCGCACTAGGCGGTGATCCCTTACGGCAAACGGAACTGTTTATGAGAGGCACTCGTCTGCTTGCCGTGGCATCGACCTTTGCCTGTTTCGGCTTGGCACTCGCCGCTCCAGCGCTCATTCATGGTTTGTGGGTAGGAAAATGGGATGAGGCGATTCCCGTGGTGCAGATCCTGTCGCTGGCGATGCCGGTGCGACTCATGATTCCACTGTGCCGAGCCATGCTGGAGGCCCGTGGGGACTGGCGACTTGTTTCGATACTGTCTATTTGCGACGGAGTGGGGATCATTCTCGCTGGAGCCATTGGAGCCTGGGCGGGCGGACTCATACTCATCACGGCAGTAGTCAGCGGCTATAACTTGATTTCTGGGTTTGTGTACTGTGGCATCGTGGCTAAGAGCATACTGATGCCATTGAGATCGGTAGTGAATTCCATATTGATCATGCTCCTGGTCGGAATTGTGTCTGTGGCAGCAGTAAGCGTGTTTCTTTTCTGGGAAAGACAGAATGTAACGGGTTTGTGGCAAGCAGCTGTTGCCCTAGCTGTCTATGGCTGCATTTACCTTGGACTTACGAAAGTATTTCTTGCGAACAGTTTTGTGGAGATCAGAAGCATTCTCGTACGAACCATGGGGACTCGTCTAACATAGAAGAACGAGTCTGAATTTTGGCAAGCGCTGGAAACCGTCTCATCGGGAAAACCAGATGCTACCTGTTTTGATGCCAAGGTTTAAGTCTGCTTCATACGTTGTGCGGCTAATTGATAGCGATGACATCTACATTTAAAATCACGCTTACCATCGCAATGTTCTATGCGGGACTTAGTTTGCAGAAAGACCTGCCTGCCATGGCCATGGTGGGGCTGTGTATATGGGCCATGCGTGGACCCGATCAGGCCATACAAGCTCTGACTCTCGGTGGGCTTATTAAGTTTCTGAATCCCGCGCTGTATCCTGATCTCCGGACAGCATCCATGCTGGGGTGGGTGCTATTAGCAATCGCTGGCGGTCGTATAGGAATCTCCGCAGTAAACCGCCGTGGATGGGGTTCTCCGGTCTTGTTTTGGTTAGTTGTGTTTGGCTTGGTTGTTCTGCTCCATTCCGCCACTGTGAGTCGTCAGGGAGTCCTATCGGCGTTCAAGATTGTGTCTTTTGTGTTCGGAGCAACGATTGTGCTACTGGCGTTCCAGAGTAGTGCCACAAGGAAAATAGACTGGACGCCATGGTTTGTGGGGTTATGGAGTGCGGTGGTATTGCTGTCTGTCCCAACGGTATTTTTCCCTTCAATTGGGTATCTAAAAAATGGTTGGGGTTTTCAAGGCATCTTGGGCCATCCCCAGTCTTTGGGAGCTTTCCTTGCGGTAGCGGTCGCATGGTTTGGCGCTCGAATGATTCTTTATCCACTGGCTCAAACGCATTGGATGCTTGTCCTAATCGGCTGTCTCGCGTGGGTTGAGTTGATCCTTACAAAAGCACGTACTGGGTTGCTTGCCGTGCTGGTTGGGCTGGCCTGTGTCGCCGTTCTTGCTGTCGTCAAGCGTTATGAATGGCGGCAGCAGTTCATCAGTGCGTTTCGTAAGCCACTGGTCTTGCTCGTCTTGCTCATTGTCGTCACCATGATACTTTTGGATCCATCAACATTGGGAAACCGGGTCGAAGCCTATATCTTTAAGCACGGCCATGACGCAAAGTCCTCAATTACTGATGCCTATACAAAATCTAGAGGTGCTGGCCTTTCTAACCAATGGCAGAATTTTTTAAGAAGCCCCCTCGTTGGCCATGGATTCGGAATTACTCCTTATAATGATCCCGATGCAGTACAGCTACTTGATCCGATCTTCGGTCTACCTTTAAGCGCACCAACTGAGAAAGGCTTTCTTCCCACGGCAATCCTCGAAGAAACAGGAATTGTCGGTGCCACGTTTCTACTGCTCTTGCTGGGTTCATTGTTTAGATTTGCGTCTAGCAGGGGAAATAGCGCTGTCATCTGGAGCTTCTACACAAGCATCCTGGTCAACGTGGGAGAAATGGTCTTCTTCTCTTTTGGCGGACTTGGTCTCTACACCTGGCTGATTATGGGCTGGGCATCCAATTCTCAATCTGGAACGGCCGATGAAACGTAGTCGGATCGTCTTCTGGCAGCCAACGCCAAGCCCTCACCAGTCCTCATTTATGAGAAGCTTGGCCAATCTAATTCCGAACTCCAAGGTTGTTGGTGTATTCGAGAGCCCCCTGCCAAAAGCACGTAGAGATCTTGGTTGGTGCACGCCGGATTTCGGGAAAATGCAAACCGTTGTGGCCCCGGGAAAAGAGCAAATGCTTCAGCTGGCGCATGAAACTCCCAGCACATCCATCCATGTGCTGTCTGGCCTCAGGAGCCCTATGATCAGATATGTGTTTGGCGAGATTGCTGCTTCGCAGAGTCTGGTCGGCCTGATCTCCGAGGCTCGTGATTGTCGTGGCCTGGCTGGCCTCATGCGTTGGTGGCACAGCCTTTTTTTTGAAAAGAGGTACCGCGACCGAGTCGATTTTGTCCTTGCAATGGGAAATCTCGGCGTTCAGTGGTTCAAAGACTGCTACTACAATAGTGATCGAATCTTTCATTGGGCCTACTTTGTTGATGGGGCTGATCCTCCAAAACCTCCTGCAACAGAAGCCTCTAAGAATGTCGAAATTGCATATATCGGACAGCTCGTCCCAAGAAAGGGTGTCGACATTCTTCTGCGCGCTCTGGCACAGGTCGAGCGGAAGAATTGGAGACTGAAAGTAGTAGGACGCGGGTCGTCAGCCCAGGACTTGAAGAAATTATCAGCCAGGCTAGGGTTAAGCAGTCACGTGATGTTTGTTGAAGCCGTGCCTAACTTTCGCACGAGGGAAATCTTGTCTTGTTTGGACGTGTTCGTGCTCCCGAGCCGCTTTGATGGTTGGGGAGCAGTGGTGAACGAGGCACTCATGTCCGGAACTCCTGTTGTCTGTACCGACCGCTGTGGGGCCGCCATTCTTGTTGAGGCGAGTGGTTTTGGAGCAGTAGCGATGGCGCAGTCCACAGAGAGCATGGCTCATTCTCTCAGAGGCATGATTGATCGGGGACCGCTGGTACCTCAATCGAGAAAAACCATTCGTGACTGGACGGATTGTATACGGGGAGGGTGTGCTGCCAAATTCTTCTTGGAGATTCTCCAGTACTGTGAGACCGGAGGGGAGAAACCCCAAACGCCCTGGTTGCGCAAGACCAGACCGGCACAATTTCCTAATCACGTCCAAGCGGGAGATTCGCCAAAAACAGATATCTCGATCGGTGCACCCAATACATGAAGATCTATCAGATTATCCAGGGTATCGATAATCCCTCAGCAGGCACTACGCACTCCGTGGGATATCTTTCTCACAATCTGGCTCTGCTGAAGCATGACGTAACTGTTATGGCGTTGGGTGGTCGGCCGCCTCAGTGGCCATATAATTCCACTTTGCAAGTATTTGACGGGCTTTCAGCCAGAATCGGGCTGGCTCCCTGGGAGGCAATTCGGAGTGTTCGACATAGTGTTCAAGATTCCGCCTCTGTGTTGCATGGGCATGGCGTGTGGCGCGTGGCCAACCTCTTTCCCCTCGCGGTTAACACCAACGCTCCAGCGAAGGTGGTCTGGAGCCCACGGGGCATGTTCGCGCAATGGAGTTTGCATTATAAGGCCGCAAGAAAGGCGGCATTTTGGTCGCTACTGCAACAACCAGCACTGAAAAGAGTCCATGGCTTTCACGCCACAGCTCCCAGCGAGGTGGACGATATCAGAAGGCTTGGCTTCCTACAGCCGATAGCGCTTATCCCGAACGCGGTAGATATGCCAGCTCTTCCACCATCTTGCGGCAGAACAAAGACCATCGCTTTCCTGGGCCGTATTCATGAAGTGAAAGGACTACATCTGCTAGTGCCAGTTTGGGCGCAGCTGGCAGACCACTTTCCCGACTGGCAACTGGTTATTGCGGGAAAGGTCGATTCCTCCTACGGGCGTAGCATCGTAAACCTTGCCCAAGAGTTGGGTGTCAAACGGTTGAAATTTGTGGGTGAAGTTTTAGAGCACGCTAAATCGACTTTACTTAGCACTTGCCGCTTATTTGTTTTGCCCTCCTTCTCGGAGAATTTTGGCATCGCCATTGCTGAGGCTCTCGCTCATGCAGTCCCCGTTATTACAACGGTGGGAACTCCCTGGACTACTCTTGCCCAAAGAGGTTGCGGCTGGACAATTAGCCCAAGCGGCGATGAATTAAAGAAAGCGCTAAGTATGGCCCTGGGCCAATCCGAAACCCGCTTGGATGAAATGGGCATGGTCGGAAGAAGATGGATGGAGGAAGAGTTTGCTTGGAATCGTGTAGCCAATATGTTTGAAGCCTATTACCAGTGGCTGCATGGGGGATTTCAGAAACCCTCGTGTGTCTACTAGTTTCCTTCTGGATATCTAGAGTCTCGGAATAACGTGGTCCTAACCTGGAGAAGGTGGGCGGATGTGTGTGCCAGCAGCAAACGCACTTCGAAATGGAGCGAAGAACGGTTCAGTCCATAGCCCTCACTCTTATCGGAACCAAATCGGCCGATTTCTATGGAAAGTTGTGTGGCTGTTGCTCTATCGCCCTAGCCCGCGAGTCATGCATTCGTGGAGAAGGTTTCTATTGCGTCTCTTTGGTGCCTCCATTGGTGAGGGGGCTCACCCATACCCAACGTCCGTTATTTGGGCTCCCTGGAACCTTGAGATGGGGGATTATAGTTGTCTGGGAGATAGAGTTGATTGCTATTGCGTAGACACTATTCGGCTTGGTGCTAACGCGACTGTCAGCCAATACACCTTTTTGTGCACGGCCAGTCATGACTATTGCCGCGCGGATATGCCTCTTGTGACGGCACCCATTACTATTGAAGCAAACGCATGGGTAGCTGCCGACGTGTTTATCGGACCAGGGGTGACAGTTGGCTTCGGGGCTATTGTAGGAGCGCGGTCGACAGTGCTCAAAGATGTCCAACCAATGAAGGTTGTAGCGGGAAATCCCACACGAGTACTCCGCGAACGGATTCTGACATCTGCACATACTTCTGAGGATCACCCATGAACGATAAGACCACTCATTCAGAAGGATATCTTTACTCAGGCGGGGAACTAAATGTGTCCCATCGCTATCTGCTTCCTGCTGTGATTGACATCCTGAATAGCGTCTGCAGCGAGGGAGACCGCCGTATTTTTGAGCTGGGATGCGGTAATGGTTCTGTAGCAAACACACTTACAGACCAAGGATTCGATATAACAGGAGTAGATCCCTCAACCCAGGCAGTTTATTACGCAACGTCTTGCTATCCGTCACTTAAAATCTTTCAGGATTCCGCCTATGAAGACCTCCCTGCGCGATACGGAATGTATCCTACAGTGCTGAGCCTCGAAGTCATTGAACATGTATATTTCCCGAGGCAATTTGCCTCTGTAGTGTACAACCTGCTCATCCCTGGCGGCACGGCAGTCATTTCAACCCCATACCATGGTTATCTAAAAAACCTGCTCCTCTCAGTTTCTGGGAAAATGGACGCGCATTTTACAGCTCTCTGGGATCACGGCCACATTAAATTCTGGTCCATGAAAACCTTACAAAGCCTGCTCTATGAAGCAGGCTTTGAGAGCGTTTCATTCCTTCGTGTCGGCCGTATACCCTCTCTTGCAAAATCTATGATAGCCATCGCAAAGAAGCCTAATGCTCACTGTGCAGAATCCATCTCACCTGAGGCTTTCAGATAGAGGACTTTAGAATGAATGCCCAAAAGCTTCCCGTTTCAGTTGTCGTTCTTACATTTAATGAAGAGGCAAACATCGAATCATGCCTGAGCTGCGTTGCTGAGTGGGCTGGCGAGATTATCGTGGTTGATTCCGGAAGCACTGATCGGACGTTAGAGATTGTCCGCAAATACACAGGGAAAGTTCATTGCCATCCCTTTGAAAACTACTCGCGGCAAAGAAATTGGGCTCAAACTAATTGTCATTTTGAAAATGAGTGGGTGTTTCACATTGATGCTGATGAGCGCGTTACCTCAGAGCTTGCCGACAGTTTGCGTCGAACATTTTCTGTAGAGAACTTGGACGACTCGATCAAAGGAATCCTTGTCCGACGCCTGATTATATTCAGCGGACGGCCAATCAAACATGGGGGCTTATATCCAACCTACCACTGCAGGATCTTCCGCAAACAGTACGGCCGCTGTGAGGATCGCGAATACGATCAGCATTTCCACGTCGATGGGAAAACCATACGGTTGGAGGCCGATCTGCTAGAAATCACTGCCTCATCGCTATTTTCATGGACATCTCGACACAACCGCTGGGCACAAATGGAAGCAAAGCAGTTGCTGGCCGGCAGTCATTTGGATATAGGCGGAATGGTTCAGGGGAATCTCCAAGGCTCTCCGATCGAACAAAGAAGATGGTGGCGCACTCGCGTGTACGAACAGTGCCCGCTGTTCTTGAGAGCCTTCTTATACTTTGCTTCGAGATATTTTATCCGGGGTGGATTCCGGGATGGCATCCCAGGTTTGATTTATCATTTCCTCCAAGGATTCTGGTTTCGATTCTACGTGGACGCATGTTACTACGAGTTACTGCAAGGACAGTCTGCCGCTAACACGGTTCTCGCTCCACACTCCCATCGCAGTCGCTGAATAGCTACGAAGCCTAGAATGAGAATCATCTTTATCAACCGTTTTTTTTACCCGGATCACTCTGCAACAAGTCAGCTACTCACCGATCTGGCGTTTCATCTTGCCAAGGGCGGCGTCTCCGTGGTGGTTCTCGCGAGTAGGCAGATCTATGACGATCCTGGGAGGGTCTTGCCATTTAGGGACACTCAAGCGGCGGTGCGTATCATTCGCCCTTGGAGCACGCGATTTGGCCGCCAGAACATCTTGGGAAGAGCCTGTGACTACCTCACATTCTATGTGAGTGCTGCCTGGAACCTAATTTTTCTCACCAAAGCCAATGATGTACTGATCGCAAAAACTGATCCACCCTTAATCTCTGTGGTGGCAGCTATGATTGCCAAATACCGCAGAGCAACTACCTGCAATTGGATTCAGGATCTTTTTCCGGAAGTCGCTCAGGCTCTGGAGTTAGGTGGTGGTGACTGGGGACAATCTCTCCTTAGGAAACTCAGAAACTGGTCTCTGCGGTCAGCTAAATGCAACATTGCGATCGGAGAATTCATGGCCACGAAACTTCTCGAAGAGGGGATTTCTAGGGAATCCATCACGGTCATTCACAATTGGGCCGATGGCGTCTCGATTCAGCCCATTCCCCGAGAGAGGAACACTCTGAGGAAGGCCTGGGAATTAGAGCACAGTTTCGTGGTTGGATATTCAGGCAATTTCGGACGCGCCCATGAGTTTGAGACCATACTTGAGGTCGCGACTCGGTTAGGCGACAAGCGAGACGTCGTGTTTCTTTTTATCGGGGGAGGGGCGCAAAAGAAACCAATCGAAGAGGCAGCAGCCAAGGCAGGAGTCAAGAATATTATATTGAAGCCTTACCAGCCTCGAGAACTCCTCGCCAGTAGCCTAACAGTTCCGGATGTGCACCTTATTTCTCTTCGACCGTCCCTTGAAGGACTTATTGTTCCAAGTAAGTTCTACGGCATCGCCGCTGCCGGTCGACCCTGCATTTTCATAGGCCACAGGAATGGGGAAATACCCGCGCTCCTTTCTGATGGACGATGCGGGTTTTCGTTTGAAATCGGTCAAGTAGACGGACTGCAGCAATTGATCTGCGACCTCGCCGATCAGCCTGAAGCTTGCGTGGAACTCGGCCTTCGTGCGCGGGCACTATTCGACGCCAAATTTGATCGGTCACATGCAATGCGAGCTTGGTGCAAGACTATTGAAAAAGTCGCACAACTGTAAGCAGTCAGTCTCGCCCAACGCCGGCCGAAAGGAGAGGCAAGTATGCCAACGACTTTGATAATGCCATTTAGGGTCATCCTAGTGATCGCAATCCTAATTTCCAATGCACTGCATGGGTTTGCCCAGCCCCCAGCGCCTGAGAAGACTTTCAAGGTGTTCGATGCGACGCTGTACGCCAACAAGCCCGATCTGTCCCTGTACGGACTTACTCCAATCACCGTCGTGTACCCCGACAGTTTTGGCAGGGATTGGTATCGCCAGGACCATCAGGGGTTGCCCAGAAAAGAAGTGGTTCATGCTGTAGCAAACAACGTTCAGGCCAAAGGCACTCCCGTTGTGCTCGACATCGAACATTGGCGTGTATGGGGGGACAAACGCGTCATACAAGAGAACTTAAAAAAGTACATGACGATTTTGGAATGGATGAAGGACGTCGTCCCTACGCTTTCAATCGGCTACTATGGTTTGCCGCCATTACGCAACTATGGCGCAGCTCAGAGCGGCCTTATTACTGGCGAACTTAAAGCTTGGATGTGGGGCAACGACCAACTAAAGCCTTTGGCGGATGCCGTCGATGCACTGTACCCGTCTCTCTATACTTTTTATGAAGATAGGGCAGGTTGGCGAAAATTTGCAGCGGCTCAAATTGCTGAAGCAAGGCGTTACAACGCCGAAAAGCCTGTTTATGTTTTTTTATGGCCACAGTACCATGAGATTAACAAAACGCTTGCCGGCACCTACCTCCCAGAGGACTATTGGAGACTTGAGCTTCAAACAGCTCGAGAACTTGCAGACGGCATCGTGATCTGGGGAGGCTGGGGAAATAACCATCGGCCCGCGATTTGGGATGACAATGCAACCTGGTGGAAGGTCACAAAACACTTTATGAACAAGCTGAATGGTTCACGGCCGAATCCGCCCGATGGTGTTAAGGTCCGATAGCGGGAATTTAGCTGAAGAGCTGAGAATCAGCATAGGTACATTCCTAGGGCCGTACGGACCCAGTACCAACCTGCGTGTGTCAAAATGAACCAATGTGGAGCTTATTTATCAACTGCAAAAAACTTGAATTCTCCATGAATTTATCAAAAAAACCCTTGCGCCCCATCTCTATTTTAAGTATTCTCCGAGAGCGATTCAGATCCCAACCTTGATAACCGACATATACGTATATGTCGGTACCTGTTAAGAATATGGGAATTTGGTGGCCAGTTCAGTACATAAGACAAGCTGATTTAGGAGAGCAATCTATGAACATGTCGAAGAACGGACTCATGAAATCGATAGGCCTGGCTGTGAGTAACGCATGTGTCATGATCGCTCTCACTGTGACTCCAGGGAACGCTGCTAATATTCAGTTCGGCTTCAGCGGATCAGTGTCTAATGTGTTTGGTGGGGTGTTCACAGATAAAGGCATGGGGGCAAACGGTTTCAGTTCGGCACTACCCATGTCCGGGAGCTTTATCTTTGATTCGTCCACGCTTGATAGCAATGGCAGCGCCAATACGGGAAGGTACAATGGCACAATCCAAAGCCTTTCGGTGAGCGTCGGGAATTACACCGCAACCTATTCTCCAGGGACTAGCTTCATTCGAGTGGTCAATAATCCGGGAGTTGGTGATACCTATCACGTCGAAGTAACTAACTTGATAGGCCCTTTGGTAAATGGCAGAGCGCCGAGTTCTTTCGAAATCACTTTGGGAAATCCAACCGGTGCGGCATTTACGAATGATCACCTTCCAACTGCCCCGCCGAGCCTCTCTTCTTTTTCATCCAATTCCTGGCGTCTGATTTTCGGAGCAACTGGTCACCGAGTGCAGGGAGCATTGAATTCTTTGGTCCCATTACCTGCGGCAGTGTGGTTGTTTGGTGCCGGGTTGGTCGCGCTGGTTGGATTGGGCTCGCGTAGCTTGGTGCCGAAAAAACAGTCTTGATGCTGCTACTGACTTGTACGAAGTAATTGTTTGAAAAGATCTGAATTATCTCTATTGCCTCGGCCAACAGCACCTACGTTATTCTCTGCCATAGTCGAACAATCTGCGAAAGCTTCGGTGTCTCCCTCCCTTCCCCTTTCGGGGGAGGGGAGTAATATTTCTCCAACAAGGTGCTTCGTGCTCTTCTGCGGATTATTTATTGCCGCGTTGCTGGTCTATCTGTACGCCGACAGCCTTATCTTTCTCCTTGGACAGTGGGGCAGCGACGATTACAGCCATGGGCCATTTATTCCCATCATCAGTGCATTTCTTATCTGGCAGCGACGAACCCAGTTGACGGCAGCCGGGATTTCTCCCTCCTGGGTAGGTCCGTTGCTCGTTGGTGCCGGACTACTGCTATTCATACTGGGGAACTACGCTACGCTATTCGTTTTGCTTCATCTCTCGGGGTGGATGGTGATTGTTGGCATTACTCTTTCCTTCATTGGCCCGGCTGCGTGGCGAGTGTTGGCTTTTCCGTTGATGTATTTGTTGACCGCAATCCCGCTGCCCGTATTCCTCTACAACTCTCTTTCAAGCCAACTGCAGTTATGGTCGTCGGCGTTGGGGATTGGATTGTTGCAGGTTATTGGGGTTACGGCCTTCAGAGAGGGTAATGTGATCGACCTCGGCCCGGTTCAATTGCAGGTCGCCGAGGCGTGCAGTGGGATCCGATACCTTTTTCCCCTGGCTTCGCTGGCTCTCCTCTGTGCCTATCTCTACCGCGACCGCCTGTGGAAGCGCATCGTGCTCGTGGTATCAGCGCTGCCTGTGTCGATCTTTATCAATGGCCTACGCATCGGGATCGTCGGTGTGCTCGTGGAGTGGTATGGGCCACAGGCCGCCGAGGGATTCCTGCATCTCTTTGAAGGCTGGTTGCTGTTCCTCGCCACCCTGGGCCTTCTCCTGTTCGAAATGTGGTTTTTATCGAACATCCATCCTTCGCCCGGGCCAACAAGGTTTTCTGAACGGTTCTCATGGGACATCGTTCCGGAATCTGCGAAATTGGTCACCTCAGGCATGTCACCTAGGATGCAACCCAAGTTCCCCGCCTATGCCGGGAGCTTGGCCCTGATTCTTTCCGTGGCGATATTGTCTTCATCAATCGGGGAACGGCAAGAAATCATCCCGGATCGTTCGACGTTTGTCGATTTCTCCATGCGCATCGGGGAGTGGCAGGGAAACCCGCAGCCAGTGGAGCCTCAACTCATCGCGACACTACGTTTCGATGATTATTTGCTCGCGGACTACGCCGCGCCGGGAGGGGGACCGCTGACGTTGTACATGGCCTATTATCAATCGCAGCGAAAAGGCCAATCCGCCCACTCTCCGCAAAGCTGTATCCCTGGCGGCGGATGGGAAATCACCTCCAAGCGAACAGTCAGTCTGACAATGGATGGACTCACCAAACCGGTCAATCGCGTGCTGATTCAGAAAGATCGGCACAAACAGCTGGTGGTCTACTGGTTTAAACAGCGCGACCGGACTCTTTCAAACGAGTACCTGGTGAAACTGTATTTGTTGTGGGACGCGATGACGAGACAACGAAGCGATGGGGCCCTGATTCGACTCTCCTCCGCCGTAGATCCCGGTGAGGATGAGCAAGAAGTCGAGCAACGACTGTTGCAATTTGCTCAGAGCATTCAACCTCAGCTGAATCGGTATATCCCGGACTAACTATGACGAGTGCGGTCTTTTTCAGCTTCATCACCTCGCTGTTCATCTGCATGGCCTTGATCCCGCCGCTGCAGCTGAATGCCGGGCGTTGGAGCTTCATGGATCAGCCCGGAGAGAGAAAGGTCCATGCGAACCCGATCCCGCGGATCGGCGGCATCGCATTTGGCTTTGCGGCACTCCTCTCGATGTTCTTCTGGGTACCGCAAGATCCCATCATTCCATCGGTGCTGCTGAGTGCCGCGATCATCCTCGCGTTCGGCATTTGGGACGACCGTGCCAACCTGAGCTACCACACCAAACTCCTCGGTCAACTATTGGCCGTCCTGGTGGTTGTGGTGATCGGCCATATCCGTTTCGAACAGATCCCGTTTTTCTACGAGGAAGACGCGCCACTGTGGCTGACGGTGCCCCTGACTGTGGTCTTTCTGGTCGGGGCTTCGAACGCCGTCAACCTCTCCGACGGGCTCGACGGGTTGGCAGGAGGTCTGGCCTTCCTGAGTTTTGCCGGCATTGCGTATCTTGCGTATCTCTCGCACGACACCACCGTGCTGGTGCTGGCGGCAGGATTCTTAGGAGGCTTACTGGGATTCCTACGCTACAACACCTATCCGGCCAAGATTTTCATGGGCGACGCGGGTAGTCAATTGCTCGGCTTCTCGATGGGTATCCTCGTACTCGTCATGGGCGACCCTGCACGTGACCCTTTCCCGGTTTCCATCGGCCTCCTTCTGCTTGGGCTGCCCTTCCTCGATACGATGGCCGTCATGGGGCAACGGCTCGTGAAAGGGCGATCGCCCTTCATCGGCGACCGGAACCATGTGCACCATAAACTGCTGGCACTTGGGCTCTCCCACTATGAAGCCGTCATCGTGATCTACGGGATACAGGCGGTGATGGTTGGGCTCGCCTATCTCCTCCGCTGGCAATCCGACATGCTGATTCTTACCGTGTACGGCGCCTTTGCCACCGCCATGTTCGCGCTGTTCGTGTCCACTGAACGACGCCGCGTTCCCTTATCTGTGTCATTGAACGGCAGGGTCCTGTCAGACACCAAACTGGCCAGGGCAGGCTTGTGGCTCAGCGATATGGCCCCCAAATTTCTGGCCGTCGTCGTGCCGCTCTTCCTGGTCGCAAATGTCTTCCTCC
>WBZQ01000749.1_pt1 | contig 24196 bp, 30 predicted proteins | sample 5204251 | NCBI WGS metagenome assembly WBZQ01 (sample SAMN12412402, study PRJNA552823) | activated sludge metagenome | isolation source: activated sludge from nitrification reactor of wastewater treatment plant... | place: USA: Virginia | collected 2017-09
TGTCGAACTGATGATTGAGCCGGTGGTTGCGCGGTTTACCAAACCGTTTGCCGCCGAGGCAGTCGGAGGGTCGTTCGTCCTGAAATACAATTTTCTCTCGTTCGGACGGTGGATGCCTTTCTGGGACATGGGTGCCGGCATGGTCTGGACCAATCTGGCGCCCCGGATTCCGGAACAAAGTACCCAGTTCGAGTTCGTGCTGGAGACCGGTCCCGGCCTACAGTATTTTGTGACGGACCGGATGACCTGGCTGATGGGCGTGCGGTTGCACCACATTTCCAACTCCAATCTCGGCGACAGAAATACCGGAATCAATGGAGTGCTGCCGTATATCGGCCTATCATTCATGACACCCGAAGTCTTCTGAGAGCACAGGCGCAAGGATATGAACAATAACACCCTCTGGATCAAGCTCGGAGCCCTTGCCGCCCTGGCCTTGGCCGCCGTGACAATGCTCTTCTGGTTCGATCTCGAAGAAATCCTCCAGCCGAATCTGGTTGCGGACTGGCTGAGAGCGGCCGGCTCGTTCGCACCGCTTGTCTTCATCGCCCTCATGGCGGCCGCCGTGGTCATTAGTCCGATCCCGAGCTTGCCGCTGGACATCGCGGCCGGCGCCACCTTCGGCCCGATGCTGGGAACGGCCTATGCTGTGATTGGCGCAGAAATCGGAGCGATCGCGAGTTTCCTCATCGGCCGGGCGCTGGGCCGGGAGGTTCTGACCCGGCTCTTACGCACCAACGTCGCTTTTTGTGAACGGTGCTCGGATCGCCATTTGGCAATTTTCGTCTTTCTGGCGAGGCTGATTCCGCTCTTTTCGTTCGATATCATCAGCTATGGCGCCGGCCTGACCAACATGTCGGTCAAGGTCTTTGCCCTCGTGACATTCTTCGGAATGATTCCACCAACCATGGCGTTGACCTATGCGGGCAGCCAGGTGGTGTCGGGCGCATGGCTGCTGATTCTCTCCGGTCTGGCGATGGTAGGTATGATGCTGCTCATCCCTAAGCTGGTGCTCCGCTACCCCGCCGCACGGTGGGTTCGTCTGCTACGCGGCGAGATGCCGTCGGAAGCTCCTGTGCCGGTTCCGTCTCTTCAGCCCGTTGTTGAGGCTGAAGGCATCGTTTCACGATGCGATTCCTGCGGCGGTCCGTTGACCTGACGCTGTCGCTCCCTCCCTCACCAAACTGCGCCCTTGACCAGCAGCCTCCTGTGCCGACCCGTCGTCGCCGACCAACCCCGTTCCCCGTTTGTCACATCACCATACTTCAAAATGTGAACCAGCTGACAGAGTGATACGGGCCCACGTGATAGCCTGAGGCACAATCGTACAGACCCTGTCCCAGCCAATGGGATCACATTTTATGACGGGAGGTCAGACAATGGCGCACACACATAAGAAATCTGAAGCGGTGCAGCCCGTACAACCGAATCAGGCTCGGTTGCAGGAGGAGATTCAGACGTTGGCGTACGAACTCTACTGTCAGTGCGGCCACGAGCATGGCCACGATCTTGAACATTGGGTTGAGGCCGAACGGCGGGTGCTTGAACGGGTCGAGGGACGATCCACACGATGAGAACCATGCATCGTGTTCGTGGATGGCTGGTCGCAAGATGGAAGGTCTCCCTTGTCGTAGCGATCAGCCTGGGGATCACAGGCTGCAGCACGACTCCTGCGGCGTTTCAACCCAGTGATCAAGCAAACCGATCCGCCGGCTCGGAGACGCGACCTGCTCCGATTGACGAAACGGGCTCATCGGGGCAGCCCGCATCGGACCGCGATGAGTTGTTCGATCCCTTTGCCGCGTCGGAGGAACTCTCGGGCAGCGAGTACGACCCGTGGGAATCCTTCAACAGCACGATGTTCGATTTCAACCGCAAGGTCGACCGCTTCGTATTGAAGCCGGTCGCCCAGGGCTACAACTTTGTCGTGCCCGATGCGGCGCAAGTCGGCCTCAGTAACTTCTTCTACAATCTTCGCTTTGTGCCTCGCTTTGTGAACAACGTCTTTCAAGGCAAGATCAAAGGAGCCGGCGTGGAAACGGGCCGATTCCTCGTGAACGCGACGTTTGGCATCGGCGGCTTCCTGGATGTCGCCACACACATGAATTTGCAGACGCCGGAAGAAGATAGCGGACAAACGCTTGGTTATTACGGAATTGGGCCGGGACCCTATCTCGTGCTTCCCCTTCTGCCGCCGCTCACGCTCCGCGACGGGGCCGGGTATGTCGCTGACATCTTGCTCGACCCCATCAACTGGCTGGTCTTGCCGCTCATCGAGATCAAGGGAGTGCCCTCAGCGATTGCCCATAAGAATCGGACCACAACCTCCGTGGCGCAGCTGGGCCGGCGCATAGGAGAAATCACCAACGACCGGTCTCTCAATCTGGAAAAATATCAAGGCGTCGAGGAAGCGACGCTCGATCTATATGCGGCAGTCCGCAACGCCTATCTGCAAAAGCGGGCCAAGGCGATCCGAGAATGATGAGCAGGATGCGGAACAATCAGGATCGGGAACAACTACGGCAGCGGCTGGTGTGAGTCGAGGACCTCAGGTCGTCTTGGCAGAGAGGCGCTAGAGGGAAACCCCTTCAACCAAGCAGTCTGGACAACCCTTTGAGGTCCAGAATCGTCAGGGTCCGGCCGTCGAGCTGAAGAAGCCCCTCATCGCGGAACTGTCCCAGCGTGGCACTCACCGTCTCCCGGCTACAACCGATGAGGTTGGCCATTTCCTGATGTGTCAATTTCGCCTTGATCCGAATACCACGCGGCTCTTGCGCACCGTCGCTCTTGCTGAGTTCGACCAGCAAATGAGCCAACCGGGCCGGGACATCTCGGAAGACCAAGTCCTCGATACGGCTTTGGATGCGCCTCAACCGCAAGCCGATCAGTTTCGTCAGCTTCACGGTGATATTCGGATGCATGGCCAGGTACCTATCGAAGTCTTCGCGGCGAATGACGCAGATCATGGCATCGTCCAACGCTTCGGCAGCGGTTTCGCGCGGCAAACCTTCCAGCACTTCCAACTCTCCAAAGACTTCTCCCGGTTCCAGGATGTCAAACGTCACCTCCTTGCCGCTTGCGGCGGTGTTAGCTAGCTTCACGCGCCCGCGTTTCAAGAGGTACACACTGGAGCTCGGATCGCCGGGAAGGTAGAACGGTTGCCGCTTCTTGACCTCTTCCATCCGGGTAATCTTCTCCATCTCTTGCATTTCAGATGGGGAAATCCCGTCGAACAACCGAATGTGCTTGAGATACCAGAGTTTGTTCTGAGGAGTGGTTGGACTGTCCATTCTTGAGGCTCCGCGAGAGGCCCTACCCTACGTGACTGCCGGCATCAATACAAGGCCCATTCCTCACGATCGAGCGCCTGTTCGAAGCCGGGCTCCATGGTTCCAGTAGAGGGGCTATCTTCAAGACCTTGGCACGCCGTCCGGCGCGATCGGTGATCCGCAATCCGGACCACCGCACCCTATGGCCATATACCCAAATCCTCTCTGCGGAACTGTAAGGCAGCTCACAAACCTGCGCCCCCTGGATACGGGTCCGATCTCAACCTAGGGTACCGACGTACCCCCATGGAGGATGACACTCGTGGCCGTTCGCACTCGCGACACCCTTCTCATCGTACTGGTCGTCCTGCCGGTTGCCCTGCTTGCCTGGATGGTCGATCGCTACGATGGTCAACTTTGCCAATCCGTCTCCTGATGGCGTTGACCGCAGTGGAGAATCCGGAGAATCCCGAGGACAGGAGTCACGTCTTCGGCGGCTATTCGCACCGACACCTGGTCGTCGAGTCACGTGGAGCAACCCGCTTTCGCTTCCTTCTGGAACCAACCACCCCTCAAGCGACAACGATCGAACTGACCGATGTCGATCTGGGGCATTTCGTCGCAACGGTCCCTCATTGGATCAAAGCCGATCCGGATCTCACGAAGGTGGGACTCATCGACCGTGAATCGAACCACCAACAGATTTGGTATCCCGAATGACTTCTCATGTGCAGGTGAGCGAGGGAGGCGACGGGTCCTAGCAACGCGCCTCGAGCCGCATCGATCTCGCGCGCAATTGCCCGAACGCAATACTGCGGGACCTGCTGTTGTCTACGAGGAGGGGAAGAGAGAGTCCAGAAACACCTATGGTCTATCTTCTCGCTCGGGCTCTACAACCAACTATTCCCTATCCTGCCAATTGTGAATTGGCTCACAGAATCAAAACAGGAAGCAGGGTATCGTGAAGCCATCGTGAGACACGCATCTTTCAGACAGCGTGATCGTTCCGGAGAGCCCGATGTGCCACAGACCCCGGCCCCGGCGTCACTCAGCCACACGAAGGGAGTCCCGCCCATGGACACGCCATATGCAGACAGTCACCACGATGACGCGCAGCAGCAGATCATCCCCTGTCATCAGAACACGCCGTCCGGCACCTCGACTCAAAAGCCGGTGTCAGGCAAGGTCATCCTCGCGGTCGTCATCGGGCTGGCCATCGGAGGCTTCGTGTATTTTGATCTTGGGCGGTTCCTCTCGTTGACCGCCCTGCAAGACCATCGAGCCACGCTCCTGGCCTTTGCGGATACAAATTATGTCGCCACGATCGGCCTCTTCATTGCCGCGTATGCCATGGTCACCGGCCTGTCGCTTCCGGGCGCGGTCATTCTCACGCTCGCCGGCGGGCTCCTCTTCGGGGCCGTCCTGGGAACCCTGTTCGTGAATCTCGGGGCGACGACCGGCGCGACTCTGGCGTTTTTGGTCGCCCGGTATGTATTACGGGACACAGTGGAACAGAAATTCGGGAAGTCGCTGAAGCCCCTGCAAGAAGGCTTTACCAAGAATGCGTTCAGCTATCTATTGACCCTTCGATTGATTCCCCTGTTTCCGTTCTTCGTGGTCAACCTTGTATCCGGACTGACCCGCGTCAGCGTCGGAACGTATATCGGAGCCACGGCGCTCGGCATCGTTCCCGGTTCGTTCGTCTACGCCTATGCAGGACGCCAACTAGGCACCATACACTCACTGAAGGACATCGCCTCGCCGAATGTGATCGGAGCCTTTGTCTTCCTGGGGCTTCTCGCCCTCGTGCCGGTGGTTTATAAGAAGTACACCACCGCCTCGGCATGAGGACTCGTATATCGTTTCCCTCCCTACACCGAAGGATGCCACGTTATGACGACAGAGCCGCCTCCACGCATTTCCGGAAAGACTGAGCACCAGCAGCCTCTCATGCTTCCGCACGACGAGTACAACCAGCAACTGGTCGCGAATGTGCATCCGTCCGATTGGGTGAATCCCGAGCCGACAGGGCGCTACAACATCGTCGTCATCGGAGCGGGGACGGCCGGATTGATCACCGCAGTCGTGGCCGCAAGCCTGGGAGCCAAGGTGGCACTGATTGAACAGCATCTGATGGGCGGCGACTGTCTCAATGTCGGCTGCGTCCCGTCGAAGGGCGTGATCCGGGCAGCCAGAGCGTGGGCCGATCTCCGCCGGGCCACGGACTTTGGCCTCCATGTGCCGCCCGGCGTGACCTATGACTTCGGCGCCGTCATGGCGCGCATGCGAAAACTGCGGGCGCGCATCAGTGCAAACGACTCCGCTCAGCGCTACGCCAAACTGGGCGTCGACGTCTATATCGGCAGCGGGCGATTCACCGGACCCACGACCGTCCAGGTGGAAGGACCGTCAGGCCATCGCACCCTGACGTTCGTGAAAGCCGCCGTCTGCACCGGCGCCCGGGCATCGGCACCTCCGATTCCGGGACTGCAGGAGACCGGGTATCTCACCAACGAAACCGTGTTTTCATTGACGGAGCTGCCTCGACGTCTCGGGGTGATCGGCGCCGGCCCCATCGGCTGTGAACTGGCACAATCGTTCGCCCGCTTCGACAGTCAGGTCTCCCTCATCGAAGCCATGCACGGCATCATGCCGAACGAGGACCGCGACGCGGCCGAGATCGTCGAGCAACAGATGATCCGCGACGGCGTGACCCTGCTCTGCTGCGGAAAGGATCTCCGTGTGCAGAAGTCCGACGGCGGGAAACGGTTGATCGTCGATTCGCATGGCCGGCACTACGATGTGACCGTCGACGATATTCTTGTCGGTACCGGGCGAACGCCGAATGTGGACGGAATCGGACTGGAGGCGGCCGGTGTCGAATACGACAAACACGGAATCACGGTGAACGCCCGACTGCAGACCACGAACCCCTCGATCTACGCGGCAGGCGATGTCTGCTCACGCTATAAGTTTACGCATGCCGCCGATGCCATGGCGCAAATCGTCATCCAGAATGCCTTGTTCCCGCATCCCTTCGGATTGGGCTACGCCAGTGTCGATTCCTTGGTCATGCCCTGGTGCACCTTCACCGAGCCGGAAGTGGCGCATGTCGGCATGTACGAGAAGGAGGCTCAGGAAAAGGGCCTCGACGTCGAGACCTATACCTACAAGTTGGATGAAGTCGATCGGGCGATTCTGGACGGAGAAGACGAAGGGTTTGCGCGGGTCCACATTCAAAAGGGGACCGAGAAGATTCTGGGGGCGACCATCGTGGCGGCCCATGCGGGAGAGATGATCAGCGAGTTCTCGGTCGCGATGAAAACGGGAGCAGGGGCCAAGGCAATCGCAGGCACCATCCACCCCTATCCGACACAGGCCGAGGTCAACAAAAAGGTGATCAATCTCTGGCGAAAAGCCCATTTCACGCAAAGAACCAAAGATTTCTTGATCAAGTTGTTTGCGTGGATGCGGCGATAGCGTTGACCGGCCTGGAAACACACCTCGTGGATTTCAAAGGACACAGACGATGACACCATCAACATCTTCCATGATTGTCAGCCTCGCCTCGTATCTGTTCGTCGGGATGATTCTCGGCCATCCGAACCGGCTGGACGCGAACTCGCCGGGCACGCAGACGATCGGCGCCTTTTCGGCAGCCGCGGCAGGAGGCCCCTGGCCGGACGGCTGGAAGCCGCTCACCTTTCCCAAGATCCCCCAGCACACGACCTATCGTCTTGTGAACGAAGGAGAGCAGGTCGTCGTCAAAGCCTCCAGCCAGGCCTCCTCTTCGGGCATGACGCGAGAAATCAGCATCGACCCCAAGGAATATCCGATCATTCAATGGCGCTGGAAAGTCTCCAACGTGCTCAAGACGGGCGATGTGGCCAAGAAGACGGGCGACGATTACCCCGCCCGCATCTATGTCACCTTTGAGTACGACAGCGCGAAAGTCGGGCTCTTCGGCAAGGCGAAATACGAGACGGCCAAGTTGATCTATGGCCGCTACCCGCCGCTCGGCGCCATCAACTACATCTGGGAGAGCCGCGCACCGATCGGCACGACCGTCCCGAACCCCTTCACCGATCAGGTCTCCATGATCGTCGTAGAAAGCGGGGCAGCCAAGCTCAAGACCTGGGTCACGGAAGAACGCAATGTCTATGAAGACTACAAGCGAGCGTTCGGCGAGGAACCACCGCTGATTTCCGGCGTGGCCATCATGACCGATACCGACAATACCGGCGAGTCGGCGGAGGCCTATTACGGAGATATTATATTCAAGAGACGACATGAGTAATGGCGTGAAGTCTCTCCGAGAGCGAGACAAACACGTTCCCCTATACGATCTGACTCAGTCCGTCTCGGCGGCGCCAGCATCGTTCGCCGCATGTCGTTTCGTTAGGCCTGGGCTTCACACGGCAAGCGCTCCGGGCTGGGGCAGGATGCGCCAGCCCGAACGGCCTCCGGAGAGCCGAGGATATAGCGTTCTCCTCGTAGATAACGGACCACGTCCCATGCATCCAGCAAGAGACATACGGCCAAGCACGCTAGCAGGAAATACAAATAACCTGCAAAGATTGGCACGGTTGAAAAACTGACCATGAGCCCGGTCACGTCCGAAGTGAGCCGCAACACAATATAGATGAGCAAGGGTACCCAAGGCACAAGGTGCGCGGCCCCTAAGAGCCTGGTGAGCCCGCGCTGCTTGATCATAAACCACGCGAGCAAGGGACCGGAGGTGACATAGGCAAGCAGTATCCACTTGGCCGCCGGGTCTTCCAAGAATGCAAACGCAGCAAGGAAGATACCGTTCAAGAAGAATAGCCAGTTCTTCACCCACGCCTTCATGGACAGCCACGAAGCGATGATGTGCTGGAATGTAGTACGGGACTGCGACATCGTATTAACCTCCAACGGAACGAACTTTCGACCTCAACGTTTGGAATTACCGATCTGCCCGACAATTCTCGCGGGTCCGCTCGGCATCGGCAACCCAAGCTTCTTCGAGTCCCATGAATATGAGGTGGCTCATCTTCCGGCCCTGCGCACATTCTACGGCGTTCACCTCGACGCCCGGAACCGGTAGCTCGATCACCATGCCGTCGGCGTGGATGGACCGCTGTTGCACTGGGATGCTGATGATTCTTCGCTTCTCCATCTCTATTTGCTCAGCTACAAGCGGCATGGGCTGTTGAATCACTTGGTACTGCAGGTGCCCGACTGCGTGGATGATCAGGGATGATGACAGAGGCGTTGAGGGCATTATGCGATCAACGACCGGCATATCCGGTCGCGGATCTGAGATAAATCCATCACGATTTGGCATCCGGACGGCGGGAAGGGTCCCGGCATCCATCACCGCATCCGCGGGGACGATGCCGTTTTGATGGAGCAGCCAGGCGACGACCGCATAGACCTCGTCCGGCGTCAGCGATTGCGGCGCGTTCCACGGCATGGCGCGACGAATGTAGTCGTACAGCGTGGTCGCGTAGGGCCAGAAACTGCCGATGGTCTTGACCGGCTGGTCTGTGGCGAGTGAGCCTTGGCCGCCGACTAAACGATTCTGCGGCCCTTCGATCCCGGTCGGGCCATGGCAGGACGCGCACTTGGCGGCATAGACTGTTGCGCCCTGTATCCCGGTTCCCCGGCCAGGCGGCAACCCCGCACCGGTCGGAGTGATATCGATGTCCCAAGCTTGGACCTCGGCCACCGTTGCCGGTCTTCCAACCCCATACCCGATCGACTCCTCGGCCAGGCCGACCCCACTGCCGGACAGCGCGATGCCCACGACGACCAATGCGGCGTTATAGGTGTACATTCGTCACCAGCCCGTCCCGAGCGATCTTCCACGTCTGTATGGCGTTGTAGTGGTACGACGAGTGCACACCGCGCGCGGCGACGAGCGCGGCCCTGGTCGGTTGAACGTATCCGGTCTCGTCGGCGCAGCGGCTCTGGAGCAGCACATCCTCACCCTTCCACCGCCAGCCGAACCGAAAGCGAGTGTGGCACTTCGGCAGCACCGGCTCCTGAAGCTGTGCCTGGTCCCACATGCGACCACCGTCCATGCTCACCTCGACCGTGGTGATCGTGCCGCGCCCACTCCAAGCCAACCCACGAATCTCGACGAAACCCGGCTCGATGCGTTGTCCGCCTGACGGACTCGTGATCACCGACTTGGCCTCCATCACAAACGTGAACTGCCTGGCCTTTCCGTCCGGCATCAAGTCGGTATAGCGGGCCGTTTCTTCACGTGTCATGAACGGCGCCGCGCCGAGCTTGAGCCGCCGCAGCCATTTGATGCAGGTGTTGCCCTCCCAGCCGGGAATCACCAGTCGCAAGGGATAACCTTGCTCCGGCCTGAGCGCCTCGCCGTTGTGCGCGTAACAGAGCACCGCCTCCTTCAACACCTCCTTGAGCGGCAAGCTCCGTGTCATGGCCGCGGCATCGCCGCCCTCGGCCAGCACCCACCTCGCATCCGGTCTGATGCCGCACTCCGCCAAGACCGTCGCGAGCGGCACGCCCGTCCATTCGCTCGTGCTCATGAGCCCATGCGTCTCCTGGACGGTCCTTCCAACCGGATCTTTCCATTCTTTGCCCGTATTGCCGGAACATTCGATGCACAGCGTACGCGTGAGGGAGGGAAACCGTGTCAGCTCGTCCATGGACAACATCAGAGGCCGATCCACCAATCCATGGATCAACAACCGATGACGACGTGGATCGATCGCCGGTACGCCGTTATGGTGGCGCTCGAAGTGCAGCGAACTGGGGGTAACGATGCCGTGCAACGATTGGTAGGGTGTGAGCGAATGCGTCGCCGTTGTCACTCGTTGCGCCCGCTCGAAGCGGGAACGCACTCCGTAGGCACTCGGCGCCGCGCCGGGTACGCGAGTGGGATCTTCAGGCGCCGATTCGCCGGCAGTCGGAAGGGCAGGTGACAGCAGCTCTCCCGCCGTTGCGCCAAGCGCCGAAGCGGCGCCGATCAGCCAGGCGCGGCGATCGACGTACCAGCCATCGGGGGGTTCCTCGTCCGAGGGCACCGGCGTTTCTTCATCGGGCACACGCATACGCCCCCCGTCGAGAGACAGCGCTACACCGCCGACATACATCGTTCATACCCTGCCTCCCTGTCAGGCGCTCTGAAACGCCCGCGTCGTCGTCGAGGCCGAGTCGACAGTGCCCGATTTCTGCCTCCGCCGGATGAGCCGCCGCAACAAGGCATCCACGGAGATCAGACCAGGCCCATGCAGCACGAAATACAGAAAGAGAATCCCCCAATAGAACGCCTCCTGGATCGCGGCTTCCGACAGTTGCCCGTAGGAGAGCACCGCCACGATGTTGAGCCCGAAGAGCGAGAGCGCTGCCCAACGACCGGCCAGCCCGATCGCCAGGAGAAACGATCCACCCAATTCGACGGTCGTAGCCAAGTAGGCCGCAATTTCCGGCGGGAGCACCGGCACATCGTAGACCATTGTAAACAGCATGACGGTCGACATCCAACTGGAGAGTTTGACCATACCGCCTTTCCAGAAGATGTGCGCTAAATACAGACGCACGGACAGGTCGAAAAGCGGCAACAACGCCTCCAGGATACCGACGATTCGTCCGTAGACCTGACTCGCCCGATCGAATGCGATCGCCAAAGATCCTGTCGTCTGTGTCATGGGGTCACCTCAAGAGAGAAGGCCGAGCGCGTGGGTTCGTCCAGGAGCATAGCCAACAGAGATGCTCCTTGGTCGGCGGGGATCAGCTCGGCGGCCATGCGCTCGACCTGGGCCACGGTCTTCCCGTCACGCATGGCGTGCAACAGGAGAAACTGTTCCGGAGAGAGACCGGTCACCTGTATGGTTCCGGCGGCCCGAACTACGAGCAGGCCCGTTTCCTCCGGGACCGGCGACGACTCGGTGCCCTCGTCGCACCCGCCCCCGGCAATCTCGACCTGGAGCGCATGCCACACACGATAGATCGGCACGGCACACGCAAGCAGCCGCGCCGCCGGATTCATACGGAACCGCACGGATGACGGATCGGCCCACGCCTCGACCTCGGATCGCTCCACGACGGGACCGCGCGCGTCGTCCGCCTGGTGCACTTCATGGCACGCCCACTCCACTCGAGCCAGTTGAACCAGCAGACGAGGTCCGTCCAATTCGAGCAACCACTGCGGAAAGGCTCGTCCGTATGCGAACAGATCGCCGCTGGTCGACGGATACCGCGCGTGGTATCCGCGCGCACACACGGTAAAGAATCGTTCCCCAACCAGCTTGGCGAGCAGCGGATAGGTGACGCGCAACACCTGGGTGTAGTTGGTACGAATCAGGCGGCGATAGAGCGCGACGCTGCGCAGGGGCGAGCCGTCGGATGCGATGGCGTCTGCTAGCGCCTGATGGTTCCCCGCCGTCAACCCCTCGGTAAGGGCTTCCTGCATCTCACGGAGTCGCCACACAACACCCTCCTAGAATCGCATCTGCCTGCTTCGCCTGATCGACCAGGACGGACAGCGGCGGCATATTGGTATCCCATTCAATCAACGTCGGCCGTGACCCGAAACGATGGATCGCCCACCGATACAGACCCCAGACTTCCTGAGAAACCGCCTCACCATGGGTGTCGATGACCCATCTCCCGAAGCGATCGAATCCCGCGAGATGGATTTCCCCAACCGCCTCGGACGGAATCTCGTCCAGGAACTCGAATGGGTCGAGGTGAAAATTGACGGCATTCACATACACGTTGTTCAGATCCAACAGAATTCCGCAGCCGGTCCGTCGAACCGCCTCGGCCATAAACGCTCCTTCCGGGATCGTGGAGCCGCCCCATGTCAGGTAGCGAGTGACATTTTCGATCAGGAGCGGCCGCTGCAAGACGGTCTGCACGTCGTCGATCCTGGCGCAAATGTGGTCCAGGCTTTCCTCCGTGTAGGGAAGCGGCAACAACTCATTGAGGAAACGACCGCCGACGGAGCTCCAAGACAGATGCTCCGACACAAACGCCGGGTCGAAGCGATCGATGAGGCTCTTGAGCTTTCGGAGATGGTCACGGTCGAGCCGATCGGTGGAGCCCAGCGATAGGCCGACCCCGTGAAAACTCAAGGGGTACAGAGACCTGATCCGCTCAAGAATGCGCAACGGCGCCCCGCCTGCGCCGAAATAGTTTTCCGGATGGGTTTCCATCCAGGCCACCGGCGGCGGCGCCTCCAGAACCTCTCGAAAATGCTGTGACCGTAGCCCGATCCCGGCCTGAGCCGGGATCGGGGCGAAAGGCGAACAAGACATCGGCGTCCGTCCTACATCTTCTTCATCATCATCTCTTTCATCTTGGCCAAGTCATCTTTCGTGATGGCCAACACCGTTCCCTTGGCGATCTTGGTGCAGAGACCTTTCGGCAGAAACACATACGAATCGGCTTCATTGTCGGTCTTGGACATCCCGACACAGGAATGGAGACTGGTTTTGACCGCGCAATCGTTCATCCCGGCTTTCGCGACCCCACCGCAGGCTTCCCACCCACTGGGCATTTCGGGCATCTTGGGCGCAGCGCTCGCGGCCTCGACCCCGGCCAGACTCAGGGCCACCAACAGTGCAGAATGAACCATCGCGTTCTTTTTCATCTGAACGTTCATATGAATCTCCTTTGTGGACTGCAATACCATCGGGAACGTCTTCGGTTATTGGATATTGATCTACATCGATAGACTCAGCACTCGATCATGCCTGCAACCCCTTTCTCCGGCCTGTGGACCATGCGGCGGCTTCCCATGTGCCCACGCGAATGCCGAATTATTGTGGTGAACGTATCGCGCAGCCGGCGCGATTGCTGTGAGGCAGCTTACAGTCGTGCATCTGCTCATCCCATAAACCAATAGGCCACGCCACCGATCATCAACATGATCATCACGACGAACATCATTTTCTCGTGTCCGCACATGCCGTGCTTCTGGGTACATCCCTGTAGGCTGCACATCATCGACATACTCTGCTCCTCCTTTGTCGTGACTCGGGTCGTGGCCACGCTCCGGCGTTCGACAGCGCAACACACATTGAGCTATATCAATATGCATGAACGGACCTTACCATTGAGGGCATGCGACGGCTGTGAGCCAGCTTACAGTCCGACTGTCTCCCTCGAGGGCGAGGCATGCGTACCGCTGTGCACAAACTCGCCGGCATGCTTCGAAAGCACCGCGATCGAACCGACGCGGGAGTCGGCCCCATTCGCTCGTTCAATGTGGCCTGTTCGCCCTTGAGTCAATTCTGGATTGCTTGCCTTCGACTCATGGAATCGAAAATCGGCTCGCGTCGTGAACCAAGGATGGATAGGAGGAATGGCACGGAATACATAGATCTCATTCGGGAGAACGCGTCCGTATCGATCCGGGATCCGGCGCGACGTGGGCCCAGTCGGCCCTCGTGCCGACTGCCGCTCCGCTTGCGCTGATCTTCACGGCTGTCCTCGACAACGCAGTCTTATTCAACCACGGTTCCATTGACATGCCTGCGGCTCTTTGTGTAGGCGCGGCACCCATCGCCTCACTGCCGCGTCCGTTTTTGTGATACGTAGATCCACAGGTCACGAATATCGAACAGCAATGAAATCCCGAGACACAGAGCCAGCACGATGAGGTAGCCGGCGAATGCACCGGCGGCCTGCGGCAGGTGCATCAACAGCATGACTAACAAGGGAATCCAGAACACGTGCCCCAATCCAAGAATCCGTTCAAAACCGAATACGCTATACGACCCCATCATCAGCATGGCTGAGAACAGGAAGATCGCCACAATGACCCGAGCCAAGAGCTCACTCCAGAATGCGAGGCTGGCCAGATTGATCACCATGAGGACAAAGACCCAGCCCGCAACCCAGGCCGGCTGCTCCAGTAACTCGATGAAGAACCTCAGGGGATTTCGCCATCGACCATGTCGCAACGCCAACCTGTTCATGTTCGATCCTCCGTGCAAGACCGATACAGTGTGACCGGCAAGTTCAGGTCAACCCACAACCTGACCGGTCCGGCACGCTCACAACCGCATCTCCCCGTACTGTGGCCAGCAGTTGGTAGTGACCTAATCCCAATTCCTTCCCGTAGGCTTTCCCTACCAACACATCTTGCACGTGCAGGTGATCCGACGCACGGAAATAGGAACGCCCTTCCTTCAAGCCGTCGAATTCATGTTCCTCCAGTGCCTTGATGAGCGCCTGTGTGTCGGTCGTTCCTGCCCGTTGGATCGCCTCCAGGATTTGTGTCATGGCGGCGTAGCCGTGATAGCACCGCGAGGTCGGCGCGTGGTTGTACTTGTCGATCACGCCTTGAATGAACCGTCGCGAGCTCTCGGACTTGACCTTCGGGTCCCAGATCAGGCCCCAGATTCCGGCGTGATCCGCATAGCCCAGCGGCCGGCCGATTTGTTCGCCGCCGATCATGCCCCCCACGCCGATCTGCGCTGCGGCCAACTGCAGCTTGGCATAAGCTTTCAGCGCGTGGACGAGGTCCCAGCCGTAGAGGTTGAGCACGATGAAGGTCGGCTTGGCTCGCACCGCTCGTGTGAGTGCCGGGACAAAGTCCGTCGTGCCGAAAGACGCCACAGTATCGCCGAGGATCTCGGCCCCGTGGGCCACGAGTGCGTCGGTCATGGCGGTACGTGCGGAAGCGCCGTCCACCGTATCAGCCGTGACCATGTAGCACCTGGTCCCATAGGTCTTGACCAGGTGCGGGGCCACCGCTGTTGCGAGCATGCCGGCGGTCGGCATGAACACGAAGGTGTGCGAGTTGCACGCGGCCCCCGTTAACTCGGGAACATGTGCGCCGGTCACCATGAACAACCGGTTCTCCCGCTTGGCCACCTCCGCTATCGCCATTGCGACGTCTCCGTTGAAGGTACCCATGAGCACATCCACACGGTCGTCCATGATCAACTTCCGGGCCGCCCGTACCCCGATGTCCACCTTGGATGTATCGTCGGCCTCGAAAAGGACCACCGGACGGCCCAGTACACCGCCGGCTGCATTTAACCGATCCACCGCGACCGTCGCGCCATGCACGTCGTGGATCGAAGACGTCTTATAGGGGCCCGACAGCGGATCGATGATGCCGATCTTGATCGGCTCCGCCGCATAGGCGATCCGCCTCGACCGGGAGAACCCAGGCGAGCCGTCCAGACCTCCGAGTGCGACCGTGCCGCTCAATGCGACGGCGAATTTCAAGAAGTGTCGACGCGATATGTGTGACATGAATGGTCTCTCCTCTCCGTTCAGATCGACAGGATGCGCTTCTCTCCTTGGAGCGATCGGAGCTGTGCTTCCAGCTCGGCAATACGGGATTTCAACGGCCCAACTACCTCCTCCACCTCGCCTATGGAATAGCGGGGCGTGATGTACTTCGGGCAGTTCCAGTCGTAGGACACCACGTCGATGAACAGAATCCGTTCCACCTTCGCGCGCACGTCCAGCGAGGCAAGTTGCGCCACGAGTTCCGGTTGGGATCGCGCATCTTCGATCCGGCCATGGCCGAACACCTTCAAACGCGCCCGATTCGCGTAATCCATCAGAAACAGCGCCACGCGATCGTTCGCCAGGAGATTCCCCGTGCTCAGCAGTTGGCGATTGCCCCGATAATCCGCAAACGCCAGCCTGGATGGGCTCAGCACACGCAAGAATCCCGCGGACCCGCCGCGATGTTGAAGGTACGGCCATCCGCTCTCACTCACGGTGCCCAGGTAGAAACTGTCTCGGGCCGTGATGAACTCCATCTCCGCCTCGCCGAGCGGATCACGCTCAGGCGAATTGGCGATCGTCGCGGCATGGCCGTAATACTGCTGCTGTGCCCGTCGCACGGACTCCGTCAGCGCCAGGTCCAAATATTTCATCGCCATTGTGTCGTCCTCCGTATGACCGGCGTGCAACCCACAGGCGTTGCACGCCGTCATTCACATCATCCCGCTCTCAGAACACCACCACATGCCATCCGTCGGCCAGGTACCGCCTGAGGCTCAAGAGGCCGGCCGTGCCCGGTAAGGCGTTGTCGTTCACGCTCTTCACGCCGCAGGACCGCACACTGTCCGTTGCCCCGAAGACCTCGGCACAGGCACAGGATGCGCCCTTCACCACATCGCGCACCGACTGATACAGCCCGTTGGCCGGATGCGTCAGCTTGGTCAGCTCAGCCGGCCATCGCGTCCCCGGGCCATTGAACACTACGGCCACCTCGTCGCCCTGTTGCTTGGATTCGGCAGCCAAGGCGAGGGCATTGAACACTCGCCCCAAGGCTTCCTCTGCCCCGCCCTTCGGGTCGGATAGGATAACGATTGCAGTTTTCACGGTCATTCCTCCTTGTCACAGATTGTCGGTCATCGATGCATCGCACGGTCCACGTCCGAGGGATTACTTGAGTGAAGCCAGCGTCTTCACCGTCTGCGCCGTGCTCCACACGTCGCTTGCCATCATGCGAACATTCACAAAGGCGGCTTCATAGCCGTCGAACCCCGGCAGCTTGGCAGCGGCCGTGGCATCGGTCACCACGACGACCTCGAATCCCTCTTCCAGCAACTCGCGCAGATGGGATTCCGTGCAGAGATTGGCGGACATGCCGGCAAGGATCACTTGGCTGACGTCGGCCTTGCGCAGCTGCAGGATGAGATCGTTCGACTCAGGCCCGAACACCTTGTGCGGGCTAGTCACGACTGTCCGGCCGTCTTCGATATAGGGCTTATAGCGGTCCAGCCAATCGGCGCCTGACCCGGCAAACCCTTCTTGTGTCAACGCTGCTTTCCGGTCGAACATGCCGATCTTGTGCATCAGCACTTCGAGCGCACCGCCGAATGTCCACCGGTGGTCGTGCGGATAGTAATAGTGCGGGCTGACGAAGACCGGCACATCGGCGGCCTTGGCGACCTTGAACAGGTCTTCGAGATGTTCCACCGTGTGGTTTTCCTGCACGCTCTGCCCGACCACACCCCACGCCACGCCGTTTGGGCTCAGAAAGTCGTTCTGCGGATCCGTCACGACCACCGCCACCCGGCCCTTCTTGGGTCGTAATCCAGGCCGGGGAATCGGCGCATCCTCCCGCGGACCCGCATAATGCGACACCGTCGGTTTCTCCTCCTGCCCCCCTGCCGATGAGATGAGCGGGGACGTGAGGATCACGATGGCAAGCGACGCAACGATCGATCGACTGCTGATCTTCATGATGGCACCCTTTCTCCTGAATTGATGACGAGAGTCTTGTGAACCGACACCGTCCCTCCCCGCCTAACGGCAACCGCACGAAGGCGTGCCGCACTCTTGCGCAAGCGTGACCTCCGGAAAGTCGATGAGCGTCCCGGCGATGTGATTGAGGTAATTGCTGAAGATGTTCAGCGCGGCATGCGCCACCGTCTCGACGATGTCCCCGTCGGTCAATCCCGCACGGCGCGCTTCATCGAGGCCCTCCGCCCCCAGCTCACCCCGCTGCGTCACAATACGTTGCGCCAGCTTGAGGATGGCCTCCGTGCGCGGATCGGTCGCATGGGCCTGTCGAGCTTCAGCGAGATCCTGCTGCGTCAGTCCCAATTTGCCGCCGATGAACGAGTGTGCGCTGAGGCAGTAGGCGCATTCGTTGGCCTGGGCAACCGTGAGGGCAATCTGCTCCCGAACCTTCGGGCTCAACTGTCCATCCGCCAGCGCGGCACTGAAATTGAGATACCCCTGAAGCGCAGCGGGCGCGTTGCCCAACACGCGAAACAGGTTCGGCACGACGCCGAGTTTTCGCTGCACGCCATCGAAGAGGGTTTTCGTCTGGCCCGTTGCGGTCTGAGGGTCGAGTTGTGCAATGCGATTCATACTGCCTCCTTGAGTTGATTGGGTGACCCGCGCCACATGCGCGATTGCACACCTGCCTGAGCAGAGGCCGTGCCATGCGGCTCACAATGATCAAGTCACTGAAATATATGCGCTATTATGCAATGACCTCTCATGCCCAACACTACGACTATTCGTGATCTACGATTTATCGTTGCAACGGTAAACGATATTTCGTAGAGTTTCGCACATGAATCCGCATCAGCTCCCGCAGGTCATGGTGGTGACGGCTCGTCAAGCCACGCTGCAAGAAGTCCTGCGAACGATCACCGAAGGTATCGCGCAATGCCCGAACACCGTCCTGACCCGTATCTGGCTTGCGATCCCCAACCAATCCTGCCCCGTCTGCCGGGGAAAAGAAGACCCAGCGGACAGTGCGAAGGCTCTGCACCTCGTCGCCAGCGCCGGCGTGCCACAGAACAAACAGCTCGATTACAGCCGCATCGACGGCGGCTTTCATCGCTGCCGGATCGGCGAACGCAAGATCGGTCGTGTCGCGTTGAACGGAGAAGCCCTCTGGCTCGCCGGCGTCCGGGGCGATGAAGAATGGATTGCCGACTCTGCCTGGTTTGCGCGCGAGGGCATTCAGACGTTTGCGGCCCAGCCCTTGATCTTTCGAGGAGAGACGCTTGGAGTGTTGGCGCTGTTCGATCGCGGCCGGTTGGATGCGGAAGCGTTCGAATGGCTGCGGATGTTTGCCGACTATGCGGCGGTGAGCATCGCGAACGCCCGCGCGCGCGAAGAGATCGACCTCCTACGCGCGCGCCTGGAAGAAGAAAATCTCTATCTCCGCGAGGAAGTCACGGCAGCGCTCGGGATGGGAGAATTCGTCGGAGAGAGTCAGGCGCTCCAGCACGTGCTGCGGCAGGTGCACCTCGTGGCCCCGACCGACGCGGCGGTCCTGATCACCGGAGAGAGCGGCACGGGCAAGGAGTTGGTGGCCCGGGCCATCCATGACCGGAGTCCGCGAAAGAGCCGGGCCATGATCAAAGTGAATTGCAGCGCCGTCCCGGATGCACTGTTCGAAAGCGAGTTCTTCGGTCACGCAAAAGGCGCCTTCACCGGCGCCCTGTCGGATCGTCCCGGCCGTTTCGAACTGGCGGACCGCGGCACGCTGTTCCTCGACGAAATCGGGGAAGTGCCCCTGCCCATGCAAGCCAAATTATTGCGCGTGCTGCAAGAAGGGGAGTTCGAGCGCGTCGGAGAAACCAGGACGCGAAAGGTGGACGTGCGAATCGTGGCCGCGACAAACCGGGACTTGAAGCGAGAGGTGGAGGCCAGCCGCTTCCGAGAAGATCTGTTCTACCGCCTCAGCGTGTTCCCGATCCATATTCCCCCGCTCAGGGAGCGTCGCGAGGACATTCCTGCGCTGGCGCGGCATTTCATCGCCAGGAGTGCCCAACGACTGAATCGTCGCACCCCGCGCTTGACGCCGGCCATCTCCAACCTTCTGATCGACCACGATTGGCCGGGTAATGTCCGCGAACTTCAGAATGTCGTGGAACGCGCGGTGATTCTCGCCCAAGGCGGGCCCTTGCACATCCAGCTCCAACCATCTCAGCGATCGATGCCGATCACCGTCGCTCACTCGACGCCGGAATCGCCACGGCCGGCGACCAGGGATGACCTGAGACGCCAGGAACGGGAGAGTATCGTCCATGCACTCGGCTTGACCAAGGGGAAGATCTTCGGTTCGGATGGCGCGGCGGCATTGCTGGGCATGAAGCCAACCACGCTCGCGTCACGCCTCAAGGCATTGGGAATCAGGAAAACGAAATCGGAGTCTTGATCGCGGCAGCCCCACGAGTTCATCTTGACACTGCGAATCCCTCAACTTTTCGACATAGCTTCATCCATGAAGGAGCGATCTTGCTGAGAGAAAGTCGGTCCTGGTGTCCGATAACGGCTTGACAGGAATGTAGATCGCGTCGGGGCAGACAAATCGGCAGGGCGTCTCTTACGCCTCTGTAGCGATCTCGTCTTGCAGCTGCTCCAGCGCGTCCAGAATGCGGATGAATTTCCTGCCAAACGGGGTGACGGCATACTCCACGCGCGGCGGGCTCTCATTGTACGTGGTGCGGGCGATGATCCCGAAGGCCATGTTTCGTCGCAGACACTCGTTGAGCACTTTGGTCGTCAGCCCCTCAACGCTCCGCACCATCTCCCCCGGCCGATTGATCCCGCTCGCCAATAGTCGATAGACGGTGAGCGACCATTTACAGCCGTAGATCGTTTCGACCATTCTGGCGCTCCGTTCCGGAGCCGATTGCCGAGAGATTTTTTTCGCGCGTGTGGGCTTCAAGATAGACCGATTCGTACCTACCACACCGAATTGTGCCTGCTGTCGGCGCGCCACGAATCCCCGTAGACTGCGCCCATAGGTTCTGCCTTTCTACCATACCCCACGAAGGAGGTCATCCGATGCAACCAGTCCATCAGCCCATTGCCCTGATAGTTGGAGGGTCCAGCGGTATTGGTCTTGCCACGGCGAAGCTGTTGCTTGAGCGAACGATTTCAACGGTGATTGTCGGCCACCGATCGTCCAAACTGGACCAGGCCCGAAGCGAACTGGCCTCGTTCGGTCCGGTGGAATCGTTTCAAGCGAATTTGTATGAGCCGAATGATGTGCAGCGCCTGATCGCCTTCATCGGCCATCACGACCGCCACATCAAGTACTTGGTGAACGCCGCGGGCTATTTCAAGCCGACGCCGTTTCTCGATCATACAGGCGACGATTACGATACCTATCTGGATCTGAACCGGGCTCTCTTTTTCATTTCGCAAGCCGTCGCCAAGAACATGGCGGTCAACGGCGGAGGGTCCATCGTGCATATCGGGTCGATGTGGGCCAAGCAGGCCATCAAAGCGACGCCGTCCTCCGCCTATTCGATGGCCAAAGCCGGCTTGCACGCGCTCACGCAGCACATGGCGATGGAGCTGGCCGCCCACAAGATTCGAGTCAACGCGGTGTCGCCGGCCGTGGTCAAGACGCCGATCTATGGAGCCTTCATCGACCCACCCCAGATCGACGCCACGCTAGCCACCTTCGACAGTTTTCACCCGATCGGCCGGATCGGCACGGCAGAGGATGTCGCTCGAACCATCACATTCCTATTGAGCGACGACGCGCAATGGGTCACCGGCGCGGTCTGGGACGTTGACGGCGGCGTGATGGCGGGACGGAATTAGCGACACCCTGCAGATCGGCGAAGGCAGAGGGGGCCCATGCCGGTGGAGGCACAGGTCCCTCTTCGGTTTGAACCGGATCTCCGCGCCGCGTGGTGCCCCTCTCAGCCGACAGTCGCAGTCGGCGCCGTCCACGCCTGCGAGGCAAACTGCGGATCAAGCGGCGTGTGGGCAATGTGATTCACATAATTGCTCAAGGTCTTGAGCGCGACGATCGTCAACACATCCAAGACATGACACTGGGTATAGCCGGCCTCCGCGGCCTGCTCCAGCTCATCCTCCGGGACCCAGCCGCGATGACGCAAGACGGACAGGACCAGTGCGCGGAGCGCATCGAGCTTTTTGTCGGACAGGGGTCGTTGATCCCGTAACGCGGCGAGCACATCTTCCGGCATACGGACCATTGTCGCGACCATGGAGTGGGCCCCCACGCAGTAGGCACAATTATTGGCGGCACTGACGGTCAAGGTCACCACCTGCTGCTCCACGGCTGAGAGTGTACTGTGCTCCAGCGCCGTAGCGATCGCGGCGTACGCCTGGACGGCCGCAGGGGACTCCGCTAACACGCCGATGAGGTTCGGCACAAACCCGTACTTCTTCTCCATCGCCTTCATGGTGGCACGGGAGGCTTCTGGAGCGGACTCCTGTGAATGTACCTGATACATCCTGCTTCTCCTTTCGGTGCTCAATCTGCCTGGTGCGCAGATACCCCCATCGCTACCGGATCAGGCCAAAGTACTTCCACTCACCGACCGTGCCCATAAACGAAGACCGTAGGGCGTCCGGCAGCGCGGCGCCGGCGGCCTCATACTGTTCCCGGCTGGCCCATACTGAATAGTCCACATGAACTTGTGGATCTTTGAGGTCCTTCCGGCTGGCAACGGAGACAAAGCCTGGCTGTTTCTTTAAAAAGGCAAACAGGGCTGACCAGGCTTCATCATGCTGGCGTGCCTTCTCCGGCTTCACCGCATAGGTCATCACCTCAACCACTTGTCCCTCCGTATGGCCACCCCCTGGCTGCGTGGCACACGCCGTCAACACGGTTAGACACAGCGCCATTCCTACACTCACCAGGCCACGACTATACATACCCATCGCCCCTCCTTATGATTAAGAGTTATTGGTGCACGAACGTTGAGGACTGGACCGTCGGCCACTGAGCTTCAGCCTCTCGAATCAAGACGTCTTTCCCTCGGGTCCATTTAGACTGAATGCCCCGGTCATAATTCAGATACAACTTCCCGTCCACGATCTCCCAGACATCCCCTTCGCCCTTGGCTTTAGTCCCCTCGGCAATGCCATAGGCACAAAAGCCGCCGAACTGGGGTGCGAAGCGTTCAGGGGTTGTGGTGAAGCGATCCCGGTGCGATGGGCTCGCGAACCAAAAGATAGAACCTTTGTATGAATACGCGAGCGTCTCGTTTCCTTTGACGGCCTTGTGGTCTTCGAAATAGGCCACGGGATCGTATCCATCGATTGCCACGCCGTTCTTTTCATAGAATTCCCCCGCCCGGACCTGACCAGCCATCACGAATGAACAGGTGAGTCCGACAGCGGCCCAGGTTAGTAACGTGTGTGGGGTCATGCATTCACCCTCCCTACCGGCCGCGCGTCGTCCTTGATCGCCCGGCCCAGCAGAAACCCCAACAGCGAAACGGGAGCCGCCCGAGGCAGCAACCGATTCTCCCACGCCATCATTTTGTTCATGATCCCTGAGACGACGGTTGCCTTCTTCCCTAACGCCCGCAGCCCTACGCGGGCCACTTGCTCAGGCATCTGCGGAATCATGGGTAACTTCGAGAAATCGACCGGCATATTCGCGGTCATCTCGGTGGTCGTCAGCCCTGGCGAGAGGACCAGCACATCGACGCCGAACGGTTTCAATTCAACGTGAAGCGCCTCCCCCAAACTCAGGAGGTAGGCCTTGGTGGCGGCGTAATGTGCCACATAGGGGACGCCCTGATAGGCAAAGAGGCTGGAGACAAACATCAGCCCCCCACGGCCTCGTTTCGCCATCTGCCCTCCATACAGATGGGCCAAATGCATCGGGGCCACGGCATTGAGCTGGGCTAATTGTAGATGGGCTTGTTCATCGCCCTGAACAAAGGCGCCGGTGAGTTCCGCACCCGCATTCAAAATGGCGAGCCCGATCTCAAGGTCTTCAGTTGCCGTGGTGATGGCTCTGATTGCGTCCGGTTTACGCAAATCCGCCTGAACCGTTCGAACGTTGACTTGATACTCTTTAGTGAGGTCACTGGACAGCTCGTCCAGTCTCGACTGACGTCGCGCCACAGCAACGATATGCAGCCCGTGCTCCGCCACCTGCCGTGCCAACTCGCGCCCGATGCCCGAACTGGCACCGGTGATTAATGCCCATGGGCCATATTTGGTGAGGTTCGTTGTCTTCATGGATGTCCGGTTTCCCTTGGTAATGAACGTGCGGAAATCTTCTGCCGCATCTGACCTGTTCAACTTCTATTTCAACTGGAGTCTATGGGCAGCCGCACACGTACAGACCGCTCCAGCCTATCCACGATCACAATGAGCCCACATATGGACCGTACAGTCCTAAATGCGGCAAAAAAATCATCGCACGGCCTTCATGATTAACGGCACCATCGCACCCGCACTCCGTGTATCGAGACCGGATTTGATCAGGGTCCTCAGCCCGGTCATCGAACTCACCAGATAACTGGCCAAGGCCGTGCGGTCAACGCCTGCCGCCACATCACCTTCCTGCTGCGCCCGCTTGACCGCCGCTGTGAAAATGGCTTCGAGCCGGTGCAGACCCTGGGCAATCGGTTTGGCAAAAACAGGGTCCCGCTGCCCGAATTCGTTGGCGGAATTCGCCACCAGGCATCCTTTCGCGCCAGCCGGCTCCTGCGCCGTACTGGCCACCCACTCAAAGA